>Ga0299906_10002617_pt1 | contig 14889 bp, 13 predicted proteins | sample RVTome_14_FD_200259 | JGI IMG/M metagenome (GOLD analysis project Ga0299906, IMG submission 200259) | Soil microbial communities from uranium-contaminated site in the Upper Colorado River Basin, Wyoming, United States - RVT145D125 (version 2) ... | reverse complement strand
TGGGAGTGCCGCCGGTCTCCGGCCGAGCCAGGAGGATCGAGGCGTTGATCGCGGCCTCGACGATCGCCGGCGGATCGTGCAGCACCCCCACGCTGGCGCGGTGCATGCGGTGGGGGTAGCCGTACAGGCTCATCCACATCCCGCGCCGGATCTGCACCTCGTCCGGCAGGGCAGCGGGCGGCGCGGCGGTCAGCCCCTCTTCCAGCCACAGGGTGAGGGCGGCGCGGCCGAGACGCAGGAGGAATTCGCCGTCTTCGATCTTCATGGGGAGAATGGCGGGCCAGTCGGGATGCCTCTCTCTTCGTCCGCCGTCCGTATGGGGATAATCCGCCCGGGTTGCACGCGCTCCGTGGGGGGCGAGAAATGCGGGCGTGGTCGATCTCGGCGTGTAGAATGCGCCGCCGTGATCGACACCCTACTCATCGACTGGTCGGGCACCTTGGCCGATGACCTGCACGCGACGCTGACCGCCAGCAACGAAGTGTTGGCCGCCTTCGGCGTCGCAGCGCTCGATCGTGCGGCGTTTCAGCGCGAGTTCGAGCTGCCGTTTATGCGCTTTTACGCGCGGTTCCTCCCCGGGGTCGGCCAGGAGGAGGTGGACGGCCTGTTCTTCGCCGCATACGAGCCGCTACGGGACGCCATCCTCTTGATGCCGGACGCGCGTTGCTTCCTCGAGTTCGCACGCAGCCACGGGCTCCGCACCTATCTTTTTTCCACCATGCGTCCCGGCCTGCTGGAGGCGGAAGTGGCACGGCACGGGATCGGTCCCTTGGTGGACGGCGTGTTCGGGGGGATCGTCGACAAGGCGGAGGCGATCGGCCCGATCCTCGCGTCGCTCCGGGTGCCACCCGACCACACCCTGTTTCTCGGCGATATGGTCCACGACATCGCGGCGGCACAGGCGGCGGGGGTCCGATCCGGTGCCCTCACCACCGGCTACAGCCAGCGCGAGATGCTGGCGGCCGCCGCACCGGACTACCTGTTCGACAGTCTCGGGGAGGTGATCGATTTTCTCGCCCGGGAGGCGGCGATCGAGGCGTTGGAGATGCCCATCGCCACCGTGGGCGGCCTGGTGGTCCACACCGACGGCGAGCTACTCCTGGTCAGGACGCGCAAGTGGTCCGGGAAGTGGGGGACGCCGGGGGGCAAGATCGAGTACGGCGAGACCGTGACCGACGCGTTCGTGCGCGAGGTCCGGGAGGAGACCGGTATCGCGGTCCGGGATCTGCAGCTCGTCCTGGTTCAGGACTGCATCTTCTCCCCCGAGTTCTATCGCAGAAAGCACTTCTTGCTCGTTAATTTGCGGGCGATTGCCGACAGCAAGGCGGTCCGGCTGAACTACGAGGCGATGGAGTACGCCTGGACCCCACCCGCCATCGCCCTCACCTGGGACCTCAACGAACCGACCCGGTGGCTCATCGAGCAGGTCTACGGCGCCGGGGGTTGACCGGCAGCCTGCCTGTGATGGAGCCCACTGCGCGACACCGAGCACCCATGAACGATCTCATCCAGATCCACGACCTCGCAGTCGATTGCATCGTCGGTATCCACGACTGGGAGCGCCACCATCCCCAGAGGGTCTTTCTCGACATCGAGATGAGCCATGACGTACGGCCCGCGGCGGCCGGTGACGACTTCGCCCTGACCGTAGACTACGACCGCGCGTCACAGCTCATCGAGGCGCTGATCGTCGCGGGCCAGTACCGGCTCATCGAGACCATGGCGGAGCGGACCGCGGCCCTGCTGTTCGCCGAATTTCCGATTGCGGCGGTGCGGGTGCACGTGCGGAAGCCTCAGGCCTTGAACAAGGCGGCCTACGCGGGGGTGGAGATCTACCGGGAACGTGGCGGTTGAACCTGCCCACGACGCGATTCCGGGCGACGGGGAGTGCCCGCGGAGGAGCCATGGAGCGACGGGTAGCCTTGGTCACTGGTGCCGCACGGCGCCTCGGAGCAGAGATCGCACGCCACCTGGGTAGTAGTGGCTACACAACCCTCGTGCATTACCACACCAGCGGCGACGCGGCGCAGGAGGTGGCCGCGACGATCCGCGCCGCCCATGGGGAGGCGTGGACCGTGGCGGCGGACGTCACCGTGGCAGAGCAGGTGGCGGCCATGTTTCGCGCGATCGGCGGCCGCTACGGGCGGCTCGACGTGCTGGTGAACAACGTCGGGACCTACCACGTACAAGACGTCCTGGAGGTGGTGCCAGATCAGTGGCGGTACGTGGTGGAGGGCAACCTTACCGCCACCTACCTGTGCTGCCACTTCGCCCTGCCCCTGCTGCGTGCGGCGGGGGCCGGCGGGCGAGTGGTCAACCTCGGCTACGCCTCGTGTGACCGGATCCTCGCCCGGCCGCGCGCCACCGCCTATCAACTGGCCAAGACCGGTGTCCTCATCTACAGCAAGTCCCTGGCCCGTGCCCTCGCACCGGAGGGGATCACGGTCAACGTCATCTCCCCCGGCCATCTGGAAAATTCCGTCGATCTACCGGCAGATATCGCCGTCGCCGTGCCGGCGGGGCGAGCGGGCCGCGCGGCGGACATCCTCGGGGCGCTCGACTATCTCCTCTCCCCCGCCGCCGCCTACGTCACCGGCCAGAACCTCGACGTGGCCGGCGGCTTCAACCTGTGACAGGCGCACCCCGTCCGGCTGATCACCAGGGCCGCTTCCTTGACACCCCGGAGTGCCATCCCCTACGTTCGATGTCGCGCTCCGCGACATGTGGTTGAATATGCTCGTAATGTGTCGGCCTGCCTGACGGCGGCCAGTGTTTGGGGGATCGGCCATGAGTCTATCGCGTGCCCTGCATGCAGCCGTGGGTCTTGCTCTACTCTGGAGCGTGGCCGCCGGTGTCGCGTCGGCAGCAGAGGCGAGGGAATACGTCCTCGGTCACGGGGATGCGCTGGAGATCTCGGTGTGGCGCGAGCCGGAGATGCAGAAGCAGGTGGTGGTGCGGCCCGATGGCAAGGTGTCGTTCCCGCTGGTCGGCGACATCGAGGCCGCGGGCAAGACCGTCGCCGTGCTGAAGGGGGACATCGAGGCGGCCCTGGAGAAGTACGTGCCGGATGCCGAGGCGAGTGTCGCGGTGATTAACCCCAACAGCATGCTGGTGAGCGTCCAGGGGCGCGTCTCGCGGCCCGGGCGGTACCCGATCACTGGGACCACGACCTTCCTAGAGGTGATGGCCCAGGCGGGTGGCCCGACGCCGTTTGCCAAGACCAGCGGTGTCAAGCTGGAGCGCGACGGAGAGTGGCACACCGTCGACTACAAGCGCACGGTACGCGGTGCGGCAGACTACTCCGACTTCGTCATGCTGCGGGGGGACGTGATCTACGTCCCATGAAGGGCACGGGACGGGGCGATCGGACCGATCGATGCGCGTGTTGGTGGCAGGGGGGGCAGGCTACATCGGCTCCCACATGGTGCGGGCCCTGGCGGCCGCAGGGCACGAGCCCGTGGTGTTCGACAACCTCGCCACGGGCCACCGCGCCGCCGTCGCGCCGGGGGTCGCGCTGGTGGAGGGGGATCTTCTCGACCGGGTGGCGCTGCGCGCCTGCCTTGCGGCGCAGGCCCCCGAGGCGGTGATGCACTTCTCCGCTCGCTCCCTGGTGGCCGAGTCGCTGGTGGACCCGGCCCTGTACTACACCAACAACGTCGCCGGCACGCTCAATCTCCTCCAGGCCATGCGCGCAGCCGGGGTGGGACGGTTCGTCTTCTCCTCCACCGCCGCGCTGTTCGGTGAGCCCGAGACCATACCCATCCCGGACGATGCGCCGACCCGGCCGATCAATCCATACGGCACCTCCAAGTGGATGGTGGAGCAGATCCTGGCCGACTGCGACCGTGCCTACGACCTGCGCTACGTGAGCCTGCGTTATTTCAACGCCGCGGGGGCTGCCATCGATGGCTCCATCGGGGAGGATCACCGCCCCGAGACCCACCTGATCCCTTTGCTATTGCAGGCGGCCCTCGGGCGACGGCGGTCGATCTCGGTCTTCGGTACCGACTACCCGACCGGCGACGGCACCTGCGTCCGCGACTACATCCACGTGGAGGACCTGTGCACGGCCCATCTCCTCGCCCTCGATTACTTGGCCGCCGCGGGGGAGAGCCGCACCTACAATCTCGGCAACGGCCGGGGTTTTTCGGTGCGCGAGGTGATCGACGCCGCGCAGCGGATCACCGGCGATGCCATCCCCGTGGAGGTGGCCCCGCGCCGGCCCGGCGACCCGGCGGTGCTGGTGGCGGACAGCGCGCGGATCCGTGCCGACCTGGGTTGGGAACCTGCCTATCCGGAGTTGGACACGATCGTCGCCCACGCCTGGCAGTGGCACCGGACCCATCCGCAGGGATTCGCTACCGTGGTGCCGGCCGCGGGCGACGACCTGCGCGTCCGCCCACCCACCTGAGGCATCCATGAGCTTCCCCGCCGTGCGCAAGGCCGTATTCCCTGCCGCGGGTCTTGGTACCCGCTTTCTTCCCGCCACCAAGGCGACCCCGAAGGAGATGCTGCCGATCGTCGATATGCCGCTGATCCAGTATGCGATGCAGGAGGTGGCGGATGCCGGGCTGGAACAGGTAATCATCGTCACCGGACGCGGCAAGCGGGCGATCGCGGACCATTTCGATATCTCGTTCGAGCTCGACTACTTTCTCGAACAGAGCGGCAAGACCGACATGCTCGCTTCCACCTACGAGCTGCTCGACAAGGTCCAGGTCAGCTACGTGCGCCAGCGCCAGCCTCTCGGGCTCGGCCATGCGGTCCTCTGCGCCCGGCGGTTGGTCGGGGATGAACCCTTCGCCGTGGTGCTGGCCGACGACCTGATTCATGCCAATCCGCCATGCCTGGCGCAGATGCTCCGCCTGTACGAAGAACACGGTGGGTCGGTGGTCGCGACGCAACGGGTGCCGGAGGAACAGACGAGCAGCTACGGGATCCTCGACGCCACCGTAATGGCGGGTCGGGCCTTTGCCGTGCGTGGCATGGTGGAAAAGCCACAGCCGGACGCGGCACCGTCCAATTTGGCGATCATCGGCCGTTACATCCTGACCCCGCGGATCTTCGAGGAGCTGGAGCAGGTGACGCCCGGCAGCGGTGGCGAGATCCAGCTCACCGACGGCCTGGTGCGGCTCCTCAAGAGAGAGAGGATCTTCGCCCTAGAGTTCGAGGGCACGCGGTACGACGCCGGGGACAAGCTCGGTTTTCTCAAGGCGACGGTGGAGTATGCCCTGCGTGACGAGACCCTCGGGCCACCGTTCCGGGCCTATCTGGCGGACCTCGCGACCCGGTTGCGGTGAGCGCGACGGCGGGGTGGGGCTTGCCGGTCCCGCCCGGACATGGGCAGCGGCGCGGAGCGCGGGTTGAATACGGCGGGGAGACCCAGTACAAGATCTATTCCTCTCCCGGAGCCGGCGATGCTGGAAGAACTGCCCCCCCTCGGCCTGACCTTCGACGACGTACTACTGGTGCCGGGGTTCTCGCAGGTCTTGCCCAACGAGGCGGATCTCGCCACTCGTTTGACCCGGGAGATCCGGCTCAACGTGCCGCTGCTCTCCGCGGCGATGGACACGGTCTCCGAATCGCGCCTCGCCATCGCCCTGGCGCAGGAAGGGGGGATCTCCATCCTGCACAAGAATATGACGCCGAAGGCGCAGTCCCATGAGGTGGAAAAGGTGAAGAAGTCGGAGTCGGGGATGATCCTCGACCCAATCACCATCGCCCCCGACCGGCCGATCCGCGAAGCGCTGGAGATCATGAGCACCTACCGGATCTCGGGGGTGCCGGTCACCGAGGGACCGCGCCTGGTGGGTATCCTCACCAACCGCGACCTGCGTTTCGTCAAGGACCACTCCCTAAAAGTGCGGGAGGTGATGACCAGCAAGAACCTGATCACCGGTCCGGTGGGGACCCAACCCGAGGACGCCAAGGCGCTGCTCCACGAGCACCGGATCGAGAAACTGCTGATCGTCGACGACGACTTCAACCTGCGTGGCCTCATCACCACCAAGGACATCGAGAAGGCCCGCAAGTATCCCAACGCCTGCAAGGACCAGCACGGCCGCCTGCGGGTGGGGGCCGCGGTGGGGGTCGGTGCGGATCGGGATGAGCGGGTCGAGGCGCTGGTCAATGCGGGGGTGGATGTGATCGCGGTGGACACCGCCCACGGTCACTCCCGGGGAGTGATCGAGACGGTCAAGGCGATCAAGCGCGACCATCCGGACCTCGGGGTGATCGGCGGCAACATCGCCACCACGGAAGCAGCCAAGGCGTTGATCGAGGCGGGTGTCGATGCCGTGAAGGTGGGCGTCGGCCCGGGCTCCATCTGCACCACCCGCATGGTGAGCGGCTGCGGCGTGCCCCAGCTCACCGCCATCGCCGAGTGCGCGCGGGTCGCCGACGACGCGGGGGTGCCGGTGATCGGCGACGGTGGCATCAAGTTTTCCGGGGACATCACCAAGGCGATCGCCGCCGGGGCGAGCACGGTGATGATCGGCTCCCTGTTCGCGGGGGTGGAGGAGAGCCCGGGGGAGATCCAGCTCTACCAGGGGCGCAGCTACAAGGTATATCGCGGTATGGGCTCCCTCGGCGCCATGGCCGAGGGCTCCAAGGATCGTTATTTCCAGGAGGGGCGGGAAGATAGCAAGCTCGTGCCGGAGGGTATCGAGGGGCGGGTACCGTATAAGGGCACCCTCGCCGAGACCGTCTGTCAGCTCCTCGGCGGGCTGCGCTCTGGCATGGGGTATTGCGGGACCGCGACCATCGACGAGCTGCGCAAACGCGGGCGGTTCCTGCGCATCACCGGGGCGGGGTTACGCGAGTCGCACGTGCACGACGTGATCATCACCAAGGAGGCACCGAACTACACGCCGTAGTTTGGTAGCACTAGCCAACGTGTCTTCTTGCCGGGCTGGCGGCCGTTTGACACCACGTATGGGCGCTAACTACAGTTACCGATTCACCGTGCCGAACCAGGCACCCACGACTACAGCCAGAACCAAATAAAGGGGACCGGATGCTGGGCGTACGAATCAAGGACGGCGACTCCTTCGAGGGAGCGCTTCGCCGTTTCAAGAAGGCGTGTGAAAAGGGTGGTTTGATGGCGGAGCTGCGCAAGCGAGAGTACTACGAGAAGCCGTCGATTCGCCGCAAGCGGAAGGCGGTCGCGGCCCGCAAGCGGGTGGCGAAGATGCAGAAGCGGACGGTGCAACCGAGCCGCTAGGGTCCAGAGCTTCCCCAGGCGAATCTCCTGTGGCCTGCCACCCGCATGGGTGGCGGGTCTTTTTTCTTTGCGCCGCCGTGTCGCGGCGGTACGAGGTGCATCATGGCGGAGCTAGTCGATCGCCTCCAGGCGGACATCAAGGCGGCGATGAAGGCGCGGGATAGCCGGATCCTTGGGGTGCTGCGCATGCTCAGCGCCGATCTCAAGAACGAGGCAATCGCCCGGCGGCGGGCGCTCACCGATGACGAGGCGGTGCAGGTGTTGATGCGGGCGGTAAAGCAGCGCCGTGAGGCGGCGGAGCAGTTCGCCCGCGGCGGGCGGCAAGACCTCGTGGACAAGGAGACCTGGGAGGTCGGCGTGGTCGAGGGGTATCTCCCGGCCCCCCTCACCGAGGAGGATCTCGTGGCGTTGGTAGATGCCGCGATCGCGGAGCTCCCTGCGGGGGCTAATCTCGGACAGGTCATGCGGGTGCTGATGCCCAAGGTTCAGGGGCGGGCAGACGGTAAGCAGGTCAACGGCTTGGTCCGCGCCCGGCTCGGCTAAGGCAGCCTCCCGGCACGCGCCGGCGTCATCGGCGGACCCGCGATGGACGACACCACTCTCCGCCTCTTGGGGCTTGATCGCCTCCTGGATGCGGTAGCCGGCCTGGGCCGCAGTGAGACCGCACGCCTCCAGGCGCGTGCCCACAGGCCATGTGGGACGTGGGCGGAGGCACGGGAGATCCTCGCCGCAGTCGAGGGGCTGCGGGCCTGGCTGAGGCAGAGGCACGACCTGCCGGTCCCGGAGGACGTCGAGTACCGTGCCGCGGCGGACCTTCTCGATACGGGGCGTCAGCTCCACGGCGACGAGCTGTTTCGCCTGGGCGTCTACCTCTCCGACCTCGGCCGCCTGGCCGAGGGGCTACCCGAGGCACCTTGGCTGCCACCGGAGACCTTCGGCATCGGCTGGGGTGCGGTGGCGACCCTCGGTCGGGCACTGGCCGCCGCCTTGGGGGACGACGGCCGCCTGCGTGACTCGGCGAGCGCGGAGCTCGGCGGCCTGCGCCGCGAGGCGTCGGCACGCCGCCAGTCGGCGAAGAGCCACGCCGAGTCCTTGTTGCGCGCCCCGGCGGCGCGCGAGGTGGTGGGGGAGGAGTGGGTGACGGTGCGCGGTGATCGCTTCGTCCTACCCCTGCGTTCCAACTACTCCGGCCGTCTGCCGGGCATCCTCCATGACCGATCGAAGAGCGGCCAGACCTGCTTCGTCGAGCCGGATAGCCTCGTCTCCTACAACAACGCCGCCCAGGAGGCACGGCTGGCGGTGGCCGAGGAGGAGGCGCGGATCCTCGCGCGCCTCAACGGGTCGGTGCGTGAGCACCTGCCGGAGATCACCGCGGCTCACGAGGTGGCCACGGCGCTCGATCTCTTGCAGGCTCGCGCCCGCCTTGCCGAGCGGCTGGGCGGCGAGGTGCCCGAGTGGGGCGATGCGGTGGAGCTGGACCTGCGGACCCTGCGCCACCCCCTGCTGGTCCTCGATCGTGGGTCGGACTCCGTGGTCGCCAACGACGTGCGGCTCGACGAGACGACCGCGGCCCTGGTGATCTCCGGTGCCAACCATGGCGGCAAGACGGCACTGCTCCAGTCCGTAGGGCTGGCGGTGGTGATGTTGCGCCTGGGGCTCGTCCCACCACTCGGTGCCGGCAGCCGGGTCGGCGCGGTCGACGGCGTCTACTGCCAGCTCGGCGACCACCAGGCGATCAGCTCGGGGCACTCCAGCTTTTCGGCCCAGGTGGCCCGCCTGGCGGCGATGATGGAGCAGGCCACCCGCGGTAGCTTGGTGTTGCTCGACGAGGTCGGCTCACACACCGAGCCGCAGGCCGGTGCCGCGTTGGCGGTGGCGGCGATCGAGTGGTTCCTGGAGCGCGGCGGCCTAGTGATGGCCACCACCCACCTGACGCCGTTGAAGGCATTCGCCGAGGTGATGCCGCGCATGGCTAATGGCCACGTCGTGTTCGATGACGCATTGGGGGAGCCGACCTACTGCTTCCTGGTCGGCAGCCCCGGTGGCAGCGAGACGCTCTCCACCGCCGGCCGGCACGGTCTGCCGGTGTCGGTCCTGGCACGCACGGAGGAGCTCCTTGGGGGCGCGCTGGTGGACGCGGAGCGCCTGTGGGAGTCGCTGGCGAGCCGCGAGGCCCAGGTCAGGGCGGCGGAGATCGATCTCGCCCAGCGCCGTCAGGCCGTAGACGCGGAGGCCGAGGCCCTGCGCCAGCGGCGGCGCGATCTGCAGCAGCAGTGGAACGTCGAGGTCGGTGACAAGCGGCGCCAACTCACGCGACTGTTCGAGCAGACGCGCCGGTCCCTGCGGCGTCTGGAGCGCCAGGAGCGACACGATTCTGCATCGGGTACGGTCGACATCGTGGGTCTCCGGCGGCAGGCCGCGGCGGAGCTGGCGGCCCTCACCCCGCAGATCGATGCGCAGCCGGTCGAGGGCGAGTCCGCGATCCCGGAGGCCCAGTTGCAGCCCGGGATGGCCGTGCGCGTCCGCTCCCTGGGGGTGGAGGGAGAGCTGGGCCGCAAGCAGGGTGGGCGCTGGCTGGTGGTGGCGGGGGGGCAGCGCCTGCGGGTACAGGCGAGCGAGTTGCTGCCGGCAGGACCGAGGACGGCGACGTCGGTGGCCGTGGAGCTGCCGCCAGTGCCGGACGACCTGGCCGCGTCGCTGAACCTAATCGGCCTGCGGGCGGACGAGGCGCGGCGCCGGCTGCTTGTCTACCTCGACGGCTGCGCGTTGGGTTCCCTGCGCCAGATCGATATCATCCACGGCCACGGTGAGGGGGTATTGAAGCGGGTGGTGGCGGAATGCCTGCGGAGCCACCCGGCGGTGGAGTCGTTTCACCACCCGCGCCCCGAGGCCGGGGGTGAGGGGGTGACACAGGTCGTATTGAGAGGCACATCCGGTTGAGTGACCGTGGCTACATCGATCGCGTGCGCGAGGCAAACGACATCGTCGACTACATCGGCGAGGTGGTGAAGTTGCGCCGTGCCGGTAGCGACTACTCGGCGCTGTGCCCGTTTCACGATGAGAAGACGCCTTCCTTCACGGTCAGCCCGCGCAAGCAGATCTTCCACTGCTTTGGCTGTGGCGTGGGGGGCGACGTCATCGCCTTTGCGATGCGCTATGACAACCTGGATTTTGTTCCGGCGCTGGAGGCGTTGGCGATGCGCGCGGGGATCCCACCGCAGCACCCCGTCACCGGCGCAGAGCAACGGGCGGCGGCGGAGCGCGACCAGCTCTTGGAGGTGAACCGCCGCGCCCAGGCCGCCTTCGTTCGCTGGCTGCGCGGAGACGACCGTAAGGCCTTGGAGTATGCCCGTCGCCGCGGCCTGACCGATGACCTGATCGACCGCTTCGGCCTGGGCTACGCGCCGCCCGCTTGGGACACGCTGCTGCGCACCCTGGTCGCCGCCGGCATCTCCGTGGGGCGGGCGGTGGCGGCGGGTTTGATCGTGCCGCGCCAGGGTGGGGGGGGAGGCTACGACCGGTTCCGCGATCGCCTGACCTTCCCGATCCGCGAGCCGGGCGGCGAGGTGATCGCCTTCGGCGGACGCACCCTGGGGGTGGACCAGGCCAAGTACCTGAACTCGCCGGAGAGCCTGATCTTCAAGAAGGGTGAGACCCTATTTGGTCTCGACGTGTCCCAGCATGAGATCCGCGGACGGGATGTCGCCCTATGCGTGGAGGGGTACATGGACGCCATCACCCTCCATGCGTACGGTTTCGGCCATACCGTGGCGGTGCTGGGCACGGCCCTCACCCGGCACCACGTGCGTCGACTCAAACGCTACTCCCTCAACCTCCTGTTGCTGTTCGACGGCGACGCGGCCGGTCTACGTGCGGCGCTCCGTGCCCTGGAGGTGACCCTGAACGAAGGGCTGTCGGTGCGCGTGGCTACCCTCCCCCAGGGCCACGATCCCGACTCCTTACTGCGGGACCAGGGCGCGGGCGGTATGGAGGTCTGCCTGGCGACGGCGGCACCGCTCTTCGAGTTCGCGGTGCGCGAGCTACTCGCACAGACTGGCGGGCATGATCTGGCGAGCCGCCTCAAGGCGTTGCGCGAGATCTTGCCGGTCGGACGAAGCCTGAACGACGCGGCAGAACAACGGCTCTTCGTGGAGCACGTCGCCGCCGCCTTCGACCTGCCGGTGGAGCGGGTGGCAGAGGAGATCGCCCCAAGCAGCGGCAAGGCTCGTTCGAGCGCAGTCCCCCGGCGGCCGCAGACAAACGCCGCGTCGGCGCTGGGAGAGGCGGCGTTCGGGGTGGTCTGGTTTCTCTCGCAGCATCCCGAATCCTTCTCTTTCTTGCAGACTCATAGGGTCGACAATGATTTTCCACCGGGACCCCTGCGGGACCTGATGGGACGGCTGCTCTCGTTGGAGCAGTTCTCTCGGGAAGCCCTGGAGGTAGGGCTGCATGCAGAGGGCGGTATCCTGTCTGGCGAATTGGCGCGCCGGGTGCTTTCCGACTTCGCGCAACGAACGGATCTGACGGCCTCCTTCAACGACTGGCTGCATACCCTCCGGGACCGTCGCCTGCAACGGGAGATGGAAGAAATCGCCGCACGGGTGCGGAGTGCGGAGGCGGCCGGCGATGACGAACGAGCCCGAGTGGAGCAGAAGGCACTAATCTTAAAGAGAGTCGCGCGGAAAGAGGTCCCGTCCCTTATTTGGCGGGGAGAAAAAAAACTGGCCAATCTCGTGGACACGAAGCCGAATGTCGACTAAGTTTTCTCCTTTCGGCTTACATTCAATCCCCTTATTGTTGAGGACTGTACTCGTATATGTCCCTGGAACTACAGGAAATTCCCGAAATTCAACGGCTGGTGGCCCTGGGCCGGGAGCGTGGTTTTCTCACCTATGATGAGCTCAACGAGATCCTGCCCGAGGAGATCGTCGTATCTAACCGTCTCGAGGAGGTCTTCAGCCTCTTGTCCGAAGCCATGATCGAGGTGACCGAGGTGCCCCAGTTTGACAGCGAGGCCGGCGGCAAGTCCGCCACCGTGGCCGAGGCAGCCCGCCAGGCGGCACGCGCGCGTAAGGAGCCGGGGGACGATCCGTCTGCGCTGGCGACCGACGCCGCCACTCTCGGGATCACGGACGACCCCGTACGCCTGTACCTGCGCGAGATCGGCAAGGTGGCGCTCCTCACCCGCGACGAGGAGATCGAGATCGCCATGGAGATCGAGTCCGGCGTGAACCGCATGACTCGCTCCCTCCTGTCGGCACCGTTTGCTCAGTGCCATATCGCCCTAACCTGGCGACGTTATCTGCGCGGCAAGTTGCCTCTGAAAGAGCTGTTCTACTTCTTCGAGCTCGGCCCCGATGATGACCTCAGCCCCGAAGAGCGCCAGAAGGTCAATGTCAGCAAGGCCCGAGCGACCATCGACGCCTACGCCGAGCTGTACGATTGCACGCTCCAACGGCGCACACGCAAGGAGCGTGCCGCGGCGAAGGCGTCCCGGGAGAGCGATAAGGCAAAGTCTGGCGAGGCCGATACTCAGGCCAGCTACATGAAATACATGCGCGCCCTGGAGGAAAGCCCCCTGGCGCAGCGGCAGATCGACTTTCTGCTCGCGCGGCTCGATGCCATCCTTGATCTGCAAGAGGAGTTGAGCCAGCTCAGGAAGCGTTTCAAGCGGCAGACTGGCATCGTCCTCGATGACTACCTGAACGCCGAGGGCCTCGGCAGCAAGGGCGAGCTGGTACGCAAGGCGTGCGCTCGCCTATCGTCGGAAGCCCTCAGCGAGTTCATCGCGCGCTACCGGGAGGTGGACCGGCGGGTACGGCAGGTGGAGGGATTCTACGGCCAGCCGATGGAGTACTTCGAGTCCCTCCGCAAGGAGGTCCGGCACCACCAGCGTGCGGCGCAACACGCCAAGTCGAAGATGGTGCAGGCCAATCTGCGCCTCGTGGTTTCGATCGCCAAGAAGTACACCAATCGTGGACTGCAATTCCTCGATCTGATTCAAGAAGGCAACATCGGCCTGATGAAGGCGGTCGACAAGTTCGAATACCGCCGGGGCTACAAGTTTTCGACCTACGCCACGTGGTGGATTCGGCAGGCGATCACCCGCTCCATCGCCGACCAGGCGCGGACCATCCGCATCCCGGTCCACATGATCGAGACCATCAACAAGCTAGTGCGTACGTCGCGACAGTTGCTGCAGGAGATGGGCCGCGAGCCCACGCCGGAGGAGATCGCCGAGGCCATGGCGATGCCGGTCGACAAGGTACGCAAGGTCCTGAAGATCTCCAAGGAACCGCTGTCGTTGGAGACGCCGGTCGGCGAGGAGGAAGACTCGCAGCTCGGCGATTTCATCGAGGACACCAAGATCCAACAGCCCTCGGACGACGTCATCCGCATCAACCTGCAGGAGAGTGTCGGGCAGGTGCTGACTAGCCTCACGCCACGGGAGGAACGGGTTCTGCGCAAGCGCTTCGGGATTGGCGAGCAGACCGATCACACCTTGGAAGAGGTGGGGCGCGAGTTCAGCGTCACCCGTGAGCGCATCCGACAGATCGAGGCCAAGGCGCTGCGTAAATTGCGCCATCCGACGCGGTCGAAGTTCTTGGAGACCTTCGCAGAGGGGCTCTAACTTACTCGCATGCGACCTTTCCGGCTCAACTTGACTCCCCTAGGCGCGGCTTCGGATAATCGCCCTCCTCGGCCCGGGCCTATAGCTCAGCGGTCAGAGCCGCCGGCTCATAACCGGTTGGTCCCTGGTTCGAATCCAGGTGGGCCCACCAGGGGCCGAACGGTGGACAACTTACCATAGCAGGCGCAATGCACCGACAGCCGCTGAACACCGCAGGATCAGACACTCCCTACGAAAAAGCACCTCCGCGAGGTGCTTTTTCTGTTTCCGGACCGTAGCGACTACGAACAGGACATACCGTGATTGGGACCGAAGTGAATGCTGACTTGAAAGCCCTTATCGAGCTACAGAAGGCCGACAACCGCATTGCCGAGATCGAGGGTGAAAAAAACAAGCTACCACTGGCGATCGAAGCGTTGCGACTGGAAGTGGTCTCGTCGCTCTCCCAGTACCAGGAGCTGATGCGCGAGATCGAGCCGCTGAAGAGGCGGCAGGTGGAGATCCGCAACGCCATCGAGGAGGAGAAGATCCGGCTTCGGCACACCCAGGAGCGGCTCCCGAACATTACGACCCAGAAGGCGTATTATGCGTTGCTCAAGGAAGTCGAGACCGCCGAGAAGGCGATCGAGAGCTTCGAGCAGGAGGGGCAACGGTTGACGGAGGAGGTCGCTGCGCTCGATGCGGAGCTGGCGAAGATTGAAGCGGGGATGCGTTCCGAGGAAGCCGAGTTTGAGGAACAGAAGGCGGGCATGGAGGCCGAATTTTCCCACCTCGACGAGGAGCTCGTTGGCCTCGCCAAGGAGCGCGAAATGGCACGGGCCGCAGCGTCGGTGTCGGCGCTCAGCCGCTACAAGCGGATTGCTGCCAAGCGTAGTCCCTTGGTGGTGGTGCCGGCGCGGGATGGGCGGTGCAGCGGCTGCAACATCAAGCTGCCGCCACAGATCTATGCCGACGTGAAGCGCAACGATCGGATCAACCTGTGCAGCCATTGCAACCGCATACTCTATTACGATGATGAAGGCTAAGGAGAAGACCA
>Ga0299906_10002616_pt1 | contig 14891 bp, 11 predicted proteins | sample RVTome_14_FD_200259 | JGI IMG/M metagenome (GOLD analysis project Ga0299906, IMG submission 200259) | Soil microbial communities from uranium-contaminated site in the Upper Colorado River Basin, Wyoming, United States - RVT145D125 (version 2) ... | reverse complement strand
AAACCAGCGGTATCACTTCATCGTCGTACGGGCGGCGGGTGAGGGTAGCGGGAGCGTGGGCGACCTGTCGAGTGACTGCGAGGGTATTCCCAGGGAGCGTGGGGGTATTCCCAGGGAGCGCGGGGGTACTCCCAGGGAGCGCGGGGGTACTGTCGAGTGACTGCGAGGGTATTCCCAGGGAGCGTTGGGGGGAATTTCGATAGTGCTTATCAGGGTCGCACCGTGCGCAGGTTCAAAAAATGTAGGGTCGGCCGATCACGCATTGTAGGGTTTTCCCCGACGACATCGGGCCTAATTCGGTGTAGGATAGTGGCAACAAATCAACGTCACCTAATTGGTGCTAAATTATTCGATAAAAGGAGAAAAATCATGAAAGCAGATGCAAAAATAGAAGCGGCAGTAATGGCGGTAATGAACAAATTCATGGCGGCCTATCAAGAACGAGACATTGAAGGGCTGATGAGTACCCTAGCCCCCGATGACGATCTATTCCTGTTTGGTACCGGCATAGACGAGAAGCGAACCGGGCGGGATGAGTGCAAGTTCCAGGCCGAACGGGACTGGGCCCAGACCGAGGCGCTGGCCTTTGGCTTGAGTTGGCACCGGATCTCAGCAGCGGGGCCGGTAGCCTGGGTTGCGGGGGAGGGTCTGGGCCGGGGCAAGGCCGGGGGCCAGGCCTTCGAGTTTCCCTTCCGGATGACGGCCGTGCTGGAACAACGCGGCGACGAATGGTTCCTGGTTCAGTCTCACGTCGCTTTGCCCGCCCCTGGCCAGGAGGAAGGCGATTCGGTGCCGGTGTAAGGTTCCCAACTTCCAAATCTCAGCCCTGTCGTTCTCCCAATCTCGTTCCCAAACTCAGTTTGGGAACGAGATTGGGGACGTCCAAGTTATTTCCGAATAATTACTTAATCTATCAGTGGAGGTGTAACATGTCACCAAAATTCATGCGTCTGAGCGGACTATTCCTTGTGCTGGCCGGCTTGCTGGCTGCTATTTCCTGGAGTTTTCACCCCCTTACGCCCGACCATCATTCGATGCAATCAGCCCGATGGTTGATCATGCACGGTCTGGCCGGCATCGTTGTGTTGCTCAGTGTGCTCGGCCTGGTGGGCTGTACCTCCGGCTCTTGGACGAGGGCGGTATCCTGGGGTTGATCGGCTTTATTCTGGCGACAATTGGAACGGCGCTGTTTGCCGGAGCGATCCTTTTTATAGAGGTTGCCACCCTGCCGTTCATTGCTAGCCTTGGCAATGCTGAAGAACTACTCGAGTCCGCGCCCCCTACGTTCCTAGCGATTTACGGGGCAACCTTCATCACCTATGCCCACTTTGCGGCCGACCTGGACGTGCTGCGCCGGCATCTGGGGCAAGACAAAGTCTGGATCATGGGTCATTCCAGGGCCGGGGTCGACGCGATGACCTATGCCCTGACCTATCCGGACGGCTGCGAGGGCTTGATCCTGCTGGACTCGCTCCCGGCCTTTGATCAGGTCCATACAGACGATGTTCAGGCGCGCCTCGAAGCGCGGCAAAACGAACCCTGGTTTGAAAAAGCATTCGCGGCCTTTAACGACAGAACAATGCCGGAAAGCGATGAAGCCTTTGCCGGGTGGCTTTTTGAAATTTTGCCCCTCTACTTCTATGATATCGCTAAACTGGAGCAAAATCGGGACCACTTCAAGCTTAAACAGGCTTTGCCTGCTTTGGAGGCGTTATGATAAGCTCAAAATTATCACTTCAAGACGTCGCGCAGTTAGTCGAATTTGGTGAAGGCGAAGCCTGCGCCGATATGTTTCTGGCCGCCCCGGCTGATTTTGCCGCCGGCATGGGCCTGCGGGTCGAGCGGGTCGGCTCCGCGATAGCGCTTATCACCGCAAAGATGGATATCATGTTGTTCAATCGAGTCATCGGTCTGGGCGTGATAGAACCGGCGACCGAAGCGATGGTGGATGATATTGCGACCCTGTACCACCAGGCCGGTCTTCGGAATTTTGCCATACAGGTGAGTCCCTTCGCCCAGCCGTCTGCCTTACCGGCCTGGCTCGAGGCACGTGGTCTCACTCGGCGCGATAACTGGGCCAAAGTTTACCGGGGGGTTGAACCGCCGCCGCCGGTTCCAACCGATCTGCGCATCGAATCAATCGGTCTGGATCAGGCCGGGGCCTTCGCTGCCGTCGCCTGTACTGCCTTCGGTATGCCGGACACGTTCCAGCCCTGGCTGGCCGCGGACGTTGGGCGACCCGGCTGGCGGCACTATCTGGCCTGGGATGGCGAGGTACCGGTCGCAACGGGGGCACTGTTCGTTAAGGACCGGATCGGGTGGCTGGGGGTGGGCAGCACCCTGCTTTCCCACCGTCGCCGGGGCGCGCAAGGGGCTATTATGGCCCAACGGATTCGGGATGGGGCTGAACTGGGCTGCCGTTGGCTCATCACCGAGACCGGTGAAGACGTGGCCAATCGTCCCAATCCCTCCTATCACAACATGGTGCGCACCGGGTTTGAGTTGGCTTATCAACGGTCCAACTATATGGTTTAGGAGTTACGAACGGCCTTGACCTGCATATACTGGCTCAGGAAGGGCAGACCACCCAGACCGGGCAGGAGGTAGCGCAGGGTGAACAGAAGGCCCAGCGCGGCGGCGGTGGGGGTGGTCAGGAAGGGGTTGTAAAAAAGAATGACGGCGGCGTCGCGGGTGCCGACGCCGGCAAAGGTCAGGGGCAGCAGCCCGGCCAGAATAGCCAGGGGAGCCAGGGCCAGGTTGGTCAACAGGGGGACCCAGGCTCGTAGGGCCAGGATGAACAACCAGATCTGGGACAGGTGTAGAAACCAGATAAGGAGCGAGATCCCGAAGACCCGGCTGAAGCGCGTCTGATCTTGCCAGAAATAGGTATGCATTTCCAGCCACGAACCCTGTAAGTTTTCCAGTTTGGAGCGAAACCGGCCCGGGGCAAAACGCCGGCCCAGGTTGAAAAACAGCCGGGCAAATCGCTCCGAGCCCAGGAGCAGCAGCCCCAGGCCCAGGCCGAGGGTGACACAGCCGGTTAGCGCCCAAAACAGCCCATCCTTGTTGGTGTAAAGGATCAGGCCAAAGACACACCAGACCAGCAGCGAGAGCATATCGCACGCTTTCTCGAAGATGACCAGCGACAGGGCCAGTGAGCCGGTCAGATAGCCACGCTGCTGTATAAAATAGGCCTTGGCGATGTCGCCCATTTTGGAGGGCAGGACCAGATTGAGGCCGCTGGCCGCCAGGGTCAGGCGAATGGCTTCGCCAAAGGGCAGCCGTTTGCCGGAGGGGATAAGCTGCTGCAAGCGCCAGGCGCTCAGCATCACTGTCGGGATGGTCATAGTAATGGCGACGACCATCCAGCCGGCGTGGCTGTTTTGGAGGGCCTCGACCAGTTTGGCCAAGTCGATGCGGCCATAGATCAAGACCAGGATGATCAGACTGATGATGATCGAAATGAGACGTTTCATCTTAAAGCTGGCGCTCCAGTCTGAGTGGTTCGCCGGGGCCGAGCCGCTGGACCTCGGCGGTCAGATCACGCCATGGTTGAAGCTGGCCGGCCTGGAAGGTGCGGCTCATGACCACGTAGATCGAGGTCTGGTCGCCGCCGATCCCGGCAGCGACGACGTTTTCCCAGGAATCGGCCTGGAGTTCGTCGCTGACGGTCCAGGTTCCGTTGGCGCGGATGAGGGTGCGCTGAAACCGGAACGGGGCGGCCTGCTTGCCCGTGATCAGCAGACGCTGCAGCAGCTTGCGCACCAGGTTGGGAAAAAAGCGGCCGAGGCTGAGCATCACCAGGCGCAGGATCAACAGGTTGAGCGTGGTCATCTGGGTTTGTTTGGCCCAGCCTAATGAACCCCGGATCGATATCTTGCCCTCGTCGATCTCGACCTGGTAATCATCGACCAGATGCCCGACCGCATTCTTGCGCGTCTGACCGGCGGCCACTTGCAATGAGAATTGCGTGTCTGAGGCTGCCAGACACCCGGCTCGAAAGAGTTTGAAGACCCCGCCTTTGTTGAGGGCCAGATAGAGTTCGGTCTCCTGGCAGCGGTCGATCAGGATGCGAGCCTCCGGCAGCCAGACCCGCCCGCTTGGGCGTGCAGCCGGTAGCGGGCGCTCCTCGACAAAATCACGCCAGGCCAACAGGTAGTTCCAGGCATGATGGCCGATGATGTGGTCGTCGGCGTAGCAGGGGCCCAGCCCGCTGGCCAGCCCCTGTAGAAAGCGGTCGTTGATGCTGAGGGCGGCGGGATGCCAACGACCGATCAACTCGAACCCGTGCGGAAAAAAGTTGTAGGTGTTGCGACTGGTATACTCGCCCCCGTAGGAACCGTCCGGGTGGACAAACTGCGCGGCCAGATCGACGGCCCGGCTGAGGGCCTGTTTTAGCTCCGGCATGGGGTTCAGGTCATAAACACGGGCCAGCAGCGAGATGGTCAGGGTGTGGTAACCGGGGTCGCAGCCTTCGTATTCCTGGAACCAACCTTCGCTGCTTTGCCAGGACAGGATGCGGGCTAAGCGGCCCGCTTTGGCCCGGTCCCAGCGATCCGTCTGCAAAAGCTGGGCCAGGCGCTCCAAACAGAGCACGATCAAGGCTTGATGATTGCTCAGGCGGCCACTTTCCTGATGATGAGCCAGCCAGTCGGCTCGCCTTTCAAAGAAGCGGAGGGCGCTGTCGTCGGACAGCCCCAGCCCGAGGTAGCTTTCGAGGCAGGCCAGCAGCGAAAAAGCGGCGGCGCCGGCGGCCCGCTCATAGGGGAAATAGTCATCGCAGGAGCCGTCGGCGTGGGCGCTGCGGGCGGCAAAGGCGATGCCGGCTTCGACCCAGGCTTTGAGGGCGGGCTGTTGGTAATAGGCGTTGTCCGGCGTGTTGGTGCTGTAGGCCAGGGCCAGCGGCCAGACGAACTCCTGGGCCATGCCGCTGGGGAAATCGATGATTTTGTAGTGCCAGAAATTGCGGTCGAAACAGCCGTAGGTTGGGCTGTGAACGTTGCGGTCCAGCAGGGTCAACATCTTGGGGATTTGGGCCAGCGCCTCGGCAGCAAAGAGATCTTTGGACATCAATCTGGCCTACGAGGCCCCAATCACGACCGTGCCCAGGCTGACCACATTTTCGCCGCTGGTATCGTCGATGATCCTGAGACGGTGCATCGTGTCGGGCAGGTAGAGACCGATTTCAAAGGTGTATTCACCGGGGGCGAGTTCGGCCGGAATTGAAAACCGGCGGGCTTCCCGTAGTTCGGTTCCGGCCGGCCACTGGGAGGTCGGCAAGATGGCGTCAAAGGGTTGAAAATCGAAAAAACCGACCGTGTTGCCGGCCTGATCCTTGAGATGAACCAGAACGAAATAATCCTGCTCCAATGAGCCGACCGTGTGCCAGTAGAAGGACAGTTTCACCTCAGCCGGCCCGGCCAGGCTGTCCGGCTCCAGGGAATAGCCGGACAGCTTGACCTTGCCATCGAAATTGATATTCAGGATGTGTTCCGGCGACGGCTCGACCGGAGCGTAGAAGCGCACAATGGCCGCGACCTCGCGCAGCCGGGCCAGCTCCGGACCCCAGTCGGGATCGCTCGACGCTTGCTGAATCGCAAACGCCTGCTCCAAATGGTGGTTGGCCTGCTCCAGGTCGTCGGAGAGGGCATACAGTTGGGCCAGAGCCAGATTATAATCGAATTGGTGTTTCTCGTCGGGTATATAGGCCAGCAGCCAGTGGCCAATATCGATCAGGTTTTGGTGCAGCGTTGCGCCGGAGTCGCCCCGCACCACCCAGGTCGAGCGGAACTGCTTGACGGTCAGTTCGGAGCGCTGATCGAGTTCAGCCTGAGCATAAGGGGGCGATCCCCGAAAGTAGATGACGAACCAAATCCGGCCCGGCTGCTGGAGGATGTCGTGCCGGCCCTCGGCGCCCCGGTAGTTGGCGATGCGGCCCAACGACTGATTAGGCAGACTGGGTTCGATGAGTTTCGCCACGTCACCCAACTGCCAGCCGCAGGAACCGTCGTCGCCGCCGCGACCACCGTGCAGTTCAAACGCCTCGCACAGGATCACGTCACCCGCTGCCGCTTCTGAACGCAGGTAAGCCGAGACGTCGGTCCAGGCTTCATCGGTTTTTTCATCGAGGGAGTCGACAAGGCCGGGCACAGTCAAGGCCAGGACGATGATCGAGATCAGGCCGAAACTGGGCGCTTGCCCAGCTATGCGCTTGAGGTCTGACGAGAGGATCATCGTCACCAGGCCGGCCACAAAACGCGCCGTCACGAACAGGCCGCTGGCGCCAAGCAGAAGATAAACCGGCAGGGTATGCAAGTGGAACCTGATCTGGGCCGAACTGCCCGGAGCCAGGGCCATGACCAGTAAATTTCCCCAAAAGGGTACCTGCCACCACAAGATCAACCACGTTGTCACTCGACGCCGGGCCGGATCGATCAGGCCGCTCAAACAACCCACCGCCACGGCCAGCAGGAACAGATCGAGGCCGGCGCTGGGGCCGGCCGGACTAAAATCCGTAAAGATGCCGATGGTCGCCCCAACAAAATCCAGGGTTGGGGCAAACGGCCCGAACACGGGCTCGCGCAGGGTTTGCTCTTCGGGCACGGCTAACACCTGGCCCACGATCGGCGTGTACAGGATTGCCAGGATGAGGCCGATCGCCAGGAAGCTGATGATAGCCGGTTTCAAGATGGCTCGCTGCGGCCGCCGGTCACGCAGCGCCAGCAGCCACTCGCCGGCGACGATCAGGCCGGCGGGCAGCAAGGCCAGGGTAAAATAGAGATGGGTATAGACGCCCAAACTCGCGGCGATGACCAGGCCGAGCCAATAACGCTTGTGGCCGGTGACGATCGCCTGCCACAGACAATAGAGCAGGGCCAGACCAAAGAAGACAGTGGCCGAGTAGCCGCGCATCTCGCGCAGGTACTGCATGAAGATAGGCGTGATTACCAGAAAATAGGCCGCGACCAGGGCGACGCGAGCGGCGATCAGCGTTCGACCGGCGCGATAGGTCATCGTCACCGCCAACACCCCAAAGATGACCGCTACCAGCCGCAAGAAATAAAACGTGTCGCTCAGGGCATGCACGAGATCCAGGACAAACGAAAAAAAGACATGGTTGAATGATAAGAAGGTAATCAGGACCTCAAACGTGCCAAGGTCGTTGATAAGCCGCAGCGTCTTTAGCTCGTCATGGCTGATACGGGCATCGCCCAGGTGATAGACCCCTACCCACAGGCTGAACAGGATCACGCCAAGCATCAGGAGATGGGTTTTGGATTTGACCGGTAGGGACACGGCTGCGTTACTCCCAAGAAACGCACTGTTGATTTCCGAACGAGACCTGACAGGTTTTCAAAACCTGTCAGGTCTGGATTAGCTCTCACATAAAAGACAACGGTCTGCATTCTACAATAACAAATGAAGACTGTCCAGAAGCGGCGCTCGATGATTTGTGTGAATAGTTGAGTTCTTGTATCATTTTGAATTCCAAAAGGGGTTAGGTTGGGTTGACATTTCGGGTCATGTCATCCTGAGCGACCGGAGGGAGCGAAGGATCTCCTTAGAGCCTTTGCTAGCAATCACTTCATGGAGATTCTTCGTCGCTTCAGCCGCTTCGCTTCCTACGCTCCTCAGAATGACATGTCTATCCAAATGCCAACACGGCTTAGAACAAGCATTGGAGTTACAAGGAGCGGTTTCGATTGTCACCATCTCGCCCTGAAACGGTTCAATTATCCCGAACCGGGGGCTGTTTGTTGCTGCTGCTGGTCAATCTGATCATCTTTATTATGCTGCTGTACGGGCTCGAGTTCTATCTGGGTCTGACTGCGCCTGACCTGCCGCCGGCACCGAGCGAGGTCACGAACCGGTTTCGATTCCGGGAGCGGGAGTTTGTCGTGCCCAAGCCGCCCGGCGTCTGCCGGATCATGGTTTTGGGCGACTCCTTTACCTGGGGCAAAGGCGTGCCGGTCGAGGCGCGGTATACCACGCGGCTGGAGGCGCTGCTGAACGGAGCTTATCCGGCTAAGAATTTCGAGGTCTTGAACTTTGGCTTTCCGGGCGCACCGACCACGCGAGAGCGGGACAGCTTACGCGATTATAAGGACAGGGTTGAGCCGGATCTGATCATTTTGGGGTTCGTGCTCAACGATCCGCAGCCCAAATCGCAAAACTATTCGCCTGAGCGGGAGCGGTTCGAAGAAACTATCAGCCGGCCTCTGGCTGGCTGGCTGGAGGAGGTCGAGGAGTGGCGGCTCGAGCGGACGGCCGATCTGGTTCGGAACGCCCTGGACAGCTTTGCGGTCAATACGGGTCTGGTGCCGCCCTGGCAGGAAGCCCTGCAGCGGGTCTATGAACTCGACTCGACCGAGTGGGTCCAGTTCGAGCAGGCCCTGCGCGACATCAAAACGATGTCCGATGAGCTGCATCTGCCCCAACCCATTTTTGCCATCCTCAACCAGGGCGCCTATACGGATCGCCCGACCGACTATAATCAGCCGGATGAGGAGTTGGAACTGTATCTACGCTGGTATCGTCAAGCCGAAGAGACTGCCGCTCCCTTGGGGTTTTACCCCATCAATTTCGAGCGCGAACTTGCCGCGCAACTGACCGGCGAACCCATGGCCGTGAGCGTGCTGGATGGTCATCCTTCGGCCAGGGTGCATAGTATCTATGCTCAGAAGTTGTTTGATGAGATTGGAGAGGTGTATATCCAGGGAGAGAAGTTGTGTGGTGATGGCGGATAGGGGATGTGAGATGGGGGATAGAGGATGGGGATGTGTAGTGCGTGCAGCAAGCACTTCAGCAATTAGCTGGTAAGCTGACCGGCTGACACGCTGACCGGCCGACAGGTTCTCCCCCTAAGGTTCATAGACTGTTTGGCCAGGGTTGGGCGGGATGGTAATCCTGCCTAATTGGATGGTGGCCGGGGCGGGGCCGGTTGGTCCGGCGAGGATGGGGAGGCGGGTGCCGGTGGCGGGGTCGTACATACCGGTCAGGAGCAGATACTCGCCGGGAGCGATATCGGTGAGGGGGAGATCATAGCGGTCGGCCAGAATCTCGCCTGGCTGCCAGTGGGTGGTCGGTCGAGCCTGATCAAACGGCTGTTGGTCGTGTTGGGTGATGACAAAGCCGTCCGGCGCGGTCAGGTGGACGAAGACCGTATAATCGGTGTTGAGCGGGTTTTGGGTCCGCCAGGTCAGCGTGATCCGCAGATTGGATTGGTGATCGAGTTCGATAGAGCTGGTCATGGTCCAGTCCAACAGTTCGATTTCGTTTTCGAGCCGCGCCAGGGGTTCGGTGTCGGGGGCGAGGGAGAAAATACACCAGCGGCAGGGGAGGGCGGGGTAGACGAAATTGAGGGCCCAGCCGGGTGGGGTCTGTTTGAAATTCACCAACTCGTTTTCGCGCTGAAAATAGCCGCTCAGAGCCTGCCGCCGGCGGCGGGCGGTGTCGTCGTCGATAATGATATAGTCAGGTCTTTGGGATTGAATGTAGGTTTGCATCACCGGCCAGGTATCGACCTCGTTGGCCAGCCGTTCAAAGCTGAACCGGGCCGGGAATTTCCACAACGGCAGCGATTTGCTGGGGCCAAAGGCAACCAGAGCCGCGCCGTCCGGGTGGTCGCGTGACAGCCATTGGACTATCTCTTCAGCTTCGGCGTTGGCGCTTCGGTCCGACTCGTATGGGTCGACGGACAGGGCCCATCCCTCTACGCGGGACGTGTCGACCAGCCACCAGACACCCCACCCGATTACCAGGGCCAGGACCAGACCATAACCGGTTGCCGGTAGACCGGGTTTTTGGAACAACCGCCCCTCAAAGGAACTAAGCCGGTTGCCCAAGCCTCGAACCAGGCTGACCACGACATCGGCCAGCACCAGATAAAGGGGACCCAATAGGGGAATCACAAAACGGGTTTCGGCGGACGAGCCGGCCACGTACCAGGTGAAAAAGAAGTAGAAGAGGCCGCACAGGAAAAAGGTGAAGACAAGCTCGTTTTGGTGTTGGTCCAGGTACCGGATGAGGGCCTGGCGTCGAAACAAGACCAGGTAAATCAGGACCACCAGCGCCAGCAGACCGAGCGCCGGTCCCAACCAGGCCGGCTCAAAATCGCGACCGGGATTGATGCTCCGCGTCACCACCGGATTGAGCCGGCGCAGTCCCTTTTGGATGCGGGCGACCATGTCGGCCGGGGTGTGGGTGGCGAAATAGCTGGCCCGCGTGGGTAGGTCGGCGGGGTCGGCGGTGTTGATCTGCTCGAGTTCGTCCATCCACATGATGTGTTGGGTGGCGAAGTTGTAGGTCGGGCTGCCAAATTCGGTGGTGTTGTAAATCAACAGGGGCAGTGATGTAAGCACAAAGGTCAGCGGCACCAGCAGCAGTTCGGGCTGGCGCACGATCTTAAATTGAAAATGGAGCAGCGCCATCAAGCCCCAGGCGGCCAGCAGCACCGGAGCTGAGCCTTTGGTCAAAAAGGCCAGGCCGACAAAGAATCCGGCCAAAACGCAGTTTTTCCAACCGGCCACGCTCTTAATGAGAAAATACCAGCCGCCGGCCATGATCAAAGCCAGCAGCGTATCGGCATAGACCGTTGAGGCCCGGACGTGGAACTCTTTGTTGGCCGCCACCAGCAAGGCCGCCAGCAGCGCCGCTTCCCAACTGTAGAGCCGTACCCCCACCATGAAGACAGCCAGAATCGTCAAAGCGCCGATGCCGAGCGTCAGGAGCTTGGCCGTGGTAAAGTAGCTCCAAGCCCGGGCCGCGAACGGCGTCAGCAGCAGCGAGTACAGCGGCGGGCGGGTGCCATCGCTGAGGGCGCCGGACTCACGAATGGCCAGGCCCAGCGAGAGATAGGCGCTCTCATCACCATCGCTGGAGAGGGTATTGAACAAAATCTTTGGCATGCCCACTACGATAAAACGGCCCAAAATCAGGGCCAGCAGCAGGAGGATGACCACGCGCCAGGTCGATTCGCTAAACGATTTCATGAGTTTTAGCTTTGCCAATACCTCAATTTTACTTGGGCGGGTTGATTTGTCACGTCGCGAGCCTCACAGCCTGATGACCCGGCCCTGCATATCGTCCGGCGCCGGCTGCCCCATCAACTGCAGAATGGTCGGCGCGATATCCATCAACTGTAAACCCTGGAGCCGTTTCCCGTTTAAGGGCTGCTTGGGATCGTAATAGATAATCAAGCCATCCTGCGCGTGGTTGGCATCATCGGGGCCGGTGTCGTTCTCAAAGGTGTAGATACTGGGATGGCCTAAACTCCCCACCGAACGCCAGTGCAGATCACCGAAATAGATCAGTAGGTCCGAAGGCACGTTGCGCACTTCGCGATAGATATCTTCCGGCTTATAGCAGGTGGTCTTGAGCGGCTGGCCGGCGTGATCGACCATGGTTTCCAGCTTGCGACTGATCTCGGTGCGGACCTGCTCATAATCGGCCAGGGGGATCAAGCCCTGTGGTTCCCGGCCCTGTACATTGAGCCATAAGCGGCCATAGTAACCGCCGGCGCCCCAGGCCGTTGTTTTGGCCCAGTCAACATTGAGTTGCTCAAACGGAACCAGGCGATTTTTTGGGACCTCGTCCTTAAAGACCAGATAGCCTTCTTGATACAACCACTGGTTGAGACAAAAACCGCCATCCATCCGTTTGGCCCCATGATCCGATACGACCAGGACGACGGTGTTGTCGTCCACCGCCGCCAGGAGGCCGGCGATTTCCCGGTCGATGGTTTGATAGTAGTCTTTGATCGCCGTCTCATATTTATTGCCTGGTTCGTACTGGCGGTGCTCGGGATCGTGAAATTTCCACATGCCGTGATGGATGCGGTCCACCCCAATCTCGACAAACATAAAGAAGTCCCATGCCTTTTCACGAATGAGGAAGTTCAGGACCTTGAAACGCTTTTCCGTCATCTCGTGGATTTGCCGCAGGAGCTCATCTTTGTTCTCGGTTCGATAGTTGCGCACATCGACATCATACTCCCGGCCTTCTAAAACCTGATCGATTTCGTAGCGCAGCTCGTTGGGGTGGGTGAATTGTTTTTGGACCGATGGGGTTAAGAAGCTGCTGATCAAGCAGCCGTTGATGGGCTTAATCGGGTAGGTTTGCGGCACCCCGACCACAATCGATTGTTTGCCGGCTGTGTTCAGATAGTCCCAGACCCGCTTCTCTTTGACGGCGGCTCCGGTGGCGATGGTCATGTTGCCATAAGAATGATCAGCCCGGTTGCGGAATCCATAAATGCCCAACACGCCCGGATCTTTGCTCGACAGCATCGAACTCCAGGCCGGGACAGTGATACAAGGGATGGCGCTGGTCAGGAGGCCATATGCACCCTGTTCCATCAAGCGCCGCAGTGTGGGCAGGTCCGCGCGCCATTTATCAAATACAAGGGAAGGTTCGGCACAATCCAGGCCGATGACCAGCACTTTTCGGTCTTTTTTCTTTCGCAAAAAATCAAACATTCGATGTTTCCATTGAGTGGTTATCAGGCTGCGTATGATCAGGGATTGATTGTAGATGAGAGTGGGAAGCCCGTCAATTCAAAACACTTCCTTCAGTTTGCGATCTTCAATTCAGCCAAAACAGAAGCCTGTGGTACAATTGACGGCCATGATTGACCTGTTCATCCGTTCAGACCGAAACCAAACGCTTCTCCAATCTCAACCGGTAATGGTGCTGGTTCGATTCGCCCGGCGGGTCACCACCTGGCCCTGGCTAACGATGGCACTGGTGGGGTTGGCTCTGTTGAGCAGCCTGCTGCTTCCCTTAAATCTGCTCTCGACGCAGCGCTTTCATCACGATGAAGCCCTCTATGCGACCTGGGCTTTGGAGATTGCCTCGGGGCATAATCCGCTGTTGCAGCAGACATCGATTGACAAACCACCGCTCTTTTTGTATGCTGCCGCCGGGGCGATGTGGTTATTAGGGGCGACTGAAACGGCGGCCCGCCTGCCATCGCTGCTGGCGACGGTGGCCACAGTTGGGCTGACCTTTGGGCTGGGACGAAAGCTATACGGCCCTGGCGTCGGAATTCTGGCGGCCTGGTTGGTGGCGCTGTCCCCCTTCACTATTCTTTTTGCGCCTACGGCGTTTACCGATCCGCCGTTGGTCGCTTTGGTCTTGGCCGCGTGTCTGGCCGCGGCCTATGGTCGAGCCGGCTGGGCCGGCGTTGGATTGGGTCTGGCCATCGCTACCAAGCAGCAGGGGGTGTTTTTTATCCCACTGGTACTCGGCATCCTGGCCTGCATCAAGAGCACAGATCGCTCGCCGGAAGAGAATTTACCCCGGTCGTTTCCGGGACTGCGCTGCCTGATCTCCCCTCCGCGCTCTGGTTCTCAAAGGCTCTCGCGCTTGACTCGCACCGTCTCCCGGCTCCTGCCCGATGTCGTCTGGCTGCTGGTTAGTCTGACCCTGACGCTCTTGCCTGCTTTTATCTGGGATGGGTGGCGGCTCCAGGCGCCGGGCTTCTGGCGGCAGAGCCTGATCAATTATGGTCAATTGGCCGCCGACGCGAGCAGCTTTGGCGAGCGCTGGTCGGGCTTTGTTGAGTTACTTCAATATGGCGCCGCCTCGCCGCTGTTGAACTTGATTTTTCTAATCGGGGCGCCGCTGCTGCTTGGTTATTCATATCAGCTTGTCCAATTGCCGACCACCCGAGCACAATCAACCGCGCTCGGCCAAACCCGGCTGAATTGGCTGCTGCTGCTGTTTGGGTTGACCTTTTTGCTGGGCCATGCCGTTTTTCCGTTTCAAGTTTGGGATCGCTATCTCCTGGGCTTAATCCCATTATTGGCCTTGCTCTTGGCCCGCATCTTGCTGCTGCCCTGGTCAATTTTTGAGACGCACTGGCCTGGCCGCCCTGTTGAAATCAAGCCGTTGGTCAAACTCACAGCCGGTCTCAGCCTGGGGGTAGTTGTGATGCTGGCGATGGCTCGCCCGGTGCAGGAGGCGGCCAACGCCCGGTATCCGTTGGGTAGTAACAGCAATGCCTTGCACGGTATCGAGCAAGTGACGGCCTATTTGCAAGGAAATATCGGAGCCGATACCACGCTGTACCATCGCTGGTTGGGCCCGCATTGGCGCTTTTATCTGGCGGGGTATCCGTATGATCTGCAATATTGGCCCTCGGCCCAGGCATTGGCCGGCCAAGCGCGCCCCGGCCATTTGATCGCTTTTCCGAGTTGGCAGTCGGACACCGAAGCCCGGCTGGCCCTGGCCGAAGCCGGTCTGAAACTGCAAGAGCTCATGCGCGCCTATCATCCGGCCGGTTACCCCTCGCTCATTTTGTATCGCATCGAAGCAAAATAGCCTCTATGACACGCCTTAAATCACCGCGGACGCTGGCTATCCTAACGCTGATTGTCCTGACGCTGCTGTTCTTTTGGAAAATTTTGTTGACCAACCTCATTTTAGTTGGCGTCGACAGCTTCCTCTATTTTTATCCTTACAAGGCTTATGCCAGCGAGGCGCTGCGGCAAGGACGCCTGCCCCTGTGGAATCCCCATCTTTTTATGGGTGCGCCGCTGCTGGCTAATAGTCAGGTTGGGTTATTCTATCCGCTCAACTGGCCCTTGATCTGGCTCGATGCACCCAGGCAAGTCGCCTGGTCGATTGGCCTGCACATTGGGTTGGCCGGCGTGTTGATGTTAAGCCTGGCTCGCTCCGGGCTGCAACTAAGTTGGTCCAGCGCCACCATCGCGGCGATCCTATTTGCCTTTGGTGGCTACCTCGGCGCGCAGGTCGAGCACATCAACCAGTTCAACGCCGCCGCCTGGCTGCCGCTGCTCTTTCTGCTCTATGATGCTGGTCTCGGACGGTCACCGCGCTGGTTCTGGTTTTTATGGCTGGCCCTGGTGATCGCCCTGATGCTGCTCGCC
>Ga0299906_10002615_pt1 | contig 14892 bp, 13 predicted proteins | sample RVTome_14_FD_200259 | JGI IMG/M metagenome (GOLD analysis project Ga0299906, IMG submission 200259) | Soil microbial communities from uranium-contaminated site in the Upper Colorado River Basin, Wyoming, United States - RVT145D125 (version 2) ... | reverse complement strand
GGCGTTTCTGGTCATGGGCCTCTTCCACTATTCCTTTGGGCGAAGGGGAGCGCTCGGAAGCGGAATGCTCTCGACGGTCTCGCTCGTCGCCGCGGTGACGATTCCTCTTCTCTTGCGCCCGCGGCCCGCCCCCGAAGCCCCGATTCCGCCGATGCCGCTCCAGGACGTGCCGCTCGCCCGGAAAGTGACTCTCATCGGAATCGAGGGAGCCTCGATGTCTTACGTGCTGGGTGCGGTCGCCGACGGAAAGCTCCCGAACTTCGCGCGGCTCATCGAGTCGGGGGCCTCGGGACCGCTCCGGACTCTCTACCCCACCGAATCCCTCGCGGTCTGGACGAGCATCGCCACCGGAAAGCTTCCGCGTCAACACGGGCTCAAGGGTTTCTATAGGTATCGCTTTCCCGGAGTCGAGACGCACTTCTCCCTCCGCCCGCGGGGACTCGATTTCCGCACCCTCGATCGTCTGGGTCTGGTGCAGCGGAGCGTTTCGACCGCGGCGCTCCGGCGGACTCAGCCGTTCTGGACGATCCTGAGCGGCTTCGGTGTCGACGTGGGCCTGGTGCGCTGGTGGGGGAGCTATCCCGCGGACGAGATCCGGGGATTCGTGGTCTCCGAGTACTTCCATCGGCAGGTGCGGGAGAAGTTTTCACCGCCGCTCCCCCGCTTGACCTATCCCGAGGAGCTGTTCTCGCGATTGAGCTCCGAGGTCATTTCTCCCGATTCCATCGACGAGGAAACGCTCGCGCGTTTCGTCGATAGTTCGGTGGTCCTCGAGGACGACGACTTCCCCTGGAAGGCCGAGCTCACCCGCGCCCTCGCCGACGACCTCACGTACCGGGCAATCGGGAGCCGGCTCCGCGAGGAGTTCCAGCCCGAGGTCTTCGCGACCTACTACTTCGGGCTCGACGGGATCGGCCACTACTTCACGCGGTACCAGAAGCCCGAGAGCTTCGGCGACGTGAGCGACGCCGAGATCCGCCGCTACGGACGGGTGGTTGCGTCCTATTACCGGCACCTCGACACCATCGTCGGCGAGTACATGCAGAAGCGCGCGCCGAACGAGACCATCGTGATCCTGTCGGGACACGGGATGGAGGCGCTCTCCCTCGGGCGCCGGATCCTCGCCCCCCTCCAGGGGAGCCCCTACCTCTCCGGAATCCACGAGAACGCCCCCGACGGCCTTCTCCTCTTCAACGGCGCCGGGATCGCGTCGGGGAGAAAGCTCCAGGGCGCGTCGGTCGTCGACGTGACCCCGACGCTCCTCTATCTCATGGGGCTTCCCCTGGGACAGGACATGGACGGGAGCCTGCTGACCGACGTGCTCGAAGACGAGCTCAAAAAGAGCCAGCCGGTGACGTTCATCTCCTCGTATCGCAACTTCTTCATCGAGTCCCGTCCGGAGGACTGGCTCGGCGAGAGCTCCCCGCTCGATGCCCTTCCCGGGCTCCTGGAAAGCGCCGAGTAATCCACGATAGGATCCGCGCTCGACATCCGATGAAGCCGAAGCCGAGAGTCGTCATGGATAGCGGGACGTTCCTGGCGACGCTCGACCGCCTCGCGTCCGAGATCGTCGAAAGGACACAGGGGCTCGAAGGGAGCCTCGCCCTCGTCGGGATCCGCACCCGCGGGGTTCCCCTCGCGCGCCGAATCGCCCTGGGCATCGAATCGAGAACGGGAACCAGGCCCTCGATAGGAGCGCTCGACATCACTCTCTACCGCGACGACCTCACCACGGTTTTGGCCCAGCCCGTGGTTCGGAAGACCGAGCTTCCCTTCGCGATGGACGAGGCCCGGGTGGTCCTGGTGGACGACGTCCTTTACACCGGCCGGACGGTGCGGGCGGCGATTACCGCGCTCATCGACTTCGGCCGGCCGAGGAAAATCGAGCTTCTGGTGATGGTGGACCGGGGGTGGCGGGAGCTCCCCATCCAGGCGGATTACGTGGGGATGACGCTCCAAACCGCGCGCGAGCACACGGTTCACGTCCTTCTCGCCGAGGAGGACGGGCGCGACGAAGTGGTCCTGGTGGAAAACGGTTCTTAGTACGATGACGAACCCAATAAGAGGGGAAGAACAGAAAGGCGCAAAGGCGCAAAGACGCAAAGAAGAAATGGGGATTCCTTTGCGTCTTTGCGTCTTTGCGTCCTTGCGTTGTTTTCCCCCTCTTCCAGCCCTCCGGCGAAGCACCAAGTAATGAGGCTCCAGAAAAAGGACCTCCTCGACATCGAAAGCTTGTCGGCCGAAGAGATCGCGCTCGTTCTCGATACCGCAGCGTCGTTCAAGGAGATCGGGACCCGGGCCATCAAGAAGGTGCCGACGCTTCGGGGCCGCACGGTGGTGAACCTGTTCTACGAGCCCAGCACCAGGACCCGGGTCTCGTTCGAGATCGCGGCGAAGCGTCTTTCCGCCGACGCCATCAACGTGAGCGTCTCCGGAAGCTCGGTGTCGAAAGGCGAGACGCTTCTCGATACCGTCCGGAACCTCCAGGCGATGGCGCCGGACGTCATCGTGATGCGCCACCCGGCGTCGGGGGCCCCGTATTTCGTCGCCCGCCGTCTCGGGGCGGCGGTGGTGAACGCCGGCGACGGGATGCACGAGCATCCAACCCAGGCCCTTCTCGACGCCTTCACCATCCGCGAGCGCAAGGGAACGCTCTCGGGGCTCAAGATCGCCATCGTGGGGGACCTTCTCCACAGCCGTGTGTTCCGCTCGAACGTGAGGCTCTTGACCCGGATGGGATCCGAGGTCTCGGTCGCGGGCCCGCCGACCCTCGTCCCCCCCGAAGTCGAAAAGCTGGGCGTCGAGGTCGCGCCCTCGATCGAGGACGCCCTCGCGGGCGCCGACGTGGTCATGATGCTGAGGGTCCAGAAGGAACGGATGCAGGGCGCCTACTTTCCCTCGATTCGCGAGTACTTCCGTCTGTTCGCCCTGACTCGCGCGCGGTTGGAGCGCGCCAAGAACGACGTCATCATTCTTCATCCGGGTCCCATCAACCGGGGGCTCGAGATCGAGTCCGCCGTCGCCGACGGGCCGTACTCTCTGATCCTGGAGCAGGTCACGAACGGAGTCGCGGTGCGGATGGCGGCCCTGTACCTCCTCACCGGAGCCGGGGCGGAGGAGTCGTGATGGGAAGGCTCTTGATCCGCGAAGCCCGCGTGGTCGATCCGAGCCAGGGCCTGGACCGCGTCGTGGACGTCCTCATCGAGAACGGGAGAGTTGCCAACATCGGCGGGTCCATTCCGCGGGAGGGCGCGGAAGTCCTGGAGGCCCGAGGACTCGTCGCCGTCCCGGGGCTGGTGGACATGCACGTTCACTTGCGCGAGCCGGGCTTCGAGTACAAGGAGACCATCGCCACCGGAACCGCGGCGGCCGCCGCCGGCGGTTTCACCGCGGTGGCCTCGATGGCGAACACCCACCCGGTGAACGACTGCGCCTCGGTGACCGAGTACATCCTCGAGAAGGCCAAGGCCGCGGGAAAGGCGCGGGTTCATCCCGTAGGCGCGACCACCAGGGCGATGGAGGGGCGAGAACTCGCGGAGATCGGAGAAATGGTGGCAGCGGGGGCGGTCGCCGTCTCGGATGATGGGCGGCCCGTCACCGACCCGAACGTGATGCGAAGAGCGATGGAGTACGCGAAGATGTTCGACGTCGCGGTCATCGAGCACTGCGAAACCCTCGAGCTCCATCCGGGCGGAGTCATGAACGAGGGCTACTGGTCGACGGCTCTCGGGCTTCGCGGAATCCCCCGGGCTTCGGAGGAGATCGCGGTCGCGCGCAACATCCGTCTCGCGGAGCTCACGGGCGCGCGGTTCCACGTCGCCCATCTCTCGACCGCGGGGGCTCTCCGGTCGGTGCGCGAAGCCAAGTCGCGCGGGCTTTCGGTCACCTGCGAGGTCACGCCCCATCATCTCCTTCTCACCGACGAGCGCGTGGGCAACTACGACACCCAGGCCAAGATGAAACCCCCTCTCACCACGGAAGAGGACCGAAAGGCGCTTGTCGACGGCTTGAGCGACGGCGCGGTCGACGCCATCGCCACCGACCACGCGCCTCACCACCAGGACGAGAAAGACGACGACTTCGACTCCGCTCCCTTCGGGATCGTGGGGCTCGAGACCGCGGTCGCCATCTGCCTCGATCGGCTCGTCCGGCCGGGTATCCTGTCGCTTCCCCGAATGGTGGAGCTCCTCTCGTCGGGACCCGCCCGGATCCTGAAAGTCGAGGGGGGGACCCTCGCGCCCGGCTCGCGCGCCGACGTGACTCTCCTGGACCTCGAGCGGCGGTTTCGCGTCGAGCCGCAGTCGTTCCTCTCGAAGGGAAGAAACACTCCCTTCGCGGGATGGGAGCTCATCGGCCGCGCCGTGCGCACGATCGTCGGAGGCACCACGGTGTGGGCGCTCGATTGAGTCGCACCGAGCGTCTCCGCGACAAGCTCGAGAGCCTGAGAATCCGCTACGACGCGACCTATCTCTCCTCCGATCCGCTCGAGTTCCCCCATCGATTCCCGGATCCGCTGGATCGCGAGGTGGTGGGCCTCGTCGCCTCCTCCCTCGCCTATGGCAACGTCAAGATCATCCGGAGAAGCGTCGAGCGCGTGCTCTCGTTCCTCGGACCCCACCCCGGCTCTCTGGTGACGCGAACCGGCGCGAAGGAGACGCTCCGCGAGCTTCACGGCTTCCGCCACCGCTGGAGCGGGGCGAGAGACGTCGCCTGCCTCCTGACGTTCGCCGGCCGGATGATCGAGGAGCGAGGGTCCATCGGCGCGTTCTTCGCCGAGAGCTACGCCGAGGGCGACATGGCGGGAAGCCTGCGCCGTTTCTCGGAGCGCGCGGTCGCGCTCGACCATGGCGGGCTCTATCGTTCCCGAGCTCTTCCGAAGGACGCCGGCGTGCGCTTCTTCTTCCCCAGCCCTCTCACCGGGGCCGCAAAACGCCCGAACATGTACCTGCGGTGGATGGCGCGACCCGACGACGGCGTGGATCTCGGACTCTGGAGCTTCGTCAGGACCCGCGACCTGGTGATTCCGCTCGACACCCACATCTTCCGCATCGGACGCCACCTGGGCTGGACCGCGAGGAAGACTCCCGGCTTTCGGACCGCCCTCGACGTCACCCGAAGCCTCGCCCGCTTCGACCCCGAGGACCCGGTGAAGTACGACTTCGCCCTCTCGCGCCTCGGCATCCTCGAGGGCTGTCCCCGCCACCTGCGGGCTCGTGACTGCGAGCTCTGCGAGCTTTGCACTTTGGCCGGGTGACCGCCGTGAAATCCTGCTGCCTCGCCGAAGCCCGGAAATCCCTCAAGCGGCCGCGCGACGTCGCCACCTGCGACGAGTGCGGAAGCCTCCTTCTCGCCTACGGGAGCGCGCGGGACTTCGAGAGCACCATCGAAGAGCTGACGCGGCATGGGGTCGCCTTCGAGTCCGCGCCGAGCGAGGTGACCGGGGGGCTCGCGATCGTGGCGAAGGTCTGCAACCGGCCGTGACGGTTTCGCGCTTTCGTCCGTTCCCGTTTCTTCCGGGAGGCCACCTGCAGACGATCGGCGGGCATCTGCTGCGCGCCGCCCTTCGGTGGCGGCTTCCAACCGAGGACGTCGTGGTCGAGGCCGGCGACGGCGTCCGGATTCTCCTTCGCGCCTCGTGGCAAAAGGAAAAAGACCGGCCCGCGCTTCTTCTGATCCACGGCCTCGAGGGATGCGACCGCTCGCCCAACGTGATCAGCGCCGGCCTTCTCGCGTACCGCGCGGGCTGGCACGTGGTGCGGATGAACCTGCGAGGCTGCGGCGATTCGCTTCCGCTCTGTCCCCGCCTCTACAACGCGGGAATGACGTCGGACCTGGTCGCGGTTTTCCAGTGGCTCGCGAGTCGGGTCTCGAGCTTCGCCGTCGCCGGCTTTTCCCTCGGAGGAAACCTCACGCTTCTGACGCTCGCCCGCGATCACCAGCGGCTCCCCGACGAGCTCTCGGGCGTCGCTGCGATCTGTCCCCCGCTCGACATGTCCGCCTGCGCCGACGCCCTGGAGCGACGGGCGAACCGCGTCTACCAACTCCAGTTCGTGACCTCGCTCAACGCCTCGTACCGCAAGCGCCGGGAGCTCCTGCCCGAAGCCTACGAGGCCGATCGAGAGCGGAGGGTTTCGACCGTGCGCCAGTTCGACGACCGGATCACCGCCTTTTACGGCGGTTACCGGGACGCGGAGGACTACTACCGGCAGGTGAGCCCCGGGCCTCGTCTCGAGGCGATCGATCGAAAGACGCTCATCCTCGCGGCGGCGAATGACCCGTTCATCCCCGAGGCCAGCATGAGGAAGTGGGCCCGATCCGAGGCGGTCTCGATGGAGATCGTCGAGGGCGGCGGCCACGTGGGATTCGTCGGGCGGGCGATGGCCCCGGGGTATTTCTGGGCCGCGGACCGGATTCTGGCATTTCTCGAGAGCGTCGTACCGTTGCGATCCGCGGAGCGGGAGAGGCATCCTTAGACTCCGAGGACGGAGAGAGGGAGGCTCCTCACTCAACACCAGACGATGCCATCGAAACCTCCATTCCAGCGAATTTCGCTCCGCAGCCGCGTCGTCCCACTCGCGACCGCAAGTATTTTTACGACTCACACACCGGGTAGTGGTCAACTCGTGGTTGAAGCTCTCTTGTGAAGTTCGTCCCTCCCTCCCACGCCTCTACGTGGAGCCGGTTCGCCAGGCCTATAATGGTCTGCCCTGGTTTGTACACTCCTCTCCTCCGGAGGGAAGGAAATGCCGGGCGGTGCTCATGAAACCGCTGTTGCAGCCGACGGTTGGCGGCCGTTCGATCAATCTGGCCCATCTGCACTCTCATCGAATGACCTTAGCGGGAGTGAATCGAAATGGCAGGAAAATCTCCGCTGATTCAGGTGACGCTCGTCGCGCTCGCGGCCGGTAGCCTGTGCGGCGCAAGACTGGCCGCCCAAGTGGGAGAAAAGGAACGCCTGGAGAAAACCCTGGCCGAGTTCTCTCGCGAGCTCGTTACGCTGGAGCAGAGCCCGTCGCTCGCGCCGTCCGTCCATCAGGCGAAGCAGCGGATTCAGTGGTTCGAAGGCAAGCTCGCCTCGTGGTCCCCTGCGTCAGCCGACGAAGGCCGGCCTCTTCGCGAAGGTCTGGAGATCGACCTGCAAGCTCTGCGACAGCTTCCGGCAGACCCCGACGCCGCTCTCGGAGTTGTTGCCGAAGTCGAGGCCGATTTAGCGGTTAAGGCAGCACATTGCAAGCAGGCTGGTCTTTCCGCGCTGGTGACGACGAAGGTCCGTACGTTCCGCACTGGGCAGGAAGTGACGGGTCTCGAGGTCTTCTACATCCAGAAGGTGCTGGAGCCGAAGCCTCCCGCGAATCCGCCCCGCTTCCCCGCCCTGAGCGCCACGGAGCAGAAGCTCGCGCCTGGTCGCTATGTGTTCTGGGCAGGGACACCGGCCGACACCCCCGTCAAGAGCACTATCGCCGTGGGCAACGGAGAGCCCGAGACGAGGATCGAGCTCCTCGTCCGATGAATCGTTCGCAGCGCCTCATCACGCTCGCGATATGGCTGGCGACGGTAGTTGGCGCCGTACTGTGCGCACGCTCCGACCCGTGGTTCCATGGAGCGTTTGCGGGAGTCTTGACAGCCGCCGCAGCAGCAGCGTCGTGGCGCTGGGCGTCGAGTCTGCGGATCGGCTGGGGCATAGCCGCCGTGGTGATTGCTTGCGCCGGCGCAGCGGCCTTTCTGGGCTCCCATTGGATGGAACAGCGTTGTACCGCGCGCTACCAGGACCAACGTGTGGTGATCGGCACGCAACTCACTCAGGGAGCGGAGGACTTCGTCAAGGCTGAACGCCAGTGGACCAACGATAGCCTCCTGTTCGACGCAGCGGGGCAGCCGGAGTTAGTTTGGACGGAGGAGTCGATTCAGCGCTGCGGGCAAGGGTTGCTGGCTTTGGGCTCGTTGTGGTTTCCACTATTCGGCGTGTCCCTCCTGTGCGCCACCGCACTCGCAGGAAGCCGCTGGCGCCTTGGTGTGCCTGCCGCCCCAGCCGCATCAGCCGCTCCGGGTGAGCTTGTCTACGATGTCTTCATCAGCTACCGCCGCGGGACAGACGCTGATTTCGCGCGTAACCTGGTGGAAGAGCTGGAAGCGGCGGGATACAAGGTCGCCATCGACGAACGCGATTTCCGCCCGGAGCAGAGTTTCCTCAAAGAGATGGAGCGCTGCATCCGCGGCAGCCGTTTCACGGTGGCATTGATCTCGAAGGGTTTCATGGAAAGCGGAAACACGGAAGAGGAAGCGCTCATTACGAAGGTTCTCGACATGGGCGAGCGCAAGCGGCGCCTTCTGCCCGTCATACTACAAAGAGTAGAGACGCCCGTGTGGATGTATGACATCGTCGGGATCGACTTCACCGCAGAAGATGGGCTGGTGGAGCCGCTCGAGAAACTGAAGGCCGCCCTGGGCAAGCCACTGAGCAAGGCGGGACAGGGATAACCGCCCGTGGCTGCCGTGCGCTCCGCGCCCAGTACGTCCCTGGTTCGGAGTTCACGCCATGGTGATAAAGATCTCGCCTTATGATCGCCGATGCCAAAGAGGTGCGCTAAGCTGCAGGCGCGCATGAATGAAGGCGAGCATAAGCGGCAGCGAAGCTGCCGCGTTGCGAGCATCCTACTACGCGCGCGCGGACGTCAGCGCCTGTCAGCTTCAGCGCGTTGTCAGGCCGGCCTCCCTGCATGCAGCCGTAGTGATCAGGCGGTGGCCAGCGCTCGCTTCAGTAGCGATATCTGGCCTGCATGATACAGGTTGTGCTGTGTCACACCGATGAACTGAGTGTACGCCGTGTACGGGGTCTCCGGGACGAGCGGCTCGTCGAGCCGCTCTGCCGGAAATGCGCGCACCGCTTCCCGGAGCTGCTGATTCAACCGGCGGAGCGCTTCCACAGCTTGCTGCCAGTTTTCAGCCGTCGCCGGCGGACATGAAGGCCAATCCTCTTCCGGCGTGAGCTGGCGCCCATCTCCCGCCAGTCTGCGCAGAACGAGAGCGTAATCGCTGCCGATGTGCAGGACGAGCTCCCAAATGCTATGTACATCCGGGATTGGATGGCTGCTGGCTTGCTCAGCCGACACGCCTGCAAGGGCTTCGAGTACGGAAGGGCCGTGCCAGGCCTCACCCTCGAGCGCCAGCCGAAGCTGCTCCTCGAGCCGCATCATCTCGCCGGCCATCACGCTCACTCACCTTTCTATCCGAATAACTCGGGTTCAGCGGCGTGGACAACCCTGTGGCCGCAGCACTGAGCCGCCCGAAGCCGACGCCGCTGACTGCCTGCAATTATGCTACCGGAAAGCGAGGGCCACGCCCACTGCAACGCGTTAGGCGGGCCGTTGCATGGAGCCTCTATGCTTACGGTGCGACAGAGCGCATCGCTGAGTCGAGATCGGCCCAGAGATCGTTCACGTTCTCGATACCAACACTGATTCGTAAGAGCGAGGGCGGAAGGTGATGCTGTCCTGGAATCGCGGCCCTGCGTTCCATCGTTGATTCCACAGCACCGAGACTAGTGGCATGGCGGATGAGTCGGACGCGTCGGCAGACAGCATCGGCGACCTCAGCTCCTCCAAGCACATCAAACGAGATGATGGTTCCGAATCCCTTGAGTACGCCCTTGGCGACAGCGTGCGTCGGATGCGAGGACAGGCCCGGGTATCGGACGCGAGTGACCACGGGATGCATCTCAAGCCGCTCTGCGAGCAACATGGCTGTTTGCTGGGCCCGTTCCAACCGAAGCGCGAGGGTCCTAGCGCCGCGGACTGCGAGGAACGCCTCGAGCGTTCCTGGTGTGGCCCCAGTTAGCTCACGGGATTTCCTCAGAGCGTGCCATAGTGCATCGTCCTTTGTCGTGGCGACTCCTGCCAGCAGATCGGAGTGGCCGCCAATGAACTTTGTTGCTGAATGCAGGGACACCGTCGCACCAAAGACCAGCGGTTGCTGATTCAGTGGTGTGGCAAAGGTATTGTCCACGGCTACGATCGTCCCTTGCTTGCGTGGTGCTGCGCAGACGGCCTTAAGATCCGCCACAGTAAGCAAGGGGTTGGACGGTGATTCAAGCCAAATCAGGTCCGCGATGCCGCAGGCGCGAATCCAGCCGGCCGTATCATCAAGAGGCACACGCTGCACTGACCAACGTCGTTTGTCGGCTCCTGCTGCTGCCAGACCTGCAACGCCCTGATAGCAGTCATCTGGCAGTACTACAACAGCACCCACAGCAAGCTGATCGAACACTGAGGCGATGGCGGCCATGCCGGAGGAAAACGCCACGGCCTTGCCAGACTCAAGCCCGCCAACGACTTCTTCAAGCGCTTCCCAGGTCGGCGTACCATCATCGCGCGAGTACTCGCGCCGACTGCCGATGATGAAGTTTGATGCGGGAATCAGCGGTACGTTTAGCGGAGCGCCGGGCACGGAGTCGCGGCCGGCCGAGACGAGCCACGATTCCAGGTTGATCTCAGATGTATTCTCATTCATTGGGTCTCCTACTGCGCAGCAGTCATGGCCGCCGAACACCGCGATTGAGTGGCATGGCCAGCCTTGAGTAAACCACACGACTCAACGACGGCTACCGTGGTCATTTTGGCTACGCCGACGACGAAGAGGGCCACGACCACTCCAATCGCGATGTTCGGCGGCGTCCTCACTTATGCGGGTCTACCTTCAGATGAACTGCCTCCGCGAACTTGCCGACCGCACCTAGGTCATCGGAAGACAGGAGGATCGGAAAACCCAAAGCCGTTCCGGTTACTACACGAGCCTTGGCCAGCCGCCGCAACAATGGCGGCTGGACTTCCACTGACACTCCGATGATGGCCGAACCCAAGTCGGAAACCCCCGAATACAGAATTTGGCATGGTCCTCCGGACCCAAGGGGCCACTTGCAAGATGCACCCAAATCAAAAGTCTCGTCGTCCACCACGAACCGTAGTGAAGGTTCTTTGAGGACGGTCGTCGGGAATGGCTGGACTCTCACGGTGAGTCTTTCCGGTTCACCCTTCGGCCACTCGGGGAGTTTCGAGTAGGGATCCCGCTTCGCGCGCCCGGAGAAAAAGGCCTGAAAGACAAGATTGACAGGCGCAGGCTCTCCCTGCGGATCTCCTGGCAGGAGCAAAACCCAGACTTCAGTTGTCTCAAACAGATCCCAGTAGACTCTCTTGACCTCTCGAGGTGGCGCCTGTACTAGGTTCCAGCCCTCGCCAGGACTCTGGAACATGAACAGCGCCAACAGCCATGCCATAGCTACCTACAGCTTAGAGCAAGACGAATGCTTCGAAAAAAAACTCCGCGTTTGGCTTCGTCCGCCGAACACTGGCAAATGAGCGGCGTGGCCAAGCCTACGTGGCAGCACTGCGCTGCCTGAAGACTATGTCCTGTCATCCCTGCTTGATCGTAGAACGAAGGGAAAGGCCACGTCCGCTCGATCGCCAAGTTGGGCAGATTCCCGCGGATTAACGTGCGTTGCTGGCGGACCACGAGAAGCCCTCGCCCATTACTTCCACCGTCGCCTCACTCGAAATTTCGAGTACCTCCGCGAACGCCGACTTCGTGTACTCCGCCAGTTTGGTCGGATCCGGCGGAAGAAGGATGTCAAGAAAACGGCTACCGTCGGAGCCTCGGTTTTCTACAACGTTCAAACCACGCTTCTTCGAGAACTCCCGAATTGCCTGTTCCCGCGCCAGCTGGTCGGCTTCCACAAGTGGAAAATCCATTTCCACACCCCCTCGCCCGCCCGAAAACTGAACAAATTTGGACGTGCCGGCAGCTGTGAAAACAACCGTCGCGTGGTCGGACTTCACGAACTCCGAGAAAACGTGGTGCAGTTCTCCGACAGTGGTATGTCCCGCCACAGGCTGACTCGCGGGCGCGCAGCCGGCAAACAAAGGCACGAAGAGCCTAACGAAGCGTCGCAGCGTCATGGCAAGACTGATTCTGCCCAACCACTGGCGCTCAGCGGCGTGGCCGACCCTTGGAAGCAGGACTATGTTTCCGAAGTCGATGGTCATCATACCTGCGACTATGCCAATCGAAGCCCGGAGCGTCCCTTTGGCGACTTCCTTGTGGTCGGGTACCACCAGACGAAGGCTTCTCCGAGGCGGCCCGCCGCTCCATAGGATTTTCCCGCGATGGTCAGCGACTGCCAGAGCAGCTCGCGCAAACCCAGACGGCGGGCGGCGCCCGCGGCGCGCTCGGCGTAACCGAGCGCCACGGCGAAATTGCCGGCGTACTCGTGGAGCTTTGCGATACTGTGCTCGATGTCGGCGGCGAGCTCGACGTCCTCCAGTGCTTTGGCGAGCGCCAGAGCTTCGAACCTCTCGAGCGCTTTCGGGGACTCGCTCCGCTCGCTCCACACCACGCCGAGGGACCTCAGAACGACCGCCTCGAGCTGTCTCGCGCCCGATGCCCGGGCTCGCGCGAGCGCCTGATCCAATAGCTCGATGACCCGATCGCCTTCGCCCAGGTCGCGATACACGAGGGCCATGTTCGCAAGGATTCGGGCCTCGGCCTGCTCGTCGCCGGCGGTCCTGCTCGACCGCAGGCTCCTCTCGTAATACTCGAGAGCTCGCGTGGGGTTACCCAGCAGACCGTGGATTCCCGCCGCGGCCGACAGCGCTTCTAAGGCGCGGCGGGCATCCCCGAGGGATTCGAAGAGCCGGTGGCTCTCCTCGCGGCATTCGAGCGCGCGGTCGTACTCGCCGAGATCCATATGGATTCTGCCGAGCTGGTCGAGAAGAGAGGCTACCTCCCTATCGAGCCCGAGCTCGCGATAGAGCGCGAGGCTCTTTCTCAGGAACTCGACCGCGGCCGGGTAATCGCGCCTCGTACCGTGAATCCCTCCGATGTTGTTGCTGAGAGCCGCGACCAGGAACGGATCTTCGAGCGACTCGCTCAGCTCGAGGCTCTCGGTATAGTGGAGGAGGGCCTTGTCGGAATCTCCCTGGTCGAAGTACACGAACCCGATGTTGAAGAGAAGGTCGGCCGCGGCCGCCCGGTTTCCCGAAGAGCGTGCCAGAGCGAGCGCGCTCTCGAACGCCTCGAGGCTGCCCTTCGGATCGCGCCGGGCGAGGGACAGATGGCCCAGGCCGGTGCGGGCGGCGATGACGCTCGAACCATCGCCGATTCGATTGGCAAGATCCTCCGCCAGCCGATAGGCGACGCCGGCCCGCGCGAGGTCCCGCTCACGGCGCAGCCGATCCCCCTCTTCGACGAGAGCCAAGCAGAGCTCACTCGTGAGGAGCGAAGGGTTTTCCTTGACGAGTCGCGCGCGCGCGTCCTCGTTCTCCTCCGAGGCGAGCGCCGCCGCGAAGCTCGAGAATCGTTCCGGGATCTGCTGCGGTTCGACCAGAGACAAGAAACTGACGAGCGAGGCCTGTAGTTTCATCGCGTCGTTGGCCTCTGAGGCCCGGTAGGGCGGTCCGGGCGCATTCGATGAGCTTGCGCCGGGATGATCCATTCGACGAGAGCTTCCTCAAGGCGCGAAGCATCGGCGGAAGCCACTGTCGTTCCTTTTCGGCGCATTGGATCAGTTACGGTTCAGCCGTTGGTCGAGAAGCAGGACGGCGCGGTAGAGAACCTCAGCCCCGTTCGCCACGTCCTCCCAGGAAGAGAACTCCTCGGGGGAATGGCTGATACCGTCACGGCTGGGGATGAAGATCATCGCCATCGGCGCGATCTTGGCGATTTGCTGGGCATCCTGCACGGCGCCGCTGGGCAGATCCAAAGTGGCCAGACTCAATGACCTCGCGGCGTCCCGAACCGCCGCCTGCAGGGTGACGTCCGCGCGAGCGGGAACCACCTCGTCCTGGAGCGTGCACTCGGTCGCAACACCTTCTTCCCCGTCGGTCCGCTGGAACCGCTCGCGAATGCGCTCCCACATGCGGTCGATCTTCGAGGCGTCGAGGTCGCGCAGCTCCACCGGAAACTCCACCCGCCCGGGAATGACGTTGACGGCCCCCGGCTCCGCCCGCACGTAACCGACCGTGCCCACTTGACGGCCCGCTTCCTCGTTCACCACCTCCCGCACGGCGAGCACGTCCTTCGCCGCCGCCGCCAGCGCGTCCCTTCTGCGATCCATGGGCGTCGTGCCCGCATGGTTGGCGAAGCCCGTGGTCACGCACTTCCAGCGCTTGAGGCCCACGATTCCCTGCACCACGCCGATCGGGACCTTGGCCGCCTCCAGGGTTGGGCCCTGCTCGATGTGAAGCTCGAGAAAGCCCGCCAGGGCGCCGGGTGAGATGCGGGCGTCGGTCAGATGGGACGGATCCTGACCGTAACGACGAAGCCAATCCGCGAGCGTGAGACCTTCGTCGTCCTTGCGCTCGAGGATCTCGGGTCCCAGAAGCCCAGCGGCGACACCCGAGCCGAGCGTGCCCAGGCCGAAGTGGTTCCCCTCTTCGTTCGTCCAGATGACGGCGGCCAGGGGATGGCGGGTGCTCACGCGGCCGTCGTCGAGCGCCCGCATCACCTCGATGGCGCCCATGCTCCCGACGTCTCCGTCGAAGTTTCCGCCATGGAGCACGGAGTCGATGTGCGAGCCGAAGAGCAGGAGCGGCAGATTCTCGGAGCCGGCGCGCGAGCCGAACATGTTTCCCGCGGGATCGACGCGCACCTCGAGGCCTGCTTCCTTCATCAGGCGTGCGACGTATTCCCGCGCGACGAGGTCGGTTTCCGAGAAGCCGATGCGCGTGACTCCGCCCTCGGGGTTGCGCCCGAACTCGCTCAACTTCTCGAGGGTGCCGCGCAGGCGCTCGGCATTGACGTGAAGCTTTCGAGAGACCCCCTCCTGGGCTCGAGACGGGAGCGCGATCATAGAGGTGAACACGAGAACGGGCAAGGTGGCCGCAGCGCTATTTTTCATCGAAC
>Ga0299906_10002614_pt1 | contig 14895 bp, 12 predicted proteins | sample RVTome_14_FD_200259 | JGI IMG/M metagenome (GOLD analysis project Ga0299906, IMG submission 200259) | Soil microbial communities from uranium-contaminated site in the Upper Colorado River Basin, Wyoming, United States - RVT145D125 (version 2) ... | reverse complement strand
GATGTCGATCACGGCGAGTCGTGAGCAGCGATCACGCTCGATTGAGACAACAAGTCGTTGATCGTCGAGCCACGCCCCCACCGATCCTGCCACCAGACGGCGTGTCGGTCCCCCCGATGCCGAAACCAGGCACACGTTGCCCGAGCTGTTGTAAGCAAGTGTCATCCCGTCCGGAGACCAAACAGGCGGGGAGTCCTCCCAATAAGCGACGAGACCCCGATCGGTGGTGACCCGGGTGAGCGCGCCGTCTACGACGGTCAAGGCCCAGACGTCGGTTGTCCCTTCGAGGTCCAGCACGAAGGCGACACTCGACCCGTCGGGCGACGCAGACAGATGATGGGGGCGAGCTGTGGCAAAGACCGCTTCCGGTCGCCAGTGTGTCGGCGGCTTGTGGTCAGGGCGGCTCTCGCTGGCCACACCCCCAAATTCGTCAATGCCCAGCCATCCGGGTTTGCTCAAGGTCGGGATACCTCCAGGGAACAGTCCGATCAAGTTAGCCCTGGCGGACGACTTTCTTCACCAGCAATCCACTCAGAGGAACGCGGCCAGAACCCCCATGACATCTTGCCCCAAAGCCTCCAGGTCGTAACCGCCCTCCTGGACCAGCACGGTGGGAAGATCGAGCTCTCGTATCCGTTGGCCAATGGTCACGAATCCGGCGTTTGACACCCGGAGCGGGCTCTCCGGATCGGAGGCACCCGAGTCAACCCCCAGAGAGACGACGAGGGTGCCCGGTTTGAACTCATCTGTCTCCTCGCAGGCGCGATCGAGGACGGCAAGGAATGCCTCGTCCCCACTCCCTGGGGAAAGGGGGTAGTTTCGGTTTGCGCCCGCACCTGGTCCGACACCGGTCTCCTCGGCAAAGCCACACCAATGGGGGAACCAACCCTCTCCGGGGTCGACATGAATCGACAGGTAGAGGACGTCCCCTCTGTCGTAGAAGATCTGCTGGGTGCCGTTGCCGTGGTGGGCATCGATGTCGATTATGGCCACCGGCCCTGCACCCTCCCCTACGAGCCAGTTGGCGGCGATGGCGACGTTGTTCAAGTAGCAGGAGCCGCCGAAGTAGGAGGTCCCGGCGTGATGTCCTGGGGGTCGCACCGGGGCATACACCGCCTTTTCCCCGCTCTGCACCAAGGACGCCGCGGTCAGAGCGCCGTCCACTGCGGCCCTTGCTCCTCGGTAGGTGCCGGGGCCGATGGTGGTGGCGGTGTCCATGCAGTACACCCCGGCCATCGCGGCCCGGCTCTTTGGCTCCCGGGGCGGATAGTGGGCGAAGGCAGCAGGATGCGGGAAGGCGTAAGGAACCACCCGGTCCGACCCGGGCTCGACCGGGTAACCCGCCTCGACCCATGACGCGTATGCGGTTTCGAGATAATCGAGCATGCCGGGCACGTGGACGGCCTCGATCGGTGATCGGTCGTGCTCCTCGGCGGCCACCATGGTGACCTCGGCCCGTTGGAGCGCGTCGCGAAGGATGACGGCTCTGTCGGCTTCTTCGTCACCGTCGAGGCGGATCCCGGCCCACACCAACCAGTTGGCGTCGTGGGCCAGGTAGTCATCCGACCAGACCGCAACGAGCCCCATCAGATCCCTTCCAATGCCATGGTGGTCCGGTCGACGATGAGGTCGATCTCGTCGTCGAGAATCGTGAGGGGAGGCCCGATCAGGAGGTAGTCGCCGTCGGTCCCGTTCACGTTTCCTGTCGACGGGTAGAGGATGATCCCCAGCTCCATGGCCCGATCGATGACTTGCTCCGTGATTCGGGCGCTGCGTGCAAAGGGCGTCTTCGCCTCCCGATCCGCAACCAGCTCTACACAAAGAAGCAGGCCGATCCCGCGTACGTCGCCTACATGACGATGAGCTTCCAGTGACGTAGACAGCTGGTGAAGTAGCCGTGCCCCCTGGGTTCGGGCGCGATCGATCAGACGGAGCTGCTCGATTCGTTTCAGGACGGCGAGACCTACCCGGGCGCCGATCGGGTGATGCGACCAGGTGAACCCGTGGATCAGGCCACCGCTCGAGGCGATCACGTCGTGCACCTCACCGCTCGCTATGGCCAGACCGAGGGGCCAATAACCAGACGAGGCCCCCTTGGCGGCGACCAGGAGGTCGGGTCGGAGACCGAAATGATCCGATGCGAACCACTCACCGGTCCGCCCGAAGCCCGTCATCACCTCGTCGGCCACGATGAGGACACCATGCCTCATACACACCTGTGAGATCTCTTCCCAGTAATTGTCGGGTGGCGTTGCCGCCCCGCTGGTTGCCCCGCCGATCGGCTCGGCGACGAAGGCGGCCACCCGGTCCGGGCCGGTCGAGACGATGGTTTGATCGAGGAGCTCGGCGTGAAACCGTGCACAGTCCTTGGGGTGATCGGGGTTGGGGCACCGATACTCGTTGACCCCGGGAACACGCAGCGTCTGTCCCAGCCAGGGCTCATAGGGACGTCGCAACGGCTCTCGGCCCGAGACGTCGAGCGCGCCCCGGGTGTTGCCGTGATAGGAGTGGGCCCTTGCGATGATGACGGTTCTGTCCTCCTCGCCACGGCCGAGGTGATAGGCCCGTGCCATCTTGAGAGCACTCTCCATGGCTTCGGATCCTCCAGACACAGGGAACACTCGAGGCTGGTGCATGGGGACGATGCGCGCCACGGCGTCGGCGTATGCTTCTACCGCCTCCGTGGTGAACCTGGTGGCATGCACCCAGTCGAGAGACGCTGCCTGCTGGGTCAGAACCGCGGCGACCTCAGGGTCCCCGTGACCGATCCCGACCGCGATCGCCCCTCCGGCGGCATCCAGATACATCCTGCCTGCCGCGTCGGTGACCCACGCACCACTTGCCGAGACCGCGGTCGGCAGGACCCCCATCGCACGCGAGAAGACCGAGCTCACGGTTGCGCCCGTTCCTTGATGGGTGATCCTGCCTTTTTGACTTCGACTGTCTCGCTCATTGGCGCGCAGGACGATACGCCTCCAGGTACCGTCTCGTCGGTGTCAGAGTCAACCTCATCCCGACCCCGCCTCCGCGAGCTGGGCGTGGCGATCGGCAGGTTGGAGACCGGACCTCAGAATGCGATCACCGATGTTCCCGGCGTCCTCGTGGGTCACTGCACGCTGGTCCGGGACAACCCGGTGGTGGTCCGCACCGGTGTCACCATGGTGGTGCCGAGATCTGGCGAGATTTGGACCGATTACGCCTACGCCGGCAGCCATGTCCTCAATGGCAACGGGGAGATGACTGGCCTTATCTGGGTGGCGGAGTCAGGGATGCTCGGTTCACCGATCGGTATCACCAACACCGCTCAAGTGGGTTTGGTGCGCGATTATCTGGTCAAGGAGTCCTACCGGCTGGGAGTCTTCGACGGTTTCCACCTGCCGGTGGTCGGCGAGACCTGGGACGGGTGGCTCAGCACGCCTGAGGCATTCCCATTGACCGACACCGAGGTGAAGACAGCTCTCGGGTCGGCCGCGTCGGGGCCGGTCGCGGAGGGCTCGGTCGGCGGTGGCACCGGGATGATCTGCCATGAGTTCAAGGGAGGTATTGGCACCACCTCGCGCTTGGTCGATGTCGCAGGGGAGCGTTATGCGGTGGGCGTTCTGGTCCAAGCCAACTACGGGGCGCGACACGACCTGCGGGTAGACGGGGTCCCCGTTGGCCGCGAAATCGGATTGGAGGAGGTTCCCTCGGCTTGGGAGGAGCCGCCGAAAGGGGGCTCGATCATCGTGGTCATCGCCACCGACGCCCCGTTGCTTCCCTATCAATGCCGACGTCTGGCGCAGCGGGCGACAGTCGGCCTTGCCCGGGCGGGAGGATACGGTCACGATTCGAGCGGAGACATCTTCCTTGCTTTCGCCACGGGCAACCATCTCGAGGAAGGCGAACGCACCGTTCGTGCGGTGACCACCATCCCCAACGAGGCGATGGATCGTTTGTTCCATGCCGTCGCCGATGCCACTGAAGAGTCGATCATCAATGCGCTGTGCGCCGCCGAGACAATGATCGGGCGGGACTCGAGGACCGCTCATGCCATCCCACTCGACCGACTGGTCGACATCGTCGATCGACATCGTGTGGCATAGACGGCTATGAGTGAATTCCGGTGGACCTCGACCGAGGCCGGCGAGAAGGCGGCCGCAAGCGAAAGCGAGCCTTACGTGGTGATGCTGCGTCGGGGCACACTCGAGCTGGGTTACTACGCACCGAGTGGCACAGACCGGCAACGACCACATGAGCAGGACGAGGTGTACGTGGTCGTGTCAGGCACAGGCCGCTTCGTCAACGATGGTGTGGAGTCCCCCTTCGGGCCGGGGGATGCCCTGTTCGTTCCAGCCGGGGTCGAGCATCGGTTCGTGGATTTCAGCGAAGACACCGAGATGTGGGTTGTCTTCTACGGTCCTTCGGGTGGTGAGGTGCGTGACCTCTGAGCCGGCAACCAGCCGGACGACGCCATGAGTCGGTCCTAACCTCCGACTCGATGGCTCACATCCTTGGCTTTGGCGGCTACGTGCCGCAACGGGTCATGACCAACGACGATTGGGCTGCCATCGTCGATACCAGCGATGCCTGGATCACCCAGCGGACCGGGATCAAGCGACGTCGCATCGCCGCGGATGATGAGACTACCCTCACCCTTGCCGGGCACGCGGCAACGATTGCGATCAAAGACGCCGGTCTCACGCCCGACGATATCGACGAGATCATCGTCGCCACCGACACCCCGGAGATGTATACCCCCGACACCGCAGCACTGGTCCAGGATCTGCTCGGGTGCCGCCATGTCCCGACGTATGACCTGGGAGGCTCTGGCTGCGCCGGATTCGTCCAAGCTCTCGATGTGGCTCGCGCTCGGATCGCCTTCGACCCCAAGCTGGTCCTGGTCATCGGTGTCGAACTGATCACCCGTCTCATGGACTGGAAGGACCGTGCTACCGCCGTTCTGTTCGGTGATGGCGCTGGGGCGGTGGTCCTCGGCCCGCTAGCCGGGCGGGCGCGACTGCTCGATGTCGTCTCCGGTACCGATGGTGCGTCTGCCGGGATCCTGACCCTGGGGGCGGGCGGTACCCGGAATCCCTTCAACGAGGCGAGCTTCCTCTCGGGCGACTACCAGAGGATCGTCATGGATGGCCGTCGAGTGTTCACCGAGGCGGTGATCCACATGAGCGACGCTGTCGGCGAGGTTCTCGCTCGAATTGGGAGGACGATGGAAGACGTCGCCCTAGTGATCCCGCATCAGGCCAATCTTCGGATCATCGAAGCGGTTCGGAAGAGGCTTGGCGTGGGAGAGGAGCGGGTGTACGTCAACGTCCACGAGTACGGGAACACCGGCTCGGCCACTGTCCCTTTCGCCATGTGGGAGGGGGTTCAGAGCGGGCGGATCAAGGAGGGTGACCTCGTCGTGCTCACCGCCTTCGGTGCCGGGTTCCACTGGGCGGCCGCCGCGGTCCAGTTCTGAGCGTGGCCCGCCCGCACTTGGGTTTAGGTGGCAGGAGAGCTTGGCTCGCTCAGCGTTCGTCGTCGGGGCGCACGTAGCCTTCCTCATAAGCAAGGGCGGTCAGCTCGTGCCGGCTGGCGACACTGAGCTTGTCGAAGATGTGCGCCATGTGGTTCTCCAGAGTCTTGACGGTGATTCCGAGTCTTTCGGCGCTCTCCCGGTAGGTGTAACCCCTGGCGATCAGGTTCACCACCTCTCGCTCTCGTGGTGTGAGACGGGAGATGGCGGACTCCGAGGAGATCTCTTCGTCGATGTCGAGCAGATAGGCGGCTACGTCCGGTGAGACCGGCCGCGCCCCGACGTAGGTCTGACGGATCAGGTCGGGGAGATCGGCGCCCAGTGTCGTCTTGGTTATGTACCCGTCCACTCCCGCGTCCAGCAGCCGTGCCACATCTTCACGCGACGTTGAGACGGTGAGCGCCATGAACCGCACCTCGGGGAAGTCGCGCCTCACTGCGGGGATCACACTCGCTCCTCCTCCTCCGGGCAGTTTCACATCGAGGAGCACCAGGTCGGGGAGTCGTTCCTTGATCAGTTCGATGGCGCTGTCGACGTTGTCCGCCTCTCCGACGATGTCGAATGAGCTGTCCAGGATTGCCCGGATGCCGGCCCTGACAACGTCGTGATCGTCGACGATGATTATGCGAAGTCGGTCTGTCACTTTCCGACCGTGATCTTGACCTCGGTTCCGGACTCGGGCGCAGTGTCGATTTCGACCAGGCCTCCGACGCTCTCAACTCGCCGAGCCAAGCGTTCGTGGACACGGCTTCTCTGGACGTCGTTTGCGAAGCCCGAGCCGCGGTCTCGTACATGGATGTGGGCGTCACCGTTGGCGAACTCGGAGTAGAGGGTGATGTTCTTCGACCCGGAGTGTTTGGCGGCGTTTGCCATGGCTTCTCGGGCCGCATCAACGGCTGCCGCCAGACTCGGGCTGATCTGAGCGTCGTCCCTGATCACCGCTTCGATCTCGACCCGATGGGTGTCCTCGACCTCGTCGCGGACGGCGAGCAGACTCGCCCGGAAGCTGTCCCGGAATTCGGACCGCCACTCTTCGATGTTCCTCCTCAGCTCCCGCTCTTGGCGACGCGCCAGGTATCTGGATTGGCTCGGATCGTCGGCCCCCATGCGGATGGCATGAAGTGTCTGGAGCACTGAGTCGTGGAGCCGGTCGGCGAGGGCGGCGCGCTCTTGATGGAGGACCAGTGCGGCCTGCTCACGAGCCAACTCATCCTGGGCGGCCTGGCGAGCGAGGTCGTAGTCGCGGAGCTTGTCGAAAGTCCATCCAACGATTGCCCCGACGACGAAGAATATGACGCTGCCGGCCGCTCGTACCGCACCAAGGTCGGCCAACACGTGAACCGCGAACTGCTCCACACCGAGCAAGACGGCTGCAATCAGCGATCCGGGCAGACCACCGAGCAATGCACCGGTGAACACCAGTGAAAGCGGCAAGCCGCCGTGGAAGAGCTCTTCTGCCCCCGACGCCACCGAGGCTGCCCCAATTGCCAGCATCGCCACCGAGTCGAAGCCAAACCACCACCAGCCCGCCATGAACCGGGGACGAACCCGAGCCACGAGCCAGGTGAGCAGTGTCCATACGACCGCCAATCCCACCGAAGCCCAGACGATCCACACCCGAGGTGGTGGGTTGTCGCCGATCATCGTGACCGCAACGAGAATCAGCATCCAGATCAGGCCGAGGACGCGAAACACAACGACCATTCGTCGCAGCGTCGCCTCGAGGGCCCCGCTGCCTCGTTTGGAGAAGCTGGACATGATGCCGGAAACTAGCGGCTCGTTGGGCGGGGTGTTCTTGGCGAGGCCCATAAGGCTGGTGCTGTCTCACAGTCAATCGGGGGACCGCCTGAGGCGGTCCCCCGATGGTCCCCATTGTCGCTTCAAGGAACGGAGTGATGCCCTGAAGTCACCTTGGGGCCGATAATGACCGATGTCGGGGGATGGGTGAATAGGGGTTCTCCCCCAGGTGAGTCGTCGGTCCCCCAAACTTCAACGACCACCGTTAGCCGGTGGTCGTTGATTGCAGGGCGCCCGGGCCGTTGGGGCCCATCCGCGAAGCTCTTAGAAGGTCTGACTGACGTAGGGGACGGCGATCATGATGGCGACGAGTGTGGTCAGCCGGATGAGGTCGGGTTTCAGGGCCGCCCGGACCGATACCGCGGCGAGGCCAACCCCGAGCAAGACCATGATCCAGGCTGCCTGCTCGTTCATCGTGGCCACCAAGAGGACCAGGATCGCCGAGGCGAGGCCCAGGATCGCGATCGCCACCCGTGCCGCCTTGCCCATTGGGTGTGCGGCCCAGTCGGAGAGCGTGGTGATGTTGGTAACTGTCATGTCACCGATTACTTCGGCACGCCCTGCCGTTTTCTTTAGGGCCTGCCGGGCCGGTGATTCAATCGCGAAGCGCGGCCAGGGCGGCGTAGTACCCACACATCCCGTGGACACCTGCCCCGGGAGGGGTGGCGGAGGAGCAGAGGAAGAGACCATCCCCGATCTTGTAGGGCGCGGTGGATCCGAGTTGGAACACCTTCTTCAGCCCGAACCCGCCCCCGGCGATATCCCCACGGATGTAATTGGGGTTGTGGGCCTCGAGTTGGGTGGCGTTCATCGTGTGCCGTCCGATGATCAAGTCCCGGAAGCCGGGGGCGAATCGTTCGATCTGGGCCTCGATGGCATTGGTCATGTCGATGTCCGAGCCGGGGGGAACATGGCAGTAGGCCCACGCTGTCTCCTTGCCCACCGGTGCCCTGGTCGGATCGAAGGGCGACTGCTGGGCGACGAGGACGAAGGGACGATCCGGATGGCCTCCAGAATGCACCGTGCCCTCGGACTCGGAAACCTCCTCCCAGCTGCCACCGACGTGGACCGTCCCGGCATCGCGGCTCCACTCGTCACCCCACGGGATAGGCCCGTCGAGCGCCCAATCGACTTTGAACACGGCTGGTCCGGTCCTCCACGCCGACAGACGTCTGCGGTCCCGGGCACCGACGCGGTCTGCGCCGATCCGAATCGCGGTGCGAGGCATGACGTCGAGGAGCACCGTGTGAGCCGGCGGCAGGTCGTCGAGGGAGTTGATCAGACGGCCGGTCTCGATGGTGCCTCCGCGGTCGACGATCAGCTTGGCCAGCGCCTCGGCCACCCGCTGCGATCCGCCGCGAACCATGGGCCAGCCGTAGGCGTGGGCGGCGACGGCGAACAGGAGAGCCACTCCGCCTGTCAGCGGGGAGCCGAAAGGAGCTATGGCGTGGGCGGCCAAACCGGCGAGGACCCCGCGCGCTTCGGCCGATTCGAATCCGGATGCGATCACGGACACGGGGAGCGCCCCTCGGGTGGCCAGCCTCACGAAACTGGTCGGGTTGGCCGGCACCAGGCTCAAGGGTCCGAGAAAGTCCTCCATCACCGCGTCGGCGGAGTCGACCAACGGCGCGATGATTCGCCGGTAGCGCTCCGAATCGGGCCCGAAGCCTGCCGCCGTGGCCTCGACGTCGCGAACCACCACGCCGGCCCTTCCATCTCCCAGTGGGTGGGCCAGGGGAATCGGCGGCTGGACCCAATCCACGTCCAACCCCAGTTCCCGGAAGAAGGGCGAGGCCACTCCGAGGGGGTGGATCGCCGAGCACACGTCGTGGGCAAAGCCAGGAAGGGTCAGTTCCTCGGTTCGGGTGCCCCCGCCGATCTCCTCGGCCTGCTCCACCACAAGCACGCGTCTGGCGTGACGGGAGAGCTCGGCCGCGGCAGAGAGGCCGTTGGGACCGGCTCCGACCACGACTGCGTCATATTCAGCCATCTACGGTGAATTGTGCCTCACCTCCGCTACGAAACGGTGTGGCCAAGACCGATAACCGTCGATCGGCTTGGCGTGGACGCGAATCGAGCCCCCATTTAGGAGCTCGATTCCATCCGCGGGTCGTCGATCTCTAGAGAAGGACCGCCCTCTTGCGGATGTGCAGGAACACGAAGCCGGTCATCAGCAGCGTAAGCCCGACCACCATCGCAAAGGCAGACAGTGCGTAGGCGACGATTCCCAGGCCGAGAGTCGTTGTCAAGGTGGTTGCGTTCATCCATGAGGCCCTCGCCTCATTGGGAACCATCACCTCTTCCCCATTCTCGTCGAGGACGGCTGCGCCGTTCTCATCCACCTGCGGAATCTGACGAGGCATCTGTGCGTAATACAGACCCTCGCTGTTCTCGAGCTGGTGGGTCGTGATGATGTCGGACTGTGCCCACATCGAGAAAGGACCCCTCACCGGGGTCTCCGGGATGACGGCATCGTCGGGGGTGGTCACGTCCTGTGCCACGGCCTGGTCCCATGTGTACCAGGCTCCGAAGATGCCTCCCGCCAGCGATCCGAACCCGACGGCGAGCGCCAGGATCCCGGCTGTGAGAAGTACGAAGGACTTGCGAGGGGTGGTGACCTCTTCGGCTACCAACCTCTCCCTGTCGATGGCGGTCATTGCTGTCTCCTTTTCCTACGGGCCGACTGCCTTATGAGGTGATCCTCCTCACTGACAGCGCATGGAGCGAGGGGCAAACGACCCAAGCCACGGGGGCCGGAAGACCCTGACCCGGTGGGAGTGCCCGGTTTGCTCAGGTCCGTTCGATCAGACGCACCCGCCCTGGTCGTCGGCGCCTCTGCCGCACAGCGAGGTGATCTCGACCGTACGGAGCGAGAACTCCCCGTTGGTCGGCTCACCAAAGACATGAACCCGCAGCCCTCTGACGGCATCGTCTCCGAGTCCGATCACGTCGTAGGTGACCTCACCGAGGTCTCCTGTCGACGGGGCCACCGTCACCACCAGGTCCGACTTGGGTTCGTCGGAGGCCAGGCTCTCGGCGACGATCAAACCGAGGTCGAGCATGGTGTCGGCGGCCGGCCTTCCGCTGAGGTTGTCGATGATCGCGGCGGTGGCGTCGGTGGTCTCTCCCAGGTAGCCGACGAACCGCAGGTTGACCCAACCCCTGGTGCCGTCGTACTCGACCCCAATCCACATCGACCCGGGAAGCTCACGGGTCTCACCAACAGCAGTCAGGTCGGCGTGGAGAGGTGGGATGCCGGCGAGAATGTCCTGGTCGGCCCCTGGTGCCGACCTGAGATTGAGCACGTCGTCGTGAGCGACCCCGATCACAGCAAGGGTGTCTCCCGCGGCCGGACCGAAGTCGATCGGCTCTCCGGGGATACCCGATGACCCCGTCGTGGTCGTGCTACCGGTGGTGGTCGTGGTGGTGGTCGGGCCCTGGGTGGTGGTGGTCGTTGGCTGCGTGGTGGAGCTGGTACTGGTGGCGATGGTCGTGCTTGTCGGCGTCGTGGTGGTAGCCGTCTCTCCATCTGACCCGCAGGCGACGAGCGCCAGCATCAACGCGACCAAAAAAACCCATGACGGGCTCTGTTTCAACTTGCTCTCCTTGTCGCCAGTTCAACGAAATCTGCCGAGGTTTGGTTCCTGACCACAGTCTCCCTTGAAGTCGGGTCGGCGCTTCTCCATACGTGGTCGGCCCGACCCACCAGGGACCAAGCCTCTGGCGATCGCCCCGGTGGGCACCAACGAGAAGGACTCTATATCCGGCCTAATAGGGAGATCACCCGATGTGTGAACTCACCCCTTAGCCGTACGTTCGCATCGAGCAATCTCCAAGGGGGTTCACGAATGAGACGAGACGACGAAACACGGCCTAGAACGATGATTTGGGAGTCGATGGCAGTGCCGATGGTGCGCTTCCAGGCTTTGGAGCAGATGGCCCGCTCCGCCCGGAGCCGGCGCCCCGGACGTCTTTCACGTAAAGGCAATGGGCGAGGGCGTCTCACCCGGGGGCGATGAGGGGAGGTCGAGGTTGATCACCCAGGTCCTTGGGTTGAGTGCGACGCTGCTCGCGGCCGTCTTTCTCTTCCCTCAGATCGCGAGCCTGATCTGGGAAAGGGACACCAGGGGAGTCTCCATGACCTGGGCGATCTTCGGAGTCGTCACCAACGCAGCCTGGGTGGCTTATCTGCTTCAGGAAGGGCTGTGGCTGCCCTCCTTCGCGCCAGCGACAGCGGTCGTCACCTACGGCTTGCTTGCGGTCGTCCTCGCCCAGTTGGGGGCACGCCACAGGTGGGCCTGGGGCCTGGGCTACTCCGCTGCCCTGGCCCTGGTGGGTCTCTTGGGGGGGACGCCAGCGCTCGGCGCCGTGCTCGTGGTCACGCCAGCCATTCAACTGGCTCCGGAGATCGCAGCCGTCTACCGGCACCCGTATCCCCGGGGGGTCTCTCCGTCCACGTGGGGTCTCGGGGCGGCGGAGGCAGTGTGCTGGGGAGGGTATGGCCTCTTGGTCGGCGATCTCGCCCTCGTCGGCTACGGGTTGGTCACCTCGGCAGGCTCGACCCTCATCCTCGCTCGTCGGTGGACCACCAGGACGCCACGTCAGGTGCCGCGACCGAGATCTGCCACGTCGACCAGACCTTCCTTGATTGCCGTCGCGGCCGCCTCCCCACGGTTGGCCGCGGTGAGCTTCCGGAGGATGTTGGATACATGAACGCTGGCCGTCTTCTCGCTTATGAACAGCGCGTCGGCGATCTGGCGATTCGTCGCTCCCCTCGTCAGGCGGCTGAGCACCTCCCGCTCGCGCGCGGTGAGCCCGTATCGATCTGGGCCAGGACGATCCCCGACGTCGATGCGGGCCCTACGGGCCAGGGCGCGGACCTCATCGTGGAGGAGCCGCGCACCAACACCGGACAGGTAGTCCGACAAGTCCCTGACCGCGGACTCGACCGTGATGCGGTCGACTCCGGAGGAGAGGGACTCCTCCGCCCAGCGGAACTGACAGTAGGCGGCCCGAATTGGCATCGACAGGCCCAGCCAGCGCTCCCGGGCATGGTGCCAGGCGTCGGGGTCGGGCCGACCATGGAGACGGGAGCGTTCGGCGTCGCATTGCGCGGCTAGGCAACCCACCAGGCGGCGCCAACCATTCTCAGGCCCCGATAGGGCCAGCTGCTCGGCGAGCCGTGCGTAGAGACGATCCCCTTTCTGGATAGCCTCGGTCAGCTCCAGGTCTTCCCCCCTGATGCCGGCGGCCCGAGCCACGTCTGCGGCGGCGCGAAGGCCGACGGCGATGCCTTGGCTGACGTAGACCGGCTTGTCCAGATTCGGGTACCGCTGGAGTACCTCGTCTATCAGCTCCATCGCCCGAGTCGGGTCTCGCTGGGCAAGGGCGATGTCTGCCTGATTGACCAGGTTGAGCACACGTCCGGTGACGTCGGGACCGAGATATCCGACCAAGAGCGTGGCCTGTGCCTCAACCAGCGCCTGCGCTTCCTCCAAGCGACCTTTCCCGATGAGGAGCTCCGGCACACCGAGCCTTTCTGCCATGGTCGGGTAAGCCAGCTTGGCTGCGGCGACCATTGCCTCCGCCTCGTCCCAACGCCCCAGCATTTGGAGTGCGTCGGCCGTGTCGACCATGTGGTCGGCGATCCAGTGGGGCTGTGTGATGCGGAGCGCGGCCATAGTCGCCTCGGCGTTGTCGACGAAGCCCGACATGCGTCCACCGAAGTAGCGATTGGCCTGCATGTTCCAGAGGCTCCGAGCCTGCTCGTGTGCATTCCCGGTGTTCCTGGCCAGCACCAAGGCCTCTCCGATCGTGGCCAGGCCGCGGTCGAGGTCCTCGAGCACGCAAATCGTCTCGCCGAGGGTGTTCCGCGCTCTGATCTCGGCTTCCACTGCGCCTGTGGCCCCGGCGACTTCGATCGCTTCGCTGCTCAGGTCGTGCGCCTCGTGATAGCGATTCTCGAATTGGTGGATCAGCGCCAGCCCGGAGAGGACTTCGGCGCGCTCGGGTGATGGAGGCGAGGACGGGATCAAGGCGACGGACCTCTCCTGGAGGGCGAGGGCTTCGTTCAGGTCGTCGGTGTTCCGAACGTATCGGGCGAGGCGGTGGTAGACGAGACCCGCCGTGATCGGGTCGCTCGCCTCGTCGACCTCCTCGAGGACCTGACGGGCGATGTCACAGGCGAGCTGGCCTTCCCCGGCCAGGAAAGCGGTCTCAGCGAGACGTCGCATGAGATCGCCGCGACGAAGTCCCGTGTCGGTCTCGGGGTCCTCCGCTGCGTACCAGAGATCCAACGCGGACTGGTAGCCGGCGAGCGCCTCGGCAAATGCGAACTGGGCTTCGGCAGCCTCACCGGCAGCGATCCAGTAGGTCAAGGCCTCGTTCACTCGTCCGGCTTCGGCGCTGTGAGTGGCCAACTCCTCGGGGCGCATCGGGCTCTGGTCCGCGAGGGCGTCCGCGTATGCCGCGTGGTACTCCCTGCGCTCGGCTGGGAGGAGGTCCTCGTGGAGCGCCTCGGCGAGGAGGGCGTGGCGGAAGCGACACCCGCGGTCGTCTACAACGAGCAGCTGCTCCTGGATCGCGGAGCGGAGAAGTAACCGGGTCTCCTCGATATCGACCGCGGCAACCCGGCTGAGTAGGGCCTCGTCAATTCCAGTGCCTCCGGCCGAGGCGATTCGCAGCAAGCGCAACAGGTCGGGGGTCAGCCCATGGGTGCGCCGCAACAGGAGGTCTCTCATTCGGCCCGGTGGACCTCCCGCGTCGGGTCCTGCTGCTGCCAGCTCCTCGAGGAAGAAGGGGTTCCCATCGGCCCGCTCCACCAACCGGATGGCCTGGTCCCGAGTGATCTCCGATCCTACGAGCAATCGAGCGACAAGCTGCAGCCCCTCTTCCGCCGTAAGGGGCTCGAGGTCGACACGTGTCACTGCGGCGCGACGCATCCATTCGACCAGGGTGGGGCGAAGTGGATGGTCGGTGGGCAGGTCGTCGGTCCGGAACGAGACCACCAGCATGATCCGCTGGTTACGAAGCTGGCTGAGCACGAAGTCGAGGAGGTCGCGTGTCGAGCGGTCGGCCCAATGTCCGTCTTCGACGACGACGATCAACGGCGCCGCGGCCGCCAACTGCTCCAGGAACTCGATCACCCCCTGGAAGAGATGAGCGCGGGTTCTCGCCCCGCCTGTCGACTTGTGTCGATCTCCTGGTGCGAAGACGGCGAGGGCAGGTGACAACGACGACCTCGTGTCCTCGTCGAGGGAGCGCATCATCTCGATGAGCGGAAGATACGGCACACCACGCTCGCCCAGAGGCAAGCACCCGCCCCAGAGAACGCGTTCGGTGCAGCCGCCCACGAACTCGGAGAGAAGACGAGTCTTACCGATGCCGGCGTCACCGCCAAGCAGGATGACTGAGGGGCGTCCCGACCGAGCCGCCTCGAGACACTGGTGTAGTGTCGCCACCTCCTCGTCGCGTCCCAGCAGGTCACCCGACGACGTGCCAAGGACGCCAGATCGGTCCTTCTCCGACATGACTCTCGCCAGGGATCCTACGTCCCCGGTCCGGGACGTCTGACACCGGCCCGGCAA
>Ga0299906_10002613_pt1 | contig 14897 bp, 10 predicted proteins | sample RVTome_14_FD_200259 | JGI IMG/M metagenome (GOLD analysis project Ga0299906, IMG submission 200259) | Soil microbial communities from uranium-contaminated site in the Upper Colorado River Basin, Wyoming, United States - RVT145D125 (version 2) ... | reverse complement strand
GAAACCGCCTCGTGCAGGGTGGCGATCACATCCGGGTTGTAGGTGTGGTATTCGCCGCCATGGACATACTTGAGCAGGCCGCCCTGCCGAACCGGCCTGCGCCTGTTCCAGGCTTCCCAAGCCAGCCGCGCGCGATCGAAGTCCAGATCCTCGAAGCTCATTCCCTGGATTCGGCTCGTGGTGCCGGTAAAGCAGGTTTCCACCACCTCGCCGTGAAGGCCGACGATCTCGAACAGCTGGGCACCGCGGTAACTCGTAATCGTCGAGATCCCCATCTTGGACGTAATCTTGTACAGGCCCTTGTTGATGCCGCCGCGGTAGTTGGTACCGGCCTGAGACGGCTCCACCGCGGCGATTTGGCCACTGCGGATCATGTCGTTGATGATCTCGAAAGCGAGGTACGGATACACGGCCGTGGCGCCGTAGCCGACGAGCACCGCGAAATGGTGCGGGTCACGCGCCGTTGCCGTTTCCACCACGATGTTCGCATCACATCGCAGGCCCTCGCGAATCAGCCGGTGATGAACCGCACCGGTGGCGAGAAGCGCGTGTACCGGCAGTGCATCGCGGCGAACGTCGCGGTCAGACAACACCAGCACCAGGCGTCCTTTGCGGATCGACGCCACGGCCCGATTGCAGATATCTTCGAGCGCTTCTTGCAAGCTTGTGGCGGCCGGGTAATTCAAATCGATGATCTGATGCCTGAAGGCGGGTTCGTCCATTTCCAGGAGCGTGCGGAACTTGCCTTCCGACAGCACCGGTGACGTCGCCACCAGCCGCGTCACCTGGCTGGCGCGCTCGCGAAAAGGATTACCCTCGCCGGCAAACGAGGTTTCGAGGGACATGACAATCTGTTCCCGCAGCGGATCGATGGGCGGGTTGGTCACCTGCGCGAATTGCTGACGGAAGCTGTCGTAAAGCGATCGAATCTCCCGCGACAAGACCGGCATGGGAGTGTCGTCGCCCATGGAGCCGACGGCCTCGTGTGCCGCCTCGGCAAGCACTCGTATAACCTGGTCACGCTCTTCGTTGGTGACCAGAAACATCTTTTCAAAGACCTTGAGCCGTTGCCGGTCCAGCGGCCGCGTGGTCAGGGGCTCGCCTTCGAGATTTGACTTCAGGCGCTGTTTGTAGGTCTTTATCCATTCCCGGTAGGGATGGCGGCGCTTGAGCCGGGCGTCCACGTCCCCTGGAAGCAGCAGCTCGCCGGTGTGGGTGTCTGCCGCGAGCATTTCACCAGGCTTCAAGCGGCCCTTGGTGGTCACATCCTCCGGCGCGTAATCGTAGACACCGACTTCCGAGGCAAGGGTGATATGCCGATCACGGGTAATCACGTATCGCGCCGGCCTCAGACCGTTCCGATCCATGACGCAGGCCGCGTGGCGCCCGTCGGTGAGCACGATTCCCGCCGGACCGTCCCACGGCTCCATGTGCATGCGGTTGTACTCGTAAAACGCCTTGAGATCGGCGTCCATGGTGTCGACGTTCTGCCACGCCGGCGGGATCAGCAGGCGCATGGCGCGAAATATATCCATGCCCCCCTGCACCAGCACCTCAAGCATGTTGTCCAAACTGCACGAATCCGAATCCTTGTCTGATACCAGCGGCCGCACGTCGTCCATGTTCTCAATGAGGGGGGTGTCGAACTTGTAGCTCCGCGCCAGCGCCCAGTACCGGTTTCCCTGGACCGTGTTGATTTCACCGTTGTGCGCCAGAAAGCGGAACGGTTGCGCCAGCCGCCACTCCGGCCAGGTGTTGGTGGAAAAACGCTGATGAAATACGCACAGGGAGCTGCTTAACCGGGAATCCTCCAGATCCGGATAGAACCTCGGCAGGTTTACCGCCATCACCAGTCCCTTGTATGAGATTGTTCGGCAGGAAAGGCTGGGAACGTAGAAGCTGTCGTCTTCGGCCAGCAGTTTTTCCGCCCGCCGCCGGGCGACGAAAAGCCGGCGGTCGAATTCGTTTGCCGACAGGCCGTTTTCAGCGCCGATGAATACCTGCTCGATCCCCGGCAGTGTCTTGAGGGCTTCTTCGCCGCATACGCCGGGGTCCGTCGGCACCTCGCGCCAGCCGATGACGTCCAGGGATTCCTTTTCAATTTCCATTCTGAGGCGCTGGCGCGCCGCATCGGCGCGTCCCGCTTCTCGGTTCAGAAACACCATGCCGACGGCGTATTCTTCCGGCAGCGCGATCCCATTCTCGTCGGCAATTGCGGCAAGGAAATCCGCCGGCTTGCGCATCAGCAGGCCGCAGCCGTCACCGGTCTTGCCGTCGGCAGCGACGGCGCCCCGATGCGTAAGGCGAGCGAGAGAACTTACCGCCGTGCTCACCAGCCAGTGGCTTTCACGGCCATCCATCTGCGCGATCAGACCAAAGCCGCAGCTGCCTTTTTCGAAGGCGGGTGAGTAAAGGCCTTGCAGTGGACTTTTCGGTTTCAACGGCTGGTCCTCATCGTAATCCATCCGGGTTCCCGCGTCCGCCACCGCGCCGTTGTGGTCGGCGAGCGGTGGTTGGTCCAAAGGCTTGCGGCGCGCGATGTTTCGGCGAATCAGGAAGTTGGACCTGAAGCTCCGCCGCTGATAGTCCCGCACCGGAAACCCGCCCACGGTCGCTGACTTTTCGAGAAATTATGCGGGCAAAAGGGCGAAAAAGTATATCTTCCGGGCCCGGTCCTGTCACTGGTGGGTCCGAAGCCTGACAGCGCTGGCGCGGCGGCCCTTCAGGTCAGGCGCGCAGCGTCAAAGATGCGCTGATGCTCGGCGATGGCAAAGCGATCGGTCATGCCGGCAACGTAATCGGCGACACCGCGCGCGCGCCCCGCGCGGCCGTTCTCTGCCTCGAGTTCGAACACCCGGTCCCTGGCATCGTCAGGCATCAGCCTCGGATCGGAAAGAAAGCTTTTGAACAACTCGCGAACCACCCGCGCCGCTTTGACGCTCATGCGCCGAACCCGGTAATGCCGATACACGTGTTCGCGCAAAAAACGCTTAAGGGCAAGATGCTGCGAGCGCATTGGCGCGCTGAATCTGACCAGGGGTTGTTTGAGCTTTCTCACGTCGTCGACACTCGCGGGCGCGCTTGTCTCGATCGCCTGGTGGCTGGCCACGAGCACGTCGGTGACCTGGGCGTTGATCATTCGCCGGATGATTTCGTGAATTGCGCGCCGGTCGCTTAAACCCGGCCAGAGTCCATTCACTTCCCGTTGACAGTCCACGAAGCTCGCCACGGAATCCAGATTCTGGACAGCGATCAGGCCGGCGCGAAGCGCGTCGTCAACGTCATGATTGTTGTACGCTATTTCATCGGCGAGATTGGCGATTTGCGCCTCGATGCTCGGCTGTCCACCATTGATGAAACGTTCGGCGACACTACCGAGTGTATGCGCGTCGGTTTTGGAACAGTGTTTCAGAATTCCCTCGCGGGTCTCGAAGCTGAGATTGAGACCGGGGAACGCCGCGTACTTTTCCTCCAGCAGATCCACAACACGCAGCGACTGCAAATTGTGCTCGAACCCCCCGAACCTGCGCATGCACGCGTGTAGTGCATCCTGTCCGGCGTGGCCGAACGGTGTATGTCCCAGGTCGTGGGCGAGGGCGATGGCCTCGGTCAGATCTTCGTTCACTTCGAGCCCGCGGGCGATGGTGCGCGCAATCTGCGCAACCTCGATGGAGTGGGTGAGCCGGGTGCGGAACATATCGCCTTCATGGTTTACAAATACCTGGGTTTTGTATTCCAGGCGACGAAATGCAGCAGAATGAATAATCCGGTCACGGTCGCGCTGAAACTCACCGCGAAACTTATCCCCCGGTTCGGGTCGAAGACGGCCGCGGCTGGCTTGTTCGATAACGGCGTAGGGCTGCATGGTCATGGCCGTCCCGGGCTTGCGCTCAGGCTGGTGAACGGCGGCAGATTAGCACGGCCGCCCGGACCAGGAAGGGGGGAGCGGTGCCGGCTTGCGTCCGCGGGAACGGGGATCGGCCGCTGCTCAAGCCGCAAACCGGGTTTCAGCAAGAATCGCCTTGAGCACATCGGGGTCAAAATCATCGCTGACCAGGGCATGACCGATTCCCTTGAGCAACACCAGCCGAAGGCGGCCGGCCATCACCTTCTTGTCCACACCCATCAACGCCAGTACCCGTTTGTCGTCCAGGCCCTCGGGCAATCCGGTGGGCAGTCCGGCGCGCTCTACCAGCGATGTCACCCGCTGACAATCGGTGTCGGAAATCCATCCGAGCCGGGCCGACATGGCTGCGGCCAGGCAGATACCCGCCGCGACCGCCTCGCCGTGCAGCCAGACGCCGTAACCAAGGCCGGTTTCGATGGCGTGGCCGAAGGTGTGGCCGAGGTTGAGTAGCGCCCGCGGGCCGGATTCCCGCTCGTCTTCGGCGACGATCTCGGCCTTGTTGCGGCAGGAACGTTCAATGACGAATTCCATCGCTTCGGCGGAGTGCGCGAGGAGTGATTCCAGCCCGGACTCCAGCCAGCTGAACAATTCCGGGTCCCGAATCAGGCCGTACTTGATGACTTCCGCCAGCCCCGAGCGATACTCCCGCGGCGCCAGCGAGCCGAGGGTCGCCGTGTCGATCAGAACGCAGCTTGGCTGATGAAAGGCGCCGATCATGTTTTTCCCGAGCCGATGGTTCACCGCGGTCTTGCCGCCCACCGAGGAATCCACCTGGGCCAGCAATGTGGTCGGCACCTGAATGTGGGCGACACCCCGCTGATAACAGGCGGCGGCGAAGCCGGTCATGTCCCCGATTACGCCGCCGCCCAAGGCAAGCAGGCAGCAGTCCCGGGAGAATCGCCGCTCCAACAGGGCGTCAAAAATCCTGTTCAGCACGTCGAGGGTTTTGAATACCTCGCCGTCAGGGAGAACCACGCTTGAAACGGCGTGGCCCGCCAGCGACCGCTCGACGTCGGTCAGGTAGAGGGGGGCAACCGTCTCGTTGCTCACCACCATGATTTTCCTGTCTTCGACGTGCGGCGCCAGCAGTTCGCTTCTTGCCAGCAGGCCGTCGCCTATGTGGATAGGGTAGCTGCGGGCGCCGAGTTCCACGCTCAGGGTTTTCATTCAGGCATCATCTTTGAGCCGTCTGAGTATTTCCCGGGCGACGAGCTTCGCCGACCGGCGGTCGCTGGCGACGATCATATCAGCCACCTCCCGGTAAAGCGGATCGCGCTCGGCCAGCAGCGCCCTGATGCGGTCTTCCCGGTCCTGCGTTTGCAGCAGCGGGCGGCGTTTGTCCCGGGAGGTCCGCTCCACCAGCAAATCGAAAGGCGCGTTAAGATAGATATTGAATCCCCGGCCTTTCAGGAGTGAACGGTTGTCGGGGTCCAGCACCGCGCCGCCCCCGGTCGCCAGCACCACGCCGTCCCGGGCGGTCAACGCTTCAAGCATCGCGCGCTCCCTTTTCCGGAACCCGGCTTCTCCCTCCAGTTCAAAGATGATCGAGATCCTCGCACCGGTGTGCTCTTCCAGCTCCCGGTCGCAATCGAGAAACGTCTTTCGCAACAGGCGTGCCAGATGCCGCCCGACGGTGCTTTTGCCGGCGCCCATGGGCCCGACGAGGAAGACGTTGTTTGGCGCGTCGGGTATTTCGCTCATTCTCATCCGCGCAGGGCCCGGGGACCCGGCGCACCGTATTACATATGCGGCGGAAATTGAATCTCCATCGCCCTGGCTGCGTTTTTGCGGTCATGGAACAGGATTGAAAAACAAAGCCCGCGAGTCGTACTTCGCGGGCCTTGCGGCGCAACGTGAATGCTTCCGCCGCCAAACGCTTACCCGGGCGGCAGCTCAGGTTGGCGGCGCCGGTGTCAGTTGCCGACGGCGGCATCCTCCAGGATCTTCGGCGTGACGAAGATCAGGAGTTCGCTCTTGTCGTCCCGCACCGAGGTCTGGCGGAACAGGAAGCCGACGTAGGGCAAGTCGCCGAAAAATGGGACCCGTTCCGAATCCTGACGCTTGGTCTGCTCGAAAATACCGCCCAGCACCACCGTGTCGCCGTTGTCGACCAGCACCTGCGTCGTGACCTGGCGAGTGTTGATGCTGGGCACGCCGCCGAATACCTGGCCGACCTGATCCTGGTTAACGTTCAGATCCATGATCACGCGCTCGTCCGGCGTGATCTGCGGGGTCACCTGAAGACTCAGCACCGCCTTTTTGAAAGATGTCGTGGTGGCGCCGCTTGAGCTCGCCTCCTGGAACGGGATCTCGGTGCCCTGCTCGATCAGCGCCTCCTTCTGGTTGGAAGTGATCACCCGCGGATTTGACAGGACCTCGCCGCGACCCTCGGCCTGGAGGGCCTGCAGCTCGAGCTGCAGAATGGTGTCGGGAATCCCCAGAATATTCAGCGCGATACCGCCCGAGGGTCCGGCAATGGGCAGATCCACGATGAGCGCCTCGTTGCCGTCACCCGGGTCGAAAATGGTAGGCGTGACGCCGCTGGGATCGATGCCGCCCGGCAGGGAACCGCTGGCGAAGAGCACGCCGTTCGGATTGTCCAGCGGCTCGCGCCGCGAGAAGCCGAACTTGACGCCCAGATCGCGGTTGAAGTTGTCGTCAGCGATGACGATCCGTGACTCGATGAGCACTTGTCTCACCGGCACATCGAGTTTGGCAACCAGCTTTCTTACGTTCTCGATGGCCTCGGCGGTATCCCGAACCAGCAGTGTATTTGTCCGGGAATCGACGGATACATTGCCGCGGCCCGAGAGCAGGGAATTCTCTTCCGCCTTCAGAAGCGCCGCCATGTCCGACGCCTTGGCGTAATTCACCTGGACAAACTCGGAGCGCAGCGGTGCCAGTTCCTCAATCTGCTTCTGACTCTCCAGTTCGAGTTTCTCGCGCGCCGCGATTTCCTCACTCGGCGCGACGAGGATGACATTACCGCTCTGTCTCATCGCCAGGCCCTTGGTTTTCAGAATAATGTCCATGGCCTGATCCCAGGGCACGTTCTTGAGACGCAGCGTCAGATTGCCGGTCACCGTGTCGCTGGCGACCAGATTGAGACCGGTGAAATCCGCAATGAGCTGCAACACGGCCCGAACCTCGATATTCTGGAAGTTCAGGGACAAGCGCTCGCCGGTATAGCCGAATTTGTCCTTGTCGGCCTGTTCCTGCTCGGCTTCGCTGATGGGTTTTACCTCCAGCGTGAACAAGTCGTCGGACTGGTACGCCAGGTGATCGTATACACCAGTCGATTCCACCGTCATGCGCACGTTTTTGCCGCGCTGCACCGTGTCGACAATTCTTACCGGGGTAGCGAAGTCGATCACGTCGAGACGACGCTGAAGATGCTCGGGAAGCGTAACGTTCAGGAACTCGATAATGATGCGCCCGCCTTCCTCGCGCGTGTCCACCACCGTCGACGGATTCGACAAGGTCACGATCACCCGGCCTGAGCCTTCCACACCTCGGCGGAAGTCCACGTTTTCGATTCTTCCCTCGCTATCGGCGTCGGTCATCTGCCGGCTCAAAAATGCCGGACCCGCCGCCGTGGCTGCACTGTCCAGGGTGAGCAGCACGCGGTTGCCGTCGACCCGCATGCTGTAGGGCACGAGCTTCACCAGACTCAAAACCACGCGGGTACGACCCGCGGCCTCGACCGCGGTCACGCTCCGGGCCATACCGACGCCGATTTCGGCGGTCTTTTGCGCAAGATTCAGGCTAACGCCGGGGAAATCGAGCGCCACGCGGGCCGGGTTATCGATGGCAAAACTCAATGGTTCGTCAACGGGCCCCGAAAGCTGGAGTTCAACCTGTACGCGATCGCCGGGAAGAGACGAGTAGGAAATCTCGTTCAAGGTAACCCCCGATTGCGCGTAGACCGCCTGTCCACCCAGCAATAACCACGTCGCCAATGCCGTAACTGCCGCATTCATGACGCCACTTCGACAAAAGGCATGCCGTCCGCCCATCCCGAACAGGCTAAAAAAGTTGCGCGTGTTCATCATGTGAATCCCCGTCCCAAAATTATTCCACCAGAGCCAACGCTGCGGGTCGTTCCTGCCAGCGGTTACGGCTGTCGACCACGATTTCAGTGAGTTCGATCCGTTCTTCTGAAATATGATTGATTTTTCCGTGATTCCGGCCCATGTAATTCCCCGTCTGGACACGATAAATCGTGCCATCCGGACTGCGAACGATGCCCCAGATTTCGGCCCCTTGTTCCAGTGTTCCCATCATGCGCAACGAGTCCAGCGCGTAGTTCTCCAGCTCTTCTCTGTTTCGGTTTGTATCCGGCGCCACACCGCCTTCACCGGCCTGAATTTTTTCGCTGTCTTCCGGATCTTGCTGGAGAAACGACTTGAACGGATCCACACCGTCGGAGGACTGATACGCGTAGACTACGTATGGTTCCAGCGGAGGAATGGGATCAATTTTCCCGCCTTTTCTTGCCAGGACCTGCTGCACGTAGCTTTCAAGATCGCGCATGGAGCCGCCGCCACAACCACTCAGAACAATGCCCGCGCCAATTGCCAGCAGCCACCAACCCGTTCGCCCGCGAGATGTTGGGCGCCGTGAATCGACGCGCGCTGGTTGGCCGGGTTGCGGTACCTTTGTCCTAAGCATGATCACTTCCTCGAGCCTGGTTCCGGTTTCCGCACTTCTGCTATTTCGACGCGACTTCGTTTTCTTCCAGATAGCGATAGGTTTTCGCGATCATGTTCATGGTCAAATCGCCCCCGCCGCCGGCTGAAGTTATGGAAATGTCGTGTTGGGTGACAATACGCGGCAGCGCAGCAACCGCGCTTACGTATTCGGCCATTTGGTGGTAATTGCCGGTCACGCGTATCTGGATTGGCTGAATGGCATAGAAATCGGCCGGCTGTTCCGGGCCGGGCTTGAATAACTGGAACTCCAGGCCGGCAGCGAGACCCGACTGGGAGATGTCGACCAGGAGACCTTCGATTTCGGTGCGGTTCGGTAACAGTCGAAGCAGATCGCCGAACGTCCGTTTCATCTCCTCGAGCTGGGCCTTCAGGGGCTCAAGATTGGCCGCCTTGCGCTGTTTTGCCTCGAAGGTCTGTTTGAGTTCAGGCTCCTTTTTCTCCGTATTCTCCAGTTTCACAATCTGATGCTGGGTGTCGAACCAGTAGCCCGCTCCCAGTACGGCGGCGCACAACAGCAAAATGATCAGCGCCTTGATGACAACGGGCCAGCTGCCGATGTTATTGGGGTCGAGGTTCTGAAGTTCTGCTAGGGTCATGACGACTTGTCTCCCTCTTCCTCGGCCTTTTTCTGGTCTTCCTGTTTTATATTCAGCTGGAAGCGGCTGAGTCTGACTTCTTCCTCCGTGCCTGCGATCTTCTGGCTGCCGGCGACGATTTCAACGAGCGCGGGATTCTCCAGGTAGTCGGACGCCTCCATCTGGCGCATCAAGGTTGAAACGCGTGCATTCGATTGTGCGACGCCTTGTATCTTCAGGTCACGGCCCTTCTGAGTGATATTGGTAAAATAAACGCCCTCGGGAATGGTTCGCACGAATTCATCAAACAGATGCACGATCTCAGGGCGGCTGGACTGGAGCTTTTGTATGATCTGCATCCTCGCCAGAAGACGCTGTTTTTCCGCGTCGATTTGCTGAATCTGCTTGATCTTTTGGTCGAGCTTGGCGATTTCCGCCTCCAGGAACGCGTTGCGCTTTTGCTGAAACGCGATTCGTTCCTGAAAGTGATAATGCACGCCAGCGACAACAGCGCCCATCAGAAGAACCGCCACGGCCGCCGAAATACCGAATTCCTTATTGCGCTGTTTACGGAGTTCTTCGCGCCAGGGAAGCAGGTTAATTTGTGGCATGATTACGCACTCCTCATTGCCAGGCCGCAGGCGATCATGAGTGACGGGGCATCGTTTGCCAGAATTTCCGAATTGACCCGGTTGGCCAGTCCCATGTCGGCAAACGGGTTGGCTATACTCACTTCAACCCCGGTCTTTTCCGCGATCACCTGTTCGACGTTGGGTATGGATGCGCAGCCGCCGGCGAGGATGATGCGGTCTACCTGTCCCACCTGACTGGATGAATAAAAGAACTGCAGCGAGCGATTGACCTGCTGGGCCATCGATTCCTTGAAGGGTTCCAGGACTTCGGGAACATAATTGTCGGGCAACCCGCCCTGACGCTTGGCCAATCCCGCTTCCTCATAGGTCAGACCGTAGCGCCTTTGAATTTCTTCGGTTAGCTGCTTGCCACCGAATGCCTGTTCACGGGCGTAGACGATCTTGTTATCCGTCAGCACACTGAGCGCGGTCATGGTGGCGCCGACGTCGACCAGGGCACAGGTTTCACCCATGCCGCCGGTGGGCATATGGCTGGCGAGCATGCTGAAAGCGTTCTCCAGCGCAAACGCCTCCACATCAATGACTTTACAAGTCAACCCCGCGATCTCCGCCGCCGCGACCCGCACGTCCACATTCTCCGAGCGGGAAGCCGCCAAAAGTACATCCACCCGCTCCGGGTCGGACTCGCTGGGCCCGATAATCTCGAAGTCCAGGTTGACCTCTTCCAGGGCATAGGGGATGTACTGATCGGCCTCGAGTTCGATCTGGCTGGCCATTTCATCTTCGGAGATATTGCCCGGCATGGTGATCATCTTGGTGATCACCGCCGACCCGGCCACGGCCAGGGCCGCGAACTTGTTCTTGGTGCCGGATCGTTTGACCGCCCTGCGAATGGTTTCACCCACTGCTTCGACATCGGTGATGTTCTTTTCCACCACCGAGTTCGACGGCAGGGGCTCCACCGCGTAACACTCGACTTTGTACTTGTTGCCGCCTCCGCTCAGTTCCAGCAGTTTGACGGCAGTTGAGCTGACGTCGATGCCGAGCACCGGCACCGACTTCGAAGAGAATAAACCCACGATTTTTCCCTTTCAAACCCCGAGGTTAGCGTAATTATATGCTCTTATACATTAAATGCTAGACTTAACTATAGACCATGGATACTCGCAAGTACAAAGTCGAAATGTGCTTCTCTCGCGCGCGGCGGCAGGGCCGAAAGCCCCGAACGACGGGGCTTTCGGCCGGAGCAGCCCGATCCGGCCCCGGCCCCGGCCAAACGCCGTTCTCCCCCGGCGCGGCACCCCCGGATCTGCGACAACCGGCCGCGCGAGAGGCCGTGCAGACACCGGCGCCGCCCTACCCGCCCCGTGCGTCGAGCCGCCGGATACGGCGGGGGTGTCCAGCGTTGCGGGTTTGGACTAAAGTGCCGGCAGAACCGGCATCCCACGTTTAAGTGTAGACAATGTCACAGCTTTCCAGCGCCCTTCGGGTGGTTGGATTTCTCATACTCCTCGGTGCCCTGGGCGCGCTGCTGGCCGGCGCCGGGGTGTACTGGTATCTGAACCCGAAACTCCCCTCCATCGACGTACTCAAGGACGTCAAGCTCCAGGTGCCGCTGCGCGTGTACACCCGGGACGCCAAACTCGTCGCTGAATTCGGTGAAAAGCGGCGCACTCCGCTGGAGCTCCGGCAGGTGCCGGAGCTCATGATCCACGCAGTCCTGGCCTCGGAGGACGAGCGTTTTTATGAGCATCCGGGGGTCGACTGGCAGGGTTTGACGCGCGCGGTAGTCCATGTGCTTAGAACCGGTGAAAAAGGCCCTGGCGGCAGCACGATCACCATGCAGGTGGCGAGAAACTTCTTTCTCGGACGAGAAAAAACCTACATCCGCAAGCTCAACGAGATTTTGCTGGCTTTGAAGATTGAGCGCGAGCTGAGCAAAGCCGAAATTCTGGAGCTGTATCTGAACAAGATTTTCCTCGGTCACCGGGCCTACGGCGTCGGCGCGGCGGCGCAGGTGTACTACGGCAAGCCGCTGTCGGAACTCGATCTCGCCCAGGTGGCGATGATCGCCGGTCTTCCCAAGGCGCCTTCCCGCTTCAATCCGGTGGTGAATCCGGAACGGGCGGTGTCGCGGCGGAATTATGTCCTGGGGCGCATGCTCGAGCTGAAGTTCATCACCCGGAAACAACACGACGCCGCTACCGCAGCGCCGGTCAGCGCGTCGGTCCACGGTCTGGCGGTGGAAGTGGAAGCGCCCTACGTTGCCGAAATGGCAAGGGCGTTCATGGAGGAGCGACTCGGCGAAGACGCATACACGGGCGGTTACAGGGTATTCACAACCATCGACTCGCGGCTGCAGAGTGCGGCCACCGCCGCGCTTCGCAATGCCCTGCTTGAATACGACAAGCGCCATGGATACCGCGGGGCCGAACTCAAACTCGATCCGTCGCTTGGCCGAGACACCATGCTCAAGGCATTGACGGACATTCCGAACGTGGGTGGTTTGTATCCCGCGGTTGTATTCTCGGTGGGGGATAAGTCCGTGACCGTGTTGACCAAAAACTACGGCGAAGTCGAAATCCCCTGGCAGGGACTCGAGTGGGCACGCGAGTACAAGGACGAAAACCGCATGGGCCCAAGTCCGAAAAAAGCCGAGGATATCGTTCAGGTGGGCGACCTAATTCGCGTAAGACGCGATCAGGACAAAGGAATTTTTGAACTGGTACAGGCACCCGCTGTCGAAGGTGCTTTCGTTTCCGTGGACCCGAACGATGGGGCAATACTCGCGCTGTCGGGAGGTTTTGACTTCTATCGCAGCAAGTTCAACCGGGCGACCCAGGCGGAGCGCCAGCCGGGGTCGAGCTTCAAGCCCTTTATTTATTCCGCCGCCATGGAGTACGGCTTTACGCCAGCGAGCATGGTGAACGACGCGCCCGTGGTGTTTAACGATCCCGGTATCGAGGCCGTCTGGCGACCGGAAAACTACAGCGGCAAGTTTTTTGGTCCGACCAGGATCCGGGAGGCCCTGTACAAGTCGCGCAATCTCGTCTCTATTCGGCTGGTTCGGGCTATGGGCGTGGACCAGACCGTCGATCATGTCAAACGGTTCGGTTTTGATCCTTCGAGACTGCCAAAAAACCTGTCCATCGCATTGGGAAGCTTAACGGTTACGCCTCTTGAGCTTGCCCGGGGCTACGCGGTGCTCGCTAACGGCGGATTTCTGATAGATCCCTACATCGTCGATCGGGCCGAGGACCCGGACGGTGTTGTGATAGAGGAGTCGAATCCGCGCAGGGTGTGCCGGCAATGTGAGCTTCAGCAAAATCCGGTAGAAACCGTTACCGCCCGGGACGAAGCGATTGATGGGCTGGTGATGCAGGAACCGTCGAGCAACTGGGGCCTGCCGGCGGAGACAGGGCCGCCGCCGGCACCGCGTGTGATCTCCGCCCGCAACGCCTGGTTGATGAATTCACTGATGCGCGACGTGATCAAACGCGGAACCGGCCGGCGCGCGCTTTCCCTTGGCCGCGGCGATGTGGCGGGCAAGACCGGCACCACGAATGACCAGCGCGACGCGTGGTTTTCCGGATTCAACCCGGAAATCGTAGCCACCGCCTGGGTCGGGTTCGATCAGCATGAACCACTCGGGCGCCGGGAGACGGGTGGGCGCGCTGCCCTGCCGGTGTGGATCGATTTCATGGGCGTGGCCCTTAAGGGGCGCGAGGAAACCTTTCTTGAGCAGCCCGACGGGCTGATCACCGTTCGAATCGATCCGGATTCGGGCCGGCTTGCCAGGTCAAACGACGCCAAGGCGGTATTCGAAACCTTTTACAGTGAGCGTGCGCCGGCAGCGCTGGCAGAGGCGGGGACACCGAAGGTCGGCACCGGCACCGGGGATACCCAGGGCGTTACTGAAAAGCTGTTCTGACCAGCCACGATCTTCGGCGGCCAGCTTGCCGCGTTTTTGACATGAAAAATCGTCACAACGACCGAGGGCAACAGGTTCGTGACCGCATCGCCCAGGAGGCAGCGAGGTTGATGATCGAGGGCGGGATCCACGATTTTCACCTCGCCAAGCGCAAGGCAATGGCCCGACTTCGCCTCCCTTACAGCGTGAAACTGCCGGGAAATGAGGAAGTCGAACAGGCCATTCAGACGTATCAACGGCTGTTTCTCAGTGACCGGCAACCCTATCAGTTGTACGAACTTCGTCGCGCCGCGCTTGAAGCGATGAAGTTTTTGAAACATTACAAGCCGCGTCTGGTAGGCCCCGTGCTCACCGGCACGGCAGATGCCAACAGCGACATCTGGCTGCACGTATTCGCAAGAACCGCGGAAGAGGTGGCGATATTCCTGATGGACCACGGCATTGATTACCAGCAGACGGAACGACGCCTGAAAATGAGCAGCGAGGAGTTCATACGGATGCCGGCGTTCCGTTTTCTCGTCGACGGCAGTCAGGTCGAATTGATCGTCTTTACCGAGTCCGATCGGCGACACCCGCCGCTGAGCCCGGTGGACGGCCGGCCGATGCGCCGCGCCAATCTCGCGGAGGTGGCGTCACTCGCTGCTTCGTCTGGGTTCTGACCGGCCGCCCGCCGGTCGGGCTGGAGTACCACGCGCGCGTGAATGCCCATACCAAGGCCATCTGGCGGGTCGCTGTATCGTCACCGCTTCGAAAGACCTTCGATTACTTGCCGCCGAAACACGCGGACGGTGCGAGCCCTGCCGTGGGCGCACGGGTACGTGTGCCATTCGGGCGCGGCAGCCGGGTCGGGGTGTTGATCGGCTTCGCGAAAAGCAGCGAGATCCCGTCCGCCAGGCTAAAACGCGTCAGCGCATTGATCGATGAAAATCCGATTATAGACACCGGGTTTCTGAACTGGCTTCAGTGGATCGCGGATTACTACCACCATCCTGTCGGTGAAGTGGTTTTCAGCGCCATGCCGCCGGCGGTGCGTCGCGGTCATGCGCTGACTGACGACGGCAACATCTGCTGGCGCGTGAGCGCGGCCGGCGCCGGGGCAGGCGCAGGGGAACTATCAAGGGCGCCGCGTCAGCGGGAGCTGTTCTTGGCGCTGAAACAAAGCGGATCCGGCTTGTCCGA
>Ga0299906_10002612_pt1 | contig 14901 bp, 17 predicted proteins | sample RVTome_14_FD_200259 | JGI IMG/M metagenome (GOLD analysis project Ga0299906, IMG submission 200259) | Soil microbial communities from uranium-contaminated site in the Upper Colorado River Basin, Wyoming, United States - RVT145D125 (version 2) ... | reverse complement strand
GAGGGTCTTCTCATAGATCGCCAGCGCGCGCTTGTAGAGCGGCTCGGCTACCGCGTAGTGGCCTTGGGTATGGTACAGCCCCGCAAGGTTGTTCAGGCTCACGGCCACATTGGGATGATTGGGGCCCCTTGCTTTCTCGGCGACTTGAAGCGCCCTCTTCGCCACAACGATGGCACGGTCATAGCGCCCCGACCGGGAAAGTGACTCGACTTCCGCGTTAAGCGTTTCCCACTCGATCCCTTGTGCATGAGCCGACCCGCCCGCGCCAAGCCCGAGGAGACTCAGCAACAATGCCGCCATGAGCTTTTTCATACGCGCCCCTTTATAAACGGAATGCTAAACTGTAGCCGGTCGACCGCCGCAGGACAAGTTTGGCGGCCAAAAAAGACAAGCGCCCCGCAGCCCGAGGGATAGAGGAAAAAGAGGGACGCTGCTTGTTATTTTTCTATTTAACTCCTTATGCAGCAATGATACATTCCTCCCATGCCACGCTTAGCCAGACTTGACATCGCCGGAGTGCTCCAGCACGTAATTGTTCGCGGTATTGAGCGTCGTGATATTTTTACCGACGATCAGGACCGACAACGCTTTGTTGATCGTTTCAATTCCCTGCTCTCCGAAACCTGCGTGCGCTGCTATGCCTGGTCGCTATTATCCAATCATTTTCACCTGTTACTGATGCCGACCGCCACGCCGCTGTCTTCTTTCATGCGCAGACTTCTTACCGGATATGCCGTGTCGTTCAATCGCCGTCACCAACGATCCGGGCATCTAACAGGGTCAGGCCTCCAAGTCCTCAAGTTCAACCAAACTACTCAATGAGCCATTTTTTCAGGCGAGCCTCCGCCTCCTCCTGCGTCAGCGTGCCCTGTTCCTCCGCAACCTGAAGACCATGCTTGATCTTCTCAATGACATACAGGTGATATTGCACGTCTTCCAGGGAGCAGTTTTCAGGAAGTTTTTCCAATAGTTCTCTGACCTCATCCTTTGCGGTATTCATCTGTATCGTTCCTTTCAGAAGAGGACGTTCCTCAAGCAAACCTTGCGAAGTCAGGATTGGACTGCTAATCCGATTATCCCCGGATGCCAGGAATATTCAAGGGATAAATCGAAGGCCGGCTTTCAGCTTGAATGGTCGTGAAGGACCACCAGGGGACGCCCATAAGATCATAAGATTCCCCGGGTTCCATCCCCGCTGGCGCGCTGCGAGGAGACGGTCTTTTCGTCACTTGCGAGAACCAGGATGGCGTGTTACCTTCGACATTGCAGCAGACAGCTAAAAGCCGCCACCACAGGAAGCGAGGTCGCAGCATGAAACAACTCAAGTACGTCGTTTATCGGGAAGACCAGTATTTCGTGGCACAATGCCTGAATGTCGATGTTTCAAGCTTCGGCGAGACTATTGACGAGGCGGTTGCTAATCTCAAGGAGGCGGTCGAGCTTTACTTCGAAGGTGAGGAAGCCGAGAAGACCTATCATGCCATCGGCGACGTGCTGATCGGCGAGTCGGCCATCAATGCCTAAACTCCACTCCTCGCGCCATATCATCGCGGTGCTCCTGCGGCACGGATTCGTCGAGGTTTCCCAGCGAGGCAGCCACAAGAAATTCCGCAACGCGGAACGGATCGTCATCGTCCCTGACCCGCGCAAGGAAATCCCTCTCGGAACCTTTTTCTCGATAGTTCGCCAGTCGGGGCTACGACGGGAGGATTTTGAGGATTAACCAACCCAGAGGGGCGGCCGTCGGAGCCGCCCGTGAGCGGGTGCCCCGAGTCCCTTCCCCGCGGTGCTGAACAGATACCGCCGATAAAGGGATTCAGAAATTCTTTCAATTTTGTTATTCTCCCCCATCCATGTTCATCCCTTGGATACCGGAAAACCACAAGCAGGTGCATGTGTCTTGACCCTCTCCCTCACCCCCTCGGGGCATCTGATCGCAATCGATTCCCCGGTTCTCGCGGCAGCCGATACCCCCGAAAGCGGCCCCTTTGGCGGGGAAGCGATCGCTCGGGCGTTCGCAGAATCGCAATCCGCCGGGATAATGGCTTTGGCCGGAAGCCGATCGGCGCCCGACTGGCCCCTTCCCTGGATGTTCTGGCGCGACTTCGGCACGCGATTCCTTCTCCTTCTGTGCCGCCGCCGGCCTTCTTCCGAACGGCTCGATCCCCTTCCGCCGCCCGATGCCGCAACTCTCGCCACCTTGACCCTGAGCATCCCGCCGATGCCGGGAGCCGAATATTGTACGCCCGATGTCCTTGCCGCCATCTGGACCGATCTCGACACCTGGGCAATCGATTCGATCGCTCGGGACCCGGAAGGACTAAGTGGTTTTCTCCACAAGTACGCGCCGCTCTGGCGTCAGGTGGGGCGGGTCTGTTTTCATCTGGCGGAGAACAAAAACGATTCCGAATTCCCCTTCGCCTTCATGGCGACCTACATCCCCCGATTGGGCAAGAATGCCCGCGCCCAGCATCTCCCTCTCGGTCGGGCGCTTCACGAGTATGCCGGTGCCGATAACCGCAAGGCTCTCCTGCGGCTCCTTGAACCGGTGCACGAGGCAAGTACCCGTTGCGGGTGGGTGAAAGAGCTGCAGGAGAGCGGCGACATCTACCACCCTCTGGCCTGGACGCCGGAGGAGGCGTACCCGTTTTTGAAGGACGTGCCTGCCCTGGAGGAGAGCGGGCTCGTCGTGCGCTTGCCCGACTGGTGGGAAAAACGCCCTCGCCCGCGTGTCCAGGTCGCCATCGGGTCGAATGTCGGAGAGACCCTTTCGGCCAAGGCATTGCTCGACTTTCGCGTGCAGCTCACACTCGACGGCGCCGATCTGACCCCGGAAGAGGTTGCGGCACTCACGGCGAGCGGAGAGGGGCTTGCGTTTTTGCGCGGAAAATGGGTCGAGGTGGACGGCGAGAAGCTCCGCCAGGCGCTGGAGCAGTGGCGGCAGGTCGAAGCCGAGGCCGGGGAGGACGGACTTTCCTTTGTGGAAGGGATGCGACTGCTGGCCGGCGCCCGGCGCGACCTCGGCGGAAGCGATCCGACGCTGGACGAAACCGGCTGGGCCTTTGTGGAGGCGGGCGCACGCATGCGGGAGATCCTCGCCGGCATCCGGGAACCCGCCAGACTGGCAGCGGTGCAGACCGGCGATCGCCTGCAGGCGACGCTGCGCCCCTACCAGCAGACCGGCCTCAACTGGCTCTGGTTCCTGTCGGAACTGGGGCTGGGAGCCTGCCTGGCCGACGATATGGGTCTGGGAAAAACGATTCAGATCATCTCTTTGCTGCTGACGCAGAAAGGGCGCTCAGAAAAGGCCGATCCCAGTCTGCTGGTACTGCCGGCTTCGCTCCTCTCCAACTGGAAGAGCGAAATCGATCGATTTGCACCGTCCCTCAAGGTGCTTTGCCTGCATCCGTCGGAGACGGAACGACCGGAGTTGGAGCGGGTCGCCGACGATCCCGCGCGTCTGTGCGGCTTCGATGCGGTGCTGACCACCTACGGCGTGCTCCAGCGCCAGGAGTGGATCAGAAGCCGGAATTGGAACCTGATCGTTCTCGACGAAGCCCAGGCGATTAAAAACCCCGGCACGCAGCAGGCCAAAGCGGTCAAAGCTCTCTCCGGCAGGGCGCGTATCGCCCTGACCGGCACGCCGGTGGAGAACCGGCTCTCCGATCTCTGGTCGCTCTTCGACTTCATCTGCCCGGGACTGCTCGGGACGGCGCCCCGATTCAAGCAGTTCGTCGCCTCCCTCGAAAGACGCGAGCCGCCGTCGTACGCGCCGCTGCGCACCCTCGTGCAGCCCTATATCCTGCGTCGCCTCAAGACCGACCGCAGCGTCATCAGCGATCTCCCTGACAAGGTCGAGACAACGGCCTGGTGCGGTCTCAGCAGGGTGCAGGCCCGGCTGTACGCTCAGGCGGTGAAGGATCTGGCGGAGGCGCTCGGCGAGCAGCAGGAAGGGATGAAGCGCCGGGGGCTGATCCTCTCGTCGCTGATGCGCTTCAAGCAGATCTGCAACCATCCCGGGCAGTCCTTGGGCGACGGCGATTTTTCGGAAGCGCGCAGCGGAAAGTTCGTGCGCCTTCGGGAACTGGCTGAAGAGATCGCCTCACGTCAGGAAAAGGTGCTGATCTTCACCCAGTTTCGCGAGATGACGGCACCGATCGCCGCCTTTCTTGCCGGTCTGTTCGGCCGCCCCGGCCTGGTGCTGCACGGCGGTACCCCTGTGGCAGAGCGAAAGAAGCTGGTGGACCGCTTCCAACATGAGGACGGGCCGCCCTTCTTCGTCCTCTCGCTCAAGGCCGGGGGGGCAGGGCTGAATCTGACCGCTGCCGCCCACGTCGTCCATTTCGACCGCTGGTGGAACCCGGCGGTGGAGAATCAGGCGACCGACCGGGCCTTCCGCATCGGCCAGAAAAAGAATGTCATGGTGCACAAGTTCGTCTGCAAGGGGACGGTGGAAGAGAAGATCGACGCCCTGATCGGCGCCAAGGCGGGGCTGGCGACGGAACTGCTGGAGGGGGGCGAAGTCCTCCTGACGGAAATGGACGATGAGGCTTTGCTGAAGCTTGTTGCGCTCGATCTGGAAAAGGCGGGGATATGAAAACAGCAATGTCTATCAAGATGAGTGGAGAGGCATAGCGGCATGGGCTATTACGGATGGGCGCCCTATGTACCGGTGGCGGAGCGGCGGGCAAAGGCACGGAAGCAGCTTGAAAAGATGAGAAAGAAGGGACTCGACGTGCAACCGGTGCAACTGACCGGCCGCAAGATCGCCGATTCTTTCTGGGGCAAGGGGTGGTGCGACCATATGGAGTCGTTCAGCGATTTCGCAAACCGTCTACCCCGCGGCCGAACGTATGTCAGAAACGGTTCGGTCTGCCATCTTGAGATCTGCGCCGGGGAGATCAAGGCCATCGTCAGCGGAACGACGCTCTACCATGTGTCCATCACCATTACCCCGCTCCTTAAACAAAAGTGGGATACGGTCAAATCCTCCTGCACCGGCCGGATCGGATCGCTGATCGACCTTCTGCGCGGCAAGCTCGACCGCGGCGTCATGGATGTCGTCGCCGATCGAAAGGAAGGGTTGTTTCCCCTGCCGGGGGAGATGAAATTCACCTGCGACTGTCCGGACTGGGCCGATATGTGCAAGCATGTGGCGGCCGTTCTCTACGGCGTCGGTTCCCGCCTCGATCACTCCCCCGAGATGCTTTTTCTCCTGCGAGGAGTAAATCACGCAGAGCTGGTCGATCTTTCGGCGGCGGTAACGGATGCAGCCAAATCCGGAACATCCCGACGCAGGATTGCCGCCGGCGGGATTGCCGATGTCTTCGGGATCGAGATGGCCGAATCGGCGGAGGAGATTTCCCCGGCAGCCGCTCTGCCCGTGGACAAAAAGTCGACACCGCGGAAGAAAACCTCAAAATCTTCCGAAAAAGGGCAAAGACTGTCCTCTGCGCGACGGCCGAAAAGGCAAGACGTCGTTCCTTTTCCCGATCCGCTTACGGGTGAGGCCATCTCTGCCTGGCGGTCGTCTCTCGGCGAATCGCAGGCCGTTTTTGCGTCCCGGATCGGGATAACCGCTGCCAGTATTTCGCAGTGGGAAAGAAAGGGGGGACTGCCCCTCGGCATGCACCCCCGCACTCTGAGAGCCCTGCAAGAAGCTTGGGTGCTAACGCATAAAGGTTGATGAAGTGCTGCTTGCTCCCCCTCCACTCCTGCCGTCGGGAAGAGCCCCCGCCGGGTTTCTCCAGGTAATCGGCCAAACAATCGGCCATTTGATGATCTGGACGGCATGCAGCGACGCATGGCCGGTTATGTGGAGCGGCGGGTCAGTCTGGGAGAACTTCAGGTGGAAGCGGGCTACCTGCTGCGGGAAGCCTATTTGCGCGGCGAGGTCCCCCGAGGGGCGGCGGTCCGCATCACCGGACGGCCGGAACGGACTGCCCGGCGCATCCTCAAGGATTTGCTCGACAAACGCCTACTCGCCGCCGATACGGCGAAGGGGCCGGTGCGGCTCGCTTTTCCCGCCAAGGTGGCCGGCTACTATTTCCCTCGACTCTATCCGGAGGGGGTGGAGATGGGTGAGGCGTGATCCCTTGCCCGCGCGCACCTTTAGCACTCAAACGCCGAGCCCCCGCTGGATTGCTCCGACGGGGGCTTGACGAAATTAGATCGACACTTGTGGACCGGGGGTAAAGAAGCGCCGACATTCACCCCGCTGTGACACGGGAATCTGCTTCCTGATAAAGACCGGCGGCGCACCACGCCTCCCATTCCGAGCCGAAGCTCTCTTCGCTCTCCAATCCTTCCCGGCTCTTGAACCTGTAGCAGCCGGATTCCGGGCCCTCAAAAACGGCGTAGCTGGCGTTTTTCGCCTTTTCCTTGTGCTTCACGATCCTGTCGGCAACCCAATCCCAGTACTCCAGGGACGTCCGATTGCTGTACACATCCTGACGCCAGCCATCCCGGTTCAACAGGTAGAATTCATTTCTGCTGCCGCTCCCCAATCTCGTTATGGTTCCCACGAAATTCTTCCATTCGGGGGTCGTGTATTTCTGAGGATCGGATTCGGGCTCTTCCTGCGGGAGAGCTGGAATGGAAGGTGCTGTTTTCTCCGGTACGGCCGTCTGAGCTTCGCCAGGCGAAGCATCCATTGGGGCAAAACGGTCCGCCAGAGTCGACAGGTCGTTCAGCAACCGCGCCAATCCGTCTCTGACGGCAACGATCTCTTTGGCGGCATGCCGAAATTCTTCCTGCGCCGGCTGTTTCATGGTGTTCAGGCCTGCCTCTTCCGGATTGAAGGTCCAGAGGTGGATTTTGCTCTTCTCGGAGACATCTATCGAATTCACGAACGCTTGTGCCGAAGCAAAAGAATCGCTGCTTACGCCATGATGCTCGCAGTAGGCGGAATAGCGTTGCTCCCAGTGCTTTCTGGCCCATTGAACATACGCGGCTTGCGCCTTTTCTTCATTGATGAAAAGCTGCGGTTTTTCAGCCACACCCCACAGGACTACCTGAACAACATGAAGCATCTCTGTCTCCTCAATTATGCAGCTACTCGCGCATTCTCTGGTTTGTCGTAGCGACTCAGATTTCAGCAGCCTGCTAATCAACAATGAGGCGGTACTCCGCCTTCAATGAACAGTGGTCTCCCCCGGCGCCGGGGGTACCCTCGCATGCAAGCTTGCCGTGAACCCTCGATTCCTTGTTTCTCATCATTTCATCGACAATGGGCGCAAAGTCAAAGCCGCCGCCCGCACATTCATCCCGTGAACAATCGAGCTTGAAAATCGCCTCCGTATCAGCGGTGAAAATAATCAGCTGGTAGTTGGGCTCCGACTCCGAGTCTGCCTCTTCGAAAGCTACGAACAGGACGATCCTCCCCACATCGGGAAACAACTCGGAAATCGAGGCGTGCGCCATGTCTCCGTCATCGATTTCTGTATGAACACCAGTTTTTGAATTCATCTTGATTCCCCTGTAGTTGCGCGAGTGATTCCGGCCATGGCAAAAGCCAGGCAACTCGGTTGCGGATGTCGATAATCGATATACGGCCCCGGAGCTCTAAACCGGAACGCTGATTATAGGTCCAGTTTGTCCAATAAGTCCAATTAGAGCTATCAAAGGCGAAAAACCTGGGGGAAGCCCGGGGCGTGCCTCCGGGCCGACGGCTTGAATGGTCGTGAAATGGGGATAAAGTGAAACGGGCGGCATGCCGTTTCCGACGGCGCCGAACCTGCGGCAAGGCAAGGACGGAAAGCGAGGGGAAGGAGAAAGATAATGGTTGAAGGCAAAAGCACGGCTAAAGAGCCGGTTGAAGAGGTGCTCGTCATCACCCGCCTCTTCGACGCGCCGCGCGAACTCGTGTGGAAGGCATGGACCGAGCCTGAGACGTCAATGAAGTGGTGGGGGCCGAAAGGCTTCACCTGCCCTGTCTGCAGGATCGACCTTAGGGTGGGCGGCGCCTATTTCAACTGCATGCGCTCGCCCGAGGGGCAGGACTACTGGAGCACCGGCGTCTATCGCGAAATCGTACCGCCGAAGCGGCTGGTCTGCACCGATTCCTTCGCAGATGGGCAGGGCAACATCGTCCCGGCCACGCACTACGGCATGAGCGCCGACTTCCCGCTGGAAATGCTCGTGACGGTGACCTTCGAGGAGGAGGCGGGCAAGACCAGGCTCACCCTGGAGCACGTCGGCCTGCCGCCCGGCGAGGATTTAGACAACTGTCGGGTTGGCTGGAACGAGTCCTTCGACAAGCTGGCCGAAGTGCTGGCGAAGGATTGAGGTGAACATCCCGCGTTTCGTTCGCCATGCTGATCGAGGAAGGCACGCACTGGGGGGCAAAAGGAGAAATCCAAAAATGGAATGTTTCAGCTACGACGCGCGCAGATTCTTTCTCTGCGTCATGCGGCTCTTTTTCGGGGTGTGGCTGCTCTACGTCGGCCTCTATAAATGGGTTGCCATAGGGCTGGACGTGTTTGTCGGCTACATCACTGCCGAGTTCGATAAAACCTGGTCGCCGCACCTTCTGAATGTGCTGCTTGCCTGGCTGATCATGATCGCCGAGCCGGTTCTGGCGGCACTGATTCTCTCCGGCCAGAGAGCGCGCCTCGTCTGGACGCTGACGTCCCTGCTCATGTTTCTGCTGACCATGGGCCAGACCATCCTGCTGAAGCCCGAGGTGATCGCCAACTGGCAGTACCTGGTGCTGACCCTGGCCTGCGCCGCCATGAGCGATCCGGAAAAAGCCGGGAGCGGCGGATCAACACATTGACAAGGCTTCGGCCGGTCACCGAGTGACACCGGCCATGCTCATTGACATCGGCCCGCCGGGTGCTACTGTCGGGGAAAAAGGAGGCACTTATGACCGATAGGCCCGAACTGATCAGTTTCAAGCTCTGACCCTACGTCCAGAGGGCGGTCGTCCTGCTGAACGAAAAAGGGGTCGCGTACGACGTCACCTACATCGACCTGAAAAACAAGCCCGGCTGGTTCCTGCGTCTCTCGCCCTTGGGCAAGGTCCCCGTCCTCAGGGTGGGAGAGGCGGTCCTGTTCGAATCGGCGGTCATCTGCGAATACCTCGACGAGGTCAACCCCCCGTCCCTGCACCCGGCCGACCCGCTGCGCAGGGCGGTCAACCGGGGCTGGATCGAATTCTCCTCCGAGCTGTTCGTCGACCTGTACCGTCTCGCCATGGCCGGCGAGCCGGCGGAATTCGAACAGAACCGCCGCGAGGCCCGGGAGAAGCTGGAACGCCTGGAGGCGCAACGCGGGGAGGGGCCGTTCTTCAACGGTCCCCAGTTCGCCCTGGTGGATGCCGCCATCGCCCCGGCCTTCATGCGGCTCTCCCTGCTGGAGGAGCTCCGGCCCCTCGGGCTTCTCGACCGCCTGCCGAAGGTACAGCGCTGGAGCGAAGTACTGCTCGGACGGAATTCGGTCCGTACCTCCGTTGTCCCCGAGTTTCCCGGCCTTTTCCGTGAATATCTCGTCGCCGGCGGCGGCTACCTGGCGCGTGGGGCGGCCGGGAGTTGAGGTGTCGGTAATGCCGTTGGGAGCCTGCCGGGTTCCCCACACACAAGGAGAACGTCCATGGCAAAACCAATCCCGGAAGAATTTCACAGCGTTACACCGATGTTCGTGTTCAAGGATGCCCGTAAGGCCATTGAATTCTACAAACGGGCCTTTGGCGCCCAGGAACGTTTCGTCATGCCGGGACCCGACGGCAAAGGGGTGATGCACGCCGAGGTCAGGATCGGCGACTCGATCATCATGCTGGGCGAAGAACATCCCCAGGAACCCTGCAAAAGCGCGGAAACCATCGGCGGCTCCCCGGTCAGCTTCTACCTTTATCTGGAGAACGTCGACGAGGCTTTCAGGGTCGCGGTCGCCGCCGGGGCCGAGGCCCGGATGCCTGTCCAGGAGATGTTCTGGGGGGACCGAATGGGGACCGTGCAAGACCCCTTCGGTTACAGCTGGAGCCTCGCCACCCATACCAGGGACCTGACGCCGGAGGAGATCCGGCAGGGCGCGCAAGCCTTTTTCGCCCAGATGAAGCAGAAATAGACCGTTCCGGAAAAGTTAGCGAGTACAGTAATTGAAGAACATGCTTAATTATTTTCAGGGGGAGAGCCTGCCAACGTCCTGGTCATCACTACAAGCCCCGGCAGCACTCGGGAGAGCGCCCCATAGTTGACCTTGTCCGGGGTGTCGCCCACCGTGTGGTAGTGGCGGTAGCGGAAGGGCGCGGTGTCGGTGATCATGATCGCCGGATAGCCGCTGCGCCAGAAGGACCACTGATCGGACCAGTCGACGCCGATCAGCCATTCGGGGGCCACCAGTCCCTCGGCGGGAAAGGTGCTGTTCGCGCGAAAGGCCTTCAGCGACCGCTGCAGCAGGGCGCGAGAGTGGAAGTTGGCGACGAAGGCGATGAAGTTGGCGCGCGTCGGATAGAAGAAGCGCAGCGGCGGAAAGGGGAACATCTGGCTGTCTTCGGCCTCGCTATAGTTGCCGACCGTCTCCAGGCTGACCATGGCGACGATCTTCTCGCGCCTTTGTTTTGCCCGCCGGGCGTAGACCCGGCTGCCCATTTCGCTGGTCTTGAAGAAGGGTGGTTCCTCGTTGACGAAGGCCACCAGGCGCAGGGTGCGACTCGGCTGCTCGGCGGCCAGGCCGCGCGCAAGCTCGAGCAACGCCGCCACCCCGGTGGCGTTGTCGTTGGCCCCCGGTGAACCGAGAACCGAGTCATAGTGGGCGCCAATAACCACGATCTCCTGCGGCCGCTCATGGCCTTCGATCTGGGCCACGATGTTGCGCACCGTGCGCCCATGCAGTGTGTAAGACTGTGCCTCCACGGCGCAACCCGTCGCTGCCAGCTCGGCCTCAATGTAGCGGGCGGCCTGCTCCAGGCGCTCGGGGTGCCACATGTTTCGCTCGCCAATGCGCCCGGCAAGCATCTGCACGTGCGCCTGCAGGCGGGCAGCCAGCGCCCGCTGTCCGGTGTCCGCCACGGGCACGCCGGCGACGGTCTGCGCCCGGTAGCGCTTCGAGTACCAGGCGGCGCCCAGCAGCGAGGCGATGAGCAGCAGCAGGATGAGGATGGGCATGGTCCCTATCGCTCTCCAAGGCAACATCTTTCCATTTTAGCTGATCCCAAAAGAACGCGGGGATTGATCTCGGTCGAAACGACCAGGCCTTCCCCCCTGACGATTTCCCGGGCCAACGCCGTACCAGGCGGGAGCGCCCAGATGGTGTCGTGTCTTCACATTTTATTTTTTGAGAAGTGAAGACGCGACACCTCTTGCTCCCCCGCCGACATCCTCGCAAAAAGCTCTCTTGACAAACGGGGTGAAACTGGCTAAAAAGCATATGAGCAAATACTTAAAAGGATGTGACGTGAAAGAAACTGCCGAACTGTTCAAGGTTCTTTCCGTAGACCGGCGGATCGAGATCATCGAACTGCTCAAGAAGGAGGCGATGAGCGTCAACGCCCTCGCCGAGGCTTTGGGAGTGACGCAGTCGGCGGTCTCCCAACACCTTCGTGTGCTGAAGGCTGCGGGGCTGGTCCGAGACGAACGACAGGGGTACTGGATCTACTACTCCTTGAACCGGGAGGCTCTGGAAAAAGCCCGGCAGCGCCTCAACCGTGTGTGCACCTGCGGATGTGGCGGCGGGGAGAAAAAGTGCTGATTGTTCACCGCTTTTTTTCTTCGCTAATTATTTAAGTATATTTGCAATAACTTAAATTAAAAGAAGGTGATCGAGGATGGCCGAAAAAGATAGGAAGAAGGGTGTGAAACAGGAAGAGGAAACGAAGAAGCCCCAAGGCAAGTGCGGTTGCGGCTGCGTTCCGAAGGTCAGGAAGTAGCCAGATCCTCGGGAGGCGGAGGAAAAATCCGCCTCCCACTTTTTCAAGACTTCAAGAAGGATTATCCCATGATAGAGCTGCTGTCCACCGGGTTCATCTGGATTCCCCTACTGAGCGGGCTTGCAGAAACTCTCCCTCGGCTTGGTCAAGGCTAACTTCGCCTCCGGCCTGGCGGTCCTGTTCCTTTCCGCCGCGGCAGGATAAATCGACCATCTGCGGAAGCTGCTGCCGCCGTCCGCGGTCTCGCGAGGCCGAGGGGACGTCGGTAAAAAATGAAAGTTGCCGGGGGAAGGGTGGCGATCGAGCTGGAAAGATCAGGCCAAGAGTGACGAGACCGGAAATAAGAATGGCCCACATATACAGCAGGTTGCGAGTCTGCACCCGCTTGTGCGTTAGTGGGGGGTATCCGCTGTGGCTTGTTGCAGCGAGAAAAAGAAGGCACTTCCTTTTCCCTGTGTGCTTTTTACCCAGATTCTGTCGCCGTGATTCTCCACGATGCGGCGCACCATCGTCAGGCCCAGGCCGGCGCCGCACGTTTTTCGGGTTTCGGGCCGGTCCACCCGGAAAGATTTTTCGAAGATGCTCTCCAGGCTCTCCTCGGGAATGCCCAGCCCTTCGTCCTGCACGGAGACAACCACGCGATCATCGCTTCTCCATGCCGAAAGAAGCACCGCCCCCCCTTCGGGAGAATATTTCAGCGCATTGGCGATCAGGTTGCGCAGGACAAGGTCAAGCTTCGGCCGGTCCCCCCGGACCGGCGGCAAGTTTGCCGCGAGGGAGACCTGAAGGCGATACTTCGGAGAGGCGTTCCGGAATCGGGCGACCGTTTCCTGGAGTAGATCGGGGACCTGAATGGTCGAGAAGGTCATCTTCGACAGCCAGGTTCCAGCGTCCTCGTGGTAGACTTGGAAGAATTCATGGAGGAGTCCGTTGATGCGCCGGGCTTCCTCCAGCAGGCCGTCGAGCACCGACGCTTTCTCCTCGGTGGGAAGGTTGAACCCCTTGAGCAATTCCCCGGCGGCAATCACGGCTGTGAGAGGGCTGCGGATTTCGTGGATCAGGTATTCGAATTCCTCCTGCAGTTCCTTGAGCTCGGGAAGGAGATGGTCAGAACGGATTTCGGCAAGGCCGCCGGCGGTCGCGCCTGGTGCGGCTGGGAAAACCTTGTCATTCTCCATGTTTCCCTCATTCTCTCTGTTGGCGGCAAGGGGAATGTCGCTCAGGCATAGGAAAAATCAAAAGAACTTGCAAGTGTGCCGATGTTCGCGATCAACTTATAACGCCCGGAAGACGGGTTCCACGTTGTAGAGCGCACGAAGACGAGGCTTTACCACAGGAAGCAAATGTGTATTTGAACAGTTGGCGCGGAGAAAGGACTTCGGTGGCGCCTACGTGGACGGGGATGGATGAGGGGGATTAATAGCGCTGGCCTGGTGGCTTGGGGCCGACTCGCCGTCAACCCACCTCGTTGTATTCCCGCTCCCGGAACTCCACCCCAATCTCCGCCGCCACCTTGCGGCAGGCCTCCAGGTCGATCCCCGGGAGGCCGACGGCGGTGGCGGTAACCGAGGGGATATGCAGCTTTGCCGCAGTGAGAAAATCCTTGACCGCCTGGAAACCGCTTTCGCCGAATTTCGACCGACAGAGACGCTGATAGGTTTCCGCATCCGGGGCGTTGAGGGAGACGGAAACCGCATCGACCAGTCCGGTTAGCTCCGGCAGGATATCGCGGCCGTGCACCAGGTTGGCCTGGCCGTCGGTGTTGATGCGAACCCGAACGCCTCTCTGCTTCAGCCAGGCGGCGACTTCCTTGATCAGGTCGAGGCGGATCAACGGTTCGCCATAGCCGCAGAAAACCACTTCCTGAAAGCGGCCGGGATCGCCGATGGCCGCCAGCACCTGCGCCGCAGTCGGTTCGTGCTCCAGCCGCAGGTGGTGCCCCTTGACAGTAAAGTCCTTGAACTTGGCGCAGAAGATACAGGCATTGGTGCAGCGGTTGGTGATGTTGAGATAAAGCGAGTCGCGAATGCGGTAGGCGATCTTGCTGGTCATGTCGACCTCGCCGATGCCGAACAGGTTGAACGCGTTGAGGGTGGTGATGCGGGCGACATCCTCGACGGTCAGCCCCTTGATGGCGGCAATCGCCTCGGCGGTGTGGCGGACGAAGGCCGGTTCGTTGCGCCGCCCGCGATAAGCCTGGGGTGCGAGGTAGGGGCAGTCAGTCTCCACCAGTATCTGGTCGACGGGGAGGGCGCGCACCACCTGGCGGGTAGCCTCGTTCTTCGGGTAGGTGATGGTGCCGGGGAAGGAGATGTAGAAGCCGAGTTGGATGCAGGCCCTGGCCATGGCGAGGTCGCCGCTGAAACAGTGCAGGACGCCGCCGACTTCGCTGGCTCGCTCCTCACGCAGGATCTGCAGCACTTCGTCGTGCGCCTCGCGGTCGTGCACGATGACCGGCAACCCGACTTCACGGGCCAGGCGGAGCTGCCGGCGGAAGGATTGCCGCTGCACCTCACGGGGCGAGCGGTCCCGGTAGAAATCGAGGCCGATTTCGCCGATGGCGACAACCTTGGGCGCGCCTGCGAGCCGACGCAGCTCCTCGAGCCCGGCCGCGTTGGCCTCGCCGGCGTCATGCGGATGGATGCCGACGGCGGCGTAGATCGCCGGGTGCGCTGCGGCGATCTCCACACTGGCCCGGGAGCTGTCCAGATCGCAGCCGATGGTGAGGATGTGACTGATGCCATTGTCGCCGGCCCGGGCGATGACAGTGTCCAGGTCAGCGGCGAACTGGCCGCTGTCGAGGTGGGCATGGGTATCGATCAGAAGGGGGAGGGGCATGGATTTCTCCAATACTTGAAAATCTGTTTCACGCAACGCCGCAACGAACGCAACGTAAAACCCAGGCCAAAATCCTAAAACAGGTTACTCACGCGAAGCCGCGAAGACGCGGAGAAATTCAAAGGATTTGATACTAGATTTAACTTCGCGACCTTGGCGTCTTTGCGTGAGACAGTTTTTTGAATTCGTCGCGTCGT
>Ga0299906_10002611_pt1 | contig 14903 bp, 13 predicted proteins | sample RVTome_14_FD_200259 | JGI IMG/M metagenome (GOLD analysis project Ga0299906, IMG submission 200259) | Soil microbial communities from uranium-contaminated site in the Upper Colorado River Basin, Wyoming, United States - RVT145D125 (version 2) ... | reverse complement strand
AATCTGACAAGAACTCCCGCAGGCGAAAGCGCGCGAGCAAGGCCGAATAGCCCCGACATAAATGGCGACGAGCTATCTCGACCCTGCGTGGGTTTCCCCGTACACCTGCTCCCAGTCGCCCTTCGCGTGTCCGGGGGTGAGGCGGCACTCGTAGGGGAACTTCAGCGTGCAGGCCTGCTCGGTGAGGGGTTTGCGGAGCTTCGGGTTCATGAGCTCGTGGATGTCGAGCTGCATTTCGCCGCGGGAGTAGGCGGCCACGTCGACGATTCCGGTGTCCATGCGAATGGCGTCCTCGGGGCAGACCTCGACGCAGTATCCGCAGTAGACGCAGACCCCGAGGTCGATGTCGAAGCGGACGGGGTACTTCTCGACGTTGGGGTCGGGGTGCTCGCCGGCGACGATGTCTCCAGAACGGAACCCCGGAGTGGATGGCTCCAGACTCGCTTGACGGCCACTTATTGCGTCTGCTAAGAATCAGTCCTTTCTAATCGAACCGAGAGAAGACCAGTTCGATCCGAAACCCCAGCGGACGTGCGAAATGAAAGTTCTCCTGTTCTCCATGCCCGACGTGATTCCCCACATCGCGAAGCGTCAATGGGAAGCGCCAAACCTTGGACTCTCCTCGATAGCGGGAAACATCGACGGTCGACATCAAGTGGCGATCGCGGACCTCGTGGTCCGTCAATGGAGCGTGCCCACGTCGATGCGCCGCTGTCTGAAGAAGTACCAGCCGGAGATCGTGGGCCTTTCCGCCATGATTTTTCAGTACTTCACGGCGCGCAAGATCGCACGATGGATCAAACGGGAGCGGCCCGGAACCCTGATCGCTCTCGGCGGATATCACGCCACCACCATGTACCAGGAGTTGGCCGACAGCCCCGAGTCCGAAGTACTGGACTTCATTTTTCACGGTGAGGCCGATCACGCCTTCGATGAGCTACTGGATGCTCTCGAGGGACGTCGGACCCTGGAGAGCGTTCGAGGTTTGTCGTACAAACAGAACGGGGTCTTTCGACATAACCCCTCGCGCCCGCTCGAGGACGTCCGGGAGATTTCGCTTCCCGATCGGGACCGGCGCGTCTACGGCGGATATCATTTCTACTTCGACAAGACCGACGTGATGGAGACGTCGCGGGGTTGCCTGCTCCGGTGCAACTTTTGCTCGATGAATCAGATGTACGGGACGAGCTTTCGAACCTACAGCACCGATCGCGTCCTGGCGGATATCCAGGCGATGTATCGGCGAGGGGTTCACCACATCCTCGTGGCCGACGACAACATTACGCTGGACGTGCCGCGACTCGCGGAGCTCTGCGACGCCATTGCCGCGCTCAAGCACCCCAATCTGCAGTTCATCATCCAGGCGAGCTCCGCCGGGATCGCCAAGGATGCCTCTTTGCCGCGCCGGATGGCGGATGCCGGAGTCACCCAGGTTTTCCTCGGGATCGAGAACGGGAGCGAGGCGAACCTGAAGCAGATGAAGAAAGGAAAGATCGTCGGCGTGACGCAAACCGCGGTCAAGAGGCTGATCGATGCCGGCATCATCGTCGCCGGGGGGATGATCACCGGCTTGCCCGACGATGACGTCGCCTCTATCCGTAGAAACTACGAATTCTTCGTGGAAATGGGAATTCACAACGTCCTCGATCAGATCATCACGCCCTATCCCAACACCGAGATGCGACAGGAGCTCCTCTCCGACGGCCTGGTGACGAACCCCTACGACTACCAGTGGTACAACGGCTATTGGCCACAGGTCCGAACCAGGCACCTTTCGTCCAAGGAGCTGCTGTTCGCGCGATGGAAAGCGAAACGCGACCTGGTCGGCGTGTGGCGTGCGGACGGTGAGTTCCAGCGCAATTTTCCGCGCTGGAGCTGGTTCTGGAACAACGTCCTCCGAAATATCATCATTCTCAACGAGCGCAGGATGTTGTGGATGTATGGCGAAAAAGGAAGGTTCAAGCGCCAGATGAAGCAATGGGCGCAGCTGAACGATTACTTCGGGGACATGGTGGTGGATGAGGATTTCTTCGACCTCGACTCCGACGGACCGGAAAGCCTCGGCAATTCCGGCACGGAGCGCGATTTCGGCGCTCCGCCGAGGATGGATTCCGCTAACAAGCCCGCCTTCGTGAGCACGAGAGATCTGCGTTGGAGCCGGCGCCTGGGCGGGACCGACGTCAAGACGGGAGAGCCGGCTCCGACGGACTCCGCGAGGGTCGATGCCGTCTAGAATCTGACATTTAGAAACTCACGCACCCTGTGCCGCGGTAAACGAGTCCGGGCCAGGCAGTGTCCATCCGAATTCGGTCGAGCACTCTGGCGGAGGATCCTTACGGTGAGCCGCCGCACGAACACAGAGCATCCACGAAGGCAAGCGTACCGAACGTCTTCGCGAACGCTCGGTCGAGCGCATGATTGACCGTTTCCTGGTAGTTCACCTCTTTACCGGCTCGCCCGTAGTTCTCGGCGAACCCTTCCACACGCTCGGACCAGCAGGAGCCGCCCCCGGGAGCGATGACCGAGATGTCGAGCACGACGCGGCCGTGGTACTCCGCCATGCGATACACCATCTCCACGATCCGGACGTCCGCCAGCGCCACCGTCACATCGGGCTTTCCCGCCACGCCGTTTTGAAACGCCGATTGCCGTGCGAGCTCGTTGAAGCCCGCCCTGACCCATTCCGCCGCATCGCCCGTCATCTTGATCGGATGCCTGACGGTCGGGGTCTTCTCGCGTGCTCTCTCTCCGACGGGAGTGTCGTCGCGAGAGTCGTGGATTGTGACCGGGCCGGCGATCGCACAGGCCTTAACCGTCGAGATGTCACCGGGGTCCAATTCCATGCTGTATTTCGCTGGAAAGCTGGTCGGCTGCAGCTCCTTCCCGCGAGCGGCGGTCGATACGAGACCGAGAAGCGCGATGCCGATGCAACCTGTCGTCGGGAATCGTCGTCCTGCCATCCGATTCTCCCTGGTGTTCAGAAGTTGAAATCCGCACTCATTCTCCGACAAAACCCGACGAGGCTCAACGGCTTCGGCCCGCCAAACCGGCCTTCCACCGCTATGGCGAAGGCTCGACTCGCAGAACGAGGGAATAGTTGGCTCCACCGCTGGCGAAACTGTTGACCAGCGCCACTCGTCCCGACGTGCAACGTGACTCGCCCCTCGCGTCCACCGGGCAATCCGGCGCCACCTCCCGAAGTCCGGCGGTTGGTGGGATTCGATTCCGCCCGAGGCTCAGGATGGCGGCGGCTATCGCCGCGGCGCCCGAGGCGCCCGATTCGCCAAGAGCACCTTTGAGGGAAACAACCGGTACGCCGCGCTCGCCAAAGACTTCGCCAATGGCCTCCGCTTCGGCGCGATCCAGAACGACCGTACCGTTGGCGGAGGCAAACACCGCGGCGACTTCCCTGGCGGAACAAGAGGCGTCGGAAAGCGCGAGCTCCATCGCGTGAGAGAGATGGGTCGGCTCGTCCGGCCACTGGTTGATGCCTGAAGGAGACGACGTGCCGGAGACGCCGAGGATCTCCGCGTAGATCCGCGCTCCGCGCTTGCTCGCCCGCGACCAAGGCTCGGCAATCAAGGCGAACCCACCTTCGCCGAGAACGAAACCATTCCGAAGCCGATCGAACGGCCGGGCGGCCTCGTCTCCCCCGTCCACCGGTGACATCACATGGAATCGGTCGTGGATGCGAAAGAAGTTCGCTTCGATGTCGTCGACGCCCCCGGTAATCAACGCCGACGCCCGCCGATGACGCAACAGGTTCACCGAATAGGCGACCGCCGCCAGTGAAGAAGCTTCCTTGTTGGTCACGGTGACGTTTCCGCCCTTGAGACCGAACTCGAGAGCACAGAGACTCGCCGGCGCGTTTCCCACCGTGTTGCTGAAGAGCAAGGGGGACACGTCGGCCGGACCTCCGCGCACCAGGCCGCTCAGGAAATCGACGGTGCTGTGGAGGCCGGCGGTATAGGTGCCGAGCACGACACCGACCTCGCTCGCGGCAGCTCCATTCGTCTCGACCCCCGCATCGGCGAGGGCGAGCTTCCCCGATGAGACGGCGAGGCGTCCTACTTCGTCGATCCGGCGAAGCTTGTTGGGATCGATGTACTCGGCGGGATCGAAATCCGTGAGCTTGCCGGCTCGATGAGAGCGGCAGGCTTTGGTATCGAAGGCGGTGACGTCCGAGATTCCGCTGGTCCCGGCGAGCAAGGCGTCGACGAAGCTCGTCGGGTCTCGACCCAAAGTGGAGACGAGCCCCAGCCCGGTTACGGCGACGCGTTCCACGACGGAAGTCTATCGTACAGCGCAACTTGCTCGTCAACTAAGCCGTATGCTACGTTCTGAACGTGCCCATCGTCGGCGCCCTGGCGGGGTTCAGCTGCGGGCTTCTTGCGGCAATCGCGGAAGCGCAGGAGCCAGACTCCTTCACCGAGCTTCACCTGCGGGCGCGTGAAGTGGAAAGAAGCCTCGTCACCCTCCGCGCGGACTTCGTCGAGACCACGGAGTCGGATCTGCTGGTCGAGCCCATCGTGGAGAGCGGGAAGATGATCGCCGCTCGCCCCATTCGTGTTCTGCTTCGCTACGAAAAGCCCGAGAGGAAACTGCTCCTCATCGACGGCGACCAGCTACTCATGGTCTGGCCCGAGCGCGCCCAATCGGAGCGCATGCCGATCGCCGAGATTCAGCAGACCGTGGACAAGTACTTCTACCAGGCGGGGGAGAAAGAGCTCCGGGGGCACTTCGATATTCACGTTACCTCGAATCCCGAGCTCCCGAGCACATACCGGATCGAGATGATCCCCAGGCGAAAACAGATCCAAAAGGGTCTCGAACGGCTGGAATTGTGGGTGGAGGAGCGAACGCTCTTGATGGTGAAAATGCGATTGGTCTTTCCTCACGGCGTGGGGAGCAAGACCATCGAACTTTCGAACCTTCTTGCCAATGTCCCCGTCGAGGACGAGGAGTTTCGAGTCGAGCTTCCGTCGGAAACGTCCGTTCCCAGCCCGCGTCAGACCCAGTGACTGAGCGGTACGAGCTCGTCCTCGACTTCGCGCGAAGAAGGCGTACCGCCGTACTGATTTCAGGCTTGGCCCTCGCCATCGGCGGAACAGCGGCCTTGACCCGGGTTCCCTTCGAATCCGACATTCTGAAGCTCATACCGCAGGGAGGGCCGGCGGTGCAGGCCTTTCAGACCTACGTCGATCGTTTCGACAGTCTGGACTTCGTCTACGTCCTGTTCGACGCCCCGCCCGGCCATACCCTTTCGGAGTACGAAGACCTCGTCGAGGCGTACATCGCCGAATTGAGAACCGTTCCCCAAATCGCCTACGTGGATGCGGCGTTGTTCGACTCCGGAAGGGATTGGGATTATTTGCTCGACCGGATTCTGCTGTTGCTGGGACCCGAGGGCGCCCGAAACGCACTCGCGAGATTCCAGCCACAAAACCTGGAGGCTGCCCTTCTCCGCTCGCGAGAAGCGTTGACCATCCCGGGAACATCGGTTAGGGAGCTGATCCAGCGGGATCCGCTGGGCCTGGCGCTCGATCTCCGATCGCGCTTCGCCGGGAACAAGGGCTTCTCCCAGTTCGATCCCGCGGCGGAAGGCTATGTGAGCTCCGATGGCACCTCGCGACTGATCATCGCCAAGCCTGTCGGGCCGGCCTTCGACGCGACGTTCTGCAAGGAGCTTCTCGACGAGCTCGCCGGCGTAGAGAGACGCGTTCGGTCGGCGGCCACGACCGTGGTCCACGAAGAGGACGATGAGGTGCTCCCGCCGGTTCTGATCGAGGTCGCAGGCGCCTATCGCGATACCCTCGAAGCCGAGAGTCTCATCCGCAGCGAAATGACCCGCAACACGTTCGTTTCGCTGGCACTGCTCCTGGCGGTAATCTTCGTCGTTTTTCGCAGCTACTCGATCCTCCTCTGCGCGGCGACGACACTCGGTCTGGCAGGCCTCCTGGCGATGGTGCTCGTTGGGCTGGCGAAAGGCGACTTGCTGGCGGCGGCAAGCGGCGGGGCCGCCATGGTCTTCGGGCTGGGGGACGACGGACTCATGCTGCTCTACGTGCGGTTCCTGGAGGAGCGCGCCCGGGGGGCGAGTCCGGAGGTGGCGACGAGACGCTTGAGCCGGACGGTCTCCAGCGTCTTTCTGGCGTACATCACGACCGTGGCGACCTTCGCCGCACTGATGCTCATCGATTTTCCGAGTCTCGAAGAGCTGGGGCGCCTGGTGGCTCTGGGCATGCTGCTATCCGCCGGTCTCACGGTGTTCTTCGTCCCGGCCTTTCTGTCTTTCCACCGGTCGACCGGTCTGAACCGGTCTCCGCGCCTGCCTCGACTGACCGAGCTGGTGGAGAGGCGATCGACCGCGATTCTATGGACCGCCGGCGCACTCACCATCGTCTCGTTGCTGGTGTTGCCGCGACTCGAGGTCATCGCCAGCCTCGAGAAGATCCAGCCGACAACCGCGGGCTCGGCCATCGAGGAGGAGCTCGAGGAGCGATTCGATCTCGAGAAGAACGTGATGCTGGCTTTGGCGCGAGGGCCTGAGCTCGACGTCGTACTGGAAAAACATCGAGCCCTCGAGCGCGAGCTCATCGCCCGAGGGGAGACCATTTCCTTCAGCAGTCCCCTCGCGTTCTTGCCGCCGCCGAGCGAGCAGGCGGCGGTGAGCGAGTTGATCGAGAGCGCTGGTTTGACGGCGGACGACGTTGGCCCGCGTTTCGACGAAGCTCGGAAGGCGGCGGGGTTCCGTCCGGGCGTGTTCCGGGCTTTCGAGGAAAGACTGTCGGTGCTCCTGGACCCCGGGCAGCGGATCACGTTGGACGGGTTGCTGGAGCATGGGCTCGGCCCGGTGGTGTCGCGCTTCGTCGTGCGCGAAGATACCGGCTACCTGGCGGTGACGTACCTCTATCCAGAGACTGAATCCGACGTCTCGAGATTGGCGGGTGTCGTGGCCGACATCGACCCGTCGTTTCTCCTGACCGGGCACGCGCTGGTGAACGGCGAGCTCCGGGCGAGCTTGCTTCCTCAGTTTCTCAAGGGCATCGCCATCGGTTCCGTCGCCGTCATCTTGCTGATTTATCGTGATTTTCGCTCGGTGCGGCTGACGCTGTTTTGTCTTCTCCCTACCGTTTTGGGGCTACTTTGGAGCGCCGGGCTTTTTGCCGTCGCCGGGATCGAGCTGGATCTTTTCAGTATCTTCGGTATCGTCATGGCCATCGGGATCGGGGTCGACTACGGCGTCCATATCCTGCACCGCTTCCAGTCCGAAGACGGCCGACGCCTCGGCGAGTTCCTGCCGTGGACCGGAGCCGCCATCGCTCTCGCCGCGGTGACGACGATGATCGGCTTCGGGACCCTGGCGTTTTCCAGCTATCAGCCGCTCGCGAGACTTGGCGTGGTGGTGGCCGCGAACGTGATGTTCGCCGCCTTCGCGTCGCTTCTGGTCCTGCCGGCCCTCCTGGGAGAACGACGAGGTTGAGAATCTGCGGATTGGTAGCGGCGTTCAATGAAGAGTCGACGATAGTCGACGTGCTTTCGGGTGCGCGGCCGTTTCTGGAGGACGTCGTGGTGGTCGACGACGGCTCCCAGGACCAGACGGCGGCGCTGGCGCAACGGGCCGGCGCTCGAGTGATTCGTCATCGAGCGAACGAAGGCAAGGGCGTCGCCGTTCGCACCGGGCTCTCCTACGTTCTTCGACAAGAATTCACCCACGTGCTCTTCATCGATGCGGACCTCCAGCACGACCCCTCCGACATCCGGCTGCTCATCGACAAAGCCAGGGACGGCGTCGGAGACTTCGTCCTGGCGGAGAGGGCGTTCGACAAGGACAGCATGCCGAGATCCCGTTACTATGCCAACACCATCGGGAGTCGAGTCATGTCCCAATTGACGGCCACACCGATCCGCGACAGCCAGAGCGGGTTCCGTTTGATCCGAAGCGAGCTCCTGAAACCGTTGACCCTGACCGCGCGACGCTACGAGATCGAGGCCGAGATCCTGGTGAAGCTCGTCCGGCGCGGCGCGAAGGTCGAGCGGGTGGCGGTGGCGAGCACCTATCGTGGGTCGAGGAGCAAGATGAGGCCCATCCGGGACGTTTTCCGGATCTGCATGTTGACGATGCACTATCGCTTTTTCTGCCGCGCCTGACGTCGAGCATGACGCCCCCGGCCCCCCAACGCGCTCTCGAGCTCGACCAGGTCAAGAGAGTGCGTTGGGCGGAGCATGCCCTCAACAACGGGCTCATTTTCAGCGCCACCTATCATGGCGTGAGCCGCTTGCCCGTGGGTATCAGCTACGGTATCGGAAAGATGGGGACGTGGCTCGCTTCGAAGACGATGCGTGGTGTGACCTCGGCGCTCGTCGACAATCTGCGCCAGGTGTTCCCCGAGCTCGACGAACGACGACTCGGAGCCCTCGCCGTTCTGACCTATCGCAGTTACGCCTATGACACCATCGACTTCATTCGAAGCCTCTCGACCCCTCCCGAGGTGCTCGCCGGCCGAATCGTCGACCTGGATCGAGGGATCTTCGATCGCCTGCTGGCCGAGGGAAAGGGCATCCTCCTGGTAGCCGCCCATTTCGGCAGCTGGGAGCTCGGCGCGGTGATCCTGCGAAAGCTCTTCGGCTACCCACTGACCATGGTGGCCATGGCCGAGCCGAGCCCGGGCGTGAACCGCATCCGAAGAGACATGAGGTCTTCTTTGGGGGTCGAGCTCCTGGAAGTGAGAGAGAGCATCGATACGCCGCTGAAGATACGGCGGCGCCTGGCCGAGAACCGCATCGTCGCCATGCTGCTCGATCGCCACCTCGGACGGGATCACATCGCCGTCGACTTCTGCGGCCGGGAGGCCCACTTCTTGAAGACGCCGTCGCTCTTGAGCTACCTCAGCGGTGCGCCCATGCTTCCCGCGTGGATCGTGCGGCATTCCGACGGTCGCTTTCGATGTCTCTTCGACGAGCCGGTATGGGCGAGGCGAGGGGGCGACCGCGAGGCCACGTTGCAGAGCGCGACCCAGGCGATCGCGGACAGGCTCGCGGCAAGAGTGCGAGAGTACCCGCACCTCTGGTATCAGTTCTATCCGTTCTGGAAGTCGCAGCCGCGAGCGGAGACATAGCCCCTTTCTCCGTCCAGAAGGCGAACGCCGTGCACCAGGATGTTTCTGAACGGAGTTCGCCCGCCCATCTCTTGAATACGAGTCTCGAATCCCAGGCTCGCGATCCGCTGCGCCCAGTCGGCGGCGCTCCGATAGTGGAACCGCTGGCGCCACCCGCCGCGAAGCGTTGCGCGCAACGCTTCGGACCAGCGGACCGCTTCGAAACCCCGACCGCCGCTGGCGTCGGCCTCCCGCAGCACGATGGTCCCGCCCGTCTCGACGGCGCGCCCGATCTTGACCAGGAGAACCTCCTGATCTCGAGGCTCCATATAGTGAAGAGCGTCGAGGATGACCGCGGCGCTACAAGAGGGAAGCTGCAGGCTCCGGAGATCCGCGGCTTCGATACGAGCCTCCCCCGATAGAGCTTTTCGTGCGATCGAGACCTCTCTCTCCCGGATTTCGAACCCGCACAACTCGACGTCGTGGGGCGGCGGTCGCCAGCCCGTGGGGAAATCCCGTTTCTCGTATTGGCGCTGGGCGGAGCGTATCGCGGAAAGGGTGAGCGCCTGCCCGCATCCGAGATCGAGGATGCGCCCGGAGCGTGGAAGCAATCCTTGCTTGAGGATTTCGCGGTACACGGGATCGATGCGAAGCTTGACCCGGGCGAAAGCCCACGGCCCGACGCCCGCCCGGGAAAAACGCCGAGCCGCTTCCTGGAAGAGGCGTTTTTCCGCCGAGGAGTCCGATCCGGCGGCGTCGAGCGCGGAGGGGAGCTCGTCGCTCATGCGTCTAGAGAGTCCCGTCGCTGTCCGCTCCCGATTCCTCGCCGACCTCGACCAGGGTGACGCTGCCGTTCGCAACCGAGGTTCCGTCCGCGGTCACGACACCCGCGATTCGCACGAGGGATCCCATGCGGCGTTCCACCCATGCTTCGGCTTCCAGCACCGCATTGGGCACGGCGGCACCGGGGAACTTGAACGGACCGAACGCGGCTACACGGAAGCTGACGCGCGAATCCGTTCCCCGGTGCGCGGCGAGTCCGCCCGTCTGCGCCAGGAGCTCCACCAGCGCGATCGCAGGAACGATCGGGTTTCGAGGGAAATGGCCCTGAAAGTACCAGTCATCGGCGTGAGCCATTCGTCGGGCTCTGGCCCGCGCGCCGGGCTGCAGCTCCAGGATCTCCTCGATGAGGAGCATCGGCGGCTCGTGGGGCAGCATCCCGAGAGCGTCGTTGCGACGAGAAGAGGACAACGTCACACTCCGGCGGGGTGGACGCTGCACCCGTGGGAGCAAGCGGTGCTCATCGTTCGGTTGGAACGCATGTAGCCTCGCAGCCAGCCGATGAAAAAGAAGAGCTCCACTCTCCAGCGCAGCCGAAACTTCAAGTCGGCGTTTCCCGCCAGCATGGTGGTCACCGCCGCCTTCAGTTCGAGCACGTCGGACGGGTTCATGAACATTTCGAGAAACGCCGGACGATAGTACGCTCGAATCAGGCGAAATATCGTGCGCACCCTCCGGCGGTGCTCTCGTTCGTAAGCGCCCAATGCGCGGTCGCTGAAGTCATCCCTCTGAAAGGCGGAGTGGATCGCCTTCGCCGCGTCTCTCGCCGAGCTCATGGCCATGAGCACCCCGGAAGAAAAGACGGGGTCGATGAAGGCGGCGGCGTCGCCGACGATGAGAAAGCGGTCGCCCACGAATCGTCTGGATTCGTAGGAGAAGTCGGCAAGGGTACGGACCGGCTCGACCTGTTCGGATCCCGACATCATCCGCTTCAAGACCTGGGTTTCCGCGATGGTCCTGTCGAAATAACCCTGGATGTCGTCGCGATGTTGTCGGATCACCTCTTTGGTGACGACCGCCCCGATACTCGTGACCTCCCCCGCGAGGGGAATGAACCAGAACCAGTGGCCGTCGCCGAAAGGAATGATGCGTATGTTTCCCGCGTCGTCGCCGGTGCCGCGATCGACGCCGCGGAAGTGGCTGAAGACGGCGAATCGCCGGTGTTTGGCGTCCACCTGCTTCAGCTTGAGGCGGTTCGACAGGAACGTCTCCTGGCCGCTCGCGTCGACCAGCAAGCTCGCCTTTAGCCCATAGGCTTCCCCACCATCCGGCTGGACGGTAATGTCGTAGCCATCCTCCCTCGGTACCACCTCGGTCACCGTGCTCTTTTCACGGACGTCGGCGCCCACCTCGCGCGCGCGATTCATCAGCAGGTGATCGAAGTCGGAACGGAGCACCTGGTAGGCCATGGCTCCGCTCGGAACCAGGCTTTCGCGAAAATAGAACTTCCGCACGTGGTCGCCGCACTTGCTCACGAACTCCGCCCCGAATTTCTTCGGGTAGCCCCGTTTCTTGATCTCGTCGTGAATCCCCAGCTCGTCGAACAACGCGAGATTCTGCGGGAGAAGCGATTCGCCGATGTGGAACCGGGGAAAGCGCTGCTTCTCGAGAACCGTGGTCTTGTAGCCGCTCTGACGAAGGTAGATCGCGGTGGAGGAGCCCGCCGGACCGCCGCCGATGACGGCGACGTCGCAAGAGTCTCTCTTCACGGCCGAGGGATAGTACCCTAGCGTGGCCTTCGGCCACAACCAAAGGGGATTGGCCACTGAGGCACAGAGACACAGAGGTTCGGAAATGGTTCGGGCTCTGTACCTCGGTGACTCGGTGGCCAATCTTCCCGCCGCAATGATTTGCACGATTGGCGCAAATGTTGGGAAATAATTCTATAGCGCGTTCGATTGAGTCTCGAGGACGAACTGCTCCGACGGCGGTGATATCATCGCGGAGATGGGCGGGCATTTCATTGCCGGTTTCGAAAGACTGCTGACCGACCGAGCGGACCACCCAGCTGTCTTTGCGCTATCCGAGCGCCGGGTTCTCAGCTTTGCCGACCTCGCGTGCGAGTACGAGGCGATAACGTCGAGGTTCGAGAGCGCGCGAGTGCCCGATGGCTCGTGCGTGTTGGCACTCGCGGGAAACCGGTCGTCGTGGTTCGGCCTGTTCCTGGCATGCCTCGCGAGAGGAGACGTTCTGATGTCGCTCGACGCGCAGACGTCGTCCGCCGAGGCATGGAAGCTAGCCTCGCGCTACGGCGTCTCGGCGATGGTCGCGCCGTCTTCGCGGGAGGATCTGGGCGGCGCCGGGGTACGCGCCGTGGAGGAGCTGCCGGGCGATCTGCGCTTGTTGTCGCTGGACAGGGCCCCGACCGGGCCTTTCGAAGGTGCTTCGCTGCTCAAGCTCACGTCCGGCTCCATGGGCACGCCGAAGGCGGTGCTGGTGTCGGAAGAGAACCTCTGGAACGACGGACTCCACATCGTGGAAGCCATGGGGATTCGCGAGGAGGACGTCAACTACGGTGTCATCCCTCTCTCCCATTCCTATGGTCTCGGAAATCTGGTAGCCCCGCTCTTCATCCAGGGGACGGCGGTTGCGCTTCGCGACCTGTTTCTTCCAGGCCAGCTGTTCGAGGACGCGCGAGAGACGAAGATCTCGATCCTTCCCGGGGTCCCGTTCCTCTTCGACCAGATCCTCGCTCACCTTCGAGAGCACGGGTTGCCGCCCTCGCTTCGTCTCCTGGTAACCGCCGGGGCGCGGATCGAGGAGAACCTCGTGGCGCAGTTCAAAGAGAAGCTCGGAGCCAAGATCCATTCCTTCTACGGCAGCAGTGAAACCGGAGGGATCACCTACGATGCCGAAGACCAGCTCAGCGATCCTCTGACCGTCGGAAGAGTCCTGCCCGAGACCGAAGTCACGCTCCGGGGAAACGGGCTACGTATCCACGTGCGAGGCAACGCCGTGGCCCGCGGCTATCTGGAAGCTTCCGAAGAAGACGAGGCGTGCGAGTTTCTGGACGGCGGTTTCTTGACCGGTGACCTCGGGAGGATCGACGGGAGGGGGAGGCTCTTTCTCACCGGTCGGGTCTCTTCGTTCGTCAACGTGGCCGGTCGCAAGGTGGATCCCGGTGAAGCCGAGAGCGTTCTGCTCGCGATGCCCGAAATCGCGGATGCGAAAGTGCTGGGATTGCCGTGCGAGCGGAGAGGGCAAAAACTCGTCGCCTTCGTGGTCCCGCTCTCGGGTGAGCTCAGCCCGGCGCGGGTACGAACCTATTGCGCGGAGAAACTGTCACCCCACAAGATTCCTCGAGACCTGATTTTGCTCGACTCTCTGCCTCTTACCGCAAGAGGCAAAATCGATCGCAGGGCTCTGGAGGAGCTCACTCGATCGGGGTCCGACGTCCGGGAGCCGTCCGAAACCTGAAGCGAACGCTTCAGGAATGGCGCCGCATTACCAGGGCGGCGTCGTTGCCCCCGAACGCCAGGGAGATGGAGACACCGCACTGAACGCGGGCTTCCCGGGCCTCGTTGGCGACGATGTCGAGAGCGCACTCGGGGTCGGTCTCGTCGTGGTGCACCGTGGGCGGCACGACGCCCCGGGAGATAGTGAGTGCCAGAGCCGCGGCCTCGATGGCGCCGGCGGCGCCGAGGCAGTGCCCCACCATCGATTTGATGGCGTTGACGGGAATCGTTCGGCTGCGCTCGCCGAACACCCGGCGTATACCGGCTGCTTCCGCACGGTCGTTCTGAACGGTCGCCGTACCGTGACTGTTGATATGGTCCACGTCGTCGCGCCCGGTCCGCGCGGCGGTGAGCGCTCGTTCCAGCATCGCCGCGAAGGCATTACCGGTGGGCTCGGGCGCGGTGGGATGAAAGGCCTCGCACGCGAGCCCGTACCCGGCGAGCTCGGCATAGATGTTGGCGCCGCGCCGACGGGCACGCGCGAGCTCTTCGAGCACCAGAACCGCGCCCGCCTCGCCCAGATTCAACCCGTTGCGGTTCACGTCGAAGGGCCGGCAGGGCTCGGGCGCCACCAATCGAAGCGCGTTGAATCCGCTCAACGTCAGCCGGCAGAGCACGTCGCTCCCTCCACAGATCACGGCGTCGTGGCGACCCTCCAGGATCGTGTCTCCGGCGTAGCCGATCGCGGTCGTCGTCGACGAGCAGGCCGAGAGAAGACAGGCCTTCATTCCGTGGAGGTCGTACCGTTCGGCTACCACGTCCGCGGGGGTGCTGGTGAAGTGGTTGAAGGCGTGGGACGGCTTCGCCCGCTCGATGCCGCGCGTGACAAGGGCCGCGAAGTACTGCTCGTTGCGGAGCATGTCGCCCGTCCCCGAACCGAAGAACAGGCCGACCCGGGAGCGGTCGATCGGGTCCTCGAGGACTCCGGAATCCTGGAGAGCCTCGTCGGCGGCGAGCAAGGCGACCTGGTCGCTGCGCGACAGGCGGCGCCTCTCGAGAGCGGTGAAGTGCCGCTCGGAGTGGTAGTCGGGGATCTCCGCGACGAGATGGCTGCGATAGCCTTCGGCCTCGAAAAGACTCAGTGGTCCGATGCCGCAGCGTCCTTCGACCAGGCGCTTCCAGACTTCCTCGCGCCTCGTTCCCAGGGAACAGAGGAGGCCGATCCCGGTGACGGCGACACGGCGCTCGGTCGTGGTCATGGAACCGTGGTATCGAGCGAAAGCGCCGCGCGGCGCGGAAGGTCGTTTTCCACGTAGGAAAGCCATCGCCGAGCGAGCCGCGCGAGACGGCGTGACTCCGCGGTTTTCTTCGCCGCCGCGACCAGGAGCGGAATGAACTGAAACGGCACGGACAACGCGGAGAGCCCGATGTCGCGAAGTCGGTCGCTACCCAAGAGGTCCTCTCTTCGGAGCCCGAGGAGGCCGGCCCAGTAGTTGAAAATCACGCCATAGATTTCGCTCGCCAAGACGTACGTGCTCCCGTGCCGGCCACCGACTCGACTCCGACCCTG
>Ga0299906_10002609_pt1 | contig 14911 bp, 13 predicted proteins | sample RVTome_14_FD_200259 | JGI IMG/M metagenome (GOLD analysis project Ga0299906, IMG submission 200259) | Soil microbial communities from uranium-contaminated site in the Upper Colorado River Basin, Wyoming, United States - RVT145D125 (version 2) ... | reverse complement strand
CTCTTCGGGCCAATCCGGCTCGCAGAGCCCGTCCCAGCAATCCGGCCAGCAATCCGGCCAGCAAGGGTCTTCCGGCAGCCAGGGCTCACAGAGCCCATCCGGCAGCCAGGGTTCATCCGGCGGCTCCCAGGGATCTGAAGGCTCTTCTTCGCCGTCAGGCAGCTCGGGCGGCGGAATGGGCACCCAGGTCGGCGAGCAGTTGCCGTGGCCGTCAGGCGAAATGGGCGCCGAGGCCGGCGGCGGCCTCGACCAGCAGTTGGATGATTCGCTGGGCGACTTCGAGGAAACACTCGCCGGTGGCGCGGCCGGAGGTGCCGGGGGAGAGGAAATCGACATCCTCGACCCCATGGGGGGAGGTGGCGGCGGCTCCGAGGGCGATGAACCGCTGTACGAAGAAGGCGAAATGGGCGGCGAAGGCGGCGGCATCGAAAACCAGGCCGTCGCGCAGCGCGCCGCGGGTGGGGCACCGGGCGGAGAAGCGGGCGGCGAAGGCGGCAGTCAGCAATCCGGTCAGACCGGTGGCGGCCAGCAGGGCGAAGGTGGCGCTGACGAGGGCGAGCAGTCCTCAGGCAGCGAGAACAGCGCCGGCGGCAGCGGCTCTGGCGCCGGAGGCGGCGCGCCGACGTCCAACCGCGAGACCGGCGGCATTGCCGGCGGCAGCCAGCCAAGCGATGGCGGCCCGGTCGAGGTTCCCGAAGACATCGGCGATGGGCGTACTGACGACATCGTGCTGCGCCAGATTCGCGAAGCGGCCATGAATGAGCGCGATCCCGTGCTGCGGGAAAGACTCTGGGACGAATACCGCAGGATCAGCGGTGAAAGGTGAACGAATGAGCCAAAGAGGCGTTAATCTGCGAAAGATTTTCAAGACAGCTACCCTGTTCCTCTGCCTGATCGCATGCGGCAGTGCTCAGGCGGCGGTGGACAAGGTGACGACGTCCACCGTGCAGCCCATCAAAACGCCCTCCGAGCCGATCCCCCCGGAAGCCCTGCTCGACGTCGGAATCTCGCCGTTCAACGATGGATTGCACATGACCGACGAGGACGACACAGTGTTCCCGGAAGTGCGCTACGCCGAGTCCATTTACTTTTCCAACCAGCTCTCCAAGACGATGGAGAAGTCCGGCGGATGGGGCGCGATCCGCGTCGTCCCCAGCACCGAGGTGGTGATGGACGTTTACATCACCGGAACGATTCTGCAGTCGGACGGTGAGACGCTCGACCTCGAAATACGCGTATTCGACACCAGTGGCAAGCAGTGGCTGGACCAGAGGCACCAGCAGGTAGTAGGCAAGTACACCTACGATCGGCGGCTGAAGATTGCCGCGGATCCGTTTCAGAATCTTTTCACCACCATCGCCAACAACGTATTGGCCGTGCGCGAGGAGATGAGCAATGCGGATGCCGTGCGGCTGCGCCAGATTTCGGAGCTGCGCTTTGCCCGTGACTTCTCGCCCGAGGCCTTCGACGAGTACATCGACCAGGGCGACAACGGCATCCTCAGCATTGCGCGCCTGCCGGCCGAGGACGACAGCATCCTGGCGCGGGTCGACAAGATCCGCGAGCGCGACTACCTCTACGTCGACACCATGCAGGATTACTACGACACCTTTTCCGAGCAAATGCACGTGCCCTACCAGGATTTCCGCCGCGTGTCCTACGACTCGGTCGTCAAGGCCCGCCAGCTCAAGAAGCGCGCCAATAAGCAGATGCTCGCCGGCGTGGCCGCCATTATCGCGGGCATTTACGGTCGTACACAGGCCAGCAGCTGGATGCAGATGGATGGCGCCACGGCAACCGCGGCGGCGGGTGGCTACGCACTCAAGCAGGGTCTCGACACCAAACAGAAGTCGGCGGAACAGACCGAGCAGCTGGCGGAAATGGGATCTTCCCTGGAAGCCGTCATCGCCCCGCAGGTCATCGCGCTCGAAGATCGCACCGTCACGCTGACCGGCACCGTGCAGGCCCAGTACGATCAGTGGCGCGAGCTTCTGCATCAGATCTATCAACAGGAACGCAGCCTACCGGGCACCGAGGCCGGGCAGTCGGCTAATAACATCAACTAGCCGGCCCCGCAATGACCCGGACCAGCAGCCCAAGCCAGTCCAAGCCCCAAAAGATCATTCTGATCGTTCTTGGGCTGGCCTTGCTCGGCACCGTCTTCCTGTTGCCGCAGTTCGTGACCGAACCCTGGTTCGTGAACGATGCAGTGGAGCAGGAAATCGTCCCCACGCCGTCGGCGGAAACCGTGGCACCTTCCACTGCGGCTGAACTCAAGCGTTACCGGCAAGAATCCCAAACCGTGCTGGCTGAGATCGTCATGATGCGCGATCGTCTCCGCGAGCGCAGCGTTGCGCTATGGGGGGAGGCTGATTTCCAACACGCCCTGGGCCGTGTCGAGAGCGGTGACGAGGAGTACAGCTACGGCAATTACGAGGCCTCGCTCAGGGACTATCGCGAGGCTCGTGAACAGCTTGCGCAACTGGAGGAACTCGGCCGCCAGAAGCTGGAGCAAGCCAAGGCCGAGGGCGTAGCGGCGGTCGAGGCGCTAAACCCCAACGTTGCCGTGCCCGTCCAGGAACTTGCCAGTGCCATGGCGCCGGAGGACCCGGCTGTTCAGGAGTTGGCAGCGCGTGTGGTGACCCTCGAAGACGTGGCGCGGCACATCGAGGCTGGCGACGATGCGCTCATCCGTGATCGCTACGACGCGGCGCGTTCGGAGTTCGAGCAAGCGCTGGCGCTCGACTCGCGCCACCAGCGCGCAGCCGATGGTCTGGCCCAGGCTCGCAATGAAATCACCGGCAGCGCCTTCCGCCGCCAGATGAGTGAGGGCTTCGCGGGCCTCGAGCGCGGGGAATACGAGACTGCGCGGGCGGCTTTTGGCAGGGCTGGCGAGATCCAGCCGGGCAACCCGGCAGTAAGCCAGGCCCTGGCGCAGGTGGACAACCGGGAGTCCCAGGGTTTCGTCAACGTCGAACTCGCCCGCGCCGCCGATCTCGAATCGAATGAGCAATGGGCCGAGGCCTTGTCCATCTACGGAACCCTGCTCGAGGAAGATCCGTCGCTCGCCGACGCCCGCGCCAGGCTGATACCGGCCAGGGTGCGCGCCGGCCTCGACGAGCAGCTGAGCGGCTACATCGAAGAGCCGCTTCGTCTCTCGAACAAGGCGGAATACCAGAAAGCGCAGACGACCCTGGCGGACGCCAAGGGAATAGCGAACTCAGGCCCGCGACTGCGGCAGCAGATCGGCGAGCTGGAGACCCTGCTCGAACGGGCGACCTCGCCGGTAAACGTGACGTTTCGTTCCGACAACCAGACCCACGTGGTGCTGTACCGAGTGGCCGAACTGGGGCGTTTCGAGCAGACCTCAATGACGCTGCGGCCTGGGCGGTACGTGGCGGCCGGAACACGCACGGGCTACCGCGACGTGCGCGTCGAGTTCACCATCACCGGTGAGCCGCTGAACCAGCCAATCGAGGTTCGCTGCGAGGAACCGATTGGTTGACGGTTCGGCAATCCGTTCACCTGGATGACTGATTCGTATACATGGAGCAAGAGAACAAGGCCAGGCCCCTTGCGGCCACGGAATTTATGCCCCTGGACAGCCGCGGCGACCGCCGCAGCCTCCGGATATCACCCATGTACCTGGGGTTGGGCGCGCTCGTCGTTGTCGCCGTCGCAGTCTTTGTCTTCCTGTTCGCCGCGCGCGCGGTAATCTTCAGGCCCGACCCCGAATACGCCAATATTTCAGTCAGCGGCCTGGCCTTTCACATCGGAAGCAACTTTCTGCTGCTGCCGGGCGAGCACCAGGTCAGCGCAAGGGCCGACGGCTACTACGACCTCTCCTCCACGATCGAAGTGACGGGGCAGCGTACGCAGGAAGTCGAACTGGCACTCGAGCCCCTGCCGGGCAAGCTGGAAGTGATTTCCGGGCTGGAGGACATCGAGGTCCACATAGACGGTGAACTCGCGGGGACCGGTCCCGGCGTGATTGACGAGGTTGCCCGTGGCCCGCACCTCGTGGAATTCCGCAAGTATCGATATTTCCCTGAGCGGCGCGAAATCGAAATCGAGGGGCTGGGTCGCACCCAATCCGTCGAGGTGCTGTTGGAGCCGGCCTGGGGCCAGATGGAGATTTCCTCGGTGCCTGAGGGTGCGGAGGTGCTGGTGGACGGAAACTCGATCGGCACCACGCCGCTTACAACGGAAGTCCTTGAAACCGGCACCGACCTCAGCCTGCTCAAGCGGGGCTACAAGACTTGGGAGAAGCAGGTTTCGGTCAAGGCGGGCACCACCGAGATCTATCCGCCGATCGAACTGGTGGTGGCCGACGGGACGCTGGAACTGCACTCCTCACCGTCCGGGGCGGCAGTCAGCGTCGGCGGGGAGTTCCGCGGCACGACGCCGGTCAGGGTCGATCTTTCGCCCTTGCGCGAACACCGCGTCGAGCTGTTTCGCGAGGGCTACAGCAAGGCGGTGCGCACCGTTCAGGCTGAGCCCGAAGGTCACTCGCGGCTCGATGTCGACCTCCAGCCCATCATCGGGCAGATTGAGCTTTCAGTGTCACCAAGCGATGCCGAAGTACTGGTGGACGGCCGCAGCGTTGGTGCCGGCAGCCAGTCCCTGGCGCTGATCGCGCGGCAGCATGAACTGACCGTGCGCAAGCCCGGTTATGAGACCCGCAGCCAGAGCATCACGCCGCGACCGGAGCACGCGCAGTCACTCGACATTCGCCTGCTCACCGTCGACCAGGCGTACTGGGCGACCCGCCCGCCCCACATCGACTCCTCGATCGGCGCCCGCCTCAAGCTGTTCCGGCCAGCCGTGACCTTCACCCTCGGCGCGCCGCGCCGCGAGCCCGGGCGTCGGGCCAACGAGGCCGAGCGGCTGGTTCGGCTGGAGCGGCCCTTTTACATCGGCACCCACGAGATCACAAACGGGCAGTTCCGCCGCTTCAGGGGCGAGCACAGCTCCAGCGCCGTACGCGGGCAGACGCTGGACATGGACAGCCAGCCGGTGGTGAACGTCACCTGGCAGCAGGCCGCCCTGTTTTGCAACTGGCTGAGTCGCCAGGAAGGTCTGCCGCTGTTTTACCTTGAGGAGGGCGGTCGGGTGGTCGGCTCGAACCCGGATGCGCACGGATATCGCCTGCCAACTGAAGCCGAGTGGGGATTCGCAGCGCGGGTCACGGAGTCCGCCGAAACCCTGATGTTCCCCTGGGGCGGCGAGGTGTATCCTCCGCCCGAGGTGACCGAGAACTACGCCGACGAAAGCGCGGCAACGATCGTGACGTTCGTCATTTCGAACTACAACGACGGATTTCCGACCACGGCACCGGTCGGCTCATTCGAGCCCAACCATCACGATCTTTATGACATGGGTGGCAACGCGTCTGAATGGGTTCATGATCTTTTTGAGATCCGCGTGGTGACCGACGAGCCAATGGTGGATCCATTGGGCCCCGTTTCGGGCGACCGCTGGGTAATTCGCGGCGCGAGCTGGGCCAAGGGTTCGCGCTCGGAGCTGCGGTTGGCCTATCGCGACGCGGGACGGGACGAGAACTACGAAACCGGGTTCAGAATCGCCCGCTACGTGGACCGGCCGGGGGTACAGCCATGAGGCTGATGCTGTCGATCTTGCTGTTCGGAATCTCCGTCGTCGCCCTGGCGCAGGCGCCCGCGGGGGAAGAGCAGGCTGCGGAACCCCAGGCTGCCGAACCCCAGGCTGCGGAACCCCGGGCTGCGGAGCCTCGGGCTGCAGCGCCACCGGCTGAAGAGCAGGTTCCGGAAGTAGCCGCCGACGAGGCGGCAGTGGGCAATGAGGCGGACGACAACGCCGCTGAGGAAGAGGGCAGCGAAGCGGACGAGGCGGCGCCGGTAGCCAACGCGGCCGACGCCGTCGAGGAAGCGCTGCCGCCCGATCCGCCCGCGGAAACCCTGCCTGCCGAAGAAGAATTTCAGCCGGGCGAGGAAATTTCCGAGGATTATCCGGTGCCGCTGCCGTCCGACATCTAGAACGACGCGCAAACAGCCCGCAGCGACTATAGAATGAGGCCATGAAGAAAAACACCAACGAATTCTTTTTCCAGCTCGTCGCCTTACTGGTAGCGATCATCCTGGTGCACGCAATTTATGTCACCGTTGTGCGGCCCAACGCGGACAGCATTGTCAACCGCGCGGCGGAGGTCGCGGCCGCTGGCGGCGATTACGTCGTGCCTCGCTCTTTCTGGGTTGTCATCAAGGACTTCGAGCAGGAGGCCTGCTTCGTCCTGGCGCTGTGGGCGCTGGCGATCATGGGCTACAAGTGGCGAACAGCGGCGCGCGAGTCGAAGATGCTCGACCTGCCGTTGATCTCGGTCTCCGAAGGCACGCGAATCCTGCCGGACGACGCCGGCCAGTTGGCCAGGCCGTTGCAGTCGCTACCGGACAACCAGAAGGACTACCTGTTGCCGCGGGCCTTGAGAACCGCGCTGTCACGGTTCCAGGTGACCTCCTCCGTGGAATCAGCCACCGATGCGGCGAGCCAGGTCTGCGACGCCCAGTCGAACCGCCTGGATTCCGAGCTTGCCATGGTGCGCTACATTACCTGGGCGATTCCCTCGATCGGGTTCATCGGCACGGTGCGCGGCATCGGCGCAGCGCTCGGCCAGGCACACGAAGCCATGGCCGGCAATATCGCCGGCGTGACCGCCAGCCTGGGCGTGGCCTTCAACTCGACCTTCGTCGCGCTGCTCATCAGCATGGTCGTCATGTTTTTCATGCACCAACTCGAGCTGGGGCAGGAACGCCTGGTGCTCGACTCTTACGCCTACTGTGAAAACCGCCTGCTGCGGTTCCTCAAATCGGAGCCTAAGTGACGCTGTCCGCAATTGAATTCAACGACCAGTCGCTGTTCATCCAGGCGGAGGACGAAACGCGCTTCAGCGAACCTGGCTTCGCGCGACTGACCGGAGAGGGCATCGTTACGGGCGACGAGGCCCGGGCGGTCGCCTGGCGCGAGCCGCAACATATGTACAACCAGTACTGGTGCCACCTCAACCAGACCCCCCTCGCCAACCGCCACCGCTTCGCCCGCCACCACGGCGACATCGCATTCGCCCAGCTGCGCAAGCTGTGGCAACAGGGCGGCTCGGCTGACTCGCTGCTGCTGCTGGCGCCGGGCAGCTTCGCCCGCTCGCAGCTCTCGTTGTTGCTGGGCATGGTGCAGGCTCTGCCGGCGCAGCCTGGCCTGCTGATTGACAGCGCGCTCGCGGCTTGCCTCGACGCCGAAGAAGACACGCTTTACGTCGACTTGCATATGCACGAATCGGTATTGACCGTGTGCAGCCCGGCCGACGGTGCGATCCGCATCATCGACCAGGAGATATTCCCCGGCACCGGGATCAGCCAGATCCACAACTCCGTCGCCCGCCACATCAGTGACTTCCTGATCGAAAGTTACCGCTTCGACCCGCTGCATTCGTCCTCGACCGAGCAGGCGATTTACGACCAGATCCCGCATTGGCTGACGCGTTTGCGGTGGGAGCCCGACGTGACCATCAAACTCGAGTCGGACAAGGGCGAATTGCCGTGCATCCTGCGCCAGGACGCGATCAAGAGGCTGATCGGTGAACGGCTGGCCAGCATCCGACCGTTCATCGAGGAATGGCAAGGCTGTAAGCCGATGCTGGCGCATCATTCCGGGCTGCTGGCAGGCCTGATGGACGAGTTCGCGGACGCGCGGGTGGCGCGACGGTCGGCGGGCACCCGGCGTGTACTCGCCCGACAGCCGGAAATACGGGCCCAGATCGACGGCCTGTACCAGGTGCGTGAGCTGAGGCGGGAAGGCGAACTGGCGGCGCACCGCATGAACGGCGAACCGTTGGCAACGCACCTGCTGTGGGGTGAGATCGCAATGCCCCTGAGCAAGCCTCTGAGCATCCGGCTGACCGACAACGGCCCACGGATGGACAATCGGCTCGACAAGGATGCTGCCCTCACCCTGGTGCTGCGCAATCGGTCGCTCGAGGCCTTGCACGGCGCGGCCGACGGCGCGCTTCCGCGGGATTGTCGGCCGGGCGAATCCATCCGGGTCGGCGGCCACGAACTGAAACTCATCCGGGTTTTTGACGACTAACACTTGATGCCGACGAAATTCCCATGCTGAAGAAACGACGCATCAATGCGTTCAGTCTGTCTTTCCTGGACATCATGGCCTGTGGCTTCGGCGCCGTCACGCTGCTGTTCCTGATCCTGCGCCACAATTTCGCCGAAGAGCCCGTCCCTGACCCGAACCTCACTGCCGAGGTGCAGTTGCTGCAGGAAGACGTCAAGGAAGCGCAAGAGGACCGGGTCGAATTGCTCAACAGCATCGAGGCGCTGGAGTTGCAGCTCGTCACGGCCCAGGGCTTGAACGATCGTTACATCACGGATCTTCGCGAAGTGGAGGAGTCCATCCAGTCCGACCCGGAAGAGCGCATTGCCAAGCTGCGGAGACAGGTCGAAGAACTGGAACGCGAGACCTCTACCATGGAAGAGGTCGAATTCGCCGACAAGGTCCGCCAATTTTTGGGCGAGGGAAACCGCCAGTACCTCACCGGCCTGGTGCTGGGCGGCGAGCGCGTCATGATCATGGTCGACGGCTCCGCCAGCATGCTGGCCGACACCGTTGTCAACGCGGTCCGGCGTCGCAACATGGACGAGGACACCCGCATCGAATCACCCAAGTGGCAATGGACGGTGCGAACCGTGGAATGGTTGCTGGCTCAATTGCCGCCGAGCAGCCGCTTCCAGGTTTATATCTTCAATACCGAGGCCCACCCGGCGGTCGTCGGCAGCGAGGGTGCGTGGCTGGACGCGGCCGATTCGCTGGAGCTCGAGGCGGCCGTGGAGGGCCTCAGGGCCTATGCCCCCGACCGCGGAACCAGCCTGGAGAACGCGCTGGCCGTCCTCAAGAATTTCCAGGAGAAGCCGGATAATCTTTTCCTGTTGACCGACGGCCTGCCCACCCAGGGCAAGACGCCCCCCGCCAACCACATGGTAACGGGCGAGCAACGGCGGCGTAATTTCCTCAGCGCGGTCGCCGCCCTGCCGGCCGGTATCCCGGTCAACACCATACTGTTTCCGATGGAAGGCGACCCCGAGGCGGCCGCGCTGTTCTGGCAGTTCGCCATGGCCACCAACGGCGCCTTCATCGCGCCTTCGAGGGATTGGCCATGAAGAAGCGGCGCCGCGGTGCTGCGGAAGTCAGCGTTTCCTTCCTGGACGTGATCAGCTGTGGCTTCGGCGCCATTGTGCTGTTGCTCATCATCGCCCCCGTGGGCGACCCGGCGGCCCTGGAGCAGGCGGAATCAGAATTGATGGCCCAGGTTCAGCAGATGACGGAGCACCTGTTCGAAGTCCGCGGCGAGACGGTGGTGTTGAACGAGGAGATGAAATCGCGCAAGGAACAGCTCTCCGACCTCGTGGCGCGCGTGGCGCGCCTGAAGGAGACGCTGGCCAGCGTCGAGCGGCAGTCCACGGAAATCGCTCAGTCCAAGGCGATCGAAGAGCGCGACCTCGAACTGGCGCTGCAGGTGCTGACCGAGGAAATGGAGCGCCTGGTCCCGCAAGACCGCTACGCCAATCAGCTCGTCGGCGGCGTGCCGGTGGACAGCGAGTACATCATTTTCGTGATCGACACTTCGGGCAGCATGCAGATGGCCGGCTGGCGCCGCCTGCAGACCGAGATGCTCAACATCCTCAACATTTACCCCACGGTCAAGGGCCTGCAGGTGATGAACGACATGGGGCAGTACATGTTCCCGGACACCCGACGGGCGTGGATGCAGGATAACCCCGAGACGCGGCGGCGCGTCCTGCGTGAGCTCGATACCTGGGCGCCGTTCAGCAACTCGAGCCCTGTCGAAGGGATCCAGGCCGCCATCCAGACGTTCTACAGCAGCGATCGCAAGATCAGCCTCTATGTGCTCGGCGACGACTTTTCCGGGCGATCCATCCGCAACGTGGTGAAGGCGGTCGAGAACCTCAATCAGGCCCACCAGGGCTCGGAGCGGCTGGTCCGCATTCACACCATCGGTTTTCCGGTCCATTTTCCACCGGGCCGTACCCCGAGCGAGTCGGCCGTCAAGTTCGCCGCGCTGATGCGTGAACTCAGTTACCACAACGGCGGGACTTTCATCGGCCTGACTGGGCTATAGTGGTGAACCGCTCCATGCGAATGCGCGAAATGACAGATTGGATCCGAAAAGCCGGTCTACTTTTATTGGCGGGCGCTGTCCTCGGCGGCTGCGCCACTTCGGCGAGCGTGGCCGTGGAAGGCACGTTCCCAACGGTGGTTTCGAAACCCCGGGACATCCATGCCGTGATCGTGATGGACGAGGCGTTCCGCAACTACCAGGCGCTGCCCCTGAAAAATGTCGACATCCGCTTTGGTTCTGCTCAGGTGGATTTGTGGGGCAAGGCGTTCCGCGGCTTGTTCGAACAGGTGGAAGTGGTGTTTTCGAGATCGGAGGCACCATCGGGCGCGGACCTGGTGATCACGCCTTCGGTCCAGGAAGTGCAGCTGTCGACGCCGAACCAGTCGTATCTCAATGTGTACGAGGTTTGGATCAAGTACAGGCTGGATGTCGAGACGCCGGACGGTGTGCCCATCGATAGCTGGTTTCTTCCGGCCTATGGGAAGACACCGGATTCGGCTTTGATGTCGAGAAGCAGGGCCATCGAAGACGCCACCGTCGTCGCCTTGCGCGATGCGGGCGCAAAGCTGATTCTGGATTTTTTCAGGATTCCCGCGATCCACGTATGGATGGAGCAACGATTGGCGTCAACAGAATCATGAAATACGGTTCATTCATTGCAATTTCGGCGGCCCTTGCGATGGGCGGTTGTGGTTCAACGACCACCATCGACGATTACCGCCCCACCACCGAGCCGATCGAGATCCAATCCCACGAGAAAGTGGCGGTGCTCGGTCGCCGCGACGCCGGGCACTACGAAACCGATACCAGCTTCATCCAATGCCTGGGCAACCAACTGAACGGCTTGCACTTCCAGGTGGTCTCCGAGCATGAGTTCATCGATGCCCTGTATCCCTGGTTCGAGCCGCGCACCGCGCCCAAGGGCATCAAGCGCCTGACGCAGCTGATGGGCGATGAAGCCGTCAAGGCCAAGGTCAGGGCCGAGGGCATCCGCTACCTCGTGTGGCTGGATGGCGAGGTCGAATCGGCCGGGCATGCGGGCACCATGAGCTGCGGTATTGGCCCTACCGGGGGCGGCTGCTTCGGTTACGCCTCCTGGGACAAGAACGTCTTCTTCGAGGCCGTCGTTTGGGACCTCGACGATCTGACCGAAGAGGCGCGCATCCGCGTGGATTCCGAAGGCACCTCCTACGTCATCGGGATCGTGGCGCCCATCCCGCTGATCAGCCCGGTCAAGAGCCAGGCCTGCGAAGGCATGGGGAGCAAACTGAGGTCGTATTTCTCCAAAGAGGTGGGGTGATGCGTCGTTCGGCCTGGACAGCCATGGCACTCGCAGCGCTGCTCCTTTGCGCGCCCGCCTTCGGCGCCTCCAAGGGCGAGGAACTCCACCGCGAGATGCTGATATCGCCGGGTGTCTATGACGACCCGGAGCTCGCCGAGTACATCGGCCGCCTGATCAGCCAGATCGTCTCGGTTTCCGAGATGGCGGGCGAGCATTTCACCTTCACCTTGCTGGACTCCCAGGACGTCAACGCCTTCGCGACCGAAGGCAACTACGTGTACGTCAATCGCGGCCTGCTCAACTACGTGGGTAACGAGGCGCAACTCGTCTCGGTGCTGGGTCACGAGGTGGCGCACGTCACGCAGAAACACGTCACCAGCATGCCGACCAAAGCCGGCGGCGCCAAGTTCATCACCTGGCTGGCGGCGGCTCTCTCCGGCAGCCAGGAGGTCTACCAGGCCGGCATGGCCTATGCCAATTCGCTCCTCAAGGGCCACGGCCGCGACAACGAGCTGGAAGCCGACGAAGCGGCGGCCCGCTACATGGTGAAGCTGGGCTACGACCCCGAAGAGATGCTCGATATGCTCACCACCATGAAGGACCTGGAGGTACTCCAGAAGGACCGCGCGGCGCAGACGGGGGCCCCGCGCCGCACCTACCACGGCATCTTTTCCTCGCATCCGCGCAGCGACATGCGCCTGCGCAGTGGTGTTGCCAAGGCTGAGCGCTTGACCACCGGTGGGCCGACCCGCGATTCGGGTGAGGAACGGTTTCGCCAGATGACCGAAGGCCTGGTATGGGGCGAGAACTTCAAGGAGAAGCAAGCGGAACCCGAACGCTACAACGACATGAACCTGCGGGTCCGCTTCGACTATCCCGACGGCTGGACGCATGCCATGCTCGAGGATGGCAAGACCGTCGCAGGCGAGCCCGAAGGCGGCGAGGCCAAGCTCAGCATGGAGCCGCATCAACGGACCCCGCAGGGCCCGGAGGAATACCTCTACAACCACCTCAACATGCCGCCGCTGCGTGAGGGCAAGGAGATCAGCCCGGCGCGGCTCAAGGGCTATACCGGCATCCTCGAAGGCAGCAACGGCGAGCCCGACCAGCGCATCGCGATCGTGTTCTACAAGCTGAACGCTTACCTGTTCACAGGCGAGGTCAGCGACCCGGACAAATTCGAGGAATTCGACCAGAAATTCCTCGCCTCGATCGACACTTTCAGGCCCATCTCGAACCGCGAACTGGAAGGCCAGAAACCGAAACGGATCCATTTCGTGAAGGCCACCAGCGCCACCACCTTCGATGCGCTGGCCACCGAGCTGCACCTGAACGAGTTCGAACTCCAGGACCTGCGCCTGATCAACGGCTATTATCCGACCGGCGAGCCCAAGCCCGGTGAATGGATCAAGATTTTCGTGCAGGACGAGCAAGCGGCAAATATCGAGTCATAAACACTTTCGGGTGAGGGATCAGGCGTGCGAAGTAGTCGCCAAATGATCACATGGATCACCGGAGCGTCATCCGGTATCGGCGAAGCGCTGGCCCTCGCCTGTGCCCGCGAAGGTCACCGCCTGGTACTGTCGGCCAGGCGTGAGGCGGATTTGGAACGCGTCCGCGGCCGCTGCCTCGAGCACGGCCTCCGCGACAAAGACGTGCTGGTGCTGCCGCTGGACATCACCGATCACGACGCCATGCCGGCGGCCGTTGCAACGGTCGTTTCAGGATTCGGCAGAGTCGACCTGCTGATCAACAACGCCGGAATTTCCCAGCGTTCACTCTTCATCGATACCGATCTTGCGGTCTACCGCCGCATATTCGAGGTCGATCTGTTCGGTCCGATCGCGCTGACCAAGGCCGTGCTGCCCGTGATGCTGGCGCAGGGCGAAGGCCACATTGCAGTCACCGCGTCCATCGCCGGCAAGATCGGGGTCCCGTACCGGACGGGTTATTGCGCCGCCAAGCACGCCGTGATGGGCTTTTTCGACTCCCTTCGGGCCGAGCTGGACGGCACTGGCGTCAAGGTATCGACCATCCTTCCCGGATTCGTCCGCACCAACATTTCAGCGGCTGCCATAACGGCCGATGGCGGCACTTTTGGCGAGACTGACCGCAACATCCAGAATGGGATGGATCCGGACGAATGCGCCCAGGTGATTCTCAAGGCCCTCAAGAAAGGCAAGGCTGAAATCCCTGTCGGCAGCGGTTCCGAGAGGCACACCCTGTGGCTCAAGCGGTTCTTCCCGGGCCTGGTGATGCGCATGGCGCCCAAGTTCGGTAAGCCGACCGTCTAAGGAAAGGTCAGAGTAGAGCGAGTTGCCTGTCCGGAGCCCGCAATCGGCGGCGTTCGGCAGCCCAGGCCTCAGGGCGTATTTTCGAAACCTTGGTCGAAATACTCTTCCGGTATTTGGAACACGCTGGCAGTCGCGTCGATGCGGCCGTAACCGAAGGTGTTGTTGGGGATGCTGCTGCCGGGGACATCCCCGCAATCCTGCGTGGTCGTGAGCTGAACGGCGTTCAATTTCATGCGCGACTTGAGCGTTGAAGGATCACCGGCCAGCCCCGGGTCGCGCGAGATCATCAGGGCCGCGAGACCGGCGACGTGCGGTCCGGCCATGCTGGTGCCGTTGAACGAGGCATAGCCGCCGCCACGAATTGATGAGCGAACGTTGCTGCCCGGCGCGGAAATATCCGGCTTCAGGCGGTTGCTGCCATCCACCATCACAGGGCCGCGGCTGGAGAAACTCGAGACCGTGTCGTCGATGGTGGTCGAGCCGACCGCAAACGAAAGTTCGTAGATAGCCGCGGGGGTCGACACAGTGCTGCAGCCTGGACCCGAGTTGCCGGCCGAGACAACCACCAGGATGCCTGCATCTAGGGTGTTGCTGACGGTGTCGAGCATGATGTTGACGTCATTGCAGCCTTCCTCGGGCGGGCAGCTCCAGGAGTTGTTGATGACGTGTGGCGCCTTGGACGGGTCTGCATTCTGCCCGTTCAAATCGGTGGGCGCGACGAACCACTCGAAACACTCGATGTAGGTCGCGGGCGTGCCGTTGCCCTGGTCCATGTTTCGGCAGCTGATCCACTCGGCGCCGGGGGCGACGCCGATCTGGTTGTCGCCGCCGTCGTCGCCCACCATGGTGCCCATGGTGTGGGTGCCGTGATTGTTGTCGTCGCAGGGAAAAGCTGAATCGGCGCCGCACGATCCCCCGCCCGTATGGATTGAGTCGTGCCAGTTGTAGTTGTGATCGGCGGTGGCGCCGTTCCAGCCCCTGTACTGGTCAATGAGGGCAGGGTGATCCCACTCGTAGCCGGTATCCTGCCCGCCCACCACGGCGCCCTGGCCGGTGAAACCCTGGGCCCAGACATCCGGCGCGCCGATCAGCGCGATGTTCCATTCGATTGGATCAGGGCCTTCACCCGCGGCGGGCGCTGCCTGAGGCAGTTCCATC
>Ga0299906_10002608_pt1 | contig 14912 bp, 7 predicted proteins | sample RVTome_14_FD_200259 | JGI IMG/M metagenome (GOLD analysis project Ga0299906, IMG submission 200259) | Soil microbial communities from uranium-contaminated site in the Upper Colorado River Basin, Wyoming, United States - RVT145D125 (version 2) ... | reverse complement strand
TCGCCCGCCGGGCGAAGTCGTCGGCCGATAGCGCGAAGAGGGAGCCCGGCTCCCCCACGTGCCCGAACTTGAGCTCGCGCGGGGTGGACGCATCGATGGCGCATCCGGTCGAAATCAAGAACACTCCGAGCGCGACGGCACGCGAGAGCCACCGGCTGCTCCGGGAGGGTGGATATCCGCGAGAACTCATCTGGCGCTCCTTCATTCCGTGAGCACGTCCATGGCGGCGTCGAGCCCACCGGGCTCGTGGGGCACGCCGGCGACGCGAAGACCCATCTCCACCCCGGCGAGCGTACCCATGAGGGAAAGGGCGTTGAGGTCACCGAGGTGCCCGATGCGGAATACCCGCCCCTTGTAGTCCCCCAGCCCCGTCCCCAGAGACATGTCGTAGCGATCGAGGATCTCTCCGCGCAGGACGTCGGCGTCATGCCCATCCGGAACGAGCACCGCCGTGGCGGCCCGGCTCGACTCGGCCGGGTCGAGCGCGAAGACGTCGAGCCCCCACGCTTCGACGGCCGCCCGGGTCGCCCGTGCAAAGAGGTCGTGTCGCGCGAAAACGCGGTCGAGCCCTTCCTCGCGGAGCATGTCGAGCGCCTCCTCCAGACCGTAGAGCAGATTCGTCGCCGGCGTATACGGAAAGATCCCGCGCCCGTTGAAGTCGAGCTGCTCGGTCCAGTCCCAATACGAGCGAGGCAAGGTCGCGGTCCGGTGGGCCTCCATCGCCCTGGGGCCCGCCGCGAGCACGGCCAGGCCCGGCGGCAGCATGAGTCCCTTCTGCGATCCCGAAACGGACACGTCGATGCCCCACTCGTCGTGGCGGAGGTCCGTGACGGCGAGCGAGGAGACGGCGTCCACGAAGAGCATGGCCCCATGCCCCGAGGCACGCAGCGCGGCGGCGATGGCCTCGATGTCGGTCGTCACCCCCGTCGACGTCTCGTTGTGTACGACGAAGACCGCTTTGACCGAGGTCTCGCGTCCGTGCTCCCCGAGAGCCGCCGTCACAGCGTCGGCGGTAAGCCCCCGTCGCGCGTCCCACGGCAGGAGGTGCACGTCGATTCCGAAACGGGTGGCGACCTTCGCCCAGCTACGCGCGAAGAAGCCCTGCTCGAACGCGACGACCCGGTCGCCGGCCGAAAGCGTGTTCACGATCGCCACCTCCCACCCACCGCTCCCCGACGCGGGGTAGATGAAGACCGCATGCTCCGTCTTGAACACGCCACGCATCCCCTCGAGAAGACGGCCCGTGAGCCCCTTGAAATCGGGACCGCGATGGTCGATCGTCGCCCTGGACATCGCGCGCAGCACGCGGTCGGGTGTATTGGTCGGGCCCGGGAGCTGGAGGAAGTGACGGCCGCTGCGGTAGGTCAAGCTGCTCTTCTCTGCGAGATGCGATGGTTGCCGGTGACCGGTAGCTTTGCGCGGACACGGAAACGGCCAACATACACGGTCCGTCATCACCCGACACCACCGACATGGCTGAATCGCGCATCGCACCGGGCGACCCCGCGCTCGAGCGCGAGCTCCGGCGGACCCTTCGCGGGGAGGTGCGCTTCGACGCGTTCACCCGCGGGCTGTATTCCACCGACGCCTCGCACTATCAGGTGGAGCCCCTGGGGGTCGTCTTCCCCCGCGCGGTGGAGGACGTGGAGGCGACGCTCGCGATCGCTCGGGCACGCGGCGTCCCGGTCCTGCCCCGTGGCGGCGGGACATCTCAGTGCGGCCAGGCGATCGGACGGGCGATCGTCATGGACACGAACCGACACCTGACCGGCATCGCGCTCGAGGGAACGGGCGCCGTGCCCACGCACGTCGAGGTCGAGCCCGGTGTGGTGCTAGACCGGCTGAACGCCCACCTCCGCCCCCACGGCGTGTGGTTCCCGGTCGATCCCTCGACCGGCAGCCGCGCGACGCTGGGCGGCATGGCCGGCAACAACAGCGCGGGCGCCCGCTCGATCCGCTACGGAATGATGGCCGACAACGTCTCGGCGCTGGAGGTGGTCCTCGCCGACGGCCGCAGGCTCCGGGTAGGTGAAGACGGAAACGAGGCCGAGGCCATGCCCGAGGAGCTCGCGACCCTCCGGTCGCTGTACGCGCGCGACCGGGACGAGATCGCGCGCCGCGCGCCGCGGACGATGCGCGACGTCGCCGGATACGGCCTCGCGCATCTCGACCCTGAACGGGAGAACGTCGCCCGCCTTCTCGTGGGGTCGGAGGGCACGCTCGCCTTCTTTTCCCGGATACGGCTGCGACTCAGCGCGCTCCCCGGCGTGAGGGCGCTGGGCGTCGCGCACTTTCCGGGCCTGCTCCAGGCGCTCGACGCCGTGCAGCACATCGTTCGGCTCGAACCGAGCGCCGTCGAGCTCGTCGACGCCAACGTGCTCCGCCTCGCGGCCGAGCGGCCCGACTTCCGGGCCGCGATGGCCACGTTCGTCCGCGGGCGGCCCGGTGCCCTGTTGCTCGTGGAATTCGATGCCGCCGACGGGTCGGTCGACCTTTCGCCTCGCCTGGCGGCCCTCGACGAGCTGCTCGCCGACCTCGGCCATCCGAACGCCGTGGTCCCTGCCCGCACGCCCGAGGAGCAGGGGGCGGTGTGGAGCGTCCGCAAGGCGGGACTGAACATCGTGATGTCGATGGCGGGGCCGCGTAAGCCCATCTCCCTCATCGAGGACTGCGCCGTCCCCCTCGAGCATCTCGCCGAGTACGCTCGGCGCGTCGACGACATCTTCCGGCGCCACGGCACCGACGGTACCTGGTACGCGCACGCATCCGTCGGCTGCCTCCACGTGCGGCCCGCGATCGACCTCAAGGACCCTGCCGACCTGGCATTGGTGCGTCGCATCGCGGAGGAGACCCACGAGGTCGTGCGGGAGCTCGGAGGGACGCACTCGGGGGAGCACGGCGACGGCATGCTGCGCTCCGAGTTCCTCCGGCCCATGCTCGGAGACCGGATGGTCTCGGCGTTCGAGGAGGTGAAGCGGACGTTCGACCCCGAGGGGATCCTGAACCCGGGCAAGATCGTCGACCCACCGCGAATGGACGACCCGACGCTCCTCCGCTACGCGCCGGGATACCGCGCCCAGCCCCTCCCGGTGGTCCTCGACTGGTCGGAGTCGGGCAGCCTCCTCGGCGCGGTCGAGCGGTGCAACAACAACGGGGCGTGCCGTAAGCTCGACGGCGGCGTCATGTGTCCGTCCTTTCGCGTCACGCACGACGAGCGACACAGCACACGTGGACGGGCGAACGCCCTGAGGCTGGCCATTACCGGGCAACTCGGGCCGAACGCGCTCGACAGCCCCGAGATGGCCGAGGCGATGTCGCTCTGCATCTCGTGCAAGGCATGCCGACGGGAGTGTCCCGCCGGCGTCGACATGGCGCGGCTCAAGCTGGAATGGCAGCACCACCGAAATGCGGTGGAGGGCGTCGGTCTACGGGAGCGCACGCTCGCCGCCCTCCCCCGCCTTGCTCCCCGAGCCGCCCGGTTCTCTTCGCTGCTGAACGCCGCCGGCCATGGGCCACTGAAGCGGATCGTCGGGCTCTCGCGTCACCGCGCGCTTCCCAAGTGGCACGCCAGACCGTGGCGCGACGGCGAGATCGCGGGTCCGCCCAGCGTCGACGCCGGGAGGAGGGCATGGACCGAGGAAAGTGGCAGCGACGTGGCCACGCCCGTCGGCAACGTCGCGCTCTTCGTGGATACCTTCAGCCGGTGGTTCGAGCCCGAGAACGCACGCGCCGCCGCCGTGCTCCTGGCGGCGAGCGGGCGCACGCCCTTGCCGGTCTCCCCTCCTCGGGGTGAGAGGCCGCTATGCTGCGGTCGCACCTACCTCAGCGCCGGGCTTCTCGACGAGGCTCGAGCGGAGGCCTCTCGGCTGCTCGCGGTGCTCGAGCCCATGGCACGCCTGGGGCTCCCCATCGTGGGGCTCGAGCCTTCGTGCCTTTACACGCTGCGCGACGAGATACCCGCGCTTCTGCCCGGCCCGGACGCTGACAGCGTCGCGGATCGAGCCCGACTGCTCGAGGAGTTCCTGGACGAGGAGTGGAGCGCGGGTCGCCCGATACCCTTGAAGGCGCCGACGGGCGGCAGCTCGCGAATCCTCGTCCACGGCCACTGTCATCAGAAGGCCTTCGGTGGACTCGCCGCCACGCTCGGCATGCTGCGGCGCATTCCGGGAACGCTCGTCGAGCCGATCGAGTCGGGGTGTTGCGGCATGGCCGGCGCATTCGGCTATCAGGCCGAGCACTACGAGACGTCGATCGCGATGGGCGAGCTCGCGCTCCTCCCCGCCGTGCGCCAAGCCGACGCGGCGACCCGCATCGTAGCGAACGGAACGAGCTGTCGGGCCCAGATCGCCGATGGTGCCGGGCGGAGTGCGGTCCATCCGGCGCTGCTCCTGGCAGAGGCGCTCGACGGCTGAGGCGGGCGCGGATGCGTTGGGGGTCGATCGACGCTGCTCGGGGCTCGATCAATGCCCCTCGAGGGGAACCCGAAGGCCCGGTTGACGATACCTCGAACACGCACGACCCGGACACGAGCATCGAAAGATGTGCGTTCCAAAGGCGCGGAGGACGCCATGAACAGGTCCGATGGGAGGCCTCGCCGTTGTCGTCGCGCCGTGGCGCTCTTTGCTCTCGCCTTCGGCGTGCCGTCCACTCTGATCGGACAGGCGCGGCAGGTCGTCGGCGTAGCGATAGACCGTGACACCGGTGCCCCGTTGCCAGGCGTCTATGTCGCGCTCGTTGCGGAGGAGGGCGGCGAACCGCTCGCCGCTGCCCTATCGAGCCAGGACGGCGGGTTCATGGTGTGGGGGGACGACGGCGCGACATACAGGTTACGCGCCGAGCGAGTGGGGTTGGCGTCCGTCACGACCGAGCCGTTTCGCCTCTCCGCCGAAGCCGCGACTCACAGAATAGCGCTCGCCGAGCAGGCGGTGGATCTCGAGGGGTTGACGGTTCAGACGACGGTCAGGTTGTGCGAGATCGAGCGACGCGAAGCGCTGACCGTTCAACGCTGGTGGGACGAGGTACGTAAGGCGCTACAGGCTACGGCATTGGTCCATGCCGACGATCTGGAGCAGCTCCGGTTCGAGCGCTTCCAGCGGGAATGGACGCGAGACCTGAGAGGGTTGAGGGCCGAGAGGTACTTTGCAGGGGACGGAGCCACTGCCCGGCCCTTCCTGTCCCAGGATGCCGAGCTCCTGTCGGAGGCCGGATTCGTCCAGGGCCCCGTCGGTGAGCGCCGGTTCCTGGCTCCGGACGCCGCCGTGCTCATGTCTCCCGTGTTCCTGAGAGATCATTGTTTCGCGCTGGCGCCGGATGGTGACGGGAACGACATCGGCCTGGCGATCGAGCCGCTCGGCTCACGAGACGTTCCCGAGATCAGGGGTGTCCTCCAAGTGGACACCCTGACCATGGCATTGAGGTCGTTCGACTTCGAGTACGTGAATCTGCCCGACGACATTCCCTCGCGGACAGCGGCGGGTGGTCACCTGTCCTTCTCGTACCTGTCGTCGGGTGCCTGGATCGTGTCGGAGTGGTGGGTGCGCATGCCTTGGGTCGATTCGCGGGTCTGGCCGCGAACCGTTCTGGCCTATGTGGACGAGGGTGGCCGCGTGACCGGAGTTGGCTCCGAAGCGGCGGGCGCTGGCTACTTGGCCGATGGGGTGACGGTACAGGGCATCGTCTACGACAGCCTCGTGGGGCGACCGCTCGATGATGCCCGCGTCTCCGTCGTCGGGAGTCGCGTCTCCACGCGGACGGATCAAGACGGACGGTTCACGCTCTCCGACGTCCCCCCGGGCGAGAGTAGCATCACCGTGCACCACGCTGATCTGGCTCGCCTGGGTCTCCCGTCGCCCGTCCTCCCGGTCACGGCGAACGACGGCGACTCCGAGCTGCTTCGCATCACGATTCCTTCCTTCGGCACGGTGGCCGAGCTGCTGTGTGGCCGTCCACGAGACGAGGTCCGGTCGATCCTCACGGGCACGGTCTTCGAAATCGAGGATGGCTCGCCCGCTACGTCGACGGCCATACTCGCTCGCTGGCTTGCGCCGCCGAATGCGGAAGGAGAACCGCGCGCAAGCCTATACGTCGAAGGCACGTCGGGCTCGGACGGCCGGTATGTCCTGTGCGATCTTCCGCCGGGATCTCCAGTGACGTTGGCCGTGGGGAGCGACACCGGCTGGCTCCACGCAGGCACGGCCATGTTGCCCGATCACGGCGTCCTCGCCCGGGACCTTCATCCTACGGACCGCACCCTGGATGCAATCGTCCGCGGATACGTCAGCGACGCTAGAACGAGGAGTGCATTGTCGGCCGCCACCGTGTCATTGGTCGATGATGATGGCGAGCAGGTAACGAGCGTTGTCGTCGACCCTTCGGGTCAGTTCCGTTTGGTGGTCCCACTTCGGGGAGACTACCGCGTGCTCGCCTCGGCGGGTGGCTTCTCGCGATTGTCATCCGACCTGTTGTCGATCGCCGAGGGCGACGTCCTCGACTTGCGGTTCGAGATGACCCCCGAAGCCGGTGCCATCTCGGTGGGCGGAACGGTGTTCGACTCGTCCACCGGACTCCCGCTCGCCTCGGCGGGTGTGCACATCCTCCGCGACGGAAGGCCCGTGGCGCTCGCGATCTCGGACTCTTCAGGTCGATACGCGCTCACCGTCCCCGACTCGGGCGACTACGTATTGTTGGGCCAGATGTCGGGGTACTTCGAGAGAGAGTCACCGCTCCCACCCTTCACCGAGTTGGACGGCCACACCTCGCTCGATCTCGTGCTGCAGAGTGAAGCGATCGAGCTCGACCCGCTAACCGTCACCGTTCGCAACGAGCGCGTACTGAGATGGCTGTCTTTGGAGATGGGGCTCAATCCCGCCCAGTACTTCGGCTTCCGTATTCTGCAGGGAGCCCGCCTGGAGGAGGCGAAGCGGCGCGCCGAAGAGAAGCCCACCGAGACGCTGAGGTGGCTGTTCATTCCCGTCTGGCACGGTGGACCCTGCGTGTCGGTGAACGTGAGCCCACGATCGATGGCCGAACGTCACGACGGGCCCAGACAGGGTGCGTTCGTCCCGGGGGTGACTCTGGCGGAAACGCGGTCTGCCGAACAGGCGATGGAAGGGCCGGGCACCAGCGAATGTGGAAGCCTTTACATCGATGGCCGTCTGGTTCCCAACGAGCAGATCGAGGACATCGACATGTCGACGATCGCAGTCGTAACGACGCTACCCGGTGAGGTACGCATGTTCACATACGGATTCGAGTGGGCCTTCCGCGACCGCTGACCAGCACCTATTGACCCAGGCCTGCCTCATCGATCGCCACGAGCGTGTGCAGCAGCACGTTCGATCCGTTCACGATGTCGTCGAGCTCCGTATGCTCCTCGGGTGCGTGGCTGATGCCGCCGACCGATGGAACGAAAACCATCCCGACGGGGGCGAGCAACGCGATGCTCTGAGCGTCGTGACCGGCGCCCGAGGCCATGCGCGAGGAGGATAGCGCGAGCGCGAGCGCTGCGTCCTCGATCATGTCGCGAATTCGGGGATCGGTCGGGGCGGCTCGACTCGTGTAGAAGCGATCGAATGAAAAGGCGACTCCAGCCACCGTGCCGATCTCTCCGGCACTGGCCTGGATCGCATCGAAGACGCGCTCGATGCCGTCCATCGACAGGTCCCTGATCTCCAGCGTCATGCGTACGCGCCCGGGAATGACATTCGGCGCGCCGGGCTCCGCCGTCAGCCGGCCGATGGTCGCGACCTGCCGTCCGGGCATGGTTAACGCTGTTCGATGGACCGCGTCGACAAAGCGCGCGGCACCCACCATCGCGTCGGCGCGCCGATCCATCGGTGTCGTGCCCGCGTGGTTCGTCATCCCGTCGACCGTCACGTTCCACCTCATGATCCCGACGATCCCCTCGACGATGCCGATGTCGACGCCGTCCTGCTCGAGGACCGCTCCCTGCTCGACGTGCAGCTCGAGGAAGGCCGCCAACGACCCTGGATCCCGACGGGCCTCGGTGAGTCGAGTCGGATCGCCCCCGAGGCGCCGCAGACCCTCACCGATGGTGTAGCCGGAAGCCGTCTCGATCTCCAGCTCGAACGGCTCGACTTCGCCGACGAGGGCGCGACTTCCGGTCTTGCCACCCTCTTCGTTCGTGAAGACGACGACCTCGAGCGGATGCCTCGTCACGTAACCGGCGTCCGCGAGGACTGTCGCGGCCTCGAGCGCTCCCATGACCCCGACCTGACCGTCGAAGTTGCCGCCCCCCGGCACCGAGTCGATGTGGGAGCCGAACATGATGGGCCGCAGGGCATCGTCGGAGCCCGGCTTGCGCGCGATGAGGTTGCCCACCAGATCGATGTCGGTCGCAAAGCCCACGTCGTTGAGATGGCCGGCCACCCAGTCGAGCGCCTCGATGTTCGCGTCGCTGAACGCGACACGGTCGATGCCTCCGTCGTCGTTCCTACCGAACGTCGCGAGCGTTCGCATGCGCTCCGTGAGTCGCGCGCGGGCGACCTCGAGCGCCTGGGGTGCCCGCGGACGCGCACCGCCTGCGATCGACGCCGAGGACCGTGCCTCACGGATCGCGATCGCCGGGGAGGGCCGTGCTCCGAACGCGCTCGACGCGCCGTGCCTGCCCGCGATCCACAGGCCGACCGCACCCAGGCCGGTGATCCGTGTGAAATCTCTTCGGTTCATGATGGGCCTACCGGGTGTTCATCCCTATGACGATCCGTCGCTATGACGACCCGTCTCTCTGTCGATCCCGTCCCTATGACGGTCCGTCTCTCTGTCGATCCATCCCTATGACGGTCCGTCCCTCTGGCGATCCATCCCTCAACGATCAGCTTCGTGCGGTATGCACGATCGTGCAACGTGAGCCCTGCCCGGTTCGCTGAAGAATTTGGCGCAGCCAGCCATTGACAGGATTTCGTGCGCGGGATCGCCCGGGTCCGGGATGCGGTCCGCCGGCGGGCCCTGTCGCGCATGGTTGGGCGTGTGCCGGCCGATCTCGCGACGTGCCTCGTTTCGCGACCTGAACGTGGCGGGTCGAGGCTCTCGCGGCCGCCCAGGGCGTCGCCGAACCCGCTCATATATTTGATGCGGAAGGGTGTCGTCATGCGCGAGCTGGGGAGGGTGGGATGGGCGAGTCGATGGAGGGAGGCATGGGGAAGTCGATGGAGGGAGGCGTGGGCGATTCGATGGAGGGTGGGGTGGAGGCGTCGGGGGTCGAGCCGCGCGCGCGGGCCGCGGCACGGATCTCGGACTCGATGGACGCCGCGGAGTCCGACGCTCGCGAGGAGCGCATGCGTCGGGTCGCAGTGCTGTACGCACACATCACGTCCGCGACGCGCGACTTCCTGGCCGCCGTGGCCGAGTGCGACCGTCACCGTGACTGGTCGGCGGCGGGCTTCGGAACGTGCGCCGAGTGGCTGGCGTGGCGGGTGGGGCTGGGCCACAACGCTGCCACGGAACGGGTGCGCGTAGCTCGAGCGCTGGAGCGCCTGCCGCTGACATCGGAGGCGATGTCGAGCGGTGCGCTGTCGTTCAGCAAGGTGCGGGCGCTGACGCGTGTGGCAACGCCGGAGATCGAGGCCGAGCTGCTCACGTTCGCGCGCGCGGGCTCGACGGCGAAGCTGGAACGCATGGTGCGTTCGTGGAAGACGCTATGTCGAGGTGACGAGCAGAGGCGTGAGCGCCTGCTGCACGGGACGCGACGCCTGAGCGTCGTACCCGACGGCGAGGGGATGTACGTCGTGCGGGGACGCCTCAGCCCGGAGGACGGGGCGCTCCTGATGCGTGCGCTCGAGGCGGCGAGCGACGCGCTGTATGCCGGGTCGAGCGAGGAAGAGCGTGCCGAGATCGAGCCGGCGCAGCGTCGGGCCGACGCGCTCGGGTTGCTCGCCGAGCGTGCGCTGGGCGCCGGGTTCGGCGGCGGGCTCCGCGACGCGGAGGAAGATGCTGCCGGCCAGGTCGGGGGGCCCGACCTCGAGGGGTCCGACGGGGAGGACCGCGTCCGCACGGGTTGCGGCCGCGCCGAGCTCAGCCTCGAGGGGTCCGACGGCCCGGGCAACAGCCACGCCGAGCCCGCTCGCCGCGAGTCCGCACGCCGGGCACGCGTCAGCGGCTCGGATGCCGGGCGCTACCAAGTGGTCCTGTACGTGGAGTCGGACACGCTGGCCGAGGCCGGCGAGCCGGGTGTGTCGGAGCTCGACGACGGCACGCGAGTTTCAGCTGAAACTGCTCGGCGCATCGCGTGCGATGCGGCTCTCGTCGCGGTGCAGCGTGGCGCGAACGGCGATGTGCTCGATGTCGGCCGAAGGACGAGGACGGTGCCGCCCGCCCTGAGGCGTGCGCTCGACGCGCGTGACCGCGGCTGCAGGTTCCCCGGCTGCGCGTGCCGCTTCACCGCGGCGCATCACATCGTGCACTGGGCAGACGGCGGCGCCACCAAGCTCGACAACCTGGTCCTGTTGTGTCGGCGTCATCACCGGCGCGTGCACGAGGAGGGCTGGCGCGTGTGCAGCGACCGGACAGGCGCCGACATCGTCTTCTTCAGGCCCGACGGTCGTGCGCTCGCCGACGCGCCACCCATGCCCGAGCCGCGCCCGCTCGACCCTCGTACGCCCGTCACCCCCGACTGGCGAACCAACATGCCCACCCACCGCTACGACGACCTCATCCCCTGGGACATCGAGGCCGCTGCCTGGGAGGCACTCGACTCCGACGAGGCCGCTTGACGGCCCACCGCGTCAGAGCTCGACCGTCTCCCCCCGGCCGGGACCGGAGGCGTCCGGGTAGCCAGCGGCCTTCAAAGCCCGGGCGAGCGGAAGTTGGCGCTCGGGATCGCCATGCACGAGGAAGATCCGTTTCAGCCGGCGCGGGTCGAGGTGGCTCACGAAGCCTACCAGCTCGGGCTCGTCCGCATGGGCGGAGTATTCGTTCATGACCTCGACCTCCGCCCGCAAACGATACGGCTCCCCGAAGATCTTCACCTCGGGCCGTCGCTCCACGATGCGGCGACCCAGCGTATGCGGTGCGCAGTAGCCGACGATCAGGATCGTGTTCTTCGGGTCCTCGACGTTGTTGCGCAGGTGGTGGAGTATTCGACCGGCCTCGCACATGCCCGACGCGGAAATGATGATCATGGGCAGGCGCGAGGTGTTGAGGCTCTTCGACTCCTCCACATCGCGCACGTAGGTCAGCCGGGCGAAGCCGAACGGGTCGGGATCTGTCCGCATGTACTCGAGAAGCTCCGCGTCGTAGCACTCGGGGTGGGCCCGGAAGATGTCGGTCACGTTCACCGCAAGCGGGGAGTCCACGTACACGGGGATGGGGGGCAGGCGACCTTCGTTGGTGAGCTCGTCCAACCGGTAGACGATCTCCTGTGTTCGTCCCACCGCGAACGCCGGAATGATGACCTTCCCGCCGCGGCTCGCAGTGGCACCAACGACCCGAGCGAGGTGGTCCTTGGCCCGATCGGGCGGTTCGTGAACGCGCCCGCCGTACGTGGACTCGCAGATCAGGTAGTCGCAGTCGGGCATCGGGGCGGGATCACGCAGGATGGGCCGCCCGCCCCGCCCGACGTCACCCGTGAAGCCGAGCGTCGCGGTGCGCCCTCCCTCCCGGATCGTGAGCGTCATCGTGGCCGATCCGAGGATGTGGCCGGCGTCCCGATACTCCACGGCCAGTCCTGGCAACGGTTGGAAAACCTGCCCGTATTCGACCGAATCGAAGAGCGCCATCACTCCCCGAGCGTCCTCGGCGGTGTAGAGCGGTTCGACGGCGTCCGGTCCACGGCGCCGCTCGCGACGGTTGACCCACTCGGCGTCCTTCTCCTGGATGAACGCGCTATCCGCAAGCATCGTCGCGCAGAGGTCACGAGTCGCCGACGTCGCGTATACGCGGCCCGTGAAGCCGGCCTGATACAGCTTCGGGAGGAGACCCGAATGATCGATATGCGCGTGGGAGAGGAGCACGGCGTCGATGCTCGACGGGTCCGCCGGGAACTCCTGGTTGAACCGCCTGGCCTCGGCGCGCCTCCCCTGGTAGAGGCCGCAGTCCATCAGCACCCGGCGGCCATCGAGCTCGAGCATGTGCATCGAGCCCGTCACGGTTCGAGCCGCGCCCCAGAACGTGAGTCTCATCGGGCTATCCCAGCCTGACCACGACCGCCCGTGACACCTCGGGCATATCGAGAAGCGCGTCCCGGACCGAGGGATCGACGTCGCCGTCGACCACGACCGCGGCGAGCGCTTCGCCCCCCTTCGACAGCCGTGCCTGGTGGTAACCCGCGATGTTGATCCCGTGGCTTCCGAGCAGCGTTCCGACGCGACCAATGACTCCGGGGACGTCGTCGTTCTTGAGCACGATCATCGTTCCCTGGGGGACGACATCGACGTGATAGTCGGCGATGCGGACGATGCGCGGGTGTGCGTCTCCGAGCAGGGCACCCGCCAAGCGAATGCTGCCACGCTCGGCCTCGAGAGCGAGCTCCACGTATTCGTTGTAGTCGGCATGCCTTGAAAGACGGGTCCTCGCAACGCCGATCCCTCGCTGGCGAGCGAGGTGCCGCGAGCTGACGAAGTTGACCTGATCGGCCCCGAGCACGTTTCGGAGCAGGCCGACCAGCACGCACGCCGTGAGGGGCTCGAGCGCCTCCTCCGCGGCCCCGGCGTACCGGACCTCGATCTCACGGATTCCGCCCGGGGCGAGGGCGCAAGCGAGATCGCCCAACGCAGTAGCCAGCCGGAGCAGCGGGGCGAGCTCTTTCATCGTGTCGCCTCCGATGGCCGGTGCGTTGAGCGCCCTCGAGAGGTCGCCCTCCGCCAGCGCGTCACGGACCGCGGACGAGATCTCGGTCGCGACCAGCTCCTGTGCCTCCGATGTGGAGGCGCCCAGATGGGGTGTCAGGACGATGTTGGGTGCTTCGCGAAGCGGGGAGTCGGGCTCGAGCGGCTCGTTCGCGAACACGTCCAGCGCCGCTCCGGCGAGGTGCCCGGACTCGAGCGCCAGGGCGAGCGCGGCCTCGTCGACGACGCCCCCGCGGGCGACGTTGACCAGGAATGCGCCTCGCTTCATGCGACCCAGCGCGGCCGCGTCGATCATTCCGCTCGTCGCGTCGGTGAGGGGCACGTGCAAGGAAAGGATGTCGGCCCGCTCGAGCACCGTCTCCATATCGTCCGCACGTTCGACATGCAGCTCCTCGGCACGCTCGATCGTGAGGTACGGATCGAATGCGACCACGGTCATTCCGAATGCGCGGCAGCGTCGTGCCACCTCCCCCCCGATCCGGCCCGCCCCCACGAGACCGAGCGTCCGACCGCGCAATTCGACACCCTGGAAGCGCGACCGCGTCCACTCGCCGCCTCTCACCGACGCGTGCGCCGCGGGTACCCCGCGTACCATCGCGAGGATCAGGGCCATGGTGAGCTCCGCGGCGGAGACGGTGTTGCCCGCCGGCGCGTTCAGGACTGCAATCCCGGCCTCGGTGGCCCCGTCGAGGTCGATGTTGTCGACGCCGACCCCCGCCCGGCCCACGACCCGGAGGGACGGCGCTCGGCCAATGAGGCCGGCGTCGACCCGCGTGGCGCTGCGTACGATCAGCCCGTCGGCACTCGAAAGCGCGTCGGCGAACGCCGGGTCGGCGGAGTCGCCGATCTCGATCACCTCGAAGCGACCATCGGAAAGGAGCGGCTCGAGACCCGACTTGGACACCTTGTCGGTTACGAGCACCCTGTATGTCGCGCTCACTGGAGGACATCCGTCAGCACGGCGAGCAGCGCCTCGAGCTCCTCGGGCGTGTGGTCACCCATGTGCCCGATCCGGAAGGTCGCCTCCTTGAGCTGACCGTAGCCCCCACCGATGACCCACCCGCGGTCCGACGCACCCTTCACGACCTCGGGACCGGTCAGGTCGTTCGGCGTTCGGACCGCGGTCACCGCGGGCGAGCGGAAGCCTTCGGGCGCCACGACATCGAGCGCTGCGCCGCCCTCCCGCATCTCCCCGACCCACGACCACGTACGCTCGGCCATGGTCCTATGCCTCGCCCAACGTGCGTCGATCCCCTCGGCTAGCATCCGCCCGAGCTGGACCTCGAGCGCGAAGAGCACGGAGATGGCGGGGGTGGTCACCGTCTGACTCTTCCCGTGGTTCTTGGCGAACTCCAGGAGGTCGAAGTAATAGCCGCGATTCGGCACCGTCGCTGCACGCCGCATCATACGCTCCGAGGCGACGCCGAACGAAAGTCCGGGCGGCAGGGCGAACGCCTTCTGTGAGCCCGTGAGGAGGAAGTCGATGCCCCATTCGTCAGGACGGATCTCCGCCGCACCGAAACCGGACACCGAATCGACGAGGACCAGCGTGTCGTCGTGCTCGCGCACCACGGCCGCCAGGCGCCGGACATCGTTGAGGACACCGGTGGACGTCTCGGAGTGCACCATCGTCACCGCCTCGTACCGCCCGTCGGCGAGCCGCTTCGATACCTCCTCGGGATCGTGCGCCTCTCCCCACGGCACCTCCACCTCGTCGACGTCGAGACCGCAAGCACGCGCGATGTCCGCGAAGCGTTTGCTGAAAGCCCCGTTGACCAGCGCGAGAATCCGACTGCGGGCCGCGTTGCGGACCGCGGCCTCCATGAGACCGCTGGCCGAGGAGGTGCAGATGAAGACGGGCCGCTCGGTCAGGAAGAGCCGTGCGAGCCCATCGTGGAGGCGGCGCATGAACGCCTGGCTGGCGCTCCCCCGGTGACCGACCATCGCGCGGGTCTGCGCGGCGAGCACTTCGGGGTGGACCTCGGTGGGACCGGGTAGAAAAAAACGTCCATACGGACGCTCGACGGCTTCTGCCTCGGACTTGTTCAAGAATCGTATCTCGGCGGCCCTCTCGGGGCCACCGAGCCTGGAAGTCGGAATGAGCGGGTC
>Ga0299906_10002607_pt1 | contig 14913 bp, 16 predicted proteins | sample RVTome_14_FD_200259 | JGI IMG/M metagenome (GOLD analysis project Ga0299906, IMG submission 200259) | Soil microbial communities from uranium-contaminated site in the Upper Colorado River Basin, Wyoming, United States - RVT145D125 (version 2) ... | reverse complement strand
CGTAGCGGGCCATCTCCTGCGCGCGCACCAGGTTGCAGCGCAGCGTAGGGTCGTCGACCGACGGAAAGTAGCTGCGGCCGCCGGCCGAGATCCGCCAGCCCGACTTGCGGAAGAGCTCCATCGTCGCTTGCTCGAGGCTGCCCTTGGGAATGCCGAGCCGAAGCACGCTCATCGTCCGAGCGGCGTAACACAGGCGGGAAAGGCCGGCAAATTCGCGCTTCTTGCGGCATGCCGGGCTTCCGCCTAATGCTCGGGCGATGAGGCTCGAGGAGCTTGCCCGCCGGCTCGAGTGCGAGCTCCGCGGCGACGGCGGGGTGGAGATCGAGGGCGTCCGCAGCCTGGAGGAGGCCGGGCCGCGCGACCTGACCTTCCTCACCAACGCCCGCTACGCGCCCCGCCTGGCGGACACGCGCGCCGCGGCCGTCCTGCTGGCGCACGATGCTCCCGAGGTCGCCGTCCCGACCCTGCGGGCGCGCGATCCTTACCTCTGCCTGGCGCGCGCGCTGGCGCTGTTCCACGTGCCGCGCCGGCCGCCGGCGGGGATCCACCCGACGGCGGTGGTGGCGGCGAGCGCGCGCATCGCCGAGCCGGTCTCGATCGGTGCCTACGCCGTCGTCGGCGAGGACGTCGAGATCGGCCCCGGCGCGACGCTGTACCCGCACGTGACGCTCTATCCCGGCGTCCGGATCGGTGCCGACTTCACGGCGCACGCCGGCGTCGTGGTGCGCGAGGACGTCCGCATCGGCGACCGGGTGCTCCTGCACCCCGGCGTGGTGCTCGGCGCCGACGGCTTCGGGTTCGCGCCCGGACCCGCCGGGGCGGTCAAGGTCCCGCAGACCGGCACCGTGATCGTCGAGGACGACGTCGAGATCGGCGCCAACACCACCGTCGACCGCGCCACCCTCGGCGCCACGGTGATCCGCGCCCAGGCCAAGCTCGACAACCTGGTCATGGTCGCCCACAACTGCGAGATCGGCGCCGGCTCGTTCCTGGCGGCGCAGGTGGGCATCGCCGGCTCGACGCGCATCGGGCGCGGCGTGCGCATGGGAGGGCAGGCGGGGGTGGCCGGCCACGTCACGATCGGCGACGGCGCCCAGGTGATCGCGCAGAGCGGCATCCCGAGCTCGGTCGCGGCCGGCAAGGTGGTGGGCGGCTACCCGGCGATGGAGGCGGCGCTCTGGCGCCGGACGTCGGCGGCGATCCTGCGCCTGCCCGAGCTGCTCCGCCGCGTGCGCCGCCTCGAGCGGCTGTTCGAGCGCCGCGGCGCCGCGCCCGACGGCGACCCCTCGGACTGAGAGGCTGTGAATCAATCCCCTCCCGTCGCCGGGGATTGATTCACAACCTCTGAGCCCCGGGAATCCTGCCCGGCGGCGGCCGTCGCGGGCTCCCGCCGGGCGTGATACACGAGAGGACGGGCGCCGCGGGCGCCCGCGTCCCCATGAAGATCCCCGTACGCGACATCCTCGAGGTCCCCACCGAGATCATCTACGCCGAGCCGGTCCAGGAGCTGAACCCCGTGCTGCGGCGCGGGGGCGCGACCGACTACCAGCTCAGCGAGCCCCTGCAGGTGGAGGTGACCTTCTACCGCGCGGAGCGCGACCTCTTCTTCGACGGCACCGTCGAGGGCCGGGTCACCGCCACCTGCGCGCGCTGCCTCGAGCCGTTTCCGGCGCGGGTGTCGCAGGCGTTCTCGCTGGTCCTGAGCCCGGAGACCGAGCTCGCGCGCGAGCTCGAGCTCGGCGCGGGCGATCTGACGCAGTCGTTCTACTCCGGGCCCGAGGTCGATCTGACGCCGCTGGTGTACGAGCAGGCGATGCTCGCCTTGCCCACGCGGCCGCTCTGTGCTGAAGAGTGCCGGGGGCTCTGTCCGACCTGTGGGGCCAATCGCAACACCGAGCGGTGCGGCTGTCCCGAGGAGGGCGGGGATCCCCGTCTGGCGGTGCTCCGGAGCTTGAAGATCGATCGCGGCGCCTGAGCGCCCCCGAGGAGAGGTCATGGCTGTCCCGAAGCGACGAACGTCCCGAACCAAGCGCGACAAGCGCCGCGCCCACGACGCCCTCGGGCGCGCGAGCTGGATCACCTGCCCGAGCTGCTCCGAGCCCATGCTGCGCCATCGCGCCTGCGCGCACTGCGGCGAGTATCGCGGCCGGCAGATCGTCGAGGCGCGCACCACCTAGGCGCGGGTCCGGGCCGGGCCCTCTCCGCCGCGGGACGCCGCGTGCGACGCCCGGTCCGACGCGCTCCACGCCGCCATGGAGTCGGCGCCCACGGCGTTGCTCTTCCCCGGTCAGGGATCGCAGAAGGTCGGGATGGGGCGCCGGCTCGCGGCCCATCACGCGGTCGCGCGCGCGACCCTGGAGGAGGCCGACGAGGCCCTCGGGATACCGCTCGCCCGCCTCTGCTTCGAGGGGCCGGAGGCGGAGCTCACCCGCACCGAGCACGCCCAGCCGGCCATCCTCGCGGTCAGCGTCGCGACCTGGCGCGCCCTCGCCGCGGCGACCGGGGTGGCGCCGCGGTGGGTCGCCGGGCACAGCCTCGGCGAGTACACGGCGCTGGTCGTCGCCGGCGCCCTCCGCTTCGCGGACGCGCTCCGGCTAGTGCGGACCCGGGGACGCCTGATGCAGGGCGCCGTGCCCGAGGGCGTGGGGACGATGGCGGCGCTCCTCGGCCTGGAGGAGGAGACCGTGGCGGAGCTGTGCGCGGCCGAGGCGCGCGGCGAGGTGGTCGCGCCCGCCAACTTCAACGGTGCCGGCCAGATCGTGGTGGCCGGGCACGCCGCCGCGGTGGCGCGCGTGGCGGAGGCGGCGCGGGCGCGCGGCGGACGCGTCCTCCCGCTCGCGGTGAGCGCGCCCTTCCACTGCGCGTTGATGTTTCCGGCGGCGGCGGAGCTCGGGCGCGCGCTGGCGGCGGTCGAGGTCGCGCCGCTCGCCGTGCCGCTGGTGAGCAACGTCGACGCCGCGCTGCACACCGAGCCCGGCCGCGTGCGCGCGCTCCTGACCGCGCAGGTCACGGCGCCGGTCCGCTGGGAGGCGTCGATGCGGCTCCTCGCCCGCCTCGGGTGCCGGCGCGCGCTCGAGGTCGGCCCCGGACAGGCGCTCACCAAGCTGCTGCAGCGCATGCGGCTCGGCATCGAGGCCGTCGCGGTCGGCGAGGGCGAGCGCTGGGCGGCGCTCGGGACGCCGCGATGAGCGCCGCGGCGGGCGTGCTCGCCGGTCAGGTCGCGCTCGTGACCGGCGGGTCGCGCGGGATCGGCGCCGCCGTCGCGCGCGCGCTGGCAGCCGCCGGCGCGTACGTGGCGGTGGGATGCCGCGCCCGCCGCGAGCAGGCCGAGACGGTGGTCGCCGTGATCGCCGCCGCGGGCGGCGCCGCCGAGGTCGCCGCCTTCGACGTGGCGGACGGCGCGGCGGTGCAGGCGGCGGTCGGCGCGCTGGTCAAGCGCCTTGGCAAGGTCGACGTTCTGGTCAATAATGCCGGCGTTTCGCTCGACGCCCTCATTCTCCGTACCAGTGACGAGCAATGGCAGGACGTCGTCGACGTGAACCTCAAGGGGGTCTTCAACTGCACCAAGGCCGTGGCGCGACCCATGATGCGGGCCCGGTCCGGCCGGATCGTCAACATCGGCTCGGTCGTCGGGGCGATGGGCAACGCCGGGCAGGCGGCGTACGCCGCCACCAAGGCCGGGATCGTCGGCTTCACGAAGGCGACGGCACGGGAGCTGGCCCCGCGCGGCATCAGGGCGAACGTGGTCGCGCCGGGCTTCATCGAGACCGAGATGACGGCAAGGCTGGACGCGGCGACGCGGGACGTGTACCTGTCGCTGATTCCGCTCGGCACGCTCGGGACGGCCGCGGACGTCGCGGCCGCGGTGGCGTTTCTCGCCGGACCGGGTGGGGCGTACATCACCGGTCAGGTCATTCACGTGAACGGCGGACTGTACGTGTGAGGAGGGAGCATGGCGTCTCCGGTTGAGGACAAGGGAGGGAGCATGGCCTCTTCGGTCGAAGGCAAGGTGCGCGAGATCATCTGCGAGCAGCTCGGCGTGGGCGAGGACGAGGTCACGCCCGAGGCGTCCTTCATCGAGGACCTCGGCGCGGACTCGCTCGACATCGTCGAGCTGGTGATGGCCCTCGAGGAGGAGTACGAGATGGAGATCTCCGACGAGGACGCCGAGAAGATCCGCACCGTCCAGGACGTGGTGAACTACATCGAGAGCCACAAATAGCCACGCCGATGAGCGCATGAGCCAGCTCGCACGTACCGATCCGGAGGTGCTGGACGCCATCCGCCGCGAGACCGGGCGGCAGCGCGACAACCTCGAGCTGATCGCCTCGGAGAACATCGTCAGTACGGCGGTCCTCGAGGCGCAGGGCTCGACGCTCACCAACAAGTACGCCGAGGGCTACCCCGGCCGCCGCTACTACGGCGGCTGCGAGTTCGTCGACGTCGTCGAGTCGCTGGCGATCGCGCGCGCGCGCGAGCTCTTCGGCGCCGACCACGCGAACGTGCAGCCGCACTCCGGCTCGCAGGCCAACATGGCGGTGTACTTCTCGCAGCTCGCGCCGGGCGACACGATCCTGGCGATGAACCTGAGTCACGGCGGCCACCTGACGCACGGCAGCCCGGTGAACTTCTCGGGCAAGTTCTTCCGGGTGGTGCACTACGGCGTGCGCGAGTCGGACCACCTGCTCGACTACGACCAGATGCTGGCGCTCGCGCGCGAGCACCGCCCGCGGATGATCGTCGCCGGCTACAGCGCCTACCCGCGCGTCCTCGACTTCGCGCGCTTCCGCGCCGCGGCCGACGAGGTGGGCGCGCTCCTGATGACCGACATGGCGCACTTCGCGGGCCTGGTGGCGGCGGGCATCCATCCGTCGCCGGTACCGCACTCCGACTTCGTCACGACGACCACCCACAAGACGCTGCGCGGCCCGCGCGGCGGCATGATCCTCTGCCGCGCGGAGCACGCCAAGGGCCTGAACTCGGCGGTCTTCCCGGGCAACCAGGGCGGGCCGCTGATGCACGTCATCGCCGCCAAGGCGGTGGCGTTCAAGGAGGCGCTGGCGCCGGAGTTCAAGGTCTACCAGCGGCAGATCGTGGCCAACGCCAAGGCGCTCGCCCAGGGCCTCCTCGACCGCGGCTTCCGGCTCCTGAGCGGCGGCACCGACAACCACCTGATGATGGTCGACCTGCGCGACACCGAGCTCACCGGCAAGCTCGCCGAGGAGACCCTCGACCGGGCGCGCATCACGGTCAACAAGAACACCGTGCCGTTCGACCCGCGCTCGCCGTTCGTGACCAGCGGCGTCCGCATCGGCACCCCGGCCGTGACCACCCGCGGCATGCGCGAGCCCGAGATGACGGTCGTCGCCGACCTCATCGCGCGGGCGCTCGCGCGGGTCGGCGACGAGGCGGCGCTCGCCGTGATCGGCGACGAGGTCCGCGACCTCTGCCATCGCTTTCCGATCTATCCCGAGCTGCGCTGATCCGGCGGGCGGAGACTCCCGGTGAAGTGCCCTTTCTGCCGCGACCTCGAAAACAAGGTCATCGACTCCCGTCTCTCGAGGGAGGGCGACGTCATCCGGCGCCGGCGCGAGTGCCTCAAGTGCACGCGGCGCTTCACCACCTACGAGCACGCCGAGGAGGCCTTCCCGGCGATCGTCAAGAAGGACGGTCGGCGGGAGACCTACGACCGCCGCAAGATCATCGCCGGCCTGACGCGCGCCTGCGAGAAGCGGCCGGTCGCCATCGAGGCCATCGAGGCGCTGGTCGACCGCACCGAGCGCTTCCTGCAGGAGCGCAACGAGCGCGAGATCCCGAGCTCGGTCATCGGCGAGGCGGTGATGCGCGAGCTGCACGCCCTCGACAAGGTCGCCTACGTGCGCTTCGCCTCGGTCTACCGCTCGTTCGAGGACATCGGCGAGTTCATGGAGGAGCTCGAGACGCTGCTGAAGGAGCGGCGGAGCGAGGTGCGGGCCGGCAAGCGGGCCCGCTGACCGCGGACGTGGCTAGTGCGACCCGGGCCGACGTCCGCCACATGGCGCGCGCGATCGTGCTGGCGCGCCGTGGGCTCGGGCGCACCAGCCCGAACCCGCCCGTGGGCGCGGTGGTGGTGCGCGGCGGTCGCGTCGTCGGCGAGGGCTGGCACCGGCGCGCGGGCGGCCCGCACGCCGAGATCGTGGCGCTCCGGCGCGCCGGGGCGCGCGCGGCCGGCGCTACGCTCTACGTGACCCTCGAGCCCTGCGCGCACTTCGGGCGCACGCCTCCGTGCGTCGACGCCGTCCTCGCCGCCGGTGTCGCGCGGGTGGTGGTGGGCGCCGGCGATCCCAACCCGCGCGTGCGCGGCCGCGGGCTCCGGCGCCTCCGGCGGGCCGGGGTGCGCGTCGCCACCGGCGTCCTGGCCGCCGAGGCGGAGGCGGTGGCGGGCTGGTTCCGGACCGCGGTGGCGCGGCGCCGGCCGTACGTGCTGCTGAAGCTCGCGGCCTCGGCCGACGGCCGCATCGCCACCGCCGCCGGCGAGTCGCGCTGGGTGAGCGGCCCGCGCGCCCGCGCCGCCGTCCACCGCCTGCGCGACCGCGTCGACGCCGTCATGGTCGGCGCGGGCACGGTGCGGGCGGACGACCCGGCGCTCACCTGCCGGCTGCGCGGCGGGCGCGATCCGGTGCGCGTGATCGTCGCCGGGCGCCTGCGCGTGCCGCCGGGGGCGCGCGTCTTCCGCCAGCGCTCGTCCGCGCCGACGCTGGTCGCGACCACGGCGGCGGCGCCGGCGGCGCGCCGGCGCGTACTCGCGCGCGCCGGGGTCGAGGTCGTGGTGCTGCCGGGGCGGGGCGGGCGCCTGCGGCTCGCGGCCCTCCTCGAGGCGCTGTGGGCGCGCGGCATCGTCAGCGTCCTGCTCGAGGGCGGCGGCGACCTCGCCGCGGCGGCCCTTCGCGAGCGCGTCGTCGACCGCGTCCTCCTCGTGCTGGCGCCCGTCCTGATCGGCGGCGACGGGCGCCCCATGCTCGGGCCTCTCGGGCGCGCGCGCCTGGCCGCGGCCATCCGCCTGCGCGACGTCCGGCTGGCGCGCCTGGGCCCGGACCTCCTCTGGGAGGGAGCGGTGCAATATCGGCGCTGAGCCGGTATAGTAATCGGCCTCGGATGCTGACCCCGATCGAGGAGATCCTGCCGGACGTCCGCGCCGGCGCCATGGTCGTGCTCGTCGACGACGGCGAGAGCGGCGGCGGAGAGCTCTGCCTCGCGGCCGAGCGGGTCACCCCCGAGGCGATCAACTTCATGGCGACGCACGCGCGCGGGCTGGTCTGCCTCGCGCTCACCGAGGGCTGGATGCGCCGCCTCGGGGTCCCGCTCCTCGCGAGCCCCGCGTCGCCGCGCCAGCCCGCCTTCGGCGCCTCGATCGAGGCCCGGCGCGGCGTCACGACCGGCATCTCGGCGGCCGATCGGGCGCGCACGATCCAGGCCGCGGTCGCCGACGGTGCCGGGCCCGGCGACCTGGTGATGCCGGGGCACGTGTTTCCCATCCAGACCCTGCGCGGCGGCGTGCTGGCGCGCATGCGCCATCCCGAGGCCGCCGTCGACCTGATGCGGCTCGCCGGCCTGCGGCCGGCGGCGGTCACCTGCGCGCTCCTCTGCGAGGACGGCTCGGTCGCGACGCTCGCCGAGCTCGAGGAGCTCGCGCGCCGCCACCGGCTCAAGATGACGACGCTCTCGAGCCTGGCGGCGCATCGCCTGCGCTCCGAGCTCCTGGTCGAGCGCAAGGTCGAGTCCGAGTTCACGAGCGCGACCGGCGGCACCTACAAGGCGATCGTCTACCGCAACAGCGTCGACCGCCACGAGCACATGGCGCTCGTCAAGGGCAACCCGCGCGGCGCCGACCCGGTGCTGGTCCGCGTGCACTCGCAGTGCTTGACGGGCGACGTCTTCCTCTCCGAGCGCTGCGACTGCGGCGAGCAGCTCGAGCAGGCGATGCGGGTGATCGAGGGCCTCGGGCAGGGCGTCATCGTCTACATGCATCAGGAGGGCCGCGGCATCGGCCTCGCGAACAAGATTCGCGCCTACGCCCTGCAGGACCGCGGCCGCGACACCGTCGAGGCCAACCTCGAGCTCGGCTTCAAGGAGGATCTCCGGGACTACGGGATCGCGGCGCAGATCCTGCGCGACCTCGGCCTCCGGCGCGTCCGCCTCCTCACCAACAACCCGCGCAAGGTTCTCGGGCTCCAGGGATACGGGATCGAGATCGCCGAGCGCGTGCCGCTCGAGGTGCCGGCCCGCAGCGGCAACCTCGCCTACCTGCGCACCAAGCAGGAGAAGCTCGGACACTTGCTGACCGGTCTCAAGTTCTCGAGCTGAGCGGGAGCGACGGTGCCGACCGAGCTCGCTGGAGCACTCGAGGGGAAGGGGCTGCGCGTCGGCGTGGTGGTGTCGCGCTTCAACCGCACGGTGACCGGCCCGCTGCTCGCCGGCACCCTCGAGGGGCTGGCGGCGCACGGCGTGGCCGGCGACGACGTCGTGGTCGCCCACGTGCCGGGTGCCTTCGAGGTGCCGTACGCGGCGCGGCGCATGGCCGCCACCGGCCGCTACGACGCGGTCGTCTGCCTGGGCGCGATCGTGCGCGGCGAGACGCCGCACTTCGAGTACCTCGCCGCCGAGGTCACGCGCGGCCTCGGGCGGATCATGGCGGACCACGGCGTCCCGGTCGTGTTCGGGGTCCTCACCACCGACACCATCGAGCAGGCCCTCGCCCGCGCCGGGGCGGGCCACGGCAACAAGGGCTACGAGGCCGCGGTGACGGCGATCGAGATGGCGCGTCTCGCGCCGCTGCTCGACGGCGCGCGGGGCTAGGGGATGGGGGCGCGGCGCAGGGGGCGCGAGCTGGCGTTGCAGGCGCTCTACCAGCTCGACGTGGGCGGCGCCGACCTCGAGGGCTTCTGGGAGCACACCGAGGGCTCGCCCGAGGCGCGCGTGTTCGGGCGCGAGCTGGTACGCGGCGTGCTCGACGAGCGCGCTCGCATCGACGAGCTGCTGGCCGCCGCGGCCGAGCACTGGCGCCTCGACCGCCTGCCGCACGTCGACCGCAACATCCTGCGGGTGGCGACCTACGAGCTCTTGCGCCCCGGCGACGTGCCGGCCTCGGTGGTGATCGACGAGGCGATCGAGATCGCCAAGCGCTTCGGCGGCCGCGAGTCGCCGCCGTTCGTGAACGGCGTCCTCGACCAGGTGGCGGCCGCGGTCGGCGCCAAGGACGCGCCGCGGGCGCCGTAGGGCGCCCGGCGGGTCATCCTCCCATGGACGAGCGCTACGATCCGCACGCCACCGAGCGGCGCTGGCAGGGGCGCTGGGCCGAGCGTGGGACGCACCGCGCCGCGCTCGACCGCGCCCGCCCCAAGTTCTACTGCCTCGAGATGTTTCCGTACCCCTCGGGCCGCATCCACATGGGGCACGTCCGCGTTTACACGATCGGCGACGTGATAGCGCGCCAGCGGCGGATGCGGGGCTACAACGTGCTGCACCCGATGGGCTGGGACGCGTTCGGGCTGCCGGCCGAAAACGCCGCCATCGAGCGCGGCGTGCACCCGGCGGCGTGGACGCGCGAGAACATCGAGTACATGCGCGTGCAGCTCCGCCGCATGGGCTTCAGCTACGACTGGGACCGCGAGCTCGCCACCTGCGACCCCGACTACTACCGCTGGGAGCAGCGGTTCTTCCTGGCGATGCTCGAGCGCGGGCTCGCCTACCGCCGCCGGTCCGTCGTCAACTGGTGCGGGCGCTGCGAGACCGTGCTCGCCAACGAGCAGGTCGAGGACGGGCGCTGCTGGCGCTGCGAGTCGGTGGTGGTGGAGCGCGAGCTCGAGCAGTGGTTCCTGCGCATCACCGCGTACGCCGAGGAGCTGCTGGCCGACTGCGACCGCCTGACGGGGTGGCCGGAGAAGGTGCTCACCATGCAGCGCAACTGGATCGGCAAGAGCGTGGGGGCGGAGCTCCGCTTCCCGCTCGCCGACCGCGCGGGCGCGGTGACGGTCTTCACCACGCGGCCCGACACCGTCTACGGCGCGACCTTCATGAGCCTCGCCGTCGAGCACCCCCTGGTCGCCGAGCTCTCGCGCGGCACCGCCGAGGAGGCCGCGGTCGCGGACTTCGTGCGGAAGGTGCGAGCGCAGGCGCCCGCGGAGCGCGCCGAGGGCAAGGACGGCGTCTACGTCGGCGCCGCCTGCACCAACCCGTTCACCGGCGCGCGCATCCCGATCTATGCCGCGAGCTTCGTCCTGATGACGTACGGCGCGGGCGCGGTCATGGCGGTGCCGTGCCACGATCAGCGCGACTTCGAGTTCGCCCGCGCCCACGGGCTGCCGATGCGGGTCGTGGTGCAGCCCGAGGACGCGCCGTCCCTCGACCCGGCCACGATGGAGGCCGCCCACGAGGGCCCGGGGCGGCTGGTCGCCTCCGGGCCGTTCGACGGCCTCGCGAGCGCGGAGGCGAAGCGGCGCATCACCGAGGAAGCCGCGCGCCGCACGGTCGGGTCGGCCGCGACGCAGTACCGCCTGCGCGACTGGGGCGTCTCGCGGCAGCGCTACTGGGGCGCGCCGATCCCGGTGGTCTACTGCGAGCCCTGCGGCATCGTGCCGGTCCCGGAGGCGGAGCTGCCGGTGGTGCTGCCCACCGACGTGTCGCTCACCGGCGAGGGCGGCTCGCCGCTCGCCAAGCTGGCGTCGTTCGTGCGTACCCGCTGCCCGCGCTGCGGCGGCCCGGCGCGGCGCGAGACCGACACCTTCGACACCTTCATGGAGTCGTCGTGGTACTTCCTGCGCTACGCCTCGCCGCGGGAGACGACGCGCGCCTTCGATCCCGAGGCGCTCGCCTACTGGCTGCCGGTCGACCAGTACGTCGGCGGGGTCGAGCACGCGGTCCTGCACCTGCTCTACGCCCGCTTCTTCACCAAGGTCCTGCGCGACCTCGGCTTCGCGGGCGATCCCGCGACCGCCGTCGGCGAGCCGTTCGCGAACCTCCTGACCCAGGGCATGGTCATCAAGGACGGCGCCAAGATGAGCAAGTCGAAGGGGAACGTCGTCGACCCCGACTACCTGATCGAGCGCTACGGCGCCGACACCGCGCGCTTGTTCTCGATCTTCGCGGCGCCCCCCGAGCGCGACCTCGACTGGAGCGACCAGGGGGTCGAGGGCGCCGCGCGCTTCCTGCACCGGCTGTGGCGGATCGTCGCGCGCGGCGCGCCCTGGCTCGCAGCCGGCGGCGCGGGGAGCGACGCCGGCCTGGCCGAGCACCGCGCGGCACGCGACCTCCGCCGGCTCACCCACCGCACGATCGTCCGCGTCACCGAGGACGTCGAGCGCCGGCTGCACTTCAACACCGCGGTCGCGGCGATCATGGAGCTGGTGAACGGCGTCGCCGACCTGGTGCAGGCCGAGCCGCCCGCCGAGGCCCCGCTGCGATTTGCCGTCCACGAGGCCGTGACGACCACGGTCGTGCTGCTCGCGCCCTTCGTGCCGCACGTCGCGAGCGAGCTCTGGGAGGCGCTCGGCGCCGCGCGGCCGCTCGACGAGGTGCCGTGGCCGGCGGCCGACGAGCGCGCGCTGGTCGCCGAGGAGGTCGAGATGGTGGTGCAGGTCAACGGCCGCGTCCGCGGCCGCCTGACCGTGGCGCCGGACGCGTCGGAGCGCGAGGTCCTCGACCGCGCGTTCGCCGAGGAGCGGGTCCAGGCGCAGATCGCCGGCAAGCCCATCCGCAAGACGCTGGTCGTGCCCGGGCGTCTGGTCAACATCGTGGTCTGACGGCGTGCGCGCCCGCGTCCTAGATTTCCGCCGATCCCAGGCCGCCGCGCGCGGCGCGGTCGCGCTCGTCGCGCTGACCGCGGCGGCGTGCGGCTACGGCTTCGGGGGGCACGGCCGCGTCTTCGCGCCCGACGTCCGCACCCTCGGCGTCGAGACCTTCGCCAACGAGTCCCGCGAGCACGGCGTCGAGAAGCGCCTCGCGCTCGCGATCGAGCGCGAATTCACGATCCGCGGTCCGCTGCGCGTGGCGCCCGCCCCGGCGGAGGCCGACCTCGTCCTCGGCGGCGTGGTGCGGGCCGTCTACGACCGGCCGGTCGCCTTCAACCGCGACGACGAGGCGCTGATCTACCAGACCATGCTGTCGCTCGACCTCGATCTCCGCCGCCGGACCACCGGCGAGATCGTCTGGCAGGCGCGGGACCTGCGTACGTTCGAGGACTACGCCACCGTCGGCTCGGTGGTGGTGACGACCTCGTCGAGCTTCCGCCGCTCGCCGCTCGACGCGCAGGACCTCGGCAACTTCACCGACATCCAGCTCGCCGAGAGCCGCCGGCGCCACGCCCTCGACCGCCTCGTCCGCGACCTGGCGCGTGACGTCTACGACCGGATCATGGAGGACTTCTGAGCCCCGCCGCCGAGCGGCGGTCGGTCTACCTGCTGGCGGAGGAGCGGCGGGGGGCGTTCGACGGCTTCCGGGCCGACCGCGCGCTGGCCGAGCTCCGCCGCGCCCTGGAGCGCGCCGGCGGTGGGCTGGCGGTGCACACCTACCACGCCGCCGACTGCGACGCCGACGCCCTGGCGGACGCGCTCGAGACGCCCTCGCTCTTCGGCGCCCGCACGCTGATCGTGCTGCGCGGGGCCGAGACGCTGCCCGAGCGCGCCCAGGAGCGTCTGGCGGCCGCGCTCGAGCGCCAGGCGCCGCAGGTGACGCTGGCGGTCGTCGCGCGTGCGGCCGACATGCGGCGGCGGTTCTTCGCGCGCTGCCGCGATCTCGGCCGCCGCGTCGCGGTCGACCACCCGCGGCCGGGCGAGATGGCGGCCTTCGCCGACCGGTTCGCCGCCGAGCGCGGCCGCGCGCTCGACCCCGACGCGCGCGACCTGCTGCTCGAGGGCATCGGGCGGGATCTCCTGCTGCTGGGGAGCGAGCTCGACAAGCTCGCTGCCGGCGTGCCCGAGGGACGGCCGATCGCCGCCGCCGACGTCGCCCGCATCGCCGCCGCCGGCCGGGAGCACGGCAACTTCGAGGTCACCGACGCGATCTGCGCGCGCGACGGCGCCGGCGCCGTCCGCCGCCTCGCGCAGAGCCTCGACGAGGGGGCGCATCCGATCGCGCTGGTCGGCGCCCTGGCCTCGGTGCTGAAGCCGGTGCTGGCCGGCGCGGAGCTGGTGGCGCGGGGGCGGCGGGCCGATGAGGCGGCGCGCACGCTCGGGCTCGCTCCCTTCCAGCGCGCGTCGTTCGAGCGCGCCGTGCGGGCCTACCGGCCGGCGGAGATCCGGCGGGCGCTCGAGCGCCTCGCCGACGTCGATCTCGCCAGCAAGACCGGGGGCGACGGCCGGGCGCTCCTCGAGGACTGGGTGCTGACGCTCTGCGCCGGGCCGAGAGCGGCTGGCTCGGCGCGCAGTTGACGGCGCGTGCGGGCGGGACCGGTCGCTATGCCGAGGCGCTCAGCTTCTGGACGGCGTGGGTCAGGCGCGAGATCTTGCGGGAGGCGGTGTTGCGGTGCAGCACGCCCTTGCTCGCCGCCTTGTCGATCGCCCGTGCCGCCGCCGTGAGCTGCTCGCCGGCGGCCGCGGCGTTCTGCGCGTCGACGGCCTCGCGCACGCGGCGGACGATGGTCCGCAGGCGGGCGCGGATGGCGCGGTTGCGGGCGTTGCGCTTGACGCTCTGCCGGTGGCGCTTCTGTGCCGATGGGTGCTTCAACACGGTGGCCGTGCTTGTAACAGGCGCCCGGGTGGCGGTCAACAATGAGTGAGAAGGGACGGATCGCGCGCGCCGCGGGGGTGGTGAGCGCGCTCACGGTCCTGTCGCGCATCACCGGCCTCGCCCGCGACATGGTGGTGGGCTACCTGTTCGGGGCCGGGACCGGCGCCGACGCCTTCTTCGTCGCCTACCGGATCCCGAACCTGTTCCGGCGCTTCGTCGCCGAGGGGGCGGCGACGGCCGCCTTCATCCCCATCTTCACCGGCTACCTGACCGCCGGGCCCCGGACCGAGGCCGACCGTGCGGCGCGCGTGCTCGCGACCACGATGGGCGTCGTGCTGGCCGTGCTCGCCGTTCTCGGCGTGCTCCTCGCCGGACCGATCACGGCGCTCTTCGCGCCGGGGTTCGAGGCCGTGCCGGGCAAGCTGGCGCTCACCGTCGATCTCACGCGTCTGGTGTTCCCCTACCTGTTCCTGATCGGGATGGTGGCGGCGGCGATGGGCATCCTGAACTCGCTCCGGAGCTTCGCCGCGCCCGCGTACGCGCCGATCGTCATGAACGTCGCGATGCTGCTGGTGGCGCTCGCGCTCACGCCCTGGCTCGGCGTCTACGCGCTCGCGATCGGGGTGCTGGCGGGCGGCGTGGCGCAGCTCCTCTCGCAGGTGCCGGCGCTGCGCGGCCACGGCATCCCGCTCCGGCCGCTCTGGGAGCCGGGACATCCGGCCGTGCGCCGGCTCGGCATCCTGCTGTTCCCGACGCTGTTCGGCTCGGCCGTGTACCAGATCAACGTCATGGTGAGCACGATGTTCGCCTCGCTGCTCCCGACCGGCAGCGTGGCGTACCTCTGGTACGCGGAGCGCCTGTTCGAGTTCCCCCTCGGGGTGTTCGCGGTGGCGCTCAGCACGGCGGCGCTGCCGAGCTTCGCCGCGCTCGCCAAGCGCGATCGCGCCGAGTTTCGCGACACCGTGGTCTTCGCACTCCGCCTGACGACCGTGATCGCGCTGCCGGCCGCGGTCGGCCTCGCGCTCACCGCCGAGCCCGTGGTGTCGGTGCTGTTCCTGCGCGGGGAGTTCAGCGCCGCCGACGCCGCCGAGACCAGCCTCGCGGTGCGCTACTTCGCGCTCGGCCTGTGGTCGGTCGCCGCGGTGCGCGTGCTGGTGCCGGCGTTCTACGCCCTCGAGGACACGCGCACGCCGGTGGTGGCGGCCGCGATCG
>Ga0299906_10002605_pt1 | contig 14920 bp, 16 predicted proteins | sample RVTome_14_FD_200259 | JGI IMG/M metagenome (GOLD analysis project Ga0299906, IMG submission 200259) | Soil microbial communities from uranium-contaminated site in the Upper Colorado River Basin, Wyoming, United States - RVT145D125 (version 2) ... | reverse complement strand
ACCAGGCGAAGGCCTGCAGCCAGCCCCACAGGACGGCGAGGACCACGAGCGCGACGATCGCCCAGCGGGTCATTCGTACTGCACCAGCGCGCGCAGGATGCGGTCGTCCTCCGCGTAGCACTCCCGCTCCAGGTCGAACCCCGGCGGCCGGCCCTCGTGGTACTGGACGGCGTGGCACGTCTCGTGGACGAGGATGGCGACCGTCCAGATGAGCCCGTGCTCGGTGCTCACGTCGATGCTGGCCCGTCCCCGGTTGCCCTCGCTGTGCCAGAAGCACCCACCCCCGAACCCGCCGCACGAGGGGTTCGGGTTGATCGTCGCGACGTGATCGCACACCTTGCGGTAATCCTCGGGCGAGCCATGCCGCAACGTCTCCAGCGCCCGCTTCACCGTCCTGTTGTCATACCCCACCAGCGAGGGCCGGATGCCGATGACACACCGCCCCCCCACATCCACCCAAACGAAGTACCGCACGACGACCACCAGCAGCAGCACCACGGCGGCACCGCCCAGGACCGCCGCGCGCGTCCGGATCATGCCTGGCGGCGACGCTCGCCGCGCCGTCACGCGCTGCGCGCCATCAGCCGTGTTCGATGCCCCGCGCCCTGAGCAGCGCGCGCAGCTTGCGCAGGCCCGCCGTCTCGATCTGCCGGATGCGCTCGCGGCTGTAGTCCAGCCGCCGTCCGATCGCCTCCAGCGTCTCCGGCTCGTCGCCGTCCAGCCCGAAGCGGCGGCGCAGGACCGTCCGCTCGTTGGGCGCCAGGTCGTCGAGCACCGCCACCAGGTCGGCCCGCTCGTGGAAGAGCCGCGTCAGGGCGCCGGCCGGATCCGCCGCGTCGTCGGCGATCGTGTCGACGAGCCGCCGGGCGTCGTCGCCGACCGGCGCGTCGAGCGAGACGGGCTGCAGGCGCAGCTCCTCCAGCTCGTTGATCTGCTCCTCGCTCGTGCCCATGGCCCGGGCCAGCTCGTCCGCCGTGGGCGCCCGCGCCAGCGCCTGGGTGAGCTTCTGGTGCTCGCGCTTGTAGCGGCCCAGCAGCAGCTCGACGTGCACGGGGAGGCGGATGATCCGGGCCTGGTTGGCGAGCGCGCGCGCCACCGCCTGGCGGATCCACCAGACCGCGTACGTCGAGAAGCGCAGGCCGCGCTCGGGCTCGAACTTGTCGACCGCGCGCAGGAGGCCCAGGTTGCCCTCCTCGATGAGGTCGGCCAGCGGCAGACCGCGGTTCAGATAGCGGCGCGCGACCTGCACCACCAGCCGCAGATTGGCCTCGACGAGGCGCTCCTTGGCGGCGGCGGCGCCGGCGCGCGCGCGGCGGGCGAGGTCCAGCTCCTCCTCCCGCGTGAGCAGGGGGATGCGCGAGATCTCGCGCAGGTAGACGGCCAGGTTGGCGCGGCTGGTCTCGCGCGTCTTCTCGGGCTGGTCGGTGTCGTCGACGTCGAGCAGCGTGTCGAGCGGCTCGTCGGGCACGCGCTCGTCGCCGTCATTCATGATCTTCCCCGGGCTCGTCGCTCAGGTCCACCTGCCCCACCCGCGGCGGCAGCGGCAGCAGGTAGAGCGGATTGTAGACCGCGGCGCCGCGGCGGATCTCGAAATGCAGGTGGTGGGCCGTGGCCCGCCCGGTGCGGCCGATCGTCGCGATGGGATCGCCCGCCGCCACGCGGGCGCCGACCGCGACGAGGTTCTCCTCGTTGTGCGCGTACACGGTCAGGAAGTCGTCCTCGTGCTCGATCTTCACCACCCGGCCGTAGCGCGGCTCCACGCCGGCCGCCACGACGACGCCGGCGGCCGCGGCGAAGACGACGCTGCCCGGCTCCGCCTTGATGTCGATGCCGCGGTGCCAGCCGCTGCGCCGGCGGCCGAAGGTCGAGGTCACCGGTCCGTCGATCGGCCACACGAACGGCGGCGCGCTGTCGACGAACTCGGGCACGGTCAGGTCGAGGCCGCGGGGCCCGCGCGTCGGCCGCCGCGGGGACGGTGCGCGGGGCCGGGCCACCGCGGGCGCCACCTTCCGCGCGGGCAGCGAGGCGACCGCCCCGGGCAGCGGGATGACCAGGCGCCGTCCCACGCGGAGCACGACGTGCTCGCCGGGCAGCCGGTTGGCGGCGACCAGGGCGGCGACGGTGACGCGATGGCGGGCGGCGATCCCGCTCAGCGTGTCGCCGCGGGCGACGACGTGCACCCGCGACGCGGCCGGCGCCGCGGGCGCGCCCGCCGGCGGGCGCGCCCGGGCGGCGCCGTCGCCGGCGGCCAGCAGCACGACGGCGGCCGCGGCCAGCGACCCCCCGCACACCCGCCGCCGCAGGCTCAGGGCTCGAACTCCGCGTAGCGGACGTCGAAGCCGGCGTAGCGCCCGGTCGGCGGCAGCCAGCGTACCTCCACGCGCGCGACCCGCGACAGCGGCGGGCCCTTCTCCAGCGCGCGCACCAGGTCCTCGATCACGTCGCGCGGTCCCTCGGCACGCAGGCGGACACGGCCATCGCGCAAGTTCATGACCCATCCGGCGAGGCCGAGCACGGAGGCGCGACGCCGGACGTAGTCGCGGTACCCCACGCCCTGCACGTGGCCCTCGACCAGGATCTCGGCCGCCGCGTTCGTTGCCTTCACGGCTGATCGGCTGGACTGACGTTCCGCCCGCCGGCCGGCGGCGGCCGGCCGGCGGGGGATGAGAGCGCTGGTCGGGGCGAGAGGATTTGAACCTCCGACTTCACGGTCCCGAACCGTGCGCGCTACCAGGCTGCGCTACGCCCCGATGACCGGCTCATTGTACACGACCGTCCCCTCGCTCCGGCTCCCAGGCGTACCGGCCCACCAGGGGCACGAACTTGCACTCGCCGTGGGTGCGCTGGCGGATGTCGCCGCCGGCGTTCTCGACGACGGTCAGCACCTGGTTGTCGGGACCCCCGACCGGCACCACCATGCGGCCGCCGTCGGCGAGCTGCTGCACGAGCGGCGGCGGCACGGCGGGGCCCCCGGCCGTCACGATGATCCGGTCGAAGGGCGCCTCGTCGGGCCAGCCCAGCGCGCCGTTGCCGACCCGGATCCAGACGTTGTCGTGGCCGAGCGATTCCAGGATGGCGCGGGCCCGCTCGGCCAGGCGCGGGAGCCGCTCGATCGAGCACACGCGCCGGGCCAGCGTGGCCAGCACGGCGGTCTGGTATCCGGAGCCGGTGCCGACCTCGAGCACCTTCTCGCGTCCCGACAGCTCCAGCAGCGAGGTCATCAGGCCCACGATGAAGGGCTGCGAGATCGTCTGCTCCTCGCCGATGGGCAGCGGATGATCGCCGTAGGCACGCTCGCGCAGCGCCTCCTGCACGAAGCGGTGGCGGGGCACCCGGCGCATGGCGGCCAGCACGCGGGGGTCGGTCACGCCGCGGGCGGCCACCTGCTCGTCCACCATCCGTTCGCGCTCGCGGGCGTAGCGGCCGTCGTCGCGCTCGCCCCCGCCCCGCGAGCGCTCCACTATTTTCTCCGGCCCCGCTTCTTCGGCACCGGGGACGGCGTGGGCCGGGCGGCGTCGCGGCGCAGCTGGCCGTCGAGGACGCCGCCCCAGTCGCTCATGAGGGCGAGCGCGCGGTGGTTGGTGAGGTCCAGGTGCACGGGCGTGACCGCCACGAAGCCCTCGTGCACGGCGCCCATGTCGGTGCCGTCCAGGGCCTCCCACTGCGCCGGGCCGCCGCCCAGCCAGTAGTGCGTGCGACCGCGCGGGTCCACCTGCTCGACGACCTTCTCGCTGTAGACGCGGTGGCCGAGGCGCGTGACGCGGATGCCGCGCGGGCCCTCGCGCGGCACGTTGACGTTCAGCAGCGTCTTGGCCGGCAACCCCTCCACCAGCACCCGCATGGCGATCAGCCGCGCCACCCGGCCGGCCACCGCCATGTCGCCCCCGTCGACGAGGGACACGGCGATCGACGGCACGCCGAGCAGCGTGGCCTCCATCGCCGCCGAGACGGTCCCCGAGTACGTCACGTCGTCGCCGAGATTGGAGCCGTGGTTGACGCCGGACGCCACCAGCACCGGCCGCTCGGGCAGGAAGCCCAGCACCGCGAGATTGACGCAGTCGGACGGCGTCCCGTTCACCGCGAAGCGCCGCTCCCCCCACTGGTGCGGCCGCAACGGCCGGTGCAGCGTGAGCGCATGCCCGCACGCGCTCTGCTCCCGCTCCGGCGCCACCACCCACACCTCGCCGAGCGGGTCGAGCGCCTCTGCCAGCGCGCTCAACCCCGCCGCATGCACCCCATCGTCATTCGTGACCAGGATCACCGCCATCGCCAAAAAATCCTATCACGCGCACAGATCCACCGCGCGCGCGCTGCCGCTCCTGCCGCGCGCCGTCGAACGGTCCACTCTCGAGCGGCGGCTTCGCCGCCGCCATCCTCGTTCGATGGGGGTGGCTCGGAGGGGGCCGTCGAGGCCCCTTCGATTGTCTGGGGGAGGCAGGGAGGAGCGCGCCGTCAGGCGCGCGACGACCGTCGGAAGGGGGGCGAAGCCCCCCTCCGAGGGTCTGGTCGGGGCGACTGGATTTGAACCAGCGACCACCGGACCCCCAGTCCGGTGCGCTACCGGGCTGCGCTACGCCCCGATGTCGCGAGGGTGAATTGTCCCAGAAAGGGGGCGGCGCTTCAAGGCGACAGCCGCGCCCGGAGCGCGGTGAGACGGTCGCGGATGCGGCGCAGGGCGTCGGCGTACACGGTCTCGCGCAGGCCCAGCTCCATCTGCTGGCTGCTCCTGCGCGACTCGGCGAGCAGGCGCTTCTTGGCGCCCTCGAGCGTGAGGCGCTCGTCGTAGAGCAGGGTCTTGATGCGCTGCACCAGCTCGAGGTCCCGCGGGCGGTACAGCCGCTGGCCGGCCGGGTTCTTCTTGGGGCGGAGGAGCTTGAACTCGGACTCCCAGTAGCGCAGGACGTACGCCGGCACGGCGGTGATCTCCTCGACCTCGCCGATGCGGTAGTACAGCTTCTCGGCGGCCTCGGGTAACCCGGCGGCGCTCACTGGGCCGGCGCGTTGATCCGCTGCTTGAGCCCCTTGCTCGGCTTGAACGTGAGCACCTTGCGGGCGGTGATCTCGATGCTGTCCCCGGTCTGGGGATTGCGCCCGCGCCGCGATGCCTTGCGGCGGATGCGGAAGTGCCCGAAGCCGACGATCTTGACGTCCTCACCCTTCTCGAAGCACCGGAAGATGATGTCGAACACCGACTCGACGACCGACGACGACTGCCGCTTCGACAGGCCGTGGTTTGCCACCGCGTTGACCAGGTCGTTCTTGGTCACGGTGAAGCGTCACCTCCTCCGCGGCGCCGCGTCACCCGGCGCCGCCCGCTCACTTGTCGCCCCGCGCGATGAACGGTTTGTACCCCTTCGCCTGCAGCTCGCGGACCGCCGCCAGGGCGGCGCTTCGGTCCGAGAACGCTCCCACGCGCACGCGGTGCAGCGCCGGGCCGCCGTCGGTCCCGGCGGCCGGCGCCGGAGGCGCCGCGGCCGCGCCGCCCGCACGGCGCACCTGGACCTTGTAGCCGTCGACCGCCAGATCCTTCGAGAGCGCCACGGCCTCGCGCAGGGGCAGGCTCGGCTTGACGAGGACGCCGCTGCCCGACGTCTCGGCGCTGAGCCCCTTGCCGGCCAGGCGCTTGTTGAGGTCCTCGGCCGACAGGCCGGTCACGAGGACGTCGTAGTGATCGGAGCCCGACGCCCTGCGGGCCGACGTGGCGCCGGCCGTGGTCCCCCCGCCCGCGGGCTTGATGGACTCCTCCACCGTGAAGTTGTCGCCGCGCAGCTTGGCGGCGAGCCGGCCGGCCGTCTCCGCGTCCTTGAAAGCGCCGACCTGCACCCAGAACGGTCCGCTCGCGGCGGGCGCCGGCGGCGTGGTGGCCTTGACCGCCGCTCGCCGCGGCGGGCTGGGCTTGGTGGCCGTGGCCGGCTTGGCGTCGTCCGTCGCCGTCTTGCCCTTCGCCTCCGCCGGGGCCGGCACGGGCGCCGGCTTCGCGGGTGGCGGGGCCGCCTTGGCGGTCGACTTCGGCCCGGCCGGCGACTTCGCCGGCGGCTCGGCGGTTGGCCCGGGTTCTCCGCTCTTGCGCTCGGGTCGCGCCGGCGTTGCAGGCGAAGGTGTCGCCGGCACCGGTGGGGCGGGCGCCGGGATCAGCGTCGAGTCCAGCTTGTCCGGGGCCGGCCTGTCACCGATCGGCTTGTCGAGCGCGGGCGCGGGCGTGAGCGCCGGCGTGGTGGGAGCCGGCGAGAACGGCACGCCGGTCGTCGCGGCGGTGCGCGGGGGTGGCGGCGGGTTCATCCAGTCCAGGGCGTACGGTACGGCGACGGCGCCGATCACGCCGAGCACGATCATCACCAGAATGACCCGGAACCAGGCCGCGGCGAAGATCGAGCGCGGCGGAACGTCCTCGTACTGCTCCTGCTCCTCGATTGGCTCGTCGCGATCGGGGCTCACCGGCTCCTCGGTGTCGCGCTGGGCGTCATCATGCGCGTCATCGTAGCATAGCGATTGGAATATCCGTATGTTGTGCCGAACCCGCGCGGCCGAAGGCGAGGTCGCCGAACAGGGCCTCGGCCGCCCCCCGGGTGTCGTTGCTGTCGATCATCAGCGCGATCTTGCCGACCCGGGGCGGCTGGCCCCCGAACAGGGTCCGGTAGTCCTCGGCCAGGTTGCGCCGCTCGCGCAGCCAGGTGTCCCGCCGCGCGCCCCCGGACTGCAGCACGACGATCCGGACGTTGGGCGCCCTGGGATGGGTCAGGGTCGTGCCGGCCGGCGCGCGCGTGTCCCACACGTAGCCGATGACGTCGCTGCTCGTGCGCGGCGACGGCCAGCGCGGGAACACGACGTACACCTGGGCGGCCTGATCGTCGCGCGCGGAGTCGCGCACGTCGCCGCCGGCCGGCAGCCGCGCCATCTTCCACGTCCACGTGAGGATCGGATACTCCCGGACGTCGACGACGACGTCGCGGTGCAGGGCGAACGAGGTGCCCTCGCTGCGCAGGCGCACGGCGACGCGTCCTTCGTTGCGGACCAGCTCGATCGAGGCCTCGCCGGCGAACGCGGCGACCTCCCAGCCCGCCGGGACGCCGGACGACGGCAGGCGCGCGGGAAGCCGGTCGCTGACGGGCACGCGCACGCGGCCCTCGGGGTCCGACCGAACGGCCGCGAGCGCCATCCCCTCGCCCCGCCCCATCGTGGCGCCCGGCACGGCCCCGCGCGGCGGGGACCCGGCGAGCGACATCACCAGGGCGCCGGTGGCCAGCAGCAGCGCGAGCAACGCCACCGTCCGGCGGGCACGGCCGTGACGACGTCGCCGGTTCAGCGCCGTGTCCTCCGGCGGGGCCGGCGGCCGGACGCCCGGCGCAGCGACAGGCGAAGCGGCGAGCCCGCGAAGCCGAACGCGAGCCGGAGCGAGCGCGCCAGGTAGCGCTCGTACGAGAAGTGCACCTCGTCGGGCCGGTTCACCTTCAGCGCGAACGTCGGCGGTGCCACCGCGACCTGGGCGGCGGACTGCAGGGTGAGCGCCTCGCCGCCCACCGACGCCGGCCGGCGCTCGATCGCCTGCCGGAGCACCTCCGTGACCTCGGCGGGCGGCACGCGCCGCTGCGCCTCGGCCGCGACCTGGTCCACCGTGTCGAACAGCTCGCGCACGCCCTGCCCGGCGGTGGCCGACGTGAAGCAGACCGGCGCGTAGTCCAGGAACGGCAGCCGGTCGCGAAGCTGGTCGACGATCTCGGCCTTGCGCACCATGCCCGGCGGCACCAGATCCCACTTGTTGACGACGAGCACCACCCCCCGCCCGGCCTCGTGCGCATAGCCCGCGATGTGAGCGTCCTGGGCCGTGAGCCCCTCGGAGGCGTCGACGACCAGCAGCGCGACCTGGCAGCGCTCGAGGCTGCGCAGGGCCATCACGACCGAGAGCTTTTCCAGCGCCTCGCTCACCCGCCCCTTGCGGCGGATGCCGGCCGTGTCGACCAGCACGTAAGGCCGTCCGGCGTACTCGAAGGCCGTGTCGACGGCGTCGCGCGTGGTGCCGGGGGCCTCGTGCACGAGGACGCGCTCGGCGCCGACCATGGCGTTGACCAGCGACGACTTGCCCACGTTGGGGCGGCCGATCACCGCCAGGTGCACGACCCCCCGCGGCGCCGGCGGCGCGCTGTCGCGCGGTGCGCGCGCCCTGACCGCCTCCAGCATCTCGGCCACGCCGCGGCCGTGCTCGGCCGACACCGGCACCGGCTCGCCGAAGCCGAGCCGGTACAGCTCGGCCACCGCGCTCTCCATCCCCCCCGCATCCACCTTGTTGGCGACCAGGACCACCGGCCGGTCGCTCCGGCGCAGCACGCGCGCGATCTCGGCGTCGAGCCCGGTCACGCCGGCGCGCGCGTCGACCACGAACAGCACGAGATCGGCCTCCTGCACCGCGGCCAGCACCTGACGCCGCACGCCTTCGATCAACGCCTCCTCGGACGAGGGATCGAAGCCCCCGGTGTCGATCGCCGTCGCCTGCCAGCGCTCGAAAACCACCTGCCCGTAGAGGCGGTCGCGGGTGACGCCGGGGACGTCGCGCACGAGCGCGCGGCGCTGTCCCACCAGCCGGTTGAACAGCGTCGACTTGCCGACGTTCGGCCGGCCGACGATCGCGATGACCGGCCGCACGTGAGGCGCCTGGCTGACCGCTAGCGACATACCGCCCGGCGCAGCGCGAGGGGCTCGGGCGCGACAGCGACGACGGGGACGCCGAGCGCCCGCGCGACGTCGGCCGGCGTGAGGTCGTCGAGGAACACGCCCTCGCCGTCGCGCAGCGCGACCGCGGGGATCAGCACGGCCTCGCCGAGGTCGCCGAGCCCGGCCAGGTGACGCTGGATGTCCTGCCCGGTGAGCAGCCCGGCGACGGCGACGCTGCCGCCGAAGAACGCGTTGGGCACGGCGGTGACGCGTGCCTCGGGGAACTCCGACAGCAGCCGGGCCAGGCGCGGCGCATAGAGCGCGCCGCTGACGACGGTCACGCGCCGGGCCCGGCGGCGGGCGCGCGGCCGCGCCCGGGCGCGGGCGAAGCCGTCCTCGAAGCGCCGCACGAGGCCCACACCGTCCTCGGCGATCGAGAAGCCCTCGTAGGCCTCGGCCGGCGGCAGCGGGTGCGCCGCCTGGAGATAGACCTCGTCGCCGAGGAACACGAACCGGCTGTCGAGCGCCGCCAGGAAGCGCGCCTGCCAGCCGGCGACGGTGTCGACCAGCCCCCGCGCCTCGTCGGCGGTCAGCGTGCGCAGCGCCGGCAGCCGCTCGCGGTGGCGCGTGAGCCCCACCGGCACGATCGCCGTCGTCGCCACGTGCGGGTGCAGGGGCGCCAGCTCGTGCACGGTGCGCTCGAGGTGCGGGCCGTCGTTCCACTCCGGGCACAGCACGATCTGGGCGTGCACCCGGATGCCCGCCTTGGCCAGGCGTTCCAGGCGCGGCAGGATCTCCGCCGAGTGCCGGGGACGGCCGAGCAAGCGCCAGCGCAGCTCGGGGTCGGTCGCGTGGACCGACACGTAGAGAGGCGACAGCCGCTGGGCCAGGATCCGCTCGAACGACGGCTCGTCCAGGTCGCTCAGGGTGATGTAGTTGCCGTGCAGGAACGACAGGCGGAAGTCGTCGTCCTTGACGTAGAGGCTGCGGCGCATCCCCCGCGGCAGCTGGTGGATGAAGCAGAACACGCACGTGTTGGCGCAGGTGGCGATGTCGCCCGGCCGTGGCGCCTCCAGCTCCAGCCCCAGCTCGCGCCCGGCGGGCCGCGCGAGCCGGAGCGCGTGGCGCTCGCCCGCGCGCGCGACGCTCAGCTCGAGCCGCTCGTCGGCGCCGTAGAACTGGAAATCGATGGCGTCACGCAGCGGGCGGCCGTTGATCGCCAGGATGCGGTCGCCGGCGCGGAGTCCGGCGGCCGACGCCGCCGTGCGCGCCCGCACCGCCGCCACCACGACGCCCTCAGCGCAGGAGGCCGGTTTCATCCTGCTCGCGGGCCTCGTCGTCGTGGACGGCGTTGAGGAAGCCCATGCCCTGCACGATGTACTGCAGGCCGGAGCCCACGGTGAACCCCGCGGCCAGCCAGAGGACGAGCCGGTCCAGGCCCGGCACGTCGTAGAAGGGCGCCAGGAGCCCGGTCAGGACCGTGAGCACCTGGAAGAAGGTCGCCAGCTTGCCGGCCCGTGTCGGCCGCGGCGTGATGCGCCCGCCCGCCATGTGAATCGCCAGCGCGCCCACCATGAGGATGACGTCGCGGCTGATGACGACGGCGGCGATCCAGAACGGCAGCGCCCGGAGCCAGGTGAGCGTCACGAACGAGGACACGAGCAGGAGCTTGTCGGCCAGCGGATCGAGGAACGCGCCGAGCCGGCTCTGGCTGCCCTGCTGGCGGGCGACGTAGCCGTCGAGCCAGTCGGTCAGGGCGGCGGCCAGGAAGACCAGGAGCGCCGGTCCGCGCTGCCCGTAGACGAGCAAGGTGACGAAGACCGGGATGAGCAGAATTCGTAGAACGGTCAGCCAGTTCGCCAGGCCCATGAAAACGTCAGTTTAACACCCGATAGCCGGCCAGCGGACCCAGCCACGTTCCGGGGAGCTGGACGTCCACGACCACGTGCGCGGGCTCGTCGACGCGGGCCAGCACGCGCCCGCGCTCGTAGCAGAGCGCCAGGGCAGCGCCGTCGCCGTGCGGGATGCGCAGCGTGACGGCGCCGCCCACCGGCAGCGCGGCGTCGATGGCCTTCAGCAGCTCGGGGACGCCCTCGCCGGTGGCCGCCGAGAGCGCCACGCCGTCGCGCCGGGCCACCAGCGCGTCCCGCCCGGAGCCGGCGTCCATGCGGTCGACCTTGTTCAGCGCCAGCACCGTGGGCCGGTCGGCGACCTCCAGCTCGCCGAGGATCCGCTCGACGGCCGCCATGTGCTCCTCGATCGCCGGGTGGCTGGCGTCCACCACGTGGACGAGCACGTCGGCGACCTGCAGCTCCTCGAGCGTGGCGCGGAAGGCGGCCACCAGCTCGTGGGGGAGCTTGCGGATGAAGCCGACCGTGTCGGTGAGGATGAAGGGCCGCTGCGCGCCCTGCTCGACCAGCCGCGCGGCCGGGTCGAGCGTCACGAACAGATGGTCGGCGGCGGTGAGGCGGGCGCCGCTCAGGCGATTGAGCAGCGTCGTCTTGCCGGCGTTGGTATAGCCGACGAGGGCGACGACCGGCAGCCCGCTGCGCCGGCGCCCCTCGCGCTGCAGGCGCCGGTGCGTCTGCACGTGCTCCAGCTCGCGCCGGATCTGCATCACCCGCCGGCGGATCGCCCGGCGGTCGGACTCCAGCTGCGTCTCACCAGGGCCGCGCGTGCCGATGCCGCCGCCGAGGCGCTCGAGGTGGGTCCACTGCCCGACCAGCCGGGGCAGCAGGTACGTGAGCTGGGCCAGCTCCACCTGCAGCTTGCCCTCGGCGGTCCGCGCGCGCTGGGCGAAGATGTCGAGGATCAGCGCGGTGCGGTCGATGACCTTGATGCCGAGGCTCTGGGAGAGGTTGCGCTCCTGGATCGGCGACAGGGGGTCGTCGGAGATGAACAGGTTCGCCCCGAGGTCGCGCGCGACGGCCGCGATCTCCTCGGCCTTGCCCCGCCCGAAGTAGAGCGAGGGCGTGGGTGACGCGCGCTCCTGGGTGACCCGCTGCAGCACCGTCGCCCCGGCGGCCACCGCCAGGCCCGCCAGCTCCTCCATCGAGTCCTCGACTTCCCACCGCCGCTGCCGCGGCAGCCGGACCGCCGCGATCACCGCCCGCTCCGGCCCCCGCCGTGTCCCGTGCCCGTTGCTGGTCCCGGTGCGCTTCGCTCGACTCACTCGATATCGCCCTCCTGGTTCATCCTGCTCTCGATGGCTGCCGCGACGGCCTCGACGCCGCCGGCGGCGTCGACGTGGATCCACTCGATGTCCGGCTCGCGCGCGAACCACGTGAGCTGTCGCCGGGCGTAGCGGACCGTGTCGCGCTGCATGAGCGCCAGCGCGCGCGCCGGATCCAGCCGTCCGGCCGCCACCTCGACGAACTGGCGATAGCCGATCCCCTGCAGCGCCGGCAGTGCAGGCCCGTAGCCGCGGCGCAGCAGTCCTCGGACCTCCTCGGCCAGCCCGGCGGCCACCATCTCCTCGGCGCGCGCCGCCAGCCGCCGGGCCAGCAGCGCGCGATCGAGCGTGAGCCCGATGTAGGCGACACGCCACGGCGCGTCGTGGGCTCGCCACCGCACCTGGGCCTCGCCGACGGCGCTGCCCGCGCGCAGGCGCTCCAGAGCCCTGACGACCCGGACCTCGTCGTTGGGGTGCAGCCGGCGCGCCAGCGCAGGCTCGGCGGCGGCCAGCCGGGCGTGCAGCGCCACCCGACCCTGGTTCGCCGCGACCCCGGCCAGCTCACGGCGGAAGTCCGGGTCGGCGGGCGGAGCCGGGTCGAGCCCGCGCAGCAATGCGCGGATGTACAACCCGGTGCCCCCGACGACGACCGGCAGCCGGCCGCGGGCGCGGGTGGCGGCAATGGCGTCCTCGGCCTCGCTGCGAAACCGGGCGGCGTGGTACCGGTCGTCCGGATCGACGACGTCGACCAGATGATGCACCGCGGCCTGCCGCTCCGCCAGCGTCGGCTTGCCGGTCGCCGCGTCCATGCCGCGATAGACCTGGCGCGAGTCCGCGCTGATCACCTCGAGGGGCATCCGGCGCGCGAGCGCCACGGCCACGGCGGTCTTGCCGGCACCGGTGGGCCCGGCGATGACGAGCAGCGGCTCGCGGCGGGCGGTCATCGACTGGAGTGTACGCCCGGGCTCACCATGTTGGCAGGCTCGGCTCGCCTCCGGCTCGCCTCGGACTACCACGTCCGCTTGAGCTCGCGCCGGATGTCCTGCATCGACACGCGGCTCACGATGGGCCGCCCGTGGGGGCAGAAATAGGGGGTCTCCGTGGCCTCGAGGTCGCCGACCAGCCGGTCCATCTCCTCGGGGGCCAGCGGCGTGCTGGCCTTGACGGCGGCCCGGCAGGCGACGAAGGCCAGGGCGCGGTCGAGCGCCGGCTCGCCCGCCCTGGGATCGGCCAGCTCCTCCACCGCCGCCTCCACCAGACGCCGCGGCTCGTCGCCCCCGAGCAGCGTGGGGACCGCGCGCAGCACGACGGCGTCGCCGCCGAAGCCCTCGAAGGCGAAGCCCAGCCGCTCGAGCGGCGCGCGCCAGCGCTCGAGCAGCGCGCGCGAGGCCGGCCCCAGCTCGAGCGCCTGGGCGAACAGCAGCGCCTGCGAGGGCAGTGGTCCGGCCGCCAGCTGCGCGCGGATCTGCTCGAAGATCACCCGCTCGTGGACGACGTGCTGGTCCAGGAAGAACACCTCGTCCTCCGTGGTCGACACGATGAACGTGTCCTGCACCTGGCCCAGCACGCGGCCGAAGCGGCGGGCCGCGTACGGCGCCGCCGCCTCCTGGAAGAGCCCCGGCTGGGCCGCGGGCGCGGCGCCGCCGGCCGCCGGCTCTACCCCGGCCGGCCACCGGGGCTCGGCGCCGAGGGCCGGCACGACGCTCGGGCGGCGCAGCGCCTCGTGCAGCGCGGCCACGACCATCTCCTGCACGACGCGCGGCTGGCGGAAGCGCACCCACGCCTTGGTCGGATGCACGTTCACGTCGACGTCGGCCGGCGCCAGCGTGACGGCCAGGACGACCAGCGGAAAGCGATCGCGCGGCAGCAGCGGCCGGTAGGCCGCCAGCACCGCCTGGGACAGCGCGGGGTCGCGCACGGGCCGGCCGTTGACGATGACCACGATGTCGTCGCGCCCGCCCCGGGTGAGGTCGGGCGGGCTGGCCCACCCCGCCACCCGCACGCCGTGCTCGAGGCGATCGACGGCCAGCAGCCGCTCGGCCGTCTGCCAGCTCCAGAGCGCGCCCACGCGCTCGCGCAGGCCGGCCGCCGCCGGCGCGGTCAGCGCCGCCCGCCCGTTGTTGCTCACCCGGAACCGGACGGCCGGGTGCGCCAGCGCGAGCTGTCCAACGAGGCGCAGGCTCGCCGCCAGCTCGGTGGAGGCGGCCTTCATGAACTTCAGCCGGGCGGGCGTGTTGTAGAAGAGGTCGTGGACCTCGACGGTGGTGCCCACCTCCGCCGGGACGCTCAGCTGCTGGCTCACCGCGCCGCCCTCGCCGGCCAGGCGCAGCCCCTGGGCGGCCTCGCGGGCGCGGCTGGTGACCGTGAACCGGGAGACCGCGCAGATCGCCGCCAGCGCCTCGCCGCGGAAGCCCAGCGTGGCGATCGCCTCGAGGTCCTCGTCGGTCGCCAGCTTGGAGGTCGCGTGGCGCTCGAGCGCGACGGGCAGCTCCGCCGCCGTTATGCCGTGGCCGTCGTCGGCCACCCGCACGAGCGCCGCCCCGCCGTCGCGCAGGTCGACGGTGACCGCGCCCGCCCCGGCATCCAGCGCGTTCTCCACCAGCTCCTTGACCGCGGAGGCCGGCCGCTCGACGACTTCCCCGGCAGCGATCTTGTTGACGAGGGCGTCGGGAAGCTTACGGATCCGCATCGCGCTGCGAGCGTGGGCCCGGCCCGCGCCGGCGGGGGCCCCCGTCGATGAGCTGCTGCCACTTGACGAGGAGGTTCAGCGCCTCGATCGGCGTGAGGTGGGCGAGGTCGAGTCGGGCCAGCTCCTCGGCGACCGGATCGGCGGGCGCGGCGAACAGGCCGAGCTGCACGGCGTCGGTGGCGTCGGTGGTGGCCTGCCCCTGCTCCTCGAAGCGCGCCAGCAGCGCCTTGGCCCGCGCGATGACGCCGGTGGGCAGCCCGGCCAGGCGCGCCACCTGGATGCCGTACGAACGGTCGGTGCCGCCCGGCTGCACCTTGTGCAGGAACACGATCTCGTCGTTCCACTCGCGCACGGCGACGTGGAAGTTGCGCACGCCGCTCAGCCGGCCGGCCAGCTGAGTCAGCTCGTGGAAG
>Ga0299906_10002604_pt1 | contig 14923 bp, 15 predicted proteins | sample RVTome_14_FD_200259 | JGI IMG/M metagenome (GOLD analysis project Ga0299906, IMG submission 200259) | Soil microbial communities from uranium-contaminated site in the Upper Colorado River Basin, Wyoming, United States - RVT145D125 (version 2) ... | reverse complement strand
TTACGAGTCTCCAATTCGATGAAGCACCGGTCCCGGACGCGGTGCTTGCCAGGATGGCCGGCGCAGAACGGTAGATACTCACAGACTCCGTAGCCGCTTTGGCACGCCCCGGAGTTGCGATACGAGGGCGAAATGCCCATAGACCAGCGGCCCAGGCAGTCTAGCATCGCGTCGAACTCGGAGCGCCAGGTCGCTTGTTCCCGCCGCGTGTACGTCGCTGAGAATCTGACGAAGTAGTGTTCGGGGCGCTGTTGAATATCGGACTCGACGCGGTTTAGGAACTCCGCAAACGACTCGCTCTGCTTCTGACGCAGTTGCGGACGGCGAACGAGATTGTAGATTGCGTTACGCGCTGCCGTTCCGTAGATTTGCTCTGCCGCCCACAGATAGAGATTGATCTGCAAATCGTGCCCAAGCCGATCTGCGAGGCTCTCGTCGATTCGACCCCGTGTTTTGGTGTCCAAGACGCAGAGTTTGTCGTTCACTTTGAGGACAGCATCGATTTTGCCGCGAACAAAGATCGGCTTTTTCTTGCGGAAGAACGCGGTTTTGGGGTGATACCGAATAGCAAACTCGCGCTCTACATCGACGAACTCCATGCGCTTCCAATCTCTGTGGTAGTGCAGCGCGTATGCACGAAACAGAACCCGAACTAGAGCGCGAATCTGCGCGTCGCTCTCTGGATCGATGATCCCTCCCGTTTCCTCTCTCTGAATCGCGTCCAACTCATCGCATTCGTCGCAAATCCAATCCGCGAGCGAACCGCTGTCGCCTGCTCTGTCCATTCGGTATCGAGCATACGACTCATATCTCTGGTGAAACAGGGAGCCAAAATGCAGGTTCGTCATGTTGCGGGAGGGAACGATTCCCTGACGATACGACCAATCCGCTTTTTGAGGACACAGCAGAAATCGCTCTAGGAGGGATTGAGTGACTCCATCGCGCCACAAATCCCAGCCTGCGTAAGCAGGCGTCGGTTCCTCAAGCGGTGGGAAAATCTCTTCTTCGTTGCGTCTCATTGATTGATTTCCACAGCAGCAGGTTTAGAGTCCGTACCCCGTCTAACCATGCTGGCGACTCGCAGCCGCCTGCGCGCAGGATTGCCGCAGGATGGACTAGATGCTCGATAATCGTTGCGCTACGCAGCGCGAGCGGCAGAACGGCAGGCATGTACTGGCGGGGCGCTCGACCTAGCGTGAGCACCATGCTGGGGTGGAGTGCCTCCACTAAATCGACTAACCGAGTTGAGCAACACGCCACCTCGATTCGCTCTGGAGTCCGTGTACGGCTCCCAGTTCGATCCTGCGGTTTACACGCGACGAGATTCGACCATGCCAGGTTCGGTCGTCTCTGGAGGTTACTGCACGCAATCTCAATCATTCTGTCGAGCAGCCTCCCGGCGGGTCCGCAGAACGGGATTCCGAACGCATCCTCCATGTCCCCCGGCCCCTCGCCGACGAATAGACAATCCGTGAATCGTTGCGGGTCCGGGTCAAAGCGGTGGAGTACACGAGTTGGAGTTCGTGAGCCTAGAGGACACTGGCAACAGTCAGTCCATTCACGATCAGTCACGAGATTCACCGAAAATGCCCCTGTCTCCACAAACCGATTCCAACAGCATCCCAACTGTGCGATTTGACCTTCAGCGAGTCAATCTCCGGCAACAAACGGCGGATGCGAGCCTCCACGGCGGGTTTAGATAGCTGTCCCTTCCAAACCTCCACCGTCACCAGGATTGTACTTGTTCCACGCTCATTCAGGGCGCGAGACAGTACGCCTACAAAATACGACAGTTTGACGATATCGCCCCGTACCGCCGCTGCGTAACCGCGCGCCGAACTGCTGAAAATCGCAGGATACTCCAGATACGCCTCTGCCGCCGCGCCCTCTTCAGCGATGCGCGCCACAGCGTCGGCGAGGTGAGAGGCGCGTTCGACGTAGCCGCGCTGATTTCCTCCATAGAGATTCTGCACGCTGATCGGCAGGCATAGCTCCCGTTGCCAGCGCCCGGCATCCCAAACAGCCAGCCCGGTTCCCGTGAGTCCAGGGTCAATCGTGAGGACGGTTGCCATTAGTCCCCCGTTCCAGAATGCTGGCGGTTACGTCCTCCATGAGTTGCTGTGCGCTGTATCGCTTCATATGCACTCGATTCGCCACCGTTTCGTCAATCGTTCCCTCTGAAATCAAATCGAGGTATAACAGCGGTTCGGACTTCTTGGGATGCAGGATTCGATCCTCACTCTGGAGTCGATCCTCACAGGAATACGTGTTTGAGTAGTAAATCGCCGTCGATGCCTGTGAGCAGTCCAGCCCATGCCGCGCCGTTTTCTGTGTTGCTATCAGGACTTGAGGACCCCTAGGCGACGCGAACCGCGTTAGTCGGTCCCGACGATCCGCAGAGGATACTCCGCCGACGATTTCCACGGTGGAGATATCGTTTTCGAGTAGAGTCGTTGAGACCAACTCAACTTCTGCACGGAACCGACACCAAATCACTACTCGTTCTGCGGACAATTCGCCATTGAGTAGATGCAGAATCTCCTGCGATTTCGATTTACCAATGACCCCAGCTTTGGGGTCATGCCCCCCCGCAATGCGCGCGAGCCAAAGCTGCTGCACAACAATCCAGCGGGTAGAAACCTCTTCGCCGCCGGTCAGCGTCGCGATGAAGAGGCGCTCTAACTCGGTATACATTCTGCGTTGACGCGGACTCATTCCCACATGCCGCTTCTCGTATACCTTGCGGCTCCCAATCCCGGCGTCCCTACGCTGGAGTACAAACGCGCGACGATGCACTGCCTCTCGGATAGCTTCGCGAGATTCGCGTTTCGGAACCCAACGATTTTCAGCAGTCGGCCCCACAAAATGATGAGCGCGAAACGGCCAGAACTCGTGGAATCCAACGAACTTTCCGTCTAGGAATCTGAACTGTTGGAACTGGTCTAACAACGACTCTGGGGCGGGCAATCCCGAGAGAACGAAACGGTGCGGGACTTCGCGAAATAGTCTCACCATTAGATCGCTGATTTGCGCCTGCGGATTACGAATCGCTGTCGATTCATCGAGAACAACTGTGTACCAATCTAACCCTGCGATGAACGGAGCAAGCCGTTTTTTGTTGACGTGTGTAATCCCGAATCGATCTTTTCGCGTTGTCGATATCACGGGAGCCGAGGCACGTACCGCCTCATAGTTCACCAGAACCCACACGCGGCGATTCGTAATGCGTTGGAAAGCGTCGCAGAGTACCTCATTCCGAGAATCTTCAGAAAGCCCCCACCCCCGAAGCCAGGTTTCACCCTCTAGCGTCAATTCGTTCGCCCACGAAACCAACGTCGTTAGCGGTGCAATAACGAGGATTCGACTCGGTTTCGGACAGGCGAGTTTAGCCCACCGAATGACGACCAGCGTTTTACCGAGACGCATCTCCAGAAACAGCGCAGGATGCCGTGTACGACGACAATACGCAAGCGCCTTAACCTGGTGGCGCATTAGCTCGCGAAAACCCACTGTGGAGTCCACTCCTGACAGAAAAGCGGGGAGGAGGTTGCCCTCCTCCCCGCAGGTTGCTCGACTCCAACGTTGGGCGAAAGGAGTGAGCGCCGATGTCCGGCGTCAGCTTCGCCGTCGCTTGGGGCGAGTCCTTCCCCGTGTGCGAGGGGACGGCTTTGCGACCTTGCTTCGGGTGTCGGCCTTGGCGGCGGTCGCTTTCGCCTCGCGGGCAGTCCTCCGCGTCGTGGAGTCTGTCTCCGGCTCGGGTTCGCCAAGCTCGAAATAGACCCGCATGACGTTCAGCAGGTGCCGGGAATGCCGCAGGAAATGCGCTACGCCCCGCCCGCCTAGCGTCTGCCAGTGCGTGAGCAGATCGGTCAGGATGCCCGAGAGGCATACCGCGTCCGACTCCTCCACGAGGATGAACCATGTCGCGGAGTATCCCCCGCCCATCATTCGGCGATAGAGCGACTGGAACGATTTGTCGTTCTGTCGCGATTTCTGGTCGCCTTCCATGCGCGTCAGCAGTTGCCGGAACAACCCGTCCGGGATTCGGAGGGACAGTTCGCCGGGGTGCGTCGGGTCCGGGACCGCCTGCTTTTTGTCCGGCGTGGACGGCTGCGAGCGAGGCAGCGTTTTCGACGATGCCGACGGGCGATTTGGCGTCTGGCGCCTCACCGGACGGCGGCGCTTGGGAAGCCCCTCCGCCTCTTCCTCGTCCTCGTCCTCGTCCTCGTCCTCGTCCTCGTCCTCGTCATCGACATCGCCGTCGTCGTCCTCGTCCTCGTCCTCGTCGTCGTCGCTGGAGTCGAGATCGTCGTCAAGGTCCTCTTCGTCCTCGTCGTCGAAGCCGCTGTCGTCGTCCTCATCCGCGTCGTCTTCGTCTTCCTCGAAGTCGTCATCGACATCGCCGTCGTCGTCCTCGTCCTCGTCCTCGTCCTCGTCCTCGTCCTCGTCCTCGTCCTCGTCGTCGTCGCTGGAGTCGAGATCGTCGTCTTCGTCTTCCTCGAAGTCGTCATCGACATCGCCGTCGTCGTCCTCATCCGCGTCGTCTTCGTCTTCCTCGAAGTCGTCCTCGTCCTCGTCGTCGTCGCTGGAGTCGAGATCGTCGTCTTCGTCTTCCTCGAAGTCGTCATCGACATCGCCGGTGGACGGTTCCGGCGCGGGTTTCGAGCGCGACCGACGAGCCGGTTTCTCGTGTATCCGCTCCTCCTCCTCGGCGTCAGCCTCCGCCGCTGCCTGCGCGTTGAGTGCCTGCAACGATTTCGCGGAGATTTTCGTCTCCGATTTGCGCGCGAGGGTGCCGATCGGCATTCCGTCCTCAAGACGGTACGCCATCTGTATCATTTTCCCCGCGCGTCGCGGATTCTCCGCTTCGATCTTGACGATTCCATCGCCGACGCTAATGACAGCGCCGACGCTCCGATCCCCCTTTCGGTCCCCGGTTCCGATCAAGGTGACTGTCTGTTTCCTCGCCATGCGATTCTCCTCGTGTTGTAACAGCACGCTGTTTGCGTGCGTCCACCCCCAGCAGTGTGACGACCAAAAATCGCCATAGTCTGCGGAGTCTCCCTGCGGTCGTTCCACGATTCGCCCGTGAACCCGACGGTATTCTAACGCGGCTCCGTACCCCGCGACTGCTGCATCCATAATCCGTCGGCGGATGCCTCGGTCTGTTGCCTCCTGTTCTGTCGTTTCACGATACCGGGTGAGTAAGGCGTTCACCTCCGCGCCCGAGAAATCCTCCCCGTCAATTGCCTGTAGCCTGGGTCTCGCCGCAGAAACGTCCACCAGCAGAACGACGCCTACCGCGTCCAAAACGGTTCGCCCCGGCGTTACAGCGTCCTCTGTTGCGTGGTAAACCCCCGTTGCGTGCCATTCAGGAGTCGGCCAGGTCGCCCTAACCGAATCCAACCCTAGACGCGGATGATGGAGGAGGATATCGGCCATTCGTATTCGCCTGGAGTTGGAATATATCGCGAATCGTGCGCTACGCCCAGTTCAAAAATCAGTTTGATACCTAGCGCAAAAATAGAGGTCGGAATGTCCACACACGCTCCGACCTCCCGACCCCCGAGATAAATCCGTTTGTGCTCACCACGTCGGCAAGGCCAACTCCCCCGTCTCCTCGTCGATGAGGTTGTGGTCCTGTAGCCAACCGAACAGTGACGCCTGCCCCGAATCGAACATCAGTTGTGCCGCCTCGCGCTGTTCATTGGGACGGAAAATCGCGCGCGGGACAGGCTGCGTGAACCCCCTGACTGTCGTTGGCGGTTTCCAGCCGGTAATGTCGGCCCCGTCGAGATCGACGTTGAACTCCCGTCTCGTGGTGTCATACATTCCCCAGGCTGCCGAGGCGTTAGCGTTGACGAGATACGCCCCAGCGAGACTGCATCCCTCGGCGAACGAACAGCCCCGCTCCCACGTGCTGTACGGGGCATGGATGTTGCGGAAGCTGGTGCCGGTGCAGGCCACGTTGAGTCTCGCGCGTTCGAGGTCGGCACCGTCAAACCGCGTGCCGTCGCACAAACATTTGACGAATCGTGCGTTTTTCGCGATCACGTCGCGGAGGTCGGCGCCGGGGAGAGCGCACTGCGGGAACACGCAATCCGATATGTCCATGCCCCAGAGATTTGCGCCTCCCAGATAGGTTCCGCGCGGAAACCTGTGCCCCCGCAGGGTATCGCCCTCTACTACGTAGAGAACCTGTCCGACTGCGTTTTTGATCTCAACGCTCATTCGTTATCCTCCTCGTCGTCGTCATCCTCGTCGTCCTCGGGATCGGGATCGGGCGCCTCCTGCGGGCGCTCACCCGCCGCAACGCGCGGCATGTCAAGCGCCGCCTGCCGCGCCAGTCCCCGCGCCGCTTCGCGGGCAGGCAGCAACGCCTTCTTCGTGCCCTGCGCCGCCTCCTCTACAGCAATATCCGCCTCGGTTGCCGCGACGAATCGCTCTAGCCACTCCAGGCCCTGACGCACGATGTTATCTCGCAGCGCCCGTGCCGTGGCCGAGTCCACCTGACGCGCAGTCCGGAGCACGAGTTTCCGCAAACCGTAATTCGTACCCCGCGCGGATTCGCGCGTCCGTAGCACGAGCAATCGGTACGCGCCTGCGCGTTTTGCCCGGTTGAAAAGCTGCTTCGCCGTTTCGGTGATTGTCCCGCCTAAATCATCGAGCGGGATGGGGAGAACTCGCTGAATCTCCCGGCCCACGATCCGCGATAGCCATTTCCAGATCATGTTTCGCCTCCCTTTTCGGTCATTTCATTCAGGGTTCGACTCCACAGGCGGCAAATCCTTCTCGATTCCCGGCCCCTCCCGCGCGTACAGAACTCCACGCCCCAGCAGCGCCCACGCCGCCGCCTGCACAAACTCTGCGTGCTCTGGCAGGTAGATACCTGCGACGTAAACAGCTATCGCCGCCGCTACGCACCACGCAGTTCGGCTTTGCCAAATCGGTTTGTCAGGTTGTATCATTAGCCGTCCTCCTGTTCGTCGTTGATCGCTAGTCCCCACTGTTTTTGAGTTTGGCCTCTAGCCAACCCATGAGCCGGGCTTGCGCTGTTTCAATTGCGTTCAATTTCTCGTATATCGTTCGACGAGTCGCGGCTTCCTGGAGGCGAACCTCTTTGCACTCCTGCACGTGCTTATCGAGGAGGTTCATTTGCTGTTCGAGGCGATCTTCCTGCTGTGTCAGGTGCCGCGTGAAACGGATTAGCATTCCGAGAAGTCCCGCAATCGATATCCCGAGAATGCCCGTGATTATGGTAAACAGTTGAACTCCCGTCATGAGACTGCCTCGCCAATTACTTTCTGAACTGCAACGCGGCATAAGAAATGAACGTGAATGTGTCATTGCCGCCGTCGGTTATCAGCCGCATGAAATTGTCCGCTTTTGCCCCTGCGGCGCTCAAGTCCCGCCACGACGAGACCAGCACCCCCGTTGCGTTGAGCGCAACAGACGGATTTGACGATCCCGCAGTCCAATATCCCCATGCCGTATCGTCAGAGCTTTTCTGGGCGCGCAACGTCCCCCCAGTGGAATCAGTTTGATTGTGCGCCACAATCCGAACTTGATTATATGAGGAAACATCCGCTTTCGCCCGGATTATAGCGGCGCTTTCTGCGTTGTACTCTTTCAGCGCCGCCGTCACCTGATAAGGCACTCCTTCGTACGCATTAGCCCAGAGTACAACGTTCAGCATCAACGACGATTCCAGGCTCGCCAGAAAATCGTCGAGAATCACGAGTCCCCTGTTGTACGGAATTTCTTTCGCAGACTGCGATTCGAGCACGTACGGCAGTTGTAGATTGGGCGTAGACATGGTGTTTACCTGAACTGCAACCGAATCGGACCTACTCCAGCCGTGTCGTTATCGCCGTTGATAGTTACAACCCGCAGAAGTACGTCTGCTTTCGCAGCTATTGCGAGGTCTACCCATGCGCCTGCGTTGACGCCTACCGCGATTCCGCATGTGGGTCCTGTCGCACCGTCGAGATAGTCCCAATTCGATCCGCCATCGGTGGAGTATTGTCCGCGAAACTCGCCAGGGTCTGCCGCTGCATCGACTGCCGCAACGATGCGCGCCTGCGATTTAGCGGACAAATCAAGTTGAGTACGCGATAACGCAGATGCTGACGCCTCAAACTCTAGCAGAGCCGCCGTCACTGTCCATGTTCGCCTCGCACCGTACATACAGGCATCAATGATTGCGCCCTCTTGAATCGCCACAATCAGAGCATCGAGAAGATCGCTATTGGCGTTGATTGTTGATTCTTTGTCAGACTGCGCTTGTTCGAGATACGTCAGTCCGATGTTCGGAGTTTCTGCCATTAGATCGTCGCCTCTCCAGGGTAGCCACGCTCATATTTACCTATCTGATAAATTACCACGTCCACGGCGGGTTGGGGTGCGCCGAAGTCGTTAGTCTGTTCCGCCGCCGTGTACTCGGCTTCCTCCTCTAATACCTCTATAGTTCGCACAGTCACGCCGCTATCGAGGATGTCTACCTCGTACGCCTCCACCGCCTCGCCGAGTGGGATATCATCGCCGTCGCGAAACTCGAAATCCAACCGCGCCCGCCGCTTCCATGTGATTGTGAGATTGTCGGAGCCGTCCCGCTCCCCCGCGATATCGACGGGAGAGTACGGCTTGAACTCCAAACCGGTCAACGTCGCGGGTTGGTCGCTGGCGTCTGCGATATCTGCGCCGATTGTCACCGGGCGCAAGAGCACGTCTTTTCCAATCAACGCCTCCGGGAAATCCACCCGTTTGACGGCTCCCCCAGACAACAGGACAAACCGCTCACCGGTCACGTGATCGGCCCAATAGGCGTCAGTCCCGCGTCTCCCTCGGAGCAGATTAGAGAGCCGATACTGGTCACTCCCCAGGTCCTCTACGGATTGAAAACCGATGATCTCATCACCGAGAATTGCCGCATTTGTACCCGCCAACATCTCCGCTTCAGAGCATCCCTCCAGCGCCGCCCCCTCTACGGCTTCATCGGGCAGCGCCTCTACATCGACGGTGCTCACTGCGTCGATTAGTCCCGTTGTCTCCGGGTCCGGGGCGTCCAATACAGAGAGTGTTTCGCCAATCGCCGCAGGGTCCTCCAGCGTCTCGAGCACTTGGTATGATTCACCTTCATCGCGACTGATAAACACAGCGCAACCCGGCCAATCTCCCTGTCCGGTTGCGGCCAGGTACAGCCCCAGCGTGTTTGCGTCCGCGTCCCTAATAGCGTTGCTATTCCAAGCGATCAGGGTTGTCTCGCTAGAGTCGATCAAATCCTCGTCGTCTACCGGATTGGGGATGATACCCGGCGCAGCTTCCTGATCGTAATTCTCGGGACGGTAGCGCACGAGCGAAAGCGCCAACGGACCGAACAGCGAAACGTCCATCTGGACAATTTTGAACAGCAGTTCTCGCCCGTCAGAAGTCGTGTGCGCCAACACGTCTCCGGGCGTATACTGGAGATAGCTCCCAAATGGTACTTGAGTAGATGCCTGAATCCGGCGCGACCATTCTTCGTACAGTATGCGCTCTGCTGCGAGGCGGGCCGCTGCATCGCTCATCGTCAGCGGCGTCGAAATCGTAAGACGCTCTTGCAGGTGTAGTTTTGTCGGCCGAATCGCGTGCTGCTCCGCCTGGTCGTACCACGCAGTTGGCGAGAAGTACGTCAGATCAACTTCATACGGGAGTTCAATTTCACTCACATGCCGATACTCCATCGTACGAACAGAATCATCCTGCCCCGCTGTCCAGAAATCGGCCCCCAGGTCCGCCGATTCCAGCGTTCCGTTCGCTCCCGTTCCGGCGTCGCGCGCGATTAGTTTACCGTCCGCCTCCAGTAAATCAACGTTATAGACCCGTAGAAGCGGATCGATCAGACTTCGCGCTTCCTGCCGGTTCGCGGCTACAAACCCCCCGATTTCTGGTGTTGCACTCGCCACATCGTATTCAGCCGAATCCAGCCCGCATTTACCGAACAAATCAGCGAGTACGTCGCCAACCGTCAGCGCGGGCGAAGGCGCTTCGATATCGAAGAACAGCGCGGGGATTCGGTTCCCAAATCGCTTCAAATGGAAATCTTCAAACACGGCGTATGCCAGCCCTCGATACGCTGGGGCTGCTCCCTGGTGTGCCTCGATTAGAGGATCGGGTTCCTGCGTCTCGTCGCCGAGATAGAGGCGGATATCGTACTGCGATGTTGGCGATTTCTGGCTATTGTAGATAACTGTGTCTTCACCCCAGATTCGACGAATCCCTGGAATCGGCCCCGCACAGATTGCGACCGCCATGTTTATGTAGTAGTTATAGATAACCTCGGTTACGCTCCCGCCGCCCTTACCAGCATCATGTTCGCGCTCCTTTTTGGTTCGCCGGATTTTGCGCGTCCAGATCAGGTTTCCAGCGACTCGCGTTTCGCCGTAAACAATCGGGATCGGGACACCATACGACGATCCTGGGGTTCGCAACGAGTCGAGCTTCCCCCGCTGTTGAGGCTGGAGTCGCGGCGGGAACAGCATTCCGGCCAAAGACGTTCCGATGGCCCACCCCAGCATGGGGTTTCCGAACGCCGCGCCGACACCCGCTCCGACGGCTCCTAGTACGATCGTTGCCATGTCGCTCCCGTCATTCCCACCGGAATCGGCCCACGGTGCGCCGACGCCAAGATTCAGCGTACCGATGTTCTACTACGCGGCCGGCGCACTCATAGGCGTGTATCATCGTCTCGTCGTCTGTCCAAATCGCGACGTGTTGTTCCGTGGATCGAATACGGAAGAGCAACACGTCTCCCGCACGGAGTAACTCTCCAGCGTCCAACTCTCGCAAGACTCGCGCCAACGCCGCGCGTACCTGTTCAGGCTTTACAAAACGTGAATACCCTGTGTAATCGTACTGCGTGAGGTCTAGTTCGTGCGCGACACAGGCGAGCAGCCCAACGCAGTCCACGCCCCTCCCCTTCCAGCGGCCCTGGTGGCGAAATGGAGTCCCTACGTATTCTCGCGCTTTGGCAACGATAGCCTCTCCTGGGGTCATCGTCGTAATCGTCATCATCGTCGGCCTCTTCGCAGAAGCATCCGGTGCTCTGGCACATGCGGTTCGCCTCGAAAATTGTCTGTGTTAGCGAACTTATCGCGGCATGTCAGAAAGGCGCGGTCGCAACCCGCCTCCAGCATCGCCTCTTCACCTACAGATACTGTAAACGGAAACGGCTCCTGCAACACGATCAGCGCGTCACCTGAATCAAGTGTATGCCGTTTCACCTCACGAGCAATATTGACGTTCGGCCCCTCATTGAAAACCACTCGCCCATACGTGTAATGCCCAGAGGCGGCAGAATCACTGCCGAACCGGATCGTGTAGTCATCAACAACCGCTGTTACATCGCGGTTGAACTGGAACGGCCCCAGGTCAATTTTACATCGCTCATCGCCCAGAGCTTTCACCCGGCAGAGAGGACTCGTTAACTCTCCAATCTGCTGTGAGAGACGCTGCGAAAGGGATCGAAACTCCGCCACAAATCGCCCGTCTCTGTGCGTAATCTCCCCAAAGTATCCCGTCACCATTACCAACGATCCGGCGAACACGTTTTTCGGGTTGACCATGAACAGCGTCACGGTCGCCCCGTCATACAGTCCAGCGAGCAGAGCATCCTCTGTGATTGAGGAACTCGTTATGACTCCCATTACGTCAAGATTCCCCACTCCGACACCGAGTTCATGCTGGATCGCTGAAGAATCTAGCGACGAGGTTGACTCATACAGGATTTCATCGACCGTCAAATCTCTATTGAACGACGTGAACCCGTGCTGCACTCCGTCTAGACGTTCAATCAGCACACAAACGGCCATGTAGAATCCGGGCTGGAGAACAATCTCCGCAAACTGATCGGGAAGGAGTCGAGTACCGCTCATCGTTACGTCCGCACCTCAACGACTGGGATCGGCCCCCAATCGCGAATATTTACGTCGGTTTGCTGCATCCGCATTTCGTCTGTGTCGAATCTGGCAGGAACATCGAACTCGCATGTGACTCTCGGAACGAAACCCGGCGCTTCGGTGAACGTCACGATTCCCGTCGTATGATCGACACTGAACCCACTAACGATCTCAACGTCCCCAGCATCGTAGATCATGACCGTACCCTCTACGGGTTTGTAGACGTTTCGTACCGTCGTTACGCTGCCGGACGCATACCGTTTGACAATCTGGAACTGATCGTCTGTCCCGGAAATCAACGTCATGTTCTCAGCCTCGACAATCCGATAATCAGACCAATCCTTGAATCGGAATCCGCGCAGTCGCCCCTGCCGCGCCATGAAGAACGCGATCAGGATATCGCCGGCGTCCCGGCTTTGGAGTCCCTGCGAAACATCCCACTGCCTACGCGGTGCGTCCCAAAACGCGATACGCTGCTCCGTCCCTGCGGCGGTGGCGATGACGTTGGTACGGAAAACGGGTCCGCCGACTGCCCCGCGAGCGATCTGCACAGGAAACTGAATCTCGTCGATCTCCGGTACGGTGCCGGGAAGCGCAGGCTCAAACGCCGGATCAGCGTCGATCTCGGACGGCGAGAACACGCCCGCTTGGTAAAACGCGGTAGTCAGAATCCCGAGAGTGTTTGTCACCCCGAGGAATCGTGTACCACCAGGATTCCCGTTCATCTGCTCTGCCGTCTCTACCTCGAATCGTCGCAGCCGTACGGTCGCACCTGTCGGCGATATACGCAGCGCGTACTCTTTGCCCTTCTCGAGTAAAAGTGTCTGATCGAAAACGAAGTTTCCGATACCCTGATTGCCCCAGTGGGCACTCGCGTTGAACTCCGGCGAAGTCCATAAAATCGCACCATCGGTTATGCTGTACAGTTGCCAATTGAATCCTGTAACCACCCCTGAGAGAAACGTCATGTTCGCCCAAGCACCGCTAACAGGAAAATCGTCACTGGGAGCGAGGTACATACCTGCGCGTTGTCCACTGCCAACCGACGTGAAGCCCGAAACGCTACTAATCAGGTAGCAGCCGAATACATTGTAGATGTTGCCGTCGCTGTACCGTAGAGCAAAAATTGGATTTCGATTGAGCTTACTCCACGCGCCCCCAACGCGATGCGCGCAGTACGGTATATCGCGCGTGAAGTTCCGATCAATCGACACCATACGCAGATTCGCCGTTGACGGGTCGGGGAGTTGCAGCGTAAACGCCGCGAGTCCCGCACGAGTCACCGCGACAGGAGTATCTAGCGCAATCTCCTCAATCGTGTTCGCGTCCCCGGTCACAACGGCGATGGTCGCCTCCGCGCCTGCGGCGAGCAGAGTCCCCGTCGGCAACCCGTCTGCGTCTCCGACCGTCTCTAGCGCGGCGTGCATCGCAGGCTCGCCGGTCGTCACCGCGCCCCAACGCCAGATCAAATGCGTTACGGTGCCTGTTCTCGGAAACACGAAAACAACACCAGCGCCTTCGCCTGCCGCATCCATCAACATCGTCGTACTGAACGACGTAGTTCCTAGTTGTTGGATATCCGGCGAGAGTTTCATGGCTACCGAAACCGGCCCCCGACTCGCCGTTCCAGCGCCTGTTTCGCCGTCAGTCTGGAATCGCGAGCCTGTTCAGTGTCGATGGACTGTTTGATTCGGTCATAAATCAGTTCATCGCCGCCGTACTCGGCGCTTGGCGCGTCGCTTGTCAGACGATCCCACGGTACAACGACGATTCGTTCTCGCGCAGATTCGTCGCGCAGAGTTAGGATGGCGTGTCCGCCTCCAGGGCATGAAATCTGTGAGACTAGGAACTCTGGCATCGTCATCGCCTGCCGTCGGTCGGTCCCCGGTTTCGCCGGCGCATCGTCGCCGCCTGCTCCCACGATTCAGCGATTAGCTGACGCTGGGAACGGCGGAATGCGTCCGGGTTAGGGGTCGTAATGTTGAAAATCGGGGCGAAAGTGAACGGCCCCATATCGTCTATCTGGTCATTTGAAACTACACGCCCGAAGCGCGACGGAACAAAAACCTCGGGTCCGCTCTCGCCAACCAGGTAGGCTCTACCGAAATCAACCGGCCCGCCGTGGGCGCGTGCGCCGGCGAGCGCCAACTGCGGGGCGCGGACGCCAAACGCTGAACCGATTACGCCTGTAATGAGTTGCACGAGTTGACTCGCGAGCCACTCCTGCGCCATGTCGATGAGCAGTTGCTCAAAACCTCGAATGATACTGGAGAAGAAGGCGCTGAATCCATGAGACAGTTCACCGAGGGCGCTCTTGAACAGCGATTTCATCCCGCCCGCCAAATCCGACAGCACTTCCCGAATCGATTCCAGCCGTTTGACCTCCTCCTGTGTCCGCTGAATCTCTCCGATTAGTGCTCCCTGTTCGTCTGTGAGTGTCGCGGTGAGTAGCCCTAAATCAGAGAGAAGCGTCTCATAGGCAGTTGCGTCCCCCGTAAGCTGGCGGAGTGCGAAAGACTGCGACTCTAGGGCGTCTCGCAGTCGTTCTGTCGTTTGTGTTTGATCGCGAATCGCGTCCGCTTCCCGTTCACGCTTTTCGATTAGTTGGTCGGAAAGCAAACTCCAGAAAGTCGATTCCCGAATGATATCCTGAATCGCTTTCGGTTGCTCCTCAAGGGCCGCTCCCAATGTTGCCCACGAACGGCGCGACGCTTCGTTAGTCGCCGTCAGTTCACCCCAGCGTCGCTTCGCCTCCACGGCTGAATCGTTCGCCGTGTTCAAAATGCTCGTGGCCGCTTCCTGGCTAATGCGTAGCTCCTCATTCCCGCGTTTCCAATGCGAAAGAGTCTCCAGTAGCGCCTTCACGTCCGGTTCGAGGCTCTTCAGGCGTTCATCGAATCTGGAAATCGCTTCCGATTCAGCGTCAGACACACCGAGCAACACGGCGCGTTCGAGCGCCAGCTTTTGAATTGCGTCAGTTAGCGATT
>Ga0299906_10002603_pt1 | contig 14929 bp, 9 predicted proteins | sample RVTome_14_FD_200259 | JGI IMG/M metagenome (GOLD analysis project Ga0299906, IMG submission 200259) | Soil microbial communities from uranium-contaminated site in the Upper Colorado River Basin, Wyoming, United States - RVT145D125 (version 2) ... | reverse complement strand
CCGATCATCGAGCTGTTGCGCGGGTATTTCGATCTCGACGACCAGGAGCCGGCGCGGGCGGCCCGCCACAAGGTGGCCGGGGCGCTGCTGATGCTCGATCGCGACTTCGAGCCGGCGCTCCCGGCGGTCTTCGACTTCCTCGGCATCGACGATCCCGACCGGCCGGGCACACCGCCCGTCGCCGACCGCATGCGCCAACTCCACGTCGTCGCCGAACGACTCATTCGGGCCGCCAGCGAACGGGGCCCGGGCGTGATGCTGATCGAAGACCTGCACTGGATCGACCCGGGCAGCGAGCGGTTTCTCGACGCCGTCATCGCGGCGGCACGCGCGACCCGCACGCTGCTCCTCGTGAACTTTCGCCCCGAGTACCACGCGGCGTGGATGGGCGACCCCGCCTACGAGCCGATCGCGCTGCGCCCGCTCGGCGACGAGGCGGTGGTGGAGCTGCTCGAGGAGCTGCTCGGCAGCGACGCGTCCGTCGCCGAGCTGCGGGATCGCATCCGCCGGCGCACCCGCGGCAACCCGTTCTTCATCGAAGAGATCGTCCAGTCGCTGGTCGACCAGGGCATGCTCGTCGGCCGGCGCGGCGGCTACGAGCTGGTCGACCCGGCGGCGCGCTTCGAGATTCCGCCGACGGTGCAGGCCCTGCTGGCCGGCCGCATCGACCGCCTGGGCGACGTCGATAAGCACGTGCTGCAGACGGCCGCGGTCATCGGCAAGCGCTTCGTCGAGTCGATTCTGGGTGACGTCGCGGAGCTGGACGCGACCACGGTGGGCGACGCGCTGAACCGGCTCGTGGCAGCGGACTTCCTCTACCCGGAGGCGTTGCTGCCGGAAGCCGAGTACGCCTTCAAGCACCCGCTCACCCGCGAGGTGGCGTACGCCTCGCAGCTCGGCACGCAACGCGCCCGACGCCACGGACTGGCGGCCCTGGCCATCGCCGGCGCCCAGCCCGGGCGCGAGCAGGACCTGGCGGCCCTGATCGCGCACCATTGGGAGAACGCCGGCGAGGCGGCCCTGGCGGCCCGCTGGTATCGGCGCGCCGCCGAAGGGGCCGGGCTCGGGCAGGCGGCCGAGAGCCTGGAGCACTGGGAGAAGGTGCAGTCGCTCGCCGCCGCAGCCCCGGCCTCCCGCGAGACGGACGAACTCGGCGCCATGGCCCGCGCGCAGATTCTGTCCTTCGGGGCCCGGGCCCGCGCGGTCACGGGCGACGTGGAGACGATCTTCCAGGACGGCATCGCGCTCGCCCGCCGCAGCGGCAACGACCGGCTGCGGGCGCGGCTCCTGGCCGCCTACGGCGCCTCCACCTTCCTGTCGCGCGGCGACTTCGAGGGATCGCTCGTGCCGTTGCAGGAGGCGATTCGACTCGCCGACGAGAGCGAGGATGCCGCCACGCGCGTGATGACCCGATTCCATCTCGTGCAGGTCTCGACGGGTGCGGGTCGTTTCGACAGCGCGCTCGCCACGGCCGCGGCCACCCTCCCGCTGTGTCTCGACTGGGACTTCGGCGGCGAGCTGGTCGGCTACAGCCCGCGCTTCGGCCTACTCTACTACCAGGCCATCGCGCTGGCGTACGCGGGGCGCTTCGAGGCGGCGCGCGCCGTCGCCGACGAGATCTTCTCGTTCGTCCGCACGCGCGACGATCCCTTCCTCGTCGCCGCAGCGAACATCGCCACCACGCCGCTGGCGCGGCTCGCGGGCGACCTCACCACCGCGCGAGCCCGCGCCAGCCGGGCCTTCGACGTCGCCGAGCAACTCGGCATCGTGGGCCTGCGCATCCTGGCCCGACTGGAACTCGCTCGGACGCTGATGGACGGCGACGAGTGGGACGAGGCCGTGACGATCCTCGAGCACCTGCTGGCGTTGATCGAGGAGACCGGCGTCACCCGCGTGCTGTGCGTGCCGGCCAACGCCCACCTGGCCGAGAATCTGGTGGCGCTCGGACGCGGCGAGGCCGCGGCCGCCCGGTGCGGCACCGCGCTTGCCGGTCTGGCGGGGGCGGGCTGGTTGAACGGCTACGTCACGCACCTGGCGCACGGTCGGGTCATGGCGGTCTCCGCAGCCGACTGGACGGCGGCCGCCGCGGCGCTGGATCGAGCCGACGACATGGCGCACCGGGCCGGCGCGCGTGCTCTCGAGCCCGCCATCCTCGACGAGCGCGCGCGCCTGGCCCATCTGGCCGGCGACAAGCCCCGCTGCGAGCAGCGCCTGCGCGAGGCGGCCGCACGCTGCCGCGCCCTCGGCCTGCCGCGCCGCGAGAGCCAACTCGGACGCTGGCGCACGCGCCACGGCTGATCTCGGCTGGCAACTCGGGGTGGGCTGCCGGTAGAGTCGAGTCATGAGCCGGCTGGCGTACGGACCCGCCGCGATGCCTCGTCCTCGGACGGCTTCGCCCGAGGACGTCGGGCTCGATCCGGAGCGGCTCGACGCGCTGATCGCCCGGGCCCGGCGCGAGGTCGACGCCGGCCACATCGGCTCCTGCCAGCTCGCCGTCGCCCGGCACGGGCGGCTCGCCCTCCTGCGCACTCTGGGCACGGTGACGCACGAAGGCCGGCCGGCCGCCGCCACCGACGACACCCTGTACGTCGTCTTCTCGTGCACCAAGGGCATCGTCTCGGCCGCCATCTGGCTCCTCGTTCAAGAGGGGCTGCTCGATCCCGCCGAGCGCGTGGCCGACATCGTCCCGGAGTTCGGCACGAACGGGAAGGACGTCGTCACGGTCGAGCAGGTGATGACGCACACGTCCGGCTTTCCCAACGCGCCCTACCCGGCCGCGGAGTGGGCCGACCGCGAGAAGCGCCTCGAGCGCTTCGAGCGCTGGCGGCTCGAGTGGGAGCCGGGCTCGCGCTACGTCTACCACCCGACCTCGGGCATGTGGGTGATGGCCGAGATCCTGGAGCGCCGCGCCGGCACCGACTACCGCACCTTCGTGCACGAACGCATCGCGGCGCCGCTCGGCCTGCCCGAGATGCGACTCGGCCTGCCGCGCGCGCTGCACCACCGGCTCGCCGACATCGAGTACCGCGGCCAGGAGGCCTCGCCCGCGGAGCTGATCGCGGCGGGCTGGCCGGGCGAGTTGCCGAAGACCGAGGTCACCGAAGACTTGATGCTCGGCTTCAACCGCGACTTCGTGCGCGAGGCCGGCGTGCCGGGCGGCGGCGGCGTCATGACGGCCGCCGAGCTGGCGCTCTTCTACCAGTCCCTGCTGAACGACGGGCGCGCGCCGGACGGCACGACCATCTGGACCCCCGAAACCTTGCGCGGGGCGCGGCGCATCCGCACCAGCGACCTCGTCGACCCGGTATTCCAGAAACCCGTCTGCCGCGCCTTCGGCATCTGCGTCGCGGGCGACGAGGCGCGCAGCTACCGCGGCTTCGGCGGCACCAATTCACCCGAGGCCTTCGGCCACGGCGGCGCTGGCGGGCAGATCGGCTGGGCCGACCCGGCCACGGGCATTTCGTTCGCGTTCCTGACCAACGGCTTCGACCGCAACCCGCTGCGCATGGGACGGCGCGGCGTGGCGCTCTCGAGCCGCGCGGCCGCGGCCGCGTCCGCGTGACGGGCGGCTGACGACCACGGTACCGGCACGCGACGTTCGTGGCCGACCCTCGATCCCGCGCGAACGCCGGCTCGACCCGCACTCGTGCGCCAGGAGCAGCGTTCGGCTCGGTGGCCCGCCCTTCTCTGGCTCGAGCAGGTGAAAGATCGCGAGGCGCCGCAGGCGCGACGGCCGCTGGTCGTCCCACTCCCGGCACAGGTACGCGGCCAGCCCGACGCGGAACGGACGGTACGTTCGCAGCGCCATCAGGTTCCAGAATCGGCGCCAGTTGTGGTTCGGGTACGTCTCGGAGAAGTGCGCCGGCCGGACGATCGGCCCGAGGTCGCCGCCCTCGAGGACGTCGACCCGGCTCCCCGCTTCGGTCTCGCCCACGACCAGGAACCATCCACGCTGCTGGCGGTCGATCGACGTGAAGATGCTCCACTTCTGGGTCAGAGCGAGGTGCATGGCGAGTCCCCGCAGGTAGCCGAGCGGCAGCGGTCCACCGCCGAAGGTGTTCGCCCCCCAGGCTGCGAGGACGAGCACGAGGCTTGCCGCGGCCACCGCCTCGCGCAGGCGCCTCGCCCACGGCTGCGGTGGCTGCGACCGGTCGAACCGTGTCGACGCGCCCTCCGGTGCACGCGCGCCCAGCCGATCGAAGAACCACGAGGGCAGGAACACCGAGACCGCCACGATGCTCAGGATCTCGAACAAGCCGATGTGGATCATGAGCTGAATGCCGAGGTGGAAGGCGATGAACGCGAGCACCGTCGCGGTCCGCACGTACGGTCTCCCGAACGACAGGAGCAGGACGAGTGGGCCGACGCACTCGACCGCGAGGGTCCCGTATGTGAGCACCGGCCCGACGCCGGACAGGTTGTCGCCCACCCACTCGCCGAAACGATTCGTGTACATGTCGATGTCGAGAAAGAGATCGACGGCTCGCCCGCTCGTCCATATCTCGTGCTTCAACTTGAGGAGGCCCGCCCCCAGGTAGAAGGTGGCGATCTGGAGCAGCAGGCCGGCGCTCCCGAACGAGCATACGCGCCGGGGCGGCACGCGGCCCGACACGATCCGGTCGACGGACGCCGTCGCACCGAGCGGCAGGAACAGCGCCCAGAACGTGAGGACGGCGAGGAGGCTGTCGCCGGTGTGACAGACGAGCGGGTTGCGGGCCTGCACGGAGACGAGCAGCCAGAGCGAGAGCAGTGTCGCCAGGCGGGTCTTCAGGCCGACGATGAGCGCCACGGCGAGCAAGCCCGCGACCGTGAAGAGCAATGCCTGGGCCCAGAGGTCGCCGCTCAGCACGTACAGCCGAAAGACCCCCGGCCCGGGACGGATGGCGGCCAGGGACGCGCGCGGCAACACCCCGGCGTCGGAATAGTGGGCTTCGAGCGAAATGACCCGCTTGAGCACGTCCGAGAGAAGGACCACCCCGAGGCCGAGCCGGAACAGCGCCAACGCACGCACGTCGATCCCGAACGAGTCGTCGATCGTCGCCCGGATCCGCCGCCTGGCCACTCGGCTCCCGTTCGCGGCCCTCACGGATCCGTGATACGCGGGTCTTCTTCAAACTCACAACTAGGGAGGTCGGGGAATGAGGATACTGGTGGTGGCGAGTTTGGTCCTGGGACTGATGGTCGCGCCTGCGGGTGCCCAGTCCAAGAAGAAGGTCTGCAAGGAAAGCTGTGGGGCGGTGATCACGACCTGCGAGCAGCAGAACGAGGCGGCCGGCTTCGGAACACTCGTCGGCAAGAAGTGCAAGCGCTCGGTGTTGAAGCGCTGCAAGCAGGAGGGGCCGGAGATCTGCCAGGCGTTCTGCGGCGACGGCGTGGTGAGCGGCGCCGAGCAGTGTGACGGGGCGGAGCTCGGGAGCGCCACGTGTCAGAGTGAAGGCCTGGTGTCGGGCACCCTCGCGTGCGGCTCCGACTGCCTGTTCGACTTCTCCGGCTGCGAGGCCTGCGGAAACGGCACGATCGACGACGGCGAAACGTGCGACGGCAGCGTGCCGGTTGGGACGACGTGCACGTCGCTCGGCTTCGACGCGGGGACACCGAGCTGTACGGCCGAGTGCTTCGTGAGCAGCGACGATTGCGGTGGCATCCAGAGCATCGCCCTGGACGACTTCAACATAGCGAGCGGCGGCGCCGTCTGGCTCGACATCGATGGCAACGACTTCACCATCGACGAGGGGGCGGGGGGAGACTTCACCGGAGCGGGAGACGACGCCTTCGACGGCGCCTGGGGCATCACGGTCGACGCGGCGAGCTTCGCGCCGGGGGACGGGCCCGCCTCGGCCACGTTCTTCACCAGCGTCAACGCGGCAACGATCACGACCCTCACGCAGGCGCTCTCGGGTCTCGACGTCTCGGCGCTGGTGACGGTGTTTCGGTCCTCACCGACGCTGCGGCTGATCATCTCTCTGGCGAATCCGACTGGAGCCGACATCATGTCGACGATCGGCACCGACACGAACTTCGGCTCCGACGGCGCCACGGTGATCGACGCGACGTCGAGCGGCGACCTGCTCTTCGACACGACGGATCGCTGGGTCGTCTCCTCGGACGGCGTGACCATGTCCGACCCCGTAAACGGGTCGGTCCTCTACGGCCCGGGGAGCCCCGCGGTGACGCCGACGTCGGCAACCCTCGTGCCACCCTCTGATAGCCTCACGACCGACTTCGACATCACCGTCCCAGCCGGCCAGACGCGCTACCTGATGTTCTTCTCGCAGATGTCTGGGTCTCCAGCCACCGGCACGACGAACGCCATGACGTTCGACTCGAACGACGATGTCGACGCGGCAGGCCTCCTCGGTGGGCTCACCGAAGCCCAGCGGGGCATGATTCTCAACTGGGATCTGTAACGGGGACGTGAAGCCAGCCCCTCCGGGGTGCCTCTCGTCGGCTTGGCGCGATGGTCGTGCCCCCGGAGCCGTACGGGGGGGGCCGAGCACGGCCTTCCTCCCGACTGCGGGCTCGATGGCATGGCCCACAGCCGGCCCTCCGTCCCCGAATAGCGCAAAATCCCGCTTGACGTGGAGCGTACGTCCTCGATACGAGGCGGGATAAGGGCCTATAGTTCCCGGCGTGTCTGGTCTCGTGGCGCTCCATGGGGGAGGAAGAACAAGTGAAGAATCTCGTCGCGCTCGCAGTAGTCCTCGGGATGATCGTCGGTGCCGGGACGGCCAGTGCCGCCGACATCGGGGTCACGGGCAAGAAGCTGATCATCGTCGACAAGACGACCTTGGCCTCACGGGCGAAAGTCGTCTTTGTCGCGAAGGACAAGACGGCGGGCATCACGAAGGGGACCGGCACCGACGTCGCGACGATCGATGCGGTGTTCGACGTCAAGTACGCCAACGGCAGCGCCGGGGGCTCGTTCGTCATTCCGGCGGGGGCGCTCACCGGAAGCGACGGCTGGAAGGTGAACAAGTCGTCGGTCGCCAAGTACGTGAACAAGGCCGCGCCGGCGGGCCCGACGGGCACGAAGGTGGCGGTGATCAAGCCGGGCAAGCTGCTCAAGATCGTGGGCAAGAACCTGGGTGACGCGCCGATCGACATCCTGACGACGGCCCCCGGCCTCGGCGGGGTGAACACCGTCTACACGGTGAACAACGGCGCCGAGACGAACCGGCACTGCACGAACTTCCCGAGCTGCTCGTACAAGCTGATTGCCGCGGGCACCGGTGCCAAGCTGGTCTGCAAGAACGGCGCGGCGAGTTCGTGTCCGGTGGTGGGAACGACGACGACGTCGTCGTCGACGGTGACGACGACGAGCACGACGTCGACCACGAGCACGACGACCAGCACCTCCAGCTCGACCAGCTCCACCACGTCCACCTCGACGACGACGACCACCACCACGTCGACCAGCTCGACCACGTCCACGTCGAGCAGCACGTCCACCAGCTCCACCACGTCGACATCCAGCAGCACCTCCAGCTCGACCAGCTCGACCAGCTCCACCACGTCCACGTCGACCACCACCACCACGTCGACCACCACCACCACGTCGACATCCAGCAGCACCTCCAGCTCCACCAGCTCCACCACGTCGACATCCAGCAGCACCTCCAGCTCGACCAGCTCCACCACGTCGACGAGCAGCACCTCCAGCTCCACCAGCTCCACCACGTCGACCAGCTCCACCACGTCGACCAGCTCCACCACGTCGACCAGCTCGAGCACGTCGAGCAGCACGACCAGCACCACCAGCACGAGCAGCAGCACCAGCACGAGCACCACGACCACGACGCTGGCCGGCCCAGCGTTCCCGCCGAGCGGCGGAAGCGTGACCTACGGCACCACCGGCGCGCCCAGCCCGGGCGACTCCGGCGGGACCAACGCCAACTACTCGAGCTTCAGCCCCGGCTCGTGGGGCAGGCTGTACTACGGACCGTCCTCGGCTGCGCTGCCAACGGCCGCTCTCGATGGCACCCCCGACGCGCTGACGTTCAGCGGAATCAGCGGCACCATTGCGACGTGGGCAGGAACCACGACGTGGACCAACCCGGGTCCCGGCGCCGCCGGCCCGCACAGCGTCCCGATCGAGATGCGCATCACCATCACGGGCCTCGGTGGCACCCCGTGGGTCACCTCGGCCAGTGTCCCCACGCTCGATCCAGGCGTCGGCACCGGCATCGGCGCCGTCGTCCCGAACTTCCCGACGGCCGTGGACTTCACGGCCAACGTCCAGTTCCTGGCCGACATTCCGACGGACGGTTCCGGCTTCATCCCACTGAACACCGTGCGGCAGGGGACAGGCGGCAACACCCGGAGTTCCTTCACTGGGGCCTTCTACTCGGCCCCATAGGGGCCCCGAAGAGCGAGATCCATCGCACCTCTTCTCGAACCCACCTGGCTGCGCGGCCGGGTGGGTTCGTGCGCGCCGGCCGGCCATGCGGAGTCGTCGAGCACGAGGCGACGAGTCTAAGGACTCTGAGCAGTGGAGCCCCCAAAATGGTCGAGAAAGCGTTGACGTATCTCCGTTAGGGTGTGGTATCTCTCGGGAGATCGCACCGTTCACCGAAACAAGGAGATTCTTTCATGTACCGTCACGTACTCACCGCTCTGGTTCTGGCGCTTTCGACGACCGCGACCGCCGCCACCATCGGGGTGATCCCGAAGAAGCTGATCGTCGTGGACAAGCTGACGGCGGCAAACAAGTCGAAGGTCGTCTACGTGTCCAAGGATCAAGCCGCCGGGATCACCAAAGGGACGGGGACCGACACGGCGCAGATCAGTGTGCAGTTCGACGTCGTGTACGGAAGCGCGGCGGGGTCGTTCACCCTGCCCCAAGGGGCGTCGAACGGAACCGACGGCTGGCTGGTCAACAAGGACACCGTGGCCAAGTACGCGAACAAGGATGCTCCGACGGGCGCGACGCAGGCGAAGGTCGGCGTAGTGAAGCCCGGCAAGCTGCTCAAGCTGGTTGGCAAGGGCCTAGGCGACACGCCGCTCGACATTTTCTCGGCGGGCGATCCCGGTTCGGGGGGCGTACAGACGGCGTACTGCGTGACGAATAGTGGTGAGGAGTTCTGTCACTGTTCGGACTTCAGCGGGTGCGCGTACAAGTTGATCGCCAACGACACGGGGGCGAAGTTGGTGTGCAAGAGTGGCGTGGCGGACGCAGGGTGCTCGGCACTGGGAGCCCCGACCACGACGACCACGACGACCAGCACGACGTCGACCACCGCGACCACCATCTTCGCGGGGCCCTCGTACCCGCCGGACGGCGGGAGTGTGACGGCCGACATCGTCGGCAACTCGCAAGCCGCGGGCGGAGCCGACGTGTCGTATCACAGCTTCTCCCCCACTAGCTGGACCGCGCTGTACTTTGGACCATGGTCGGGTTCCTTCCCGGCGGCTGGTCTCGACGGAACGTTCCACACCCTTCCGTTCGCCGGAATCAGTGGCGCCGGAGACACCATCGGAACCTGGCAGGGAACCACGGACTGGACCGATCCCTCCGACAGCACCACCTACAACAACGTCCCGATCCGACTGACGCTCACCATCACCGCGCCGCTCAGCGGGCTCGCGTGGGAGCTCTCGACGGGCATCCCTGGTCTCGATCCTGGCCCCGGCAGCGGAATCGGCGCCGTGATCGACATCGCACCGGCGGGCACGGTGGGGGACTACACCGTGAAGTTCGAGTTCATGGCCGACCTTCCAACGGATGCGTTCGGCTTCATCCCGCTCTCTTCCGTGCCGCAGTTGGGCGGCGGTCAAACAACGAGTTCGGTCAGCACCGGGTTCTACTCACAGCCGTAGCACCCCCCCGCCGACACTGGCCGGGTGCTGCGTCATCGCTCGGGCGAGTCCCCTGGTGAAGTCCAGGGGACTCGCCGGAACCCACCTCGATCCCACGACGATATGCCTTGCCAAGCGCGTGTTCCGTACGGTACGCCAGCCGCGTATCGGCCTGTGGTTCGGCGGGGCATGCACGCCGTCAGAGAACGCGGGGGCACGTCCATGCGCAAGATGAAGGTCCGGTCCCAGCTCCGATGGACCGTCGGAGTGCTCGGGCTCCTGCTGCTCGTGAGCGGGCCGGAGCCCGGGTTCGGGGCCACGCCAACCCAGAAGTGCGCGGGATCCAAGGCGAAGGCCTTCGGGGCCGGCGTGAAAGTGAAGGCGAAGTGTCACGCCAAGGCCCGCCAGAGTGGGGACACCGTGGACACGGCGTGCTTGCAGAAGGCCGATGCGAAGCTACAGGCGCGCTTCGCCAAGGCGGATGCGGCGGGCGCGTGTCCGGGCGACGTCGCGGGGGCGCTGGGCGCGACGACCGAATGCGCGACGACGTTCGCCGGGGCGACGGCCGGCGACGCGGCCTGTGCCGCCGGCAAGATCAAGGCGGCGGGCAAGAAGGCCGCCGGTAAGAGCGCCTGCGCGAAGAAGTCCGTGCTCAAGGGGCCCGCCGTCGAAGCGGCGTGCCTGGCGCAGGTCGAGCAGAAGTTCACCAAGGCGGTGGCGAAGGCGGACGGCAAGGGGGTGTGCACGGGGACGGCGGCGGAGCTGGAGGCGGTGGTGGATGCGTGCCTCGTCGGACTCTCGTTCCCGATCGCCTGCACGGGGGGGACGGGACATCCCACCTGCGATGGCTCGTGCGCGAATGGGCTGACGTGCCGCCCGTACGAGGTGTTCGCGAACGGCGCCTCGGTGAAGACGGGATGTTCGTGTGTGGACGTGGCGGGGCCGGCCTGCGGCGGGACGACCTGCGGGGTGGATCAGCACTGCACCGACCCAACCGAGGTCTGCGAGCGCTGGCTGGCGGGCGATCCGCTCGGCTGCGATCACATGATCTGTCAGCCGGCGCTGACGACGCCGACGACGCTGCCGCCCCGGGAGATGCTCGAGTGCGACGGGGGCGAGTTCCCGACGTGCGGTGGGACGTGTCCGACCGGGGAGCGCTGTCAGGCGGTCCAGGCGCTCCTGACCGAGTTCACGCTCTTCTCGGGGTGCCTGTGCGTCGATCCACGGGGCCCGCGGTGCGAGATGCCGACCGACTGCGACCTCGAGGTGTTGCCGTTCTCGCACTGCGCCGACCCCGCCAAGGTGTGTCTCGTGACGCTGACGGACGGTGAAGACGTGTCGTGTTCGGACGCCCATTGTGGGGACCCGCTGCCGATCGTTCCGCCCCCGACCTCCACGACCTCGACGACCACCTCGACGAGCACCACGACCTCGACAAGCACCTCGACGAGCACGACGATTCCCTGCACGTCGACGCCGGGCGTGTCCGGCTGCTTCATGGACCTCGGCGACTGCACGGTCCTCGACACCTGCACGGGCCTGCAGTGGGAGCAGAAGACCGACACCATCCCGAACGGGCTGCACGACGTGAACAATCGGTACTCCTGGGCCGGCTGTTGCGACTGGGACTGCAGCACCATCGAGAACCACTGCCAGCCGAATGCCGCGGCGGTGGACACGTGCCTGGCGCTGGCCGACAACGGCACCGAGGGCTGCAGCCTCTGCACGACCGGGACGTGCCGGGTCGACGTCTTTGCGATCGGAGCGAAGACGACCGTCTGGGATTGGCTCAACCAGGTGAACGCCGACGGTTTCGCCGGCCACAGCGATTGGCGTCTGGCCAAGGAGTGGGGCTTCAACCCCGGGCCGAAGGAGTTGGAGTCGATCCTGCTGATGCCCGAGCCCTGCACCACGGGGCCCCTGCCGTGCATCGATCCGATCTTCGGGCCGACGATGGCCGATATCTATTGGTCGGCGACCACCAAAGGGCCGACCGGGCCCACGCGTCCGAGCGACGCATGGTTCGTCGATTTCCTCCATGGAAACTTCGGCGACTCCGGCAAGTGGGGTCCGCTCTACGTGCGGGCGGTGCGGACCGCCGAGTAATGGCCATGCCGGCCCCGACGCGAGAGTCCGTCGCTCCCGGATGAGGAGCTTCTCCCAGCTCGGTCGGTGCGTCGGAGTGCTCGGGCTCGTGCTGTTCGTCGGCACGCCGGCCCGTACGTTCGGCGCGACGCCGGCCCAGAGGTGCGCGGGCGCCAAGGCGAAGGCATTCGGGACCGCCGTCCTCGCCACGGCGCAGTGTCAGGCGAAGGCCCGCCAGAAAGGCGTGGCCGTCGACACGGCATGCCTGCAGAAGGCGGACGCGAAGCTGCGCAAGCGCTTCGCGAAGGCGGAGAGGAAGGGCGCGTGTCCGGGCGACGTCGAGGAGGCGGTCGCGACGACCAGCGCCTGCGTAGCCTCGGTCGACGGGGCGGCGACCGGCGACGCGGCCTGTGCCGCGCGTAAGATCAAGGCGGCGGGCAAGCAGACCGCCGGCAAGAGCGGGTGCGCGAAGAAGGCCGCGCTCGAGGGGACCGCCAGCGATCCGGGGTGCCTCGGGAAGGTCGAGACGAAGTTCGCCAAGGCGATGGCGAAGGCCGACCGCAAAGGGGTCTGCACGGGAACGACGGACGAGGTGAAGGCCCTGGTCGACGCCTGCCTCGCCGGCGAGCCGGCGCCGATCCCGTGCGAGGGCGGCGCGGGCTTCGCCACCTGCGACGGCACCTGCCCGGCTGGCCTGACCTGCCGGCCGTACGAGGTGTTCGAGCACGGCGCGTCGGCCACGACGGGCTGCTCGTGCGTGGACGTGCTGCAGGGACCGCCCTGCGGCGGGACGACCTGCGGCACGGACCAGCACTGCGACGACCCGACGCAGGTCTGCGAGCGCTGGCTGGCGGGCGAGCCGCTCGGCTGCGATCACATGATCTGTCAGCCGGCGCTGACGACGCCCACGACGCTGCCGCCCCGGGAGATGCTCGAGTGCGACGGGGGGGAGTTCCCGACGTGCGGCGGGACGTGCCCGACGGGAGAGCGCTGTCAGGCGGCCCAGGCCTTCATCAGCGGGATCACCCTGTTCGCGGGGTGTCTGTGCGTCGATCCCCGGGGCCCGCGGTGCGAGATGCCGGCCGAGTGCGACATCAGCGTATTGCCGTTCTCACACTGCGCCGACCCCACCAAGGTGTGCCTCGTCACGGTGGTGACCGAGCAAGACCCGGACGACGCCCACTGCTCGGAGGCCCATTGCGGGGAGCCGCTGCCCATCATCCTCCCCCCGACCTCCACGACGAGCACGAGCACGTCGAGCAGCACGAGCACCACGAACACGAGCACCACGAGCACCACCAGCAGCACCAGCACCTCGACGAGTACGACGATTCTCTGCACGTCGCCGCCGGGCGTGTCCGGCTGCTTCACTGATCTCGGCGATTGCACGATCCTCGACACCTGCACGGGACTGCAGTGGGAACGGAAGACCGCGACGCCCGGCCTCCACGACGTGGCCGATCGCTACACCTGGGCCGGGTGTTGCGACCGCGACTGCAGTACGGCCGAGACGCACTGCCAACCCAATGCGGCGGCGGCGGCCACATGCCTGGCGCAGGCCGACAACGGCACGGAGGGATGCAACCTCTGCAGCAGCGGGACGTGTGTCGTCGATCCCTTCTTCCGGGGAGCAATCACGACCGTCTGGGATTGGGTCAGCCAGTTGAACGCCGACAATTTCGCCGGGCACAGCGATTGGCGCTTACCCAGGGAAAACGGCCTCAGCGTCATCGGCGGCGAGCTGGAGCTGGAGTCGATCCTGCTGATGCCGTTCCCGTGCGACACCTCGCCCTGCATCGACCCGATCTTCGGCCCGACCGCGGCCTTCATCTATTGGACCGCCACGACCAAAGGCCCGACCGGGCCCACCCGTCCGAGCGACGCCTGGTTCATCGGCTTCACCGATGGCGGCTACGGCGACGCCGGCAAGTGGGGCGACCTCTCCGTGCGGGCGGTGCGGTAGCGGCGCGGGGAACGCCCACCCCGACCCGCTGGGCGCTCGCCACCCCTGCCCCGCCCAACCCCAGGGCGGGCTGACCTTCGCTCCTCTGCTCCTGACGCGCCCGCGGCGCCTCAGAAGCCCTGGTAGATGAAGACGTGCTGCTCGGTCGGGCCGGCCAGGACGAGCGACGTGACGGCCAGCGCGTAGAGCAGTGCGCGTCCGAGCATCGCCGCCAGCGGCGGGACGGCGTCAGGAGGCCAGCGCATCGGCGACGTCCTCTACCAGGCGCACGTGGAAGCCGCCCAGCTCCGGGAACGGATGGTCGAAGTCGATGAACGCCTCGCGCGGCAGCCAGCGACGCCCGTCGGTCACGGGCACGCCGTGCCGGCCGGCGATCTCGGTGACGAGTTCGAAGGCCTGCGCGTCGCGCACGGGGTCGTGGTAGCGACCGGCCACGTCCTGCGCCAGCACGGGATGCTCGGGCATGACGAGCACGCGCGCCGGAATCTCCGTGGCGGCGAGCCGACCGAGGAGCATGTCGAGCGCGCGCGGTCCTGGCGCGGCGAGGTCCAGCGCGGCCCGGATGCCGGCGCGCTGCTCGACCAAGTCGAGGTTGGTCCCGCCCGTCTCCTGCAGGTAGGCCACGAACGCCGCCAGGGTGCCGCGGGCGAGCCAGATCCGGAAGGCCGTGTCGACGCGCTCGGCCCGCTCCCCGTACATCAGCGCGAAGACGTCCCGCGTGTTCGTGAAATGCGCCGGCAGCGGACGGGCACCGCGGTCGGGGCGCAGACGATCGAGGAGGGCCGCGCGCGCCAGCTCGCGAAACCCGTAGAGCGGCCAGAGCGTGCGCCCCCACCGGTCGATCCGCTCGCCCAGCGACTCGGGACCGACCGGGCTCGGCGTCCAGCCGCGACGCAAGAGGTCGCTGGGAATGCCGGCGAGCGGCGCCATGGTGCTGCCGGCGAGGTCGCTGGTCCCGACCGTCACCAGGAGGAGGCGGGCGGGACGACGCACCACGTGACGCGAGAGCATCTCGAGGTCGCCGAGACCGGCCCCGAAGATGGCGAGGTTGCGGAGGCCGACGGGCGCGGGCGCAAGCCGGTCGGC
>Ga0299906_10002602_pt1 | contig 14931 bp, 12 predicted proteins | sample RVTome_14_FD_200259 | JGI IMG/M metagenome (GOLD analysis project Ga0299906, IMG submission 200259) | Soil microbial communities from uranium-contaminated site in the Upper Colorado River Basin, Wyoming, United States - RVT145D125 (version 2) ... | reverse complement strand
GTGCGCCGACCTCGAATCGCCATCGGCCTCCTGGGTGCGATGCTTGCCCCCGTCTCCGCTCCCGCCCAGGCACCGGCGCCCGGGACGGCGGGGTTCCCGCTCGGCCAGGTCGTGCCGCACGTGGTCGCGACGTCTGACACGGCCCAGGCGTACGCGCTGTACCTGCCCTCCACGTACGACCCGGCCCGAGCGTGGCCCGTCCTGTTCCTGATGGATCCCCGAGGCCGGGCGCTCATGCCCATGGCGCTCGTGCGGCGCGCGGCGGAGCGCTTCGGCTACATCGTGATCAGCTCGTACAACACCCTCAGCGACGGGCCCCGCGATCCGAACGAGATCGCCCTCGACGCGATGCTGACCGACGTGCAGGGCCTGCTCGCCCCGGACCTCGAGCGGCTCTATCTGGTGGGCTTTTCCGGGACGGCGCGGGCTGCTTGGGAGTTCGGGTACCGGCTCGAGGGCCACGTGGCGGGGATCATCGGCGTGGGTGCGGGCACGCCGACGCTCGATTTCTTCGACATCGTGACCCCGACGTTCGGTACGCCCGTGGTGTTCTTCGGCTCCGCCGGCTACACCGACTTCAACTTCGATGAGGTCTACGCCCTGGACCTGGCGCTCGACGCGTACGGCGTCACGCACAAGGTCGAGATGTTCGACGGCCCGCACGCATGGGCACCGGAGCCGGTCATGGCACGTGCCGTGGCCTGGCTGGAGCTGCAGGCGATGCGATCGGGGCACCGCCCCACGGACGCCAGGCTCGTGGATTCGCTGTTCGCCGACGGGATGGAGGCGGCCCGCGCGGCCGACGGCGCGGGCAAGCGGTACGACGCGTACGTGGGGTATCGGGCGGTCGCCGAGGACTTCGCCGGCCTACGCAACGCAACCGACGCGGCCGAGCGGGCGGAAGCCCTGCGGAAGACGGCCGATGTGCGCCGCGCCGTGCGTACCCTCGAGGACGGGCTGCAACGGTTCAACGCGTACGCTCGCAAGCTGCACGCGTTTCTCCAGGAAGTGCGCGACGGTGGTCCGCTGCCGCCCGTCGCCCACGCCGTTGAACGCCTCGAGATCGGCCGGCTGCAGGGCCTGGCGCAGGACACGACGGACCGTCTCGTCGCGCTCCAGGCCGAACGTCTCCTGAACAGTGCCTTCGTGTGGCTCTCGTTCTACGAGCCGCGAACGTATTTTGCGGAGGAACGCCCGGAGCGGGCACTCGCGGTGCTGGACGTCGCGCGGGTGATCCGGCCGGCGCATCCGCAGGTGTGCTACAACCGCGCCAGAGCGCTGACGGCGCTACAACGCACCGACGAGGCCCTCGACGCCCTGACCTGCCTCGCCGGCACGCGGTTCGCCTCGGCCGACGCGCTGGCGGCGGATTCGAACCTCGCGGGGCTGCGCGGAGACGAGCGGTTCCGGGCCCTCATCGCGAAGCTACGGGAGCGTCCAACCCCGCCGCCTTGACCGGCACCCGCCCCCGAGGGACCTTCCGGGACGAGCGCGGTCCCGCCGCCGGCAACGCGATCACCCCGGCCTCACGCCATGGCACGAAACGCCGAACAGCGATGGTTCCTCACGACGGTCATCTGGCTGGCCGCGATCGGGGGTGGCTGGGCCCGCGTCGCGGACGATCCCCCGTGCGAGATCTATTGCTTCGAGTTGAGCCCCACGGCGATGGCGCCCGGCGCATCCGGTGAGGGCCGGCTCCGGTTGGCGTGGTCGCCGTTCGGCATTGCCGTCAGTGAGTCCGGCTTCCTCGTTTATGAGCTGGAACTGACGATCGGGAACCTCCCGCCGCCCGGGCGGCTCGGCTCGTACACGACGTACGTCGCGTGGATCGCGTCGCCGGAGCTCGACCGCGTCGAGCGGCTCGGCGCGGTTGCACCGTCCGGCGCGCTCCGGGCGCGGATCCAGAGCTGGAACAAGTTCCTCGTCCTGGTCACCCCCGAGAGGCACACCGAGCCCGAGCGCCGCGCCGGACCCGTGGTCCTCCAGGGCCGCTCGCCGAGTGGTCTCATGGCGTCGTTCCAGAGCCATGAGCTGTTCAACAACATGCCGCATTGAGGCTGAAGCGGCGCGGGGCCCGGAGCGGTCATTGGCGCGGTGCCCGGAGCACGGAGTCCGCCCCGCCCAGCCCCCGCGCTCCACGCCCCGTGTCCGCGCTCCTCGCCCTCGCACTGCTCCCGACGGCGCCCTACGCCCATGCGCTGCAACATCAGCACGGCGACCCGGCGGACACCTCTAGTGGTTGGCGCATGCCGATGCGGCCGGATATGCCGGACATGATGCTGCCCGGCATGGCCGACTACCGGCCGCCGCTCACGCCGTTTCGGCCCGGCGCGGGGGTCGACCCCGCCTCGCTAGCGGAAGCCCGGCCCAACGAGATGGTCCACCTGGCCGACGGCGACACTCTCGTGCTCGCCTCGGGGCTGGTGCGTCGCACGATCGACGGCAAGTCCTTTGTCATGTACGGCTTCAACGGCCAGTACCCGGGCCCGCTGATTCGCGTGGACGCCAACACGACCGTCGTCGTGGCGTTCGTGAACGGGGTCGAGCTGCCGTCGACCATCCACTGGCACGGCGTCAGGCTCGATAACCGGTTCGACGGCGTGCCGGGGGTGACGCAGGAGCTGGTGGCGCCGGGCGAACGCTTCGTGTACCGCGTTCACTTCCCGGACCCCGGCATCTACTGGTACCACCCGCACCACCGCGAGGACATCCAACAGGAACTTGGCTTGTATGGGAACATGCTCGTGGATTCGCCGGACCAGGCGTTCTGGGGGCCGGCGCACCGTGACGAGATCCTGATGCTGGACGACCTGCTCGTCCAGGACGGGGAGATCGCGCCGTTCGGGCTCGAGGCGTCGAACCACACGCTCATGGGCCGCTTCGGCAACGTCATGCTGGTGAACGGAGAGCCCGAGTACCGGCTCCGGATCCGGCGGGGCGAGGTCGTGCGCTTCTTCTTCACCAACGTCTCCAACACGCGCATGTTCAACCTCGGGTTCGGCGGCGCGCCGATCAAGGTGGTGGGCGGGGACATCGGGCGGATCGAGCGGGAGGCGTTCGCGCCCGGCGTGGTGATCGCGCCGGCGGAACGGTACGTGGTGGCGGTCCGGTTCGACCGCGCCGGACGCTTCCCGGTGGTGAATCGGGTGCAGGCGGTGGATCATTGGCTGGGCGAGTTCTACCCGACGGCCGACACCCTCGGTTGGGTCACGGTCGGGGAGGAAGCCGCGACGCCCGATCTCACCGAAGCGTTCGAGCGGCTGCGTCACAACGAGGACGTCACCACCGACGTGGCGCGGTACCGCGAGCATTTCGATCGCGCGCCGGACTTCGAGGCGGTACTCACGATCCACGCCGGGGACCTTCCCCAGGGCGTGATCCAGTACATGAGCATCGACACCACGTACTTTCCCCCGGTGGAGTGGAACGACGCGATGCCGATGATGAACTGGGTATCCAACGGCGCGAACACCCGGTGGATCCTGCGGGACGCCCGCTCCGGCCGGGAGAACATGGACGTCGACTGGACCGTCGACCGCGGCGCCGTGGTGAAGATCCGGCTGCGGAACGACGCCAAGGCGTTCCACCCCATGAGCCACCCAATTCACCTGCACGGCCAGCGCTTCCTCGTGGTCGAGCGGGACGGCGTCCGGAATCCCCATTTCGTGTGGAAGGAGACGGTGCTCGTGCCGGTGGGTACCACGGTCGATCTCCTGGTGGATGCGTCGAATCCCGGAAGGTGGATGCTCCATTGTCACATTGCCGAGCACCTCGAGGCGGGCATGAAGCTCTTGCTCACGGTGCGCTAGGAACGCGGTGATCGTTTCCGCGCCGCACAACGTCAACTCAGGGAGGACAGTCATGCCTATCCGCGCGTTCGCGCGACGTTCCATCGTTGCTCTCGCCGTGGCCCTCGCGCTCCCCGCGGTCGCCGCGGCGCAGCGGGAGCAGCCCCACATGTCCGCCCAGCCCGGGGTCAAGACCGGCGGCAGCGAGAACGTCGAGCTGCTGGCCCACCTTCCGCTCGGCGGCTTCTTCCGCGTCACCGACGTCGAGCTCGAGCAGGAGCCCGGCCGTCCGTTCGCCTACGTCGCGCAGGCGAGGGATCGCGCCGGCTTCTCGGTGATCGACGTGTCCGAGCCGGAGGAGGCGAACGTGTTGTACCGGTGGACGATCGAGGACGTGGAGCTGCACCAGGGATTGGGCGGGATGGATGGGAAGTACTTCAAGCACGATCGCAAGTATTACTACGTCCAGTCCATGCAGTTCGCGCAGGGCGGTCCCGACGCCGACCTCGGGGCGGTCGTCTTCGACGTCACGGGCCTTCCCGACGCGTCCAAGGTGCGGGAAGTGGGGCGGATGTACGCGCCGGACCAACCCGGCGGCTTCCACAACATCTTCGCGTATAAGCATTCCTCGGGGCGGCCGCTGCTGTTCACGACCGTTCGCGGACCGCAGGCCCACATCTACGATCTCGAGCGGTTCCTGCGTGGCGCGGATGACCACGGCTTGATCGGCACCGTCCCGCTGCCGCAAACCGGCTCGGGCCCGGGCGGCTACCACGATTTCTACGTCGCCTACGATCCCGCCACGGGGCAGGACAAGTTCTACGGCGCCGGCGCCGGCGGGTATTACGTGTACGACGTGAGCGTTCCCGAGACGCCGTCGTTGCTCTTCTCGATCAGCGGCGTGCCCGGCGTCACGTGGGGGCACACCTTCACCCCCACGCCCGACGGGAAATACGCGGTCACGGAGGCGGAGTATCAGTACGCGCCGCTCCGGATCTTCGATCTTCAGCCGGGGCAGAGCGGCGAGCGGCGCAACATCAACCGGCCGCTGAGCGCCTGGACCGCCGATTGGCGCGCGCTATCGCACAACCACGAAGTGCGCTGGCCATACGTGTTCGTCTCCGCCTACGAGGACGGGCTTCAGATCTTCAACATGATGGATCCCGCCAATCCCGTGACCGTGGGCTGGTACTACACGTACGACGGCCCGCACATGCGCGGCTTCGGCGGCTCCGCGGCCACCGACATGCAGGGCACCAGCGTCATGAACGGCGCGTTCGGCGTCGATGTCCGCAACGCCGACGGCCTCATCGTCATCAGCGATTCCGCCACGGGGTTTTGGCTGTTCAAGATGGAAGGTTTCCGCGGCTGGAACGGCGAGGACTGGGCGATGCCCAACATCTCCAGCGCGCAGGACTGGGACCGAGGGCCGGTTCGTACCACGACGGTCCTTCCGTGAAAGGCGCAAGAAGTAAGAATGAGAGGTAGGGAGGGGGCCTTCTTACATCTCAGAGCGTGTGAAGTAATCGGCGACGGAGCGCGACCAGCCGCGACAGAGCGGGTGGGACTCCCTCCGCGCGCTGCGGCGCGGCGTGGACTCGTCGGCCTCGGCTGGAGGCACCGGGGCGTGACCCGCCGGTCGCGAGCGCCGGGCCCGCCGAGACCACGCCGCCCCTTGGCGCGCTCCGGGAGCCCCACCCGCTCTGCCCGTGCGCTCAGACTCCGTCGTTCCGACTCCTCACCCCTTCACTCCTTACTCCTCACTCCTCACTTCTTACTTCTTACAGTCGCGGACCCTACATTCGCTTGCCTGTAAATCCACCCTTCCGTCACGAGGGAGCCGGTATGAGGAGCATGGAACGGCGTGAGTTTGTCGGCGGCTTGGCCGTCGGGGCGGCGGCGTTCACGATAGTGCCCCGCCATGTCCTGGGCCGAGGATTCCGGGCGCCGAGCGACACGCTGAACGTCGCGTGCATCGGTGTGGGCGGGATGGGGCGCAACGACGTGCGTGGCGTGGCGGGCGAGAACGTGTACGCCTTGTGTGACGTGGACTGGGACCGCGCCGAGGATGCTTTTGTCACGCATCCGGACGCCAAACGGTACCGCGATTTCCGCGAGATGCTGGAGCGGGATGGCGATGCCATCGACGCGGTCACCGTTTCGACCCCCGACCACACGCACACGGCCGCGGCGATGCTCGCGCTCGAGCTGGGGAAGCACGTGTACTGCCAGAAGCCGCTCGCGCGCACGCTGTGGGAAACGCGGGCCCTGAAAGCCGCGTCAACCGGCCGGCCGCGGCAGGCCACGCAGATGGGCAACCAGGGTCACGCCGGCGAGGGCACCCGGCAGATCCGCGAATGGGTGGAGGCCGGCGCGGTCGGCACGGTACGGGAAATCCACTACTGGACGGACCGCCCCATTTGGCCGCAAGCCATCGACCGTCCCACTGAGGCGCACAACGTCCCGCCGCATCTCGATTGGGATCTCTGGCTCGGTCCCGCGCCGTTCCGGCCGTACCATCCGGCGTACGCGCCGTTCCGCTGGCGCGGCTGGTGGGACTTCGGGACCGGCGCGCTGGGGGACATCGCCTGCCACGCCATGGATGCGGGCTTCTGGACGCTCGACCTCGCGTACCCGAGCCGCATCGAAGTCGAGTCCACGGCGTTGTTCGACGAAACGGCGCCGCAGGCGTCGCGGATCGTCTACCACTTCCCCGCGCGCGGCGCGCGCCCCGGCGTGAAGGTCGTATGGCTGGACGGCGGACTGCGGCCGCCGTGCCCGCCGGAGGTGGCCGACGTCGCGGCCTGGCCGCCCTCACGCGACGGCGGCCAGCTCTGGATCGGCGACGACGGGAAGCTCGTGGCCGACATGTACGGCAGGAATCCGCGGCTGCTCGACGCGGAGCGCCACGCCGACCTGCTGGCGAGCCCGCCGCCCGTGACCTACCCGCGCGTCGAGAGCGTTTACGCCGAGTGGATCGCGGCCTGCAAGGCGGGCACGCAACCCGGCTCTTCGTTCGCCGGCCACGCCGGGCCGCTCACCGAGATGGTCCTGCTGGGGAATCTCGCCGTGCGCGCGGGAAGGAACATCGAGCTGGACACCGCCACCGGCGGCGTGCGGGACGCAGCGATTCCCTCAGAGTGGATCACGCCGGCATACCGGGAGGGGTGGACGGCGTCGAGCTAGGGCGCGTCCCCGTCCAGCTCCCGCACCCAGATGTTCCGGTAACGCACCGGGTCGCCATGATCCTGGAGCGTCAGGGGCAGTCGATCCGGGTGCGGCTCGTACGCCGCTTCCCGTTGATGGACGGTCCCCCCCTCCAGGGCGACGGCGTCGTGCACGAGCACGCCGTTGTGCAGTACCGTGACGCGCGCCGGTCGGGTCACGGTGCCGTCGTCGGCGAACCGCGGCCGGCGGAACACGATGTCGTAGGTCTGCCACTCGCCCGGCGGGCGCGACGCGTTGACGAGCGGCGGGTATTGCCCGTAGAGCGCCGCCGCCTGACCATCGGCGTACGTCTCGTTGCCGAACGAGTCGAGCACCTGGATCTCGTACAACCCCATCAGGAACACGCCACTGTTGCCCCGGGCCTGACCGTCGCCGGCCGGGGGTGACGGCGTCGCCCACTCGACATGCAGCTGCACGTCGCCAAGCACGCGCCGCGTCTCGATCGAGCCCGTGCCACCCACCACCTCGAGATATCCGTCCGCCACGCGCCATCCGGCGGAACCGCCACCCTGACGCGTCCACTCGCCCAGGCTCGTGCCGTCGAACAGCACGACGGCGTCCGACGGAGGCGCGACCGGCGGGCCGGCCGGGCCCGGGGTCACGACCGGCGGCCTGGGCCGCTCCATCGAGTGAACCGGCCACCCTTGGGCGTCCAGTGAGCTCATCGGCACGTTCCCCATGAGAAGCGCCGCCGCCGCGCAGGCGATCCCTCTGAAACAGTCAGTCGTCATCATCGGCGTGTGGCTATGGCGTTGTCGCGCATGGCATACGGCTCATGGCTGATGGGCGCATGGCGTATGGCACGAGTGGTGGTGGTTCGCGAGGCCGCGACACACGTTCGGCTGCCGTCTCTGCCGCTCTGCCGCTCTGCCGCGCTGCCGCGCTGCCGCGCTGCCGCTCTGCCGCTCTGCCGCTCTGCCGCTCTGCCGCTCTGCCGCTCCTGCCGCCTCTGCGCCAACTCCCATCAATACCGCACCCCCAGCCTCCTGAGCTGCTCCCCCGGGCAGCCGGTCCACTCCGCGATGCTGGTATTGCCCATGTAGCGGAGGTCTTCCACCCCTATCTTGCTCGACCAGAAGCCGCTGGCGACCAGATTGCGGAAGGTGTTGAAGAACCGGACGCCATGGGCCAGCTCGGCGGGCGCCATGCCGGGCCAGGCGATCTGATCGAGCAGCTGCGCGCGCTGCTGGTCGGTGCAGTCGATGAAGTTCTTCCCGAATCGCTCGCGGCACTCGATGTCCATCCATGCGAGGCCGCCGCGCACGGCGATGCGCCGGTTTTCCTCGTTCCCTTCGGTGAGCACGAAGTCGATGAACTCGGGCACGCCGGCGTCGGTTGCGCCTCCCGACCGCTCGTCGCTGGGGATGACGAGATCGGCGAGCAGGCGGACCGTCTGATACTCGTGGGCCGTGAAGAAGCTCGGCTGGACGGTCGCGCCCGCGGTCGCGCCCACCCCGCGCCACGCGCGCTCGATCTCGGTTTTGCTCAGGAAGCTCCCCACCAGCGGGGCGGCCGCCAGCGCCTGTACCACGTCGCGCCGCGAGAGATCACTCATGATGCGCCCCACCAGTCTCGGCTTCACCATGGGGCATCCGCCATCTGTCATACGCCAGCATCAGATATCCCCCTTGTTCCGAAGCTCGACCATGTGGTCGCTCGCGCGCCAGGAGAGCGCCAGGATCGTCCACGTCGGGTTCTTGTCCGCCTGCGACACGAAGGGGCCGCCGTCCACCACGAAGAGATTCTTCACGTCGTGCGCCTGGCATTGGGCGTTGAGCACCGACGTCGTGGGGCTGGTGCCCATGCGCGTCACGCCCAGCTCATGGATGATGCGCCCTCCGGGGGCGATGCCGTAGCCGTCCTCGGCGGAGGGCATCGTGCCGAACGGCGTCCCGCCCATCTCGGTGATGAGCGCGCGGAAGGTTTCCTGCATGTGTTTCACCTGCCGGTATTCGTGTTCCGTCCACTTGAAGTGGAATCGGAGCACCGGGATACCCCACTGATCCACCACGTCCGGATCGATCTCGCAGTACGTGTCATCGTTGGGGACCATCTCACCGCGGCCCGAGAAACCCACCACGGACCCGTAGTACCGCCGGTAATCCTCTTTGAGCTGTGCGCCGTAGCCGCCACCGGACGGCAGGCGCTGGATGTCGCCCATGAAGCCGTAGCTCGGCATGCCGCGGCCGCCCCAGATCTCGATGTGGTAGCCGCGCGGGAAATCGAGCGTCTGGTTGTCCACCCACCACGGCATGTACAGGTGTGCGCCGCCCGCGCCGTCCTCGTTGTGTGGCAGGCCGCCCACGAGCGCCGGGACGAATCCCGCGACGTCGGTTCCCGTCGTGTCCGTGAGGTACTTCCCGACGGTCCCACTCGAGTTGGCGAGGCCGTTCGGGAACTGCGCGGACGTGGAGTTGAGCAGGAGCCGTGCCGACTCGCAGGCACTGGCCGCGAGCACGACGATCCGCGCATCCACGCGGTGCTCCCGGCCCGTGGCCTTGTCGATGTAGATCACCCCGGTTGCCAGGCCGCGGCGGTCCACCGCGATCTCACGCGCCATGGCGCCCGTCACCAGCGTGAGGCGACCAGCGGCCATGGCAGGTAGCACCAGGACGTTGGTGGACGAGAAGTTCGAGTTCGTGGCGCAGCCGCGGTTGCACTGCCCGCAGTAGTGGCACGCGGGCCGGCCGTTGAGGGGTTGCGTCAGGATCGAGAGTCGTGACGGGATGCAGGGGATGTCGAGCCGCCGGGCGGCGTCGCGGACGAGCAGCTCCCAGCAGCGTGGCCGAGGTGGCGGTTGGAAGATCCCGTCCGGCTGGTTCGGGATCCCCTCCATGCTCCCGAACACTCCGATGAGCCGGTCCACCCGGTCGTAGTAGGGGGCGAGGTCGTCGTAGCCGATGGGCCAATCGTCGCCGAGGCCGTCGAGGCTTCGCCGGCGGAAGTCGTCGGGGCCGAAGCGGAGCGAGATCCTGCCCCAGTGGTTGGTGCGGCCCCCCAGCATGCGCACGCGAAACCAGTCGAACTGCGTGCCGGACGCGCGCGTGTACGGCTCGCCGGGCAGCGACCACCCGCCGAGCCCGGCGTCGAACTCGCCGAATTGGCGCTCCGGCGTCACCGCGCCGCGCCACGACGTCTCGTAGGGCCAAGTGAACATGGCGGAGTCGGTGGCATTGTCCCAGTGCGGCCCCGCCTCCAGCATGACCACGTCCGCGCCGGCCTCGGTGAGGATCTTGGCCGCCATACCGCCGCCGGCGCCGGAGCCGATGATGCAGACGTCGTGGGGTTGGCGTCGCTTGAAGAAGGGCATGGGCGGTCGCTCGGGGTACGTGGATGTGAAGGCCACCGGGAATGTGGCGTCACGGGCGGGAGGCGGCAAGCGAGAGGCGTGGAGTCTTGACAGGCCGCCGGGCAACGTGTATTCATGCCCGTACAATCGAAGCCGTGGTGATTTGTCGCATATTGCCGCCACGTAAAACAACGGGCTAAAAAGCGAGGCCTGCGGTTTTCCTCGCGGGCTTCTGTGTTTTGCCCCTCCCGCGCCTCGCTACCACGAGCTCCCAGGAAGACTCTGATCCGTGAACCGGACTCAGCGGCTGTTGTACCCGTGCGTCCACGTGTCGGAACGAGCGCTCCGGCTCGGCACGGAGGCGGCGATCGAGGTGTTTGCCGCCGCACGGCGACACGAGACGTCCGGCTCCCCGGTGCTGCACCTCGAGATCGGCGAGCCCGGCGTGCCCACGCCGGGTCATATCATGGAGGCGGCCGTGCGGTCGTTGCGCGAGGGCGAAACGGGCTACGGCCCGCCGGCCGGCCTCCCGGACCTGCGGGTCGCGATCGCCGAGCACCTCCGCGAACGCGGTGTCCCGGCGACGCCGGATCGCGTCGTCGTAGGGCCCGGCGCCAAGCCGCTCATCTTCTTCGCGGCGCTCACCCTGTTGGACACGGGTGACGAAGCGCTCGTCCCGGATCCGGGATTCCCGATCTACGCGTCCGCCGTCCGGGCGGCCGGGGCGCGGCCGGTGTCGTACGCGGTACCGACCGAGCCCGGCGCCACGTTCGACGTCGGCGCCGTGGCGGGCCGGGTGACTCGCCGCACGCGCGTCCTGTTCGTGAACAGCCCGCACAACCCCACGGGGACGGTGCTGCGGTCCGCCGATCTCGCGGCGCTCGCGACCCTCGCCGAGCGGCATGACCTCGCGGTTGTGTCGGACGACGTGTACTCGCGGATCCGGTTCGACCGGTGCGTCGAGTCCATCGCCGCGCTCCCCGGACTGGCCGGCCGCACGGTGCTGGTGGATGGGTTCTCGAAGACCTACGCCATGACCGGCTGGCGGCTCGGTTACGCGCACCTCCCGCCCGAACTCGTGCAGCCCATCACCCGCTTCGTGATCAACAGCGTGACCTGCACGCCGGCGTTCGTGCAGCGTGCCGGACTCGCCGCACTGGGGGGCGCGCAGACGTGCGTCGAGGAGCTCGTGAGCGCCCTGGCTGAGCGACGGGATGAGACGGTTGCGCGGCTGAACGCCCTCCCCGGTGTGCGCTGTCCCCAACCGGCCGGAACGTTCTACGCGTTCCCGCGCATCGAGGAGCGGAGCGGGCGCGTGATCGACGACGAGGCGTTCGCCCGTCGGCTCCTCGATAACTGTCGCGTTGCGCTGCTCCCGGGCTCCGGGTTCGGAGCGGCCGGCCGTGGCCACGTGCGGCTTTCCTTCGCTGCGCGGCGGGCCGACCTGGATGAGGCGCTCGCGCGTATCGGGCGGTTCGCGAGCCGAGTGAGGACGCGCACGCCCGAGAGGAGGCCAGCATGACCAAGAAGGTGACCACGGCGACGCTCGTGACGCTCAAGGCCGCGGGCGAGAAGGCCGTGTTCCTGACGGCGTACGACTATCCCACGGCGACGTTCGCGGACCGGGCCGGTGCCGACATGCTCCTGGTGGGTGACTCCGCGGCGATGACGATGCTCGGCCTGCCGTCCACGCTGGGGATCGGCATGACCGAGATGCTGGTGTTCGCGCGCGCGGTGGTCCGGGGGGGTGGTCGGGCGCTCGTGATCGGCGACATGCCGTTCCTCTCGTATCAGCCGTCGGACGAGACCGCCGTGCGTAACGCGGGCGCGTTCGTGGGCGACGCGGGCTGTGATGCCGTCAAGTGCGAGGGCGGCCGCCGCGTCGCGCGCCGCGTGCGCGCGATGGTGGACGCCGGCATCGCCGTGATGGGCCACCTCGGCCTCACGCCGCAGAACGCGGCGCAGCTGGGCGGCTATCGCGTGCAGGGGAAGTCCCTCGCGGCCGCGGAGCGGCTGATCGACGACGCCCGCGCGCTCGAGGACGCCGGAGCGTTCGCGATCCTGCTCGAGGCGCTCCCGGCCGAAACCGCGCGCTTCGTGCGCGACGCCGTGCACGTGCCCGTGTACGGGATCGGCGCCGGCCCCCACGTGGACGGCCAGCTCGTGATCTCGCACGATCTGCTCGGCACGTTCGTGGGCGACATCCGACCGCGCTTTGTCAGGCGCTATGCCGAGCTGGGAGACGCGATCGAGGCGGCGTTTCGCCGGTATGCGGAGGACGTGCGCGCCGGGCGCTTCCCGGCGCCGGAGCACTGCTACCCGATTGCTCCGGAGGAGGAGGCGCTGATCCGCGAGCGCCGCGCGGCAGGGGCGGTGGCGTCGTGACCGCCGTCGGCCTCCTCCCGCAGCGTTGCCGCCACTGCGACACGCGCTACGAACCCGGCGCGTTTGCGATCTGCGAGCAGTGCCTCGGCCCTCTGGCGCCCGACTACTCGGAACGGCGATCCCTACCCGATCGCGAGACGATCGGCGCGCGCGAGCGCTCGCTGTGGCGTTACCGCGAGTGGCTGCCGTTCGAGGGCGAGCCGGAGCTCTCGCGCGACACCGGATTCACGCCGCTCTTCGATGCCCCGAGCCTCGCGCGCGCGCTCGGCGTCGGGCGCCTGTGGGTCAAGAACGACGGCGTGTCGCACCCGTCGCTGTCGTTCAAGGACCGGGTGGTGGCCACCGCGGTCAACGCGGCCGCGGCGCTCGGGCTCGAGACCATCGCCTGCGCCTCGACGGGTAACCTCGCCAACGCGGTCGCGGCGCATGCCGCGCGCGCCGGGCTTCCCGCGTGGGTCTTCGTGCCGGAGGATCTCGAGGAAGGGAAGCTCATCGCCACCGCGATTCACGGCGCCCGGCTCGTCAGGGTGCGCGGCACGTACGACGACGTGAACCGCCTGTGCGCGCAGGTGGCCGACCAATTCGGCTGGGGTGTGGTGAACGTCAACCTGCGCGGCTATTACGGTGAGGGCTCCAAGACGCTCGCGTTCGAGATCGCCGAGCAGCTCGGCTGGCGGCTGCCCGCGGCGGTGGTGGCGCCGATGGCGGGGGGATCGCTCGTGACGAAGCTCCACGCCGGGTTCGAGGCGTTCATCGCGGCCGGCCTCGTGAACGGTCCGGCGCCGCGAATCTACGGGGCGCAGGCCGCCGGCTGCGCTCCGATCGTGCGCCTCGTTGAAAGCGGCGGCGACCGTATCACCCCGGTCGTTCCGAAGACCATCGCGCGATCCATCGCCATCGGGAATCCGGCCGACGGCGCAGGCGCCGCGAAGGCCATCCGGCGGACCGGCGGATGGGCCGCCGCCGTTTCCGACGACGAGCTGGTTGCCGGGATCCGCCACCTGGCGGAGCACACCGGCGTGTTCACCGAGACCGCGGGCGGCGTCACGGTCGCAGCGGCGCGCGCGTTGGCGCGAGCGGGGAAGCTCGGCGAGAACGACGAAGTCGTGCTCTGCATCACCGGCAACGGCCTCAAGACGGTCGAGGTGGTACGGGGCTCCCTCGGTTCGGAACCACCCATTCCCGCGAAGCTCGCCGCGGTCACGGCGCTCGTTGAGCAATCCTTCACGAGCCCCGTGCCCCGTGCCCTGTGCCAGGCAGCCCAATCCACCCCATCTGCACGGGAGGCCCCATGAGCGTCACCATTCATCTTCCCAACGTGCTCGTCCCGCTCGCGGACGGGCACCGCACCCTCGACGCGCGCGGCGACACCCTGAAGGAGGCCATCGACGACGTCGTTGGGCGCTACCCCCGCCTGGCGGCGCGGCTGCGGGACGAGCACGGCCGGCCGTACGAGTACGTCACGTTCTATCTCAACGACGCTGACATCCGGCTGAACGGCGGGTTCGAGATCCCCGTGCGGGACGGGGACGAGGTGACCGTAGTGCCGGCGGTGGCAGGAGGGTGATCCGCCTGTTGATGTCCGTGACGGCTGCGATGGCGATGCTCATGGTGCATCACTAACGCGATTAACCACCGACGGCGCCGTCCCTGCCGTGCGCGCGTCGATCCGAGCTCAGGATCGCGTACATCGCGATGTCTTCGAACGTGCCACGCACCAGCAGGTACTGCCGCTGGATTCCCTCCGGACTCATCCCGAGCTTCTCCATGACGCGGCCGGAGGACGGGTTCCGGGTCATGTGTCGAGCCTGAATGCGGTTCAGTGCCAAGTCGCTGAATCCGAACTCGAGGAGAGCCGCCGAAGCTTCCGTAGCGTAGCCGCGATTCCAGAACGGTAGCCCCACCCAGTAGCCAAGTTCTCCCCGGCGATGGGCGGCGTTGATGTGGAGGCTCACCGCTCCCACGAGGCCGTCGCTCCGGGATGTGATCGCGAGGGTGAGGAACCGTCGCGTGTGCCAGGCGGGTCCATGCGAGGCGATCCACTCCTCGGCCATTCCGTCTTCGTAAGGATGCGGGATGTTCTGGGTCGTCAACGCGACCTCGGGCGCGCCGGCGAGTCGTTGGACGACCGGAGCGTCGCTTGCGTCGAAGGGGCGTAACAACAGCCGCTGCGTATGGAGAACCGGGATCGTCGACATCCTCAAGCCGGGCCCGACGGGAATCCATCACTGCTTCCATCCT
>Ga0299906_10002600_pt1 | contig 14937 bp, 12 predicted proteins | sample RVTome_14_FD_200259 | JGI IMG/M metagenome (GOLD analysis project Ga0299906, IMG submission 200259) | Soil microbial communities from uranium-contaminated site in the Upper Colorado River Basin, Wyoming, United States - RVT145D125 (version 2) ... | reverse complement strand
AGCAGGTCGAGCGCCGGATGGCGCTCGGGTTCCGGCGCGGTCGGCGCGACGAAGAGGTCGGTCTGCCCATCGCGCACCAGCGCGCGTTGCTCGAGCTCCTGCAGATACCGGCGCGCCGCGCGGATCACCCCGGCCGGCACGCCCGCGAGCGCCGCGACCTGCAGCCCGTAGCTCTGGCTCGCCGGGCCTTCCTCGAGCGCGTGGAGAAAGACGATCCGGTCCTTGTGCTCGACCGCGTCCAGGTGGACGTTCGCCACCTCGCGGTACTCCTGCGCGAGCCGGGTCAGCTCGAAGTAGTGGGTCGCGAACAGGGTGTAGGAGCGGTTGCGCTCGACGAGCTCGCGCGCGATCGCCCACGCGAGCGCGAGCCCGTCGAAGGTGGAGGTGCCGCGTCCGACCTCGTCCACGAGGACGAGGCTCTTCTCTGTGGCGTTGTGCAGGATGGTCGCGCTCTCGATCATCTCCACCATGAACGTGGAGCGCCCGCCGGCCAGGTCGTCGGCCGCGCCGATCCGCGTGAAGATCTGGTCGACCGGCCCGATGCGCGCCGCGCGCGCCGGCACGAAGCTCCCGACGTGCGCGAGCAGCACGATCAGCGCGACCTGCCGCATGTAGGTCGACTTGCCGCCCATGTTCGGGCCGGTGATCAGGAGCAACCGGCGGGTCGGCGCGAGCCGGGTGTCGTTCGCGATGAACCGGTCGATCTCGTTCTCCACGACCGGATGGCGGCCGGCGTCGATCTCGATCGCGAGCTCGTCGACGAACTCCGGCCGGCGCCAGTCGCGCGCCACGGCGGTGGCGGCGAAGGCCGACAGCACGTCCGCCTCCGCGACCGCCCGCGCGAGCGCGTGCAGGCGGGGCGCAGCCGGCGCAAGCTCGGCGAGCACCTCGTCGTAGAGCCGCTTCTCCAGCGCCGCGGCGCGCTCCTGCGCCGACAGCGCGCGGTCCTCGAAGGTCTTCAGCTCGGGGGTGATGTACCGCTCGGCGTTCTTCAGCGTCTGCCGGCGGCGGTAGTCGGCGGGGACTTTCTCGGCGTGCGCGTTCGTCACCTCGATGTAGTAGCCGTGGACCCGGTTGTACTCGACGCGGAGGTTCGGAATGCCGGTGCGCTCGCGCTCCCGGGTCTCGAGGGCGACGAGGAACTCACCCGCGTTCGTCTGAAGCGCGCGCAGCTCGTCGAGCTCGGCGCTGTAGCCGGCGGCGATGACGCCGCCATCGCGCACCATCGGGGAGGGCACTTCCGCGATCGCCCGGCGCAGGAGATCGAGGCAATCGGCCGGCGGCGAAAGCTCGCCGGAGAGCGCCGCGAGCCGGGCGGCGCTGGCGCCGTGGAGTATCTGCTGGAGCTCAGGCATTGTCGCGAGCGACTCGCGCAGGCCCGCAAGATCGCGCGGCCGGGCGGTCCGGAGCGCGATCCGGCCGGCGATGCGCTCGATGTCCGCGACGCCGCGCAGGGCGGAATGCACCCCGCGGTGAGCGCCGGTGCCGGCCTCGCCGCACAGCACTTCGACTGCCGCGTGCCGCTCCGCTGCCATCGCCCGGTCGCGCAGCGGATGATGCAGCCAGTGGCGGAGCAGTCGGCTCCCCATGCCGGTCGCGCAAACGTCGACCAGGCTGAACAGCGTCGGGGATGGCGTGCCACGAAGCGTCTCGGTGAGCTCGAGGCTGCGACGCGTCGCGCCGTCCATGCGGACGAAGGCGTCGTCGCGCTCCGGCACGAGCGCAACCACGTGCGTGAGCGTCTGCGATTGGGTCTTGCGCGCGTAGGCGAGCAGGGCGCCGGCGGCGGCGATGGCCGGGCCGAAGTCCTCGCAGCCGAAGCCGGCGAGATCGCGCACGCCGAAGTGTTCGGCCAGGGTCCGCCGCGCGCCATCGAGATCGAACTGCCACGCCGGCAGGCGCGTCAGCGCGGCGGCGCCCTCGGAGAGCTCGAAGCTCGCCCCGTCGGCGACGAGGACCTCGGCCGGCCGAATCCGCTGGAGCTCGTCGGCCAACACCCGCGCCGGCGCCTCGGTGGCGCGAAACTCGCCGCTGGCGAGGTTGAGCCACGCAAGCCCGATGCGGCTCCGGTCGGTAGCGACGGCAAGGAGGAGGTTGTCGGCCTTCTCGTCGAGTAGCGCGGCGTCGGTGAGCGTGCCGGGAGTCACAACCCGGGTCACCGCTCGCTCGACCGGACCCTTCGACGTCGCGGGATCGCCGATCTGCTCGCAGATCGCCGCCGATTCGCCCAGCTTCACGAGCTTCGCGAGGTATTGCTCGATCGAGTGCCAGGGAACGCCGGCCATCTTGATCGGCGCGCCCGCCGACGCGCCACGCGTCGTGAGGGTGAGATCGAGCAGCCGCGCCGCCTTTTCGGCGTCGTCGTAGAACAACTCGTAGAAGTCCCCCATGCGGCAGAACAGCAGCAGATCCGGGTACTGGGCCTTGAGGCCCAGGTACTGCTGCATCATCGGGGTGTGGGCGTCGAGCGCCGGGGTCGACAAGTTGTCGCGCTTCACGTTCTGGAAACCGAGCTCATGCAGGCACGGGCGCAGGCTGGCCGGCGGGCTTGTGCTCTCGCGGCGGGCGCTCGTCCATCAGCCACTGCAGCGTGAAGGCGGCGACGCCGATCACGATCAGCGCGCCCCAGCCGAAGTTGTAGCTACCGGTGCGGTCGAACACCAGACCACCCATCCAGGCGCCGAAGAACGAGCCGACCTGGTGGCTGAAGAACACGACGCCGTAGAGCGTGTTGAAGTGCGTCAGGCCGAACACCCGGCCGATGATCCCGGTGACCAGCGGCGCGACGCCGAGCCAGAGAAACCCCATGGCCGCGGCGAACACCAGCGTGGAGGCCGCGCTGATCGGCACGAGCAGGAAGATGACGATGAACAGCGTGCGCAGGAGGTAGATCAGCGCCAGCAGGTGCTTCTGGCTGTAGCGCGCGCCGAGGTGGCCGAAGATGTACGTGCCGACCGCGTTGAACAGGCCGATCAGCCCCAGCGCGCTCGCCGCCACGCCGGGCGCCACGCCGCAGATCTGCAGGTACGCCGGCAGGTGCGTGGTGATGAACACGAGCTGGAAGCCGCAGGCGAAGAACGCCAGCGTCATGAAGAGATAGCCGCGATGGCCGATCGCTTCGCGCAGCGCCTCGGCGAGTCTTTGATTCGCCGGAGACGAATTCCCGCCCGCAACGGGCTGCTCGCGGATCGGGAGCGAGAGCAGCGCCATCGAGCCCGCGATGAGCGCGAAAGCCACCATCGCCGCCTGCCAGCCGAAGCCGTCGATCAGCCACTGGCCAATCGGCGCGATCAACATCGTGCCGAGCGAGCCCGCCGCCGCGACCAGGCCCACCGTCTGGCTGCGCCTCTCGGGCGGCGTAGCGCGGGAGATGGTGCCGATCAGGACGCCGAAGCCCGCGCCGGCGGTGCCGATGCCGATGAGGAAGCCCGCCACCTCCAGCCCGCCCGGGACGCTCTTGGAGACCACCATCAGCAGCAGCCCGGCGGCGTACAGCAGCGCGGTGACGACCAGCACCGGCCGCGGGCCATAGCGGTCGGCGAGCGCGCCGACGAAGGGCTGCGACACGCCCCAGACGATGTTCTGCAGCGCGATCGAGAAGCCGAAGGTCGCCGCCGAGATCCCCAGGTCGAGCGTCATCGGCCGCATGAACAGGCCGAGGCTCTGGCGCAGTCCCATGCAAAGCGCGATGATCAGCCCGCTCAGCACGATCAGGACCAGCATCGAACGGCGGTTTTGGGCGGCGGTCATGAAAGTAAACAGGTCGGTGTACTGAATGACCTGTCAGGCCGTTCCCGAGGGGATTGACTGAACATTGCCTCAGACCGGCGTGACGCGCTTATCCCGCGCCGCCTGCACCACCTGCAGCAGCTGGACGAAGACCTTCGGTGTCCCGCACACCACGTGCCCGGCGTCGAGATAGTTCGGCTCGCCGTCGAGATCGCTCACCAGCCCGCCGGCCTCGAAGATGAGGAGGCTTCCGGCGGCCATGTCCCAGGGCGACAGGCCGAGCTCCCAAAACCCGTCCAGGCGCCCCGCGGCGACATACGCGAGATCGAGCGCCGCCGCCCCGGCGCGCCGGACGCCGGCGGCGTTCTGCGTGACGCCCTTCAGCATGCGCAGGTATTCGTCGAGATGCGCGATTTCCTTGAACGGGAACCCGGTGCCCACGAGCGCATCGCGCAAATGCGTCCGCTTCGACACCCGGATGCGGCGGTCGTCCAGGAACGCTCCGCGTCCCCGGCTGGCCGTGAACAGCTCGTTGCGGCCCGGATCGTAGACCACCGCCTGGGTGATCAAGCCGCGGTGGCGAAGTCCGATCGACACTGCGTATTGCGGGAAGCCGTGAATGAAGTTCGTCGTGCCGTCGAGCGGGTCGATGATCCAGGTATAGTCGGATGTCCCGTCCGCGCCCGACTCCTCGGCGAGGATGGCGTGGTCGGGGTAGGCTTTGCGCAGCGTCTCGATCACCGCGGCCTCCGCCGCCCGGTCGACTTCGGTGACGAAGTCGTTCTGGCGTTTCACGGTGACCGTGATGCCGCCGAGATCGCGCGCGGCGCGGTTGATGATCGCGCCCGCGCGGCGCGCCGCCTTGACGGCGATGTGGAGCATCGGATGGAGCGGGTGCATCGACTGCGGCGGGGGAGGGCGTGAGCCGGGAAGGCGCGATTCTATCGAATCGGGACGGTGCCACGGGCATGGATTCGCTGGCGCGCGTGCGCGTCGTGCTGGTGCGCACGACTCATCCCGGCAACATCGGGGCGGCGGCGCGGGCGATGAAGACGATGGGGCTCGCGCGCCTCGCGCTCGTGGACCCCCGCCGGTTCCCCGATCCCCGGGCCGAGGCGATGGCGACCGGGGCCGACGACGTGCTCGCGGCGGCGCGCGTGTGCGCCACGCTCGACGAGGCGCTCGCCGGGACGACGCTCGCGATCGCGCTCACCGCCCGCCGGAGAGAGCTGTCCCACCTGGCTCTCGATGCGCGCGCGGCGGCCGGGCTCGCGGCAGCCGAGAGCGCGCAGGGCGGCGAGGTGGCCCTCGTATTCGGCACCGAGATCGCGGGGTTGGCGAACGAGGAGGTGATCAAGTGCCAGCGGGTGGCGCACATCGCCACGAGCCCGACCTACTCGTCGTTGAATCTCGCCGCCGCGGTCCAGGTCATGGCGTACGAGCTGCACGTCGCGGCGTTCGGTCCAGCCGTCCCCGACAACCAGCGCTTCGACGGGGCGACCTTCGCGGACATCGAGAGCTTCTATGCCCACCTCGAGCGCAATGCCATCGCGAGCGGATTCCTCGACCCCGCGCACCCGGGCCGCATGATGGAGCGCGTGCGCCGGCTGTTCGGCCGCACGCGGCTCGAGCGGGAGGAGCTCAACCTGCTGCGCGGCCTCCTGACGGCGTGGGACGGCGAGGGCGATCGGAATAGTTGACCGAATCACTAGGGTTTCGGATAATCCAGCCATGTTCGCGCGCATTCGAGAAGACCTCGCCAGCGTGTTCGACCGCGATCCCGCGGCCCGGTCCACGTGGGAAGTGCTGACGTGCTACCCCGGGTTTCACGCGCTGCTCGTCCATCGCTTCTCGCACCGGCTGTGGGGCGCACGCCTGCGCTGGCTCGCCCGGTTCGTGTCGCATCTGGCGCGCTGGCTGACCGGTATCGAGATTCACCCGGGCGCGACGATCGGCCGGCGCGTCTTCATCGACCACGGCATGGGCGTGGTGATCGGCGAGACGGCGGAGATCGGCGACGACTGCACGCTGTATCACGGGGTGACCCTCGGCGGCACCAGCTGGAACAAGGGCAAGCGGCATCCGACGCTCGGCCGGGGCGTGGTGGTCGGGGCCGGGGCGAAGATCCTGGGGCCGATCGTCGTGGGTGACGGCGCCAAGGTCGGGTCCAATGCCGTGGTCGTGAAGGACGTCCCGCCGGAGGCGACCGCCGTCGGCATCCCGGCGAAGATCATCGAAGACCGTCGCCTGCAGGCGCGCGAGGCGCACGCGGCAAAGCTCGGTTTCTCGGCCTACGGGCTGACGAGCGGAGACGACGACCCGGTCGCCCAGGCGATCCGGGGCCTCACCGACCACACGGCGGAGCTCGAGCGGCGGCTCGCCGAGCTCGCCGGCGAGCTCGACCGGCTGCAGGGGCACGACGCCGAGGCCGAGCGGGCCGTCGTCGAGCGCTTCGATCCGACGCGGCTGCGCAAGGTCGCGGACAAGTAGTTCACGCGCGCGGCGCGAGCTCCTCGAGCACGCGCCGCACCGTCTGCGCCCGCTCCTTCGGGCTCGCCGCGGCGGCGGCGACGCGCAGCTTCGTCGGCCCGGCGAGCTTCCAGTCCCGGCGCTTCTGGACGAGGTCGAGCACGCGCGCCGGATCGACCGCCGGGTGCGGCCCGAACTGGATCTGCACGTGATCGCTCGGCGCGTCGATGCGCACCACCCCGAGCGGGCGGGCGAGGATCCGCAGGCGGTGGCTCTCGATCAGCGCCATCGCCGGCTCGGGCAGCAGCCCGAAGCGATCGACGAGCTCCTCCTGCATTGCCTCCAGCGCCTCCTCGGTGTCGCAGTTCGCCAGGCGCTTGTACAGCACCAGCCGCTCATGGACGTCGGTGCAATAGCCGGCCGGCAGGAGCGCCGGGACGTGGAGGTTGATCTCGGTCGTGACGCCGAGCGGCTGCGTGAGGTCGGGCTCGCGACCGGCCTTCAGGCTGCGCACGGCGTGGGCGAGCATGTCGTTGTAGAGGTTGAAGCCGATCTCCTGCATCTGCCCGCTTTGCGACTCCCCGAGCACCTCGCCCGCGCCGCGGATCTCGAGGTCGTGCATCGCCAGGTAGAAGCCGGACCCGAGCTCGTCCATCATCTGGATCGCCTCCAGGCGTTTCCGCGCGTTGCCCCGCACCGCGTCCTCGGGGGGAACGAGCAGGTAGGCGTACGCCTGGTGATGCGACCGGCCGACGCGTCCGCGGAGCTGGTGGAGCTGCGCGAGCCCGAACCGGTCGGCGCGGCCGATGAGGATCGTGTTCGCGGTCGGAATGTCGATCCCGGTCTCGATGATCGTCGAGCACACCAGCAGGTTGGTGCGTTGCTGGAGGAACTCGCGCATCACGCGCTCGAGCTGCCGCTCGCGCATCTGCCCGTGCGCGACCGCGATCCGCGCTTCCGGGACGAGCGCGGCGAGCTTCTCGCTTTGCGCGTCGATCGACTCGACCTCGTTGTGCAGGAAGTAGATCTGCCCGCCGCGCTTGAGCTCCCGCAGGCACGCCTCGCGGATGATGCCGTTGGAGTACGGCGTGACGAAGGTCTTGATCGCGAGGCGCCGCGCCGGCGCCGTGGCGATCACGGAGAGATCGCGCAGGCCCTCGAGCGACATCGCGAGCGTGCGCGGAATCGGGGTCGCGGTGAGCGTCAGCGCGTCGACCTCCGCGCGGAGCTGCTTGAGGCGCTCCTTCTGCCGCACGCCGAAGCGGTGCTCCTCGTCGACGATCACCAGCCCGAGGCGCGCGAACCGCACGTCGCGCGAGAGCAGCTTGTGGGTGCCGATGACGATGTCGACACGCCCTTCTGCGAGGCCCTGGAGCACGTCCGCCTGCTCCTTTCCGGTCCGGAACCGGGAGAGCTCGGCGATCCGCACCGGCCAGTCGGCGAAGCGGTCGGCAAAGGTGTTGAAGTGCTGCTCGGCGAGCAGCGTGGTCGGGGCGAGGACGGCCACCTGCTGACCGTCGGCGACCGCCACGAACGCGGCGCGGAGCGCGACCTCGGTCTTGCCGAAGCCGACGTCGCCGCAGACGAGACGATCCATCGGTCGGCCCGTGCGCATGTCGTACGCCACCGCCTCGATCGCCGCCGCCTGGTCCGGCGTCTCCTCGAAGCCGAAGCCTTCCGCGAAAGCATCGACGTCGTGTTCCTTGACGTCGAACGCCCGGCCCTGGCGGGCAGCACGCTGGGCGTATAGCGCGAGGAGCTCGGCCGCGGTGTCGCGGACCTGCGCCGCCGCTCGGCGCTTCGCCTTGTCCCATTCGGCGCCCCCGAGCTTGTGCAGGGGCGCCGCCTCGGCGGGGCCGCCGGAATAGCGGCCGATCGTGTGCAGCTGCGCGACCGGGACGTACAGCTTGTCGGCGTCGGCGTACTCCAGCTGCAGGAACTCGGCCTCGCCCTCGCCAAGGTCGAGGCTCACGAGGCCGCGGTAGCGGCCGATGCCGTGGCTCTCGTGCACGACCGGGTCGCCGATCGAGAGCTCCGACAGGTCGCGGAGCATCCCTTCGATGCTGCTCCGCTTCGCCTGGTCCCGGCGGCCACGGGCACGGGCCGTCCCCGCGTAGAGCTCGGCCTCGGTGACGACGGCGATGCCGGCGTCGAGTCCCAGCTCGCTCCAGCCTTCGCCGCGCTCGGGCGCGAGCGTGAAGCCCGCGGCGAGCGGCCCGACCCCGAGCATGAGCCGCTCCGGGCTCGCGAGAAACTCCGCGAAGCTCGCGGTCGGCCGCGGCGCGAGTCCGTACTGCGCGAGGTACTCGTTCATCGTCTCGCGGCGCCCGGGCGACTCCGCGAGGAGCAGCACCCGCGCCGGCGTCGCGTCGAGGAACGCCTTCAACGCGTGCAGCGGATCGGCCGCGCGCCGCTCGACTGCCACCGCCGGCAGCGGCGCGGCGGCGAGGCGGTCGGCGTCGTCGCGGGCGAGCTGCGGCGCGTGGAGGTCGAGCCGCTCGAAGGGCTGCGCGGCGACGAAGAACTGCTCGGCGCCGAGGAACAGGCTGTCCGGCGGAAGCAGCGGCCGGGTGCGGTCGCCGTGCAGGAGCTGGAACCGGGAGCTGGCGTCGCGCCAGAACCCGTCGATCGCGGCGTGCACGTCGTGGTGGGTGACGAGCGTGGTGTCCCGGGGCAGGTAGTCGAGCAGCGTGGCGGTGGCGTCGAAGAAGAGCGGCAGGTAATACTCGATGCCGGCGGGCGCGACGCCGTTCGAGACGTCCTTGTAGACCGGCGATTTCGACGCGTCGCCCTCGAACGCTTCGCGAAAGCGCGCCCGGAAGCGGGTGCGCCCGGTGTCGTCGAGCGGAAACTCGCGCGCCGGCAGCAGCCGGATCGCGGGAACCTTGTAGAGCGTGCGCTGGGTGTCGACGTCGAACGTGCGGATCGACTCGATCTGGTCGTCGGCGAGCTCGATGCGGTAGGGCAGCGCGCTGCCCATCGGAAAGAGGTCGATCAGGCCGCCGCGGACGCAGTACTCGCCGGGCGCGACGACCTGCGTGACGTGGCTGTAGCCGGCGGTCGCGAACTGCACGCGGAGCCGGCCCGCGTCGAGGCGCGTCCCTTGCTCGATGAAGAACGTGTAGGCCGCGAGGTAAGCGGGCGGCGGGAGCCGCTGCAAGGCGGTCGCCGCCGGAACGATCGTGACGTCGCAGTCGCCGGTCGTGATCCGGTAGAGCGTCTCGAGGCGCTCGGACACGAGGTCGTGGTGCGGCGAGAAGGTGTCGTAGGGGAGGGTTTCCCAGTCCGGGAACAGGCTCACGCGGAGCCCCGGCGCGAACCACGGGATCTCCTCGCGCAGCCGTTGGGCGTCCAGCGCCGACGCGCACACGATCGTCACCGGGGGGCGCGCCTGGGCGAGCCGCGCGAGGGCGAGCGCGTCGGACGAGCCGTGCAGCTTGCCGAAGGGGAGCTTCAGCGTGGAGGGCGTGGCGGCGAGCACTGCTTCAAGCGGGTTACAGGCGTAACGACCCCTGCAGGGTCCTGCATTCAATGGTTCGGCCGCGTTAAGCGGCGCCGCTACGCGGCGTCCGCTTCAACGCGGCCTCACTGGTTATTATACGGGGTGACATGACGCTTCTTCCTGACCTGCCGTGGCCGCGCGCCTGGTCGGCCTGATTCCGGCCGCCGGGCAGGGCGCCCGGCTCGGCCAGGACGCGCCCAAGCAATACCTCGACCTCGACGGTCGCCCGATGCTTGCCCATGCGGCGCGCGCGCTGCTCGCCGATCCTCGGGTCGAGCTCGCGTTTGTGGTGCTGGCGCCCGACGATCGGCGCTGGGCGGCCTACGACTGGAGCGCGTTCGGCGACCGGCTCGCGCCGCTCTGGTGCGGGGGCGCGTCGCGCCGCGACAGCGTGTTCAACGGGCTGGTCGCGATGGCGAACGTCGTCGAACTGGAAGACTGGGTGCTGGTCCACGACGCGGCGCGGCCGTGCCTCGCGGCGGAGGATCTCGCGCGCCTGATCGACGCCGTGCTCGCGGACGAGCACGGCGGCATTCTCGCGGTCCCGCTCGCAGACACCCTGAAGCGCGCCGACCCGGAGGGCCGCATCGCGGCGACCGAGCCGCGCGCCGCGCTGTGGCTCGCCCAGACCCCGCAGATGTTTCGCCACGGGACGTTGCTGCGCGCGCTCGGGGTGGCCGCCGAGGCTACCGACGAAGCGTCGGCGGTCGAGGCGTTGGGCTTGCGTCCGCGCCTCGTGCCGGGGAGCGTGCGCAATCTCAAGGTCACGTATCCGGACGACGTCGAGATCGCCGCGCGGCTGCTCGGGAAGGGGCGCGCATGAGGGTCGGCCACGGCTTCGACGTTCATCAGCTCGTCGCCGGGCGGCGACTCGTCATCGGCGGCGTCGAGATCCCGCATGACAAAGGGCTCGGCGGCCACTCCGACGCGGACGTGCTGCTGCACGCGGTCACCGATGCGCTGCTCGGCGCCGCGGGGCTCGGCGACATCGGCCGGCACTTCCCGGACACCGATCCCGCGCACCGCGACGCCGACAGCCGGCGGCTCCTGCGCGAGGCGATGGCGAAAGTCCGGGCGGCCGGCTACGTCGTCGTCAACGTCGACTCGACGATCATCGCGCAGGCCCCGCGAATGGCGCCCCACATCGCGGCGATGGTGGCGAACCTCGCCGCCGATCTGGGCGTGGGTCCCGATCGGGTGAACGTGAAAGCCAAGACGACCGAGCGCCTCGGCTTCGCGGGGCGCGGCGAGGGCATCGCCGCGGAAGCGGTCGCGCTGCTCGACGACGCGCGGCCGTGAGCGACGGCGCAGCGGCGAAGCCGCTGCGGCTGTTCTTCGCCCTGTGGCCCGACGACGCGACCCGCGCGGCGCTCGCGGACTGGGGCCGGCGGATTCACCGCGTCACCGGCGGTCGCCCGACGCGCGCCGAAGCGATCCACCAGACCCTGGCGTTTCTCGGCGACTGCGAGCCGGCCCGCCTGACGGAAGCCGCGGCCGCAGCCGGCCGCGTTCTGCCGCGCCGCTTCGAGCTCCTCCTCGACCGGGCCGCGCTCTGGAACCACAACCACATTGCGTGGGCCGGCGCGAGCGCCGTCCCGCCCGAACTCGATGCGCTCGTCGCCGAGCTGCGCGGGGCGCTCGCCGAAGCGCGCTTCACGTTCGATCGCAAGCCGTTCGTGCCGCACGTCACGCTCGTGCGGAAGACAGGGCACGGCGGCGCGCTGCCGGCGCTCGAGCCGATCCGTTGGCCGGTCACCGATTTCGTCCTCGTCCGCTCGGAGCTGCGGGCCGACGGCAGCGATTACACGATCCAGGCGCGCTGGCCCTGACGCTCGAGCTAGGCGGATTTTCCGACGCCTGGAAGGACGACCCGGGCAACGAGCCCGCCGCCCGGGCGCGGCTCGAGCTCGAGCGTCCCCCCGTGCATGCGCGCGATGCGGTCGACGATCGCGAGGCCCAACCCCGATCCGCCCCGGCCGCTGCGGGCGGTCTCGAGCCGGGTGAACGGCTGCCTGAGCCGCTCGACTTCGTCCGGCGGGATGCCGGGGCCACGGTCGAGCACCTCGATCACCGCTCCGCCGCCGGACCCGACCACGCGCAGGCGGACGTCGGCCTCGCCGTAGCGGAACGCGTTGTCGAGCAAGTTCGAGATCAGCCGGCGAACCGCGAGCGGGCGCAGCTCGAGGATGAGCGTGGGTGCAACCTCCTCGTCCAGCGGATGTCCGAGCTCGCGGTAGCGTCGGGCCGCCTCGCGGGCGAGCGCCGCGAGGTCCGTCGGCGCGGGCGGCTCGCCGCCCGCGATCCGGGCGAAGTCGAGGAACTGGCCGATGATGCGGTCCATCTCGTCGATGTCGGCCGCCATGCCGCCCTTGAGCTGGAGATCGACCTCGGCCATCTCCAGGCCCAGCCGGAGCCGCGCGAGGGGGGTGCGGAGATCGTGCGACACCCCGGCGAGGATGAGCGCGCGATCGTCCTCGAGCCGCGCGAGATCGCGCGCCATCTGGTTGAACGCGCGGGAGACGGTCTTGATCTCGGCCGGGCCCGACTCCGCGAGCGGTGGCGGGACCCGCCCGCGGCCGATCTCGGCCGCCGCCCGCGTGAGCGCGGCGAGCGGCCGGCGCAGGTGCAGCACGATCAGGAACGCGCCGGCGAGCGCCAGCGCCAGCGTCAACCCGGCCCATCCGAGCCACTGCAGCGCGAGCTGCCGCTCGATCCGGCTGCGCGGCAGCATCACCCAGTACTCGTCCTCCGCGATGCGAAAGCTGACCCAGAACGCCGGCAGCCCGTCGCGCTCGAACGCGATGCGCGTGTCCTCGCCGAGCTGGCGGCGAATCTCGTCGGCGAGCATCTGGACGAGCGGCTGGTCCGAGGGTGGGCCGACGAGCCGCTCACCCTGCTCGGCGGGATAGACGCGGATCCCCTCGCTCTCGGCGAGCTCGACCAGGAGCTCGCGGCGCAGGTCGGGACGCGCCGCGACCAGCGCGGCACGGGTGAGGTTCACGACGCTCGCCACCATCTGCGCGACCTGCCGCGCCCGCGGCTCGCGGTCGTAGACGCGGAAGATCTGGAAATACGCCGCGACCGAGGCGAGGATGAGCGCCGCGATCAGCAGGAACGCGCGCCAGAGGAGGGAGCGGGGGGGCACCGGCGCCAGTACGCGCGAAGCGTGACGTCCCGGGACTTGCGGCGCGGCTCAGGTCTTCGCGCCGTCGGGGACGAAGACGTAGCCGAAGCCCCAGACGGTCTGGATGAAGGTCGGGTTCGCGGGATCGGGCTCGACGAGCTTGCGCAGGCGCGAGACCTGCACGTCGATCGCCCGGTCGAACACCTCGTACTCGCGGCCGCGTGCCAGCTCCATGAGCTTGTCGCGGGACAGCGGAACGCGCGGATGCGTGACCAGCACCTTGAGCAGCGCGAACTCGCCGGTGGTCAGCGAGACGGTGGCGCCGTTCTTCGTCAGCGCCCGGGTGGCGAGGTTGACGGTCATGCCCCCGAAGCTGACCGACTGCGCGTCGAGCGAGGGCGCGCCCGGCGGGAGCGGCGCGGCGCGCCGGCGGAGCACGGCGTTGGCGCGGGCGACGAGCTCGCGCGGATTGAACGGCTTCGCGAGATAGTCGTCGGCGCCCATCTCGAGGCCGACGATCCGGTCGACGTCCTCGCCTTTCGCCGTGAGCATGATGATCGGGATGTCGTTCTTCGTCCCGCGCAGCCGGCGGCACACCGAGAGCCCGTCCTCGCCGGGGAGCATCAGATCGAGCACCAGGAGGTCGAAGCGCTCGTGGGCGAGCAGCTTGTCCATGCCGTGCGCGTCGGCCACCGCGCGGACGACGAATCCCTGCTCGGTGAGATACCGGTTGAGGAGGTCCCGCAGCCGCAGGTCGTCGTCGACGACCAGGATCTTGATCTTCGCCTCGGCCATGGCTCCGTATGGTAGCCGCGGCGCGGGCGTCCGGTGAGGAATTGGTAACGCGGCGTTGCCGACGGCGGGCGCGCGAAACAGGCTGTTACAAACGCCGGTGCCGACCACACAGACTGCTTACATGCGTTCCCTACAGTACGCTCACTTCGATCGCGGCTTGAACCGGGCGCGCCGGGGCGTTTACCATCGGCGGCACGACGACGAAACTCTCCACCGAATGCAGCGGATCATCCTGATCGCCGGTCTTGCAATGGCCTTGGCGGCCGCGTCGCCCGCGTTCGCCCAGAGCGGGACCCAGGGGCGCGGCGCGACGGAGCGGCCGCCGCCGACGCAGCCGCTGCCGCCCTCTCGGCCGGCAGACCTGCGGCAGGGCGACAAGCAGATGCCCCGCCCGGCGCCGATGACGCCGGACGAGCGTCGCGACCTCCGCCGCGACATCAGGGACCACGGGCGCGAGGTCTACCGCGATCCCCCGGGCCGGCAGCCGCAGCGTTGAGCGCCGCGCGCCGGCGCGCATCCACCGTGCCGGTCCGGGCGTACCATGGCGGCGACGACTGATTGGAGGAAGCCATGAAACGCAACGCGTTCGCGTTAGAGCCCCAGTCCCCGGTCCGGCGGCGGTTGCTCATCGCCGGCGGCCTCGGCGCGGTGGCGGTGGGCGTATCGCCGCGGCTCCTGGCGCAGCAGCCGGCGCCGCGAGCGACGCCGAGCATCGGCGACACCTGGCGGTACCAGTACCGCAGCGAATGGCGAACGGTCGCGCCGCAGACGATCGAGTACACCGTCACCGAGGTCTCGCCGACGGCGATCCGCGACCGGATGACGGTGGCGGGACTGCCCGGCGAGGACCTGCAGACGTTCACCGCCAGGATCGAGGAGGTGAACCGGGTGCTGCCGGGGTTCGTCGCGAGCGAGTTCTCGCCCTACCTGCAGGCGTTCACCCCGCTCGCTCCGGGAGCGAGCCTGGCCGCGCCGGCGATGCCGCAGGACTCGATGTTCGGGCTGCCGTGGAGCATCTGGGTCCGGGTCGGCGGACCCGAGCGCCTGACCGTCCCGGCCGGGAGCTTCGACGCGGTGCGCGTGGAGCTGAAAGGCAGCCGTCCACCGTATCAGCTCAACACGGTCGCCGAGCCGGCCTATCTGTATCAGACGGTCTGGTTCGCGCCCGGCCCGAAGCGGGTCGTCAAGCAGACGCGGATTCTCCAGGCCTGGGCGCTGAACCAGCTCGAGCGCGACACCTACGAGCTCGCCAGCTACAAGGTCGCCTGATCCCGGGGTGACCCGAACGCGCGTGTGCGCCGGCGGGCTCAGCCTTTCG
>Ga0299906_10002599_pt1 | contig 14937 bp, 13 predicted proteins | sample RVTome_14_FD_200259 | JGI IMG/M metagenome (GOLD analysis project Ga0299906, IMG submission 200259) | Soil microbial communities from uranium-contaminated site in the Upper Colorado River Basin, Wyoming, United States - RVT145D125 (version 2) ... | reverse complement strand
TCCTCGAAGATCTGGAAGTTCTCCTGGGGGAGGCCGGTCACGAGACGGCCTTCGTCGTCGAGCACCGACACCGCCAGACTGACGGTATCGACGCTCACGCGAAACCGCGGGCGATCCTCGCCGGTGGGTTCCTGGCGCGCGAAGCCTCCGACGGCGACGAGAGCGCCCGAAAGCGCCGCGGCGAGAACCCGCGCGCTCCTGCTCATGGGGGGCTCGCCTGGATCCGCGAGAGGCGCTCGGAGGCGCGGACCAAGGCAGCCTCCGCTTCTTTGCCGGGCTCGTCCTTGGCGCCCAGCGCTTTCGCCTGCTCGAGCCACGAGCGAGCTTCCTCGAGGGCGGCCGCGAGACGTTGCTTGTCCTCCGCCCCCAGGCTCAAGCCGCGCTCTCCGATCTCCCGGTCGACCCAGAGTCCCTTCGCCTGGGCCGCCATGAGGATGAGCTTCCACTCCCTCGGGTTCAAACGGTGCCGGAAGGAGAGGGTCCCGGCGGCGTCCGAAAGCGCCTGGGGGCGCTCCTGGCCCGCGAGGCTCACCGCGAACTGGAGGCTGAACTCGGGCTCGTCGGGAAACACGTCGAAGAGAGCCCCCAGGAGGTGGGGCGGAAACCAGGGACCGGCCTCGGCTCCGCCGGAAGGCCCACCGTCGATCGACACGCGAAGGGTCACGTGTTTCAAGGTGGTGAACGAGGCTCGCCTCGAGGTCATCGACTCGCGGGCGGCCACGGTCCAGAGGCTGAGCTCGAGGACGTCGTTCGCAACCTCTACCTCGCCGACGAAAGCGCCGCTCCCCTCGGGGAAGCCGCTTCCGGGGTCGAGGGGAACCGAGTGCTCCACCTCGGCGCTTCCCGTTTCCGGATTCACGCGAGCCTCGGTCACCGCAACGTCGATCTCCTCCCGCCCGAACGCCTTTCGCGTCCGGTCCTGGGGAAGGGGTTGCCGGAGCTTGAGGATGCCCGCGAGAAGGCGATGGCGGAGCTCGTCGCGCCACAGCTCGGCAAGCGTCTCGTGATACAGAGCCACTTCCTCTGCGATCTCGACACGGTCGCCCGGCGTCAGAGCCGTGGGCGAGCGAGGTTGAAACGGTTCTCCGTTCCTCCGGGTGCCGTTCGAGCTACCCACGTCCACGAGCTCGACTCGGTCGGCTTTCTTTCGCACCACGGCGTGTCGTCGCGAGACCCGGGTCGAGCTGAGGACGATGTCGTTCTCCGCCAGCCGGCCGATGGAGCTTTCCTCGAGGGCGAGGGGAAAGAGCCGCTGCGTGCGGATGAAGTAGAGGTACCCCCAGGGCTCCGCCGGCTCAGGCGGAGCCTGGGCGAGCGCGGATGAGACCGCGCTCGACGCCGCCGCGGCGAGGAGGAAAATGGGAAGAAAGCGCATGACCCGCGTAGATACTCAGCTTAGGACCGATGGACCCGAGGGTCAAGGGGCGAATAACGCGGAATTGTGAGGGAGTTCACTTTGCGCCGGCCCCGAGCCAACCCCGCTCGGCGAGGAAGGACGCGACCGCCTCGGAGGCCGCTCGCCCCTCGTCGTCGACTCGCCGGTTGAGGGCTCGCATGGCAGCCTCGTCGAGATTTCCCTCCAGAAGCTCCAGCACTTCGGCGAGAGCCGGCACGCGCGCGGCGGTCGAGGGACGATAGACCGCCGCGGCGTCATAGGGAGGGAAGTAGGAACGATCGTCCTCGAGGACCGTGAGCCCGTACTTGTCGATGAGCCCGTCGGTCGCGCTCCCGGCGACGAAGTCGACCTCCCCCTCGATCAGGGCCTGGTAGATGAGGCCGAGCTCGATTCCACGCGGCGGGTTTTTGAAGCTCAGATCGTACGCCGCGACCAGGCCGCGGAATCCGTCCTCGCGCTCGAGGAACTCGTGCCCGAAACCGGGCCGAAGACTTCCCTCGTGCGCCTTCAGGTCGGAGATCGCGCGGATGCCGAGCTTCTCCGCCACCTCCGGCTTCATCGCGATGGCGAAGGTGTTGTCGAACCCGAGGGGCTCGGTCCAGTCGAGGCCGAGATCCTTCCGGTAGACCTCGCGAACCCGCCGGTACACAGCCTCGGCATCGTGGCTCACGGTCTCTTTCAAGATGGCGGTAAGGGCGGTTCCGGTGTACTCCACGTAGACGTCGAGGTCGCCGGCGAGAAGAGCCCGATGACAGATGAACGTCCCCCCCAGGTTGAGCCGTCTTTCGACGGGAACGTCTCTGGCCTCGAGGAGCTGCGCCAGCATCTCGCCCAGGATCACCTGCTCGCTGAAGTTCTTCGAGCCCACCACCACCGGCCGCTCTCCGGAGCAAGCGGGAACGAGAGCGAGCAGCATTGCGCCGAGCTTTGTGAATCGGTTCATCGATCCCATCCGAGCCACTTCTCGAAGCGGCCGAGGAGCCCGTCGGCGGCGAGAGCCAGCGCCGCCGCCGGCACCGCGCCGGCGAGGATCAGGCGGCTGTCCACCATGGACAGCCCGCGCAATATCGAATTGCCGAGACCTCCCGCGCCGACGGCGGCGGCGATGGTTGCGAGGCCGATGGCGTTCACGGTCGCGATCCTCACCCCGGCGAGGACGGTGGGCAGCGCGAGTGGGATCTCGATGAGCCTGAGGCGCTCGAGATCCGTCATGCCCATGCCTCGTCCCGCTTCGACCACCGATGGCTCCACCGACTGGATGCCGGCATAGGTGTTCCGGAGGAGTGGAAGGAGCGCGTAGAGCACCAGGGCGACGATCGCGGTGGTGTTCCCGATCCCGCCGATGAGGGGGATGGGGATCAGGAACCCGAAGAGCGCGAGGCTGGGAACGGTCTGCATGACGTTCGCGAAACCTATGACCGGAGTCGCGAGCGACGGCTTCCGCGTCAGGAGGATCCCGAGGGGAACCCCGATGACCACCGCGATCGCGATCGACACCGCGACCAGAAAGAGGTGCTCCGCCGTTTGCGCAGCGATATCGGCGCGCCGCTCGAGGAGAAATCGGAGGGTATCCATTCTTAGTGCTCGCCTCGCTCCTCGCTCGGCTCGCTCCCCTCTCGGGGAGGAGGGGCCCTCCGGGCCCCGCTGCTGGCCTCAACCAGCCGGACCAGCTCGGCGACGAAATCGTCCGCGGGCCGCCCCAGGATCTCCGCGGGCGGACCGATCTGGAGGAGCCTCCCCGCGTGCATCACCCCGATGCGGTCGCCGAGCTTCATCGCCTCGGGGACGTCGTGGGTGACGATCACGATCGTCTTGCCGAGCTTTTGTTTCATCTCCAGGAACTCGTCCTGCATCCGGCGGCGGTTCACGGCGTCGAGCGCTCCGAAAGGCTCATCCATCAGAAGCAGGGGTGGGTCCGCCGCGAGCGCGCGGGCGACGCCGACCCTCTGTCGCTCTCCTCCCGAGAGCTCCTTGGGCCGTTTGTGAGCGAATCTCTCCGGGGCGAGGCCCACGAACGCGAGAAGCTCCCGGGCCCTTTCGCTTCTTCGCTCACGACTCCAGCCTTCGAGCTTCGGGACCAGCTCGACGTTCTCGGCGACGCTCAGGTGCGGAAGAAGCCCCACGTCCTGGATGACGTAGCCCGTCCGGCGCCGGAGCCGTATGGGATCCCACGTGCGGACCTCCCGGCCTTCGACCACGACCTCGCCTTCGTCGGGCTCGATCAGCCGGTTGATGCACCGAAGGGCGGTGGTCTTTCCGGCGCCGCTCGAGCCGACGAGCACCAGGGTCTCGCCCGGCTCGACCCGAAACGAGACGCGATCCAGGACCGGCCCCGCGCCCGCGCCGAATCTCTTGCTGACGTTTCTGAGCTCGACCGCGGGCCCGGACATCGCTCCGGTCAGGGGCGAGAAAGCCGGCGGAATCCTGACTCCGATTGGACGAGCACCAGGTCGGCCATTCCGATGAAGAGCCCGCTGTCGACGACGCCCGGGAGGGCGTCGATCCGCCGCTCGAGATCGGCCGCGTCCTCGATACTCTCGAACTTCGCATCGAGGATGTGGTTTCCGTTGTCGGAGACGAAGGGCCGCCCGTCTGCGTTCATCCGGAGGCGGACGCCTCCGCCGAGAGCCTCGAGCTTCCGTTTCGAGACCGGCGCCGCGAAGGGCACGACCTCCACCGGCACCGACATGCGGGCGCCCAGGCGAGGGACGAGCTTCTCGTCTCCCGCGAGGACCACGAACCTCTTCGAGACCGAGGCCACCACCCTTTCGCGCAGCAGCGCCCCGCCGTGTCCTTTGATCAAATCGAGGGAGGGATCGACCTCGTCGGCGCCGTCGACGTCGATGTCGATGGCATCGATCTCATCGAGTCCGACGAGGGGGATTCCGAGCTCGGCCGCGAGCTCTTCCGTGCGGCGCGAGGTCGGAACTCCTTTGACCTCGAGGCCCTCGCCGATCCTCCGGGCAAGCGCGCGCACGAACATCGCCGCCGCTCGACCCGTTCCGAGCCCCACCACCATTCCCGGCTCGACCATTTCCGCGGCCTCGATCGCCGCCGGCCAGAGGGAGGGTTCCGCGCCGCTCATCCGCGAGCCGAGCATACTCGACGGTGGACGGAGGGGCAAGATTGTTAGAATCCTCGCCATGAGAGTCCCGCCTCTTCTCCCCTCGCCGAAGAAGCACGTCCCCGGTGAAGGCGCCTTCCGGTTGCGGCCGGGAGCGCCCATCGTTCTTCCCGAGGGTGCGGGCGAAAGCGATTTCTTCTCTGCGCGAGCGCTTCAGGACGCGGTCCGCGAGCGCGCCGGATTCTCCGCGCCCATCGAGACCCAGGCCCGAAGCAGTGACCTCGGCCCTCGCATCGAGCTCCGCCGCCGCGGAACGTTCGGCGACGGCTATCGCGTCGCGGTCTCGAAGGAGAAGGTCCTCGCCGAGGGCGACGGCGAGGCGGGTCTGCGCTACGCCGTCGAGTCCCTCTCGCAGCTCTTGCCCCGGAGCGGTCGAAGCCTCGCCGCCTGCGAGATCGAGGACGCTCCCGATCTCGCGAGGCGCGGACTCCTCCTCGACATCTCGCGCGGAAAGGTCCCGACGCTCGCCACCCTCAAAGGCGTCGTCGACTTCATGGTCGGTCTCAAGCTGAACCTCCTGATGCTCTATACCGAGCACGTCTTCCGATTCCGGCGCCATCCGCTCATCGGAAAGGGCGCCTCGCCGATGTCGGCCGAAGAGATTCGAGAGCTCGACGAGTACGCCCGGGAGAGGCACGTGGAGCTGGTGCCGACGCTTCAATCCCTCGGCCACATGCACCAGATCCTGAAATACCCGCGCTACCGGAAGCTCGCGGAGAGCGAGAGGAAATGGTCGGTCTCGCCCGCGCTCGAGGAGACGTACGAGCTCCTCGACGATCTCTATTCGGAGTACCTCGGAAACTTCGGCTCCCCCTGGCTCAACGCCAATTGCGACGAGCCCGTCGACCTGGGGAAAGGCCGGTCGAAGGGACGCGCGGAGACAGGAGGAGTCGCGGCGATCTTCGCCTCGCACGTGGCTCGCGTTCAGGAGCTCGCCATCAAGCACGGGAAGAAGACGATGATCTGGGCCGACTTCATTTTCGAGCATCGCGAAGTCCTCCCCCTTCTCCCCAAGGGTCTCCTGCTCATCGACTGGTGGTACGAAGCGAACCACGATTTCGAGCGGGTGAAGATCCTGCGCGAGAACGGCATCCCTTTCATGGCGGCGGCGGGCACCTCGGGCTGGAACACTCTTTTTCCCCGGGTCGACAACGCCCTCGCCAACATCCGCGGTTACGCGGAAGCCGCCAAGCGCCACGGCGCCGAGGGGCTCCTGGTGACCGAGTGGGGCGATGGAGGGCACGGTAACCTTCTGGGGAACTCGATCTACGGCTTCGCCTTTGGAGCCCAGGCCGCCTGGGGTCCGACCGACATGGACGGGAAAGCTTTCGACCGGGCTTTTTCAATGCACCTGTTTTCCGATCCGTCGGCGGCCGCGGGTCGCCTCTACCGGCGGCTCGGTGGGCTTCACGCGACCGGCTTCGATCACTTCAACCATTCGCCTCTGAAGACGCTGTTCTTCGACGATTTGATCGAGGCCAAGTTCACTTCGAAGGCGAAGCGCCGGGTCCTCGAGAGAACTCTCGAGAGCCTCCGTGTTGTGGCGAAGGATTTCGAGAGGGCGCGGGAGAAGCTCCGATCGAGGCCCGCCGAGCTCGAGGAGCTCCACCACGCGATCGAGGCTTCGGTCCTCGCCGCGGAGAAGGGGCTCGCCGGGATCGAGTTCCTGAAATGGCGCGAGAATCCGGCGAGGGCGGGAAAGTCGCTCGCCTCAAAGCTCCGCCGAATCGAGCAGGCTCAGAAGCGCCTGAAAGGCGAGCTTCGAAGGCTCTGGCTCGCGCGAAATCGCGCCTTCACCTTCGAGAAGATGAGCGCGCAGTACGACGCCTCGATACGCGGCCTGAGGCGCGCCGCCAGGGAGGTCGGAGCCCGGAGCCGGCGTTCGTCGAGCTGAAAATGAACAATCGCGGGGTTTGCAGTCAGGCAGGATGCGCTTTCGCCCACTCCCGCACCTTGCCGATCCAGACGTTGCGCGGCTCGGATTTCGCGTCCTCGAGGAAGCGCGAGGCGACCTCCGACGTGAGCCCGGGCAAGACCGCGCTTTCGTTGCGGGCCAAATACTTTCCCCCGTCGAGCGTGAAGAAGCGCAACGACGCGGCATCGTACCGCCAGACCTCGGCAACACCCATGGCCGAGTAAATCTCCATCTTGTCGATGGAGGAGCTCGTGATGTCGACCTCGATGACGAGATCGGGCGGCGGATCGCGAGGGAGCTCGAGCCGGCGTTTGCCACGGATGCTCCCCGCGTTTCGAATGTAGATGCCGGTATCCGGTTCGAATCCCCGATCCAGATCTTTCCGTATCAACGTGGTCGAGCCGGCGTCGATGAAGTCGATGCCTCGCTCGTCCGCAATGGTCGTGAAGAGGTCATCGAGAAGCCGGTTGGATTCTTCATGCTCGAATGAAATAACCATGATCTCGAGCTCCCCCCGGTCGAAGGTGAAACGAGGGCTCTGCCGACCCTCGTGCTCGGCGAGAAGCCGCTCGTAGGTCTCCCAGGAGATGCCGGACAATCGCACGCGTTGTTCTGCAGGAGGAGCAAGGAGAGTGGACATGGTTACAACCATTCTAGCCTGGGCCCGGTGGATCAGTCTTCCTTCGCCGGCTCCGGCAGCCCCTTCGGTGACGATACCGGGCGCGGCCGCGGGCGGTAGAACGCGGGAAGCTCGGAATCGTCGTCGGGTGAGCTCTCCTCGACGGCTTGCTGTATTTCCTCCGCAGGCTCGGGCCTGGGCTCGTGGTAGGGTTCTTCCTCGGGCGGGCGATAGGGATCGCGCCTCTCGGCCAGCGCCTCTCTCTCCGGCTCTGGTTCCTCTTCCGCGTAGTCCGCCTCCTCGGGCGCGAGCTCGTCGAACTCCTCCGTCATCTCGGGAGTCTCCGGCTCGTCCGCGTACGACTCGGCGATCTCGAGCTCTTCCGTCCGATCGTCGACCGGCTCTCCGTCGGGCTCGGGCTCGAGAAGCGGCAGGTCTCCGGTCGAGATCAGATCCTCGTGCTCGGGCTCTGGCCCGTAAGAAGCGGCGGTGGAGGAAGCGAGGGGAGCACGGCCTCGCGCCCCTCTCGGCTCTCTCGCGGGACGGGCGGAGCTCCGGAACACCAGCTCGTACTTGGGGAGGAGCCGGTTCCATCCGTAGTTGTCCTTGACGTAGGTCTGGCCGTTGCGGCCGAGGCTCCTCCCGAGGTTCCGATCGTTGATGAGGAGCGTCAAGACCTCCTCGAACTCCTCGAAGTCTCCATAGTAGAGACCGGCGTTGGCCTTGCGGCAATGGTCCGCGAGGACCCGCGACTGGGCGTTGGCGATGACCGGCGTTCCCACCGAGAACGCCTCGAGGGTCACGATGGAGAAGCTCTCCAGGCGCGAGGGTTGCACCACGGCGACCGCTCCCGCCATGGCGGAGAGCTTGTCCCCCTCGTCCACGAACCCGATGTAGCGGATTGCGGGGTCCGCCGGAAGCTTCATCCCGAGCTTTCCGATCAAGATGAGCTGCAGGTTCCCGGAAGCGGGGTGCTCTTCCTTGTAGAACTGGAAGTATCGAAAGAGCTCCTCGAGGCCCTTGCCGGCGTCGATCCTGCCGGCGTAGAGCAGGTATTTTCCGGGGATGGCGTGCTTGTTCCGGAACGCGTGGACATCGGGTTGATCCAGGAGCTCCATCCCCATCCCCACGGTCTCGCGCATCTTCTTGTGGACCGGGAAACGCTCGAGCACCAGGAGCTCTTCCGCCTCGGTGTTGAAGAGAAGCGAGCTAGGGAGCTGGAACATCTCGCGGTAGATGCCGAGCTTCAAGGGAGGCTCGTCGTGCGCCGTGGGAATGAGGACGCTCTTCTCCGGCGCCACCTGGAGCCCGTAGTACGTCGGATAATAAAGGTAGGTGAAGAAGACCAGCAGATCGAAGGTCTCCTGCTCCTTCTTCAGGTAGTCCACGAGCTCGGGCACCACCGGCCCCTGGCGGCGGAGCCACTCGAGCTCCTGCTCCCGGGTGGGCTGTCCCTTGTAGATCTCCTCGGAGAAGCTGTTGAACTCCTCGAGGTCGCGCTCTCCCTCGACGGGGAATCGGATGAGCCGGATCCCGCGCGCCTTGTCTTCGCCCGGAGGCAGCTCGTTCTTCCAGGTGATGTAGTCCTTCGCGGTCGTGGTGAGGACCGTGATTTCGTGGCGGCGGGAGAGCCGCTCGGCGAGCTGGCGGGCGAGGGTTTCCGACCCGCCCAGGATCTCCCGGCCGAAGCGCTGAACGATGAACGCGATCTTCACGCGCAAACCTCCTCGATGAAACCGAGGAGCTCCGCCTCTACCCGTTCGGGCGCGAAGCGCTCAAGCCTCCGTCTTCCGGCGGCTACGACTCTGTCTCTCAGGTCGTCCTCGGTCGAGAGCAGATGGGCCATCTCGGCCAGCTCCTCGTAGTTTTTTTGGTGAAACTGGATCCCGGCCTCCCCCAGCGTGTCGGGCACCGCACCCGCGGCGAAGGCCAGTATCGGAACCTCGAACAACATCGACTCCACCAGGGGCACGGCGAAGCCTTCATGCTCGCTCATGCTGACGAAAAGATCGGCCGCGCGGTAGCAGGCGACGAGGTCCTCGAAGGATACGTGACCGGTGAACAAGAACTCACTGGACCTCAGGCCCCAACGATCCGCGAGCGCCTGGACCGACTGCTGATAGCGCTCCATCCTACCCGCCTTGCCGACCAGAAGGAAACGGAAATCCTCGGAAACGAACTTCTTGTAGAAGAACGCGAGGCGTGCCAGGTCCTCGAACCGCTTGTTGGGGAAGACCCGGCCGACGAAGAGGAAGTTGGGGCGGCCGTCTCCGAGCATCCGGGCGAGAACCGGGCTCGGCTCGGCGTCCCGATAGGGCGCGAAATCCACGAGGATCGGAAGGACGCCGGTGCGCTCGAAGCCGAAAGCTTCGAGCTCCTTTCGGTTGAACTCCGAATCCCCCAGCGCCAGGTCGCAGGTCCGAGCGAGGCTCGAAAGCTCCCGGCGCCCGTGGGCGGCGATCCGAACCAGCTCGTCGTCGTAGCCGCGAAAGAACTCGGGCGGAGTGATGTTGTGATAGAAGAGGACCCGCTTGGCCTTCGACTGGGCGAAAGCGGAGGTCAAAGGCGAGGGAAGGGCGAAGTGAAGGACGACCACGTCGCTCTCGCGGCGCTCCGAGAAGGGTATCGCGTCCCCTTCGGCCTCCTCGTCGATGTCGAGCGCGTAGATCTCGCTCTCTCTTCCCGAGCGCCGGAGCACGTCCCGGATGCGGACCGCCTCGTCGCCGATGGCGTCACCCCGGTGGGCCGCGGGAAGCCATTGATCGACGCGCATCGCTATACCCCGACCGATTCCGGTTCCAGCGCCTTCTGGACGAACCCCATGAGGAGCGCGCGGTCGTCTCTCGCGTCCATTTCGTCTTGCACCCGGTGCTGGCCCTCGACGATGCGCGACTGCAGCTGCTCGTCGGTCACGATGGCGTGGGCCATCATCGCGATCTCGTCGATGCGCTTTTCCCGGATCAGCACTCCCGCGCCCCCGAGGGTCTCGGGCACGGCGCCGGCGTCGAGAGCCATCACCGGCACGCCGAACCGGAAGGCTTCGACCAGGGGAACGCAGTACCCCTCGTGCTCGCTCAAGCAGAGAAACAGGTCCGCCACCCGGTAGTAGGCGACCAGGTCGTCGTCCTCGACGTGCCCGGTGAAGACCACGTCCTCGAGCGCGAGCTCGTCGACCATCCGCACCAGCGCCTCGTGGTATTTCTCGAAGCCGACCCAGTCTCCCACCAGAAGGAGCCGGGAGTTCCGGTCGATGTGCCTCTGATAAAACGCGAAGACCTTGATCAGGTCGTGGAAGCATTTGTTGGGAATGACCCGGCCGACGAAGAGGAAGTTCGTCTTCTCGTCGTCGAACATCTCGAGCACCACTTCGTTCGCGGGCGTCGAAAGGCGGCTCGGATCCAGGAGAAGCGGGAGGACTCCCGTCGGGTGGAAGCCCACGGCCTCGAGCTCGGAGCGGTTGAACTCGGAATCACCCACGGCGAGGCGAACGCGGGGCACGAACGCCTGGAGCTCGCGCCGGCCGTGGTAGCAGAGCCCCGCGAGGTGGCGGTGGAACGCCTGGAACCATCGCGCGGGGGTGATGTTGTGGTAGACGAGAAGAATGGGATCGGGAAGGTGATAGGCGTACGTGCTCACGCCGGCCCCGATGGAGAAGTGGAGGAGGAGGAGTCCGTCCTTCGACGAGACCCCGCGGTAGTCCCAGAGCTTTCGCGCCCGTCCCGCCATCTCGGGGTGGACGGACTCCGCGAAGATGTCGGAGTCGAAGCCCTCTCCCCGCAGGATCTCCTGGATGCGGAGCGCTTCGTTTCCGATGGCGTCTCCGTAGGAGAGAGCGGCGAGCATCTGGTGGACTTGCACGAGCTTCAGGACCCTCGGGAAAAGAGCCTGGCGAACAACCCCGGTTTCGTCGCGGCCGGAAGGGCGGGCTCGTCGCGCGAGAGGGTCTCGAGGATGCGGTTGTACTTTCCCTCCACCACCTCCCAGCGGTAGTGCTGGCGATAGAACCTCTGGCCGTTCGCCCCGAGACCCGCGCGAAGATCGGGGCTCTGCTCGAGGAGCGAGAGGGCCTCGCGGAACTGGTAGTAGTCGTCGAAGTAGAGGCCGGCGTTCGACCGGCAGCACTGCCCGCGAAGGACGTCGCACTTGCCGTTCGCCAGCACCGGTTTTCCCATCCCCCAGGCCTCGAGGGTGACCATCGAGAGGCTCTCGAGCTCGGAGGGCATCACCAGAAGCTCCGCTCCCGCGAGCGCTCCCCACTTGTCTTGCTCGGACAGGAAACCGAGGTAACGCACTCCCGGCTCCGCCGGCACCTCCATCTGCTTTCCGCCGACGAGCAGGAGATCGAGCGCGGAGCCGTTCTCCTCGCGGTACCGACGATAGTAGTGAAAGAGCGTCCGGCATCCCTTGTTGGGATCGACGCGGCCCACGAACAGCATGTAGGGCCGCGAGACTTCGAACTTCCGCCGGAAGGCGTCGCCGTCGGCGTTCACCGGCAGCTCCGAGCCCACACCGACGACCTCGCCGGGAACGCCGCGGTTTCCCGAAGCGCTCCAGATCATCGCCCGCTCCTCGATGGAGTTGTAGACGATGGCCCGTGGAAGCCGGAAGAGGTCCCGGAAGATCGCAAGCGTGACCACTTCGTCGCGCTCGGCCGTCGGAACCAGAATCGCCTTCCGGGGGACGGCCTTGATCCCGTGGTAGCTGTGGTAATAGCGATAGCTGAAAAAGAGGAAGTAGTCGTAGTCGCTCTCGCGCCTCCGGATGTGCCGAAGGAGGGCGGGAGAGAACGGACCTTGCTCTTCCAGCCACCGGAGCTCGTCCTCCGGACGGTGCCTTCCGAGAAACACCTTCTGCGAGCTCCGCCCGAAGCGGTCGGGATCGCGCGGTCTTTTGACTTTGAAGCGGCGCACCGGGACGCCGTTCACCATGTCCTGGCCGGGGGGGTGCTCGTTCTTCCACGTGATGTAGTCGCGGGCGCAGGAGGTGAGCACCTCGACCCGATGAGACCGCGCGAGATGCTCCGCTATCAGGCGGCAGTGGGCTTCGGCGCCTCCGTTGACGTCCTCGCCGTAGCGCTGAACCACGAAGGCGAGACGGAGCGGGAGTACTTTCGGAATACGTCCGGCTACGAGCTCCTGACTTCCCGGCGCGGGTCGTTCGGGCCCGCTCTCGCGGTTCCCACGGGCGAGCGTCCGGTCCGTCTCAACTCCGGTTGCCACCGCTTCCTTCTCGGGGACCGGAGGATCCGCCGCCGCCAGACCGATTCCCGGAAGGAGGCCGGCCAGAAGAATCCCCTCGGGACGATCCGCCGCCGCCGCCACCGCCTCCGCGGCGCCTGCGGAAGGAGCGACGGCCTCGACCGCGACCACGCCCGCCGTCCCGTTCACCCCCTCGTTCGCCGCTTCGATCCCCGCGCTCGCGGTCTGCCCTCTCGCCGCGTTCCCGCTCCGGGCGTTCACTGCTGGCGCCCCGGTCGCGACGCTCGCCTCCACGGTCGCGCTCGCCTCTTTCGGAAGAACGTTCACCACGCTCCTGCCTCTCGGAGGGCTCCGGGCGATCGGAGGATCGGGGGAGCGGGCGAGGCTCTCTGGGCTCCCGCGAATCCCGCTCGAGAACCACCTGTTCCATGGTCTTCTCGCGTTTGCCCTGGAAGTCCACGCGGATCCCGAGAGTGCGCAAGCGCGCCTTCAGGTTCGTGAGCTCGAGGTTCGCCCGGGTCAGCTCCTGCGCCAGGTTGTGCAGGAGAAGCACGTAGTACCGGTTGAGATCGGCCTGGCGCGAAAGAGCGCTGATGATGGGGTTCGGGTTGAAGAAGAGCTTCAGGACCGGATTCAAGAAACGCCGGGCGGCCCGGATGAGGCCTCCGCCTCCGGCGTGCGACGAGGCGTAGATGGTCTCGGGGTCGAAGCGGTAGTTCCACTTCTCGTCGCGGGCGCGGAACGCGGCGACGAAGTCGCTGTTGAACTCGCTCGCTTCGAGGACCGCGTCGAGCTTCATCTCGGCGATCTCCCGGACCTCCTCCTCGGTGTACAACCCCTTTCGTTTCTCCTCGATCTTCCGCCGAATGTTGGCCATGATGGCCTCGACGTCGACATCCGTTCCCTTCGCGCTGAAGGTAGACATAGGCCTCCTCGACGCCCGCTCGGCCTCGAGAGGCCGGGGCGTCCTTTCATCTGGGCAGTTTGCCGTTCGGGAGAGCCTCAGCCCGATTCGCGTCCGTGGTAAATCAACGTGACCACGGTCGCTGCCCATAGCGCCACGGCCACGAGAATCGGCCTATCGTTGAGGAGCACTTCGGTAGGATTTCCCCCTTCTTCCTTCTGGTGCACGAGGTAGAGGTAGCGCAAGATCCCATACAGAACAAAAGGAAGGGTCCAAACCAAACGGTCGGTACCGAATCTGGAGATGGTCTCCGGCGCCTGCGTATAAAGCGCGTAGGACACCACCGTCGAGGCCGTTACCACGGCAATCATCTGATCCAAAAGATACGGGCTGTACTCTCCCAGGATCCTCCGATGTTGCGCCGCTCCCCCGGCCAAAAGCGTCAGTTCCTGCCTTCTTTTGGCGAGAGCGAGAAAAAGCGCGAACAACAACGTGCATATCAAGAGCCAGTGGCTGAAAGCGACGCCAATCGCGACCGCGCCGGCGAGCGCTCTCAGCACGAAACCCATCGCGACGATGAGAACGTCGACCACCACGACGTTCTTCAACGCCAGCGAGTACGCGAACATGGTGACGTAGTAGAGGGCGGCGACCGCCCCGAACTTCCACCCGATACCGAAGGACCCCACGAGCCCCACAACTGCGAGCGCCGCCGCACCCACGACCGCCACTCGCGGAGACAGCGCCCCCGAAGGCAGCGGCCTCAGGCGTTTCACCGGATGCCGCCGGTCTCCCTCGAGATCCGCGAGGTCGTTCACCAGGTAAACCGCGCCCGACAGGACGCAGAACGCGACGAACGCCCCGGCCGCCAGGAGAACCGAAGGCAAGTGATACAGCCGCTCGGCGAAGATCAGAGCGGCGAGTACGACCGAGTTCTTGGTCCACTGGTGCGGGCGTAAGGATATGAAGAGCTGCTTGAGCTGGCGAGCGAAAGACACCAGCTTGCGTTCCTACGGGGATTCCCCGGAAGCCCTCAAGGACGCTGCCTCGAGTGCCCCGGGGCCGCGGAATGGGCTCGTGCTTCGACCCTCCCGTCCAGAAGCTACTTTTTGAAACTCTTGACGGCATCCTCCTCGGTATCGTACGTCTCGAAGACCGTGAGGAGCTTCGTGATCGAGAGCAGATCGTGAATCCGCTTCGTCAAGTGCAACAGCTTGAGCTTGCCGTTCTTGCGGCTCACGGTGGTGTAGCAGCGAACGATCTCCCCCAAGCCGGCGCTGTCCACGTAGGGAACTTCCGCCAGATTCAAGACGATTCTCTCGGTCCCGTTCTCGACCAGCTGATTGATCTTCTCTCGCAGCAGCTCGTCACCCTCTCCGATCAGCATCTTTCCCTGTAGATCCAAAATGGTGACGCCGTCCACCGCTCTTTCATCGATTTTCATCGCTACGAGTTCCTCCTAGACACCGGGACTTAACAGAGCTCCTAATTTGGAGCCGTTCAGAACTATCACAATCTCTTGGATCCTGTCAAACCTTTTGAGCCGGAGTCAGTTAACTCTATCCGTGCGATGGCGGGTCGCTCGTGCTGCGCTCGGGTTGACGATTCCGTTCTATGTTAACCTCGCCTTCCGATGGCCGACCGGTTCCTCCAAAGGATCCAGGAGCGCGCCCGCGCCCGGAAGCTTCGAATCGTCCTTCCTGAATCCACCGAGCCGCGCACTTTGAAGGCCGCCCTCGAAATGAAGTCCCGCGGCATCGCGGAGCCGGTTCTTCTGGGCG
>Ga0299906_10002598_pt1 | contig 14949 bp, 8 predicted proteins | sample RVTome_14_FD_200259 | JGI IMG/M metagenome (GOLD analysis project Ga0299906, IMG submission 200259) | Soil microbial communities from uranium-contaminated site in the Upper Colorado River Basin, Wyoming, United States - RVT145D125 (version 2) ... | reverse complement strand
GCAACCCCGGCGCGGGTGAGATCGCTCTCGGCCTCTCCCGGGACGAGCTCTCCTCCTGCTTCTCTCGCCACGAACGGCTGACCTACGACGACTTCCGGATGTGCATCGACGGCAAGAGCCTCGGTGCGGTGCGCATTTCTTTGGGCCTGGTCAGCAACTTCAAAGACGTCCACCGTTTCGTGGAATTCGCCCGGGGACTCTCGCTGGCGTAGCCATCGCGTACCGCTCGAGCACCGGCACCGACGCCCACCCCCGAACGGTACTCTCTTTCGTTGACGTGGAGAGTCCATCGGACCTAATCTCCGAGTCGCGACCACCCGCTTTAAGACCGGAGGACCTCCATGAGCTACAGGGTCATTAGAATAGGCTTTTTTGCAGCTGTCGCTCTCCCGGGGACCGTTGTCGTTCGCGCGGCCGAGGTTCCCGCTCCCGCGGACGTCATCGGTTTCGCTCCGGGGACGGACTACAAGCTCGCTCGCTACGAGGCGATCGCTGGATACTTCCGAGCGCTCGACGAGGCGTCCGACCGAGTCGCGGTGGAGCCGATCGGGGAAAGCACTCTGGGAAAGCCCCTGCTCCTCGCCTTGATCTCCTCGGAAGACAACCTGAAGAATCGCGATCGTTATCGCGAGATCAGCCGTCGTTTGGCGCTCGCGAAGGATCTCGACGAGAACCAGGCGCGGGCTCTGGCCCGGGAGGGAAAAGCGATCGTCTGGATCGACGGCGGCCTCCATGCCACCGAGGTGGCGCACGGTCAGATGACGCCCGAGCTCGCCTACTGGGTCGCGACCGATGAAGGGGAAGAGGCCCAGCGAATTCGCGAGAACACCATCGTCCTCGTCATGGTCAACATGAACCCGGACGGTCTCGACATCGTGGCCGACTGGTACGGGAAGAACCTGGGAACGCCGTTCGAGACGACGCGACCCCCGACGCTCTATCATCCTTATATAGGGCACGACAACAACCGGGACTGGTACATGTTTACCCAGAGCGAGACCCGGGCGGTCGCGCGCCAGCTCTACCACGTCTGGTTTCCTCAGATCGTCTATAACCATCACCAGAGCGGTCCGTTCCCCGCCCGGATCTGGGTCCCGCCGTTCGAGAACCCGGTGAATCCCAACCTCGACCCGGAGATCGTCACTAGCCTCAACTTCATCGGGGAAGCGATGAAGAACCGCTTCAACCAGGAGGAGAAACCGGGTGTGGTGAGCGGCGTGGTGTACGACCTGTGGTGGAACGGAAGCATGCGGGGCGCGCCCGATTTCCACAACATGCTCGGCTTCTTGTCGGAGACCGCGCTCTACCGCTACGCCACGCCGGGCTGTTACGACGAAAAGAGCATTCCCGACAACTTCGACGACCGTGCGGGAGGCATCCCCGCCAAGACCCCGAGCACGAACTACACGAATCCGTGGCTCGGGGGTTGCTGGCATATTCGCGACGCCATGGACTATATGCTCACCGCCTCGCGCGCCGTGATGGACATCGGCGCCAAGCTCAAAGAAGACTATCTCTTCGGCATCTACCGCATGGGCCGGCGTCAGATCGCGCGAGGCGAGCGCGCCGAGGGTGGTCCCTTCGCTTACGTCATCGACCCCGAAGCACAGCACGACGTCGGAACCGCGGTCGAGCTCTTGCGTATCCTGCGCGTCGGCGGGATCGAGATCCGGCGAGCGGAGCAGCCGTTCGAGGCCGGGGGGCGCCGTTATGCCGAAGGAAGCTACCTCATCCCGCCTCAGGCGTTTCGTCCTTTCGTCGTCGACCTGATGGAGCCCAAGCCCTATCCCGACCGAAGGCAATACCCAGGCGGACCTCCGGAGCCGCCTTACGATATGACCGGCTACGAGCTTCGTCTCCAAATGGGTGTCACCGTGGACGGAATCCGAGAGCCCTTCGCGATCCCGACCGTCGAGGTCGACGAGATCCCGACTCCGCCCGGCGGGGTATCGGGCAAGGGCGATTGGGGATTCGCCGTGACCCATGCCGAGAACCGGAGCGCGGTTGCGGTCAACCGGCTTCTCGCTTTGGGAACGCAGGTGTATTGGTCGAGTGCGCCGTTCGAAGCCGATGGCAAAACCTGGCTCGCGGGGACGATTCTGGTCCGCAGCCAATCGCGGGAAAAGGTCGCCGAGATCGGAGAGGATCTGGGGCTCACGTTTCAGGCGCTCGCCGCCGCCCCCGATGTGGTGCAGAACCCGTTGAAGGCGCCGCGCATCGGCCTCTATCAAGGCTTCGTGGCGAACATGCCCGAGGGCTGGACCCGCTGGATCTTCGATCGGTACGAGTTTACCTATGAGAGCCTATCGAATCGTGACATTCAGAGCGGGAAGCTCGACGCCTTCGACGTCATCGTTCTTCCCTCCCAGGAGGCGAGCTCGATTCGTAACGGACATCTTGCGGGGACCATGCCGGCCGAGTACGTCGGCGGCATCGGAGTCGACGGGACCGCCGCCCTGAAGCACTTCGTCGAGAACGGGGGCTGGCTCGTAGCGGTCGACGAGGCGGTCGATTTCGCCATCGAGCAGTTCGGTCTTCCGGTGCGGAACGTAGCGGCGGGGAAGCGTCCGAGCGAGCTCTTCATTCCCGGCTCGCTCATCCGGATCTCGATCGACGAGACGGATCCCCTGGCATTCGGCATGCCGTCCGAGGGCATCTCCTTTTTCGTGGACAGCCAGGTCCTCGAAATCGTCCCACCTGCCTCAGAGGGCGAGCAACGTGCGGAACGTCACACCGATACCTACGTGAACTATGCGCAGGACGATTTCCTCGCGAGCGGCTGGGCCCAGGGCGCGAAGCGCTATCTCGCGGGAAAGCCGGCGGGGCTGCGCGCTCCGCTCGGTCGAGGCCAGGTGGTTCTCCTGGCTTTCGAGCCGACGTTTCGGGGACAACCTCATGGGACGTTCAAGCTTCTCTTCAATCCCCTGTTCGCCTCGACGTTGAGCGAGGAGGTCTGGGAAGAGAAGGCGGGCTCGACCGAGAGTCAGAAATAGCGCGAATGCCTATCGCCAGCACTCGCCGAAGCGCTGGAGTTGGTTCGTCAAGTTCCTGACCTAGACTCCCTGGTCCTTTCGGGAGCGTGGTCACGGCGAATTTGATGCAGCGGTCGGGATGGACCTTCGGCGATCGAGGCGGATCGGGGAGTAGCGTCGGGTCTTTCCACCGAGGACGCTCTCGAGGCCTTCGGCGTGCGCATCCTCGACCGGTCACCGGAAGGGAGAGTGCGAAGGACTCGCGTCCCTCAATCTTGCCGCAGGTGCCGCGCGAAGAAACTTCCAGATCGCGTGGGCGGCGAGCGGTCAAGGGGGCAACCACCACGATGGGTGCGGGAGTTTCCTCCCTGGTGAGCGTCACAGTAGCGAGCGACGGACTCGGACTAATCTTCCGCCCGACCGCTCGAAGAACGACGGTCGCAAGGGAGCGACCCAATCTCCTCGAGCGCCCAGGAGGTTCCCATGCGCAACAAGTCCGTGGCCTGCACCGCCACGCTCCTTCTGCTCCTCGTCTCGGCCTGCCGTCAAGAAACGGACATAACCGGGCCCTCGGCCGAGCAGAGTCTCGCTGCTCCTCTGGTGGAGCTCGGCCTCGTATCGGGTACTCAGAACCTCGTCAACCCGGGTCCGCTCTGCACGGGAGCGCGCACGCCCGGCTTCTACTGCCAGAACCAGGATGGCGGCAACCCCAACCTGACCATGGAGGAGTTCGAAGAGCTGGAGGCGGAAGCCTCGTCCATCCTGTCTTCTCTCGACGTGCTCGCGCAGACGACGGTGGGTGAAGCCGTCTGCAGCACCGGCAACAAGCTGCCCGTCGACCAGCTCGTGCGTCACCTCGCAGCGCTGTCTCTCAATCTGGCGGCGAACTTGATTGACGAGAGCACGCCGCTCACCGACGGATCGTTTCCGACCGTGGGCGATGCGCTCACCGAGGCCATCACAGTGGCGAACGATCCCGCGGCTTCGAAGGAGGACCGCAACACGATCAAAGACGTGCTCGACGCCATCAACAACAACGTCAACACCGTGCTCGGCGAGGACTGCGTCAACGATGACGAGGACGACGGAAGCGGAGAAGAGTGAGGCCGACAACGGCGCGCTCAAATCTCGCCGCGGTGCTCACGTCGTCCGGCCCGTTTGCTTGGCTGGGAACGGCTTTTGCGCGCATCTCAACTCGGGACACCGGAGTGCGGGCAGCGGCGCTACGCTATACTCGGGTGTCCCTTCGGACAGGAACCATCTACGCGCGCCGTAGGGGGCTTCCTTGAGACTCTTGCCGCAGCGTCGTCCCCCCCTGGGTCCTCCCCCGCGCGAGCACCAGGAACGAGAGACGAGTAAAGGGCGCGCTCGGATCGTCGCGTCCGTCGCGAGCTTCGCACTGCCGTTCCTCCTCCGGGTGCCCGCGGAGGCCGCATGGCCGACACCGCTCCCGCTCGGCCGCGAAAGCATGTATGCCGATCTGAACCAGGGGAATCTCGTCCTCGCCGATCAAATGCTCGACGACTACTGGCCGGCTCGAGGTCATCCACCGGCATACCTTCCGCGGCCGCTCACCTGGACGGAAGACCCTTACAACGACTCGTTCTGGCGCTTCATGTTCTACAGTCTGAGGTACACCTCGAATCTCCTTTGGGCGTTCGGGACCACGGGCCAGCCGGAGGACCTGGATCGCCTGCTGGAGATTCTGGGAAGCTACGCTGCCTACGACGGGACGCGGCCGTTCAACGGCAAGACCTTCGACAACAAGCACACCGCGGCGTACCGGGCCATGGTCCTGGTCAATACCTATCGCAAGCTCGAGGCCTGGGGAATGCTGCCGTACGATCTCGCGCGCGACCTGAGCTCCTCCATTGCGCGATTGGGAACGTTTCTCGCCGACCCGCGGAACTACGAGCCGGAATTCAACCACGGGTTCAACGAAGCGGCGGGACTACTTCTGATCGCGACGAACTTCCCCGAACTGGATCTGTCGAGTGCGTGGCGGAGAACGGCGATCGATCGGTTGCTCGACATGCTCGCGACCAACGTCGATGCCGATGGGGTCGATATCGAGAACTCCCCATTTTATCACTACTACGTGATGGGCATGGCGTCGCAGATCGCCGCCTGGGCCGCAGAGCACGAGCCGGAGCTCGCACCTGCCTATACCGACGCACGGCGACGAATGACCCACCATGCCGCAACGATCGTCCAGCCGGACGGACGGCTGCCCATGCTGGGCGCGACGGCCACGACCTACGTCCCCGGTCAGGACCCCGCCGTCTACGGTCCTTTGACCGCGCTCGATACCCACTTCGCCTGGGTCTTCACCAGGGGGGAGGTCGGACAGCCGCCGCCGCCGGGTGTAGAGCTGTTCCCCGTCTCGGGGCTCTTTCTCATGAGGACCGACACGCCGCCCCCAGACGAGCTTCTGAACCAGACCTTCATCACTTTCGACAGTGGGGTCTATCGAACCGACCACAGCGATCTCGACGCCCTCGGGTTGACGTACTACTCCGACGGCAGACTCCTCCTGCGCGACTCGGGACTGTTCACCTACGACCGAGGCGTGGACCGCGAATACTTTCACGGGACCCGAGCCCACAACACCGTCGTCGTCGACGGGCTCGACCAGGCGCCGGGCGCCGCCGTTTCCGGCGCCCACGGGCGAGTCGGTGACGCTTACTGGGCCACCGGGTGGAGCGATCTCGTGGAGGGCGTCAACCACGTAAGGACGGTCATTCTGCTCGAGCCCGGGCTCGTCGTGGTCTACGACCGCCTTACTTCCTCGGCGCCGCATCGCTACGTGCAGACCTGGCACCTCTTCCCGGGGGCGTCGCTCCAGTCGCGCGGGCTCAACATCCTGGCGAGGAACGAGAACGGAATTCCCGCGCTCGCCATCAGTGAAGCGGACTGGAGCACGCTTTCGCGCGCTGCCATCTATGGAGGCAGCTCTCCGATGCAGGGATGGTATTCGGGCGCCTATGGCTCGAAGAGCCGGAATTGGGCGCTGGAGTACTCGCGATTCGCGCCCTCGGCACGCTTCGTCACCCTCATCGCCTCCGGAGCTCATGCGACAACCGACCCCTGGATCCAGCAGGCGTGGATCTCGGGACAGAATCGACGAAGGATCTGGGTGAGTGCCGGTCCCACGAGCTACACGCTGACCGTCATCGCGCAGGGAGAGCCCGGCGAAGAGCTCGTCGTCCAGAAAGGCCTCGTCGGCCGCTGAGCCTGCGGAACGGGTCTGGCATCAACCCGTTATCGAGCCGCGGGTCTACGGACGGAACCGCACCCACTTCACGACGCGCCGCTGCGTCACCTCCGCTCCGTAGAGGTTCCCCTCATCGTCCACGGCGATGCCCTCGGGTCCGCTGTAGCCCGTCACGTTGACGCGATCGTCGGGGATGAAGTGGTGCACCCAACCGGTGCGCGCGTCGCCGATGCGAATGCCCTTCTCCCATCCCGCGTTGCGCATGCCCATGTACTCGTCCGGCGCGGGGCTCGACTCCGAGTCAGCCACGTAGATCCTGTCGTTCTTGTCGATGAAGATGCCGCTCGGCCGGCCGAACTGCGTCCAGATGGCGAGGAATTTCCCCGTCTGGTCGAAGATCTGGATGCGGTTGTTGTAGCGGTCGCCGACGAAGAGGCGCCCCTGCGAGTCCATCGCGAGCGCGTGCGGGTCGCGGAACTGCTTCGGGCCGTACCCCGCTTCGCCCCAGGTCTCGATGTAGGTGCCGTCCGCCGCCCATTTCGTGATGCGATTCTGCGACTGGTCGTGGGCCTCGACGATGTAGATCTCGCCGTTCGGAGCGATGAGCACGTCCGAGGGCCGGGTGAGCCGCTGCGGCGGATCGCCCCGCTTGCCCGGCTCGCCGATCGTCATCAGGAGCTCGCCCGACGGACTGAACTTGTAGACGACGTGGCCGGTGGTGGTCGCGCCCTCGGCCCAGGCGTCGGTCACCCAGACGTTGCCGCCGCCGTCCACGGCGATGCCGTGCGGCCACGCGAACCTGCCCGAGCCGAAGCTTCTGACGAGCTTCCCTTCCTTGTTGAAGAGCAGCACGGGATCCACGTTCGAGCCGACGCAAGTGTTGGCGCCGCACCGCTCGACCACCCAGATGTTGCCATCGGGGGCTATGTCCACGGCGCTGGTGGATCCCCAAGTCCGGCCTTCGGGAAGCTCACCCCAGCTCACGATCGGGCGGAACGGGTTGGTCGTCATCGACTGGGCCTCGAGGCGCCTCGCGCTCGTCCCGACCATCGCCGCCGCCGCGACCACCACTCCCAGCATCCGGATCATCCGATACACACGCATCTTCGCTCCTCTACTAACGATTCGACCTCGAACGATAGTCGAGCGCCGAGCCACGGCGGCGACCACTTCTGCACGCGTGATACTCGCCCAGATGCGGGCCTTCGTTCAAGTTCCGGGGCATGGCGCGTGATGGCTTCGCGCCTATCTGAAGGGATAGCTCGCGGCGCGGGTGGGGAAATGCATTTTGCGCGCCTTGCATCCCGCTCCCGATGGGACCAGAATCGCCGTCACGATGTCGAGCTTCGTCGCGGTACTCGCCTCCTGGCTCGCATCGCAAGCGGCGCTTCCCGGTGGACCTCTCGTATTCGGCGGCTTCTCCGGCGAGTTTTCCGCGAACGGGTCGTATCGCATCGAGGGTGAGGGGTGGCCGTCCCTCGTCGGTACGTTCACCGTCACCGAATCCGAACTCGTGATGGCGCCCGCGGAGGGCGCGAGCGAATGCACCGGTCCGGGTCGTTACCGGTTCGAGGTCGAGGCGGGCCGATTGTCCCTTCGGCTCGCATCCGATGACTGCGCTCCCCGCCGGATGATTCTCGATGGCAGCGTCTGGCGTCCGGCCGGCGAGAGCGATCCTTCCCCCGAACGTCGCATCGAGCTCAGCTCCGCCGACGTGCGGCCCCCGCTCCCCGAGCCCGAGAACGCATCGGGGAGCTGGCCCTCGTTCCGCGGCCCGCGGGCGGCGGGCGTCGCCGAGGGGCAGAACCTTCCGGACCGATGGAATGGCGAAACGGGAGAGAACGTCGTTTGGAAAACGCCCCTTGCCGCCCTCGCCCATTCGAGCCCGATCGTCTGGGGCGGTCGGATTTTCGTGACCAGCGCCCTCAGCAGTCGAGGTGGCGCGACCTTCCGTCCGGGCCTGTACGGTGACGGCGAGGCATCGGACGATCGCTCCTCCCACAAGTGGAGGATCCATGCCATCGACAAGCACACCGGGACGACGCTGTGGGAGCGGCTGGCTTACGAAGGTGTCCCGGTCGACAAGCGCCACGTCAAGTCGACCTACGCGAGCGCGACACCGGCTACCGATGGGCGCGTCGTCGTCGCCTCGTTCGGCTCCCAGGGGGTTCACGCCTACGACGTGGAAGGTCATTTTCTATGGAAGGTGGATCTCGGCCGCCTGAATCTCGGCGCTTACGACATTCCCACGTTCGAGTGGGGACCCGCGAGCTCACCCGTCATCTGGCGCGGCGTGGTGTTCGTGCAGTGCGACACCCAGAACGATTCATTCCTGCTCGCCCTCGACGTCGAATCGGGCGAGACCTTGTGGAAAGCGGAGCGCGATGAGCTCCCCTCGTGGGGGACGCCGGGAGTGTACGAGGGACCGTCGGGGGCCGAGCTCGTCACCAACGCTCCCAACTACGTTCGCGGCTACGATCCGCACACGGGAAAGGAGCTTTGGCACCTCGGCGGCAGCTCCAAGATCACCGCACCCACGCCGGTTTTCGCGGACGGGCTCATCGTCGCCGCGAGCGGCCGTCGACCCGAGCAGCCGATCTTCGTCATCCGTGCCGGCGCCCGAGGCGACCTCACCCTGGCCGAGGGGCGCGAGTCGAGCGACGCGGTGGTCTGGAGTCGCACCCGCCGCGGTCCGTACATGCCGACACCGCTCATCTACCAGGGAATTCTGTACGTTCTCGCCAACAACGGCGTCTTCGATGCGTACGATCTGGCCACGGGGAAAGAGATCTACCGAGAGCGGATACCGCACCTCGGAAGCGGGTTCAGCGCGTCACCCGTGGCGGCCGACGGGAAGATCTATCTCTCGAACGAGGACGGCGAGATGATCGTCGTCAAGGCTGGAACCGAGTTCGAGCACATCGCCACCAACCCCATGGGTGAGCTCCTGATGGCGACGCCCGCGCTCTCGGACGGCATGATGTACGTGAGGGCGGTGAACCATCTCTTCGCCATCGGACGCCGACCGGCGCTCGACTGAACGCCGTCCTCGGGGACGTCGAGAGCCGGAACGGACGGGAGATCAGGAGCCGTTCGGTCCAGCAGAAACCAGCTCGCCCCGGAGGACGGTTACGGCGCGACCTCCGAGGAGGACCCGGTCTCCCGCAAGGTCGACCTTGACGACCCCTCCGCGCGGCGAGGCCTGGTAGGCGACGAACGACGTTTTTCCGAACCGCGGGGCCCAGAAGGGTCCGAGCGTGCAGTGCGCGGAGCCGGTGACCGGGTCTTCATCGATTCCCGCGGCCGGCGCGAAGAAACGGGAGACGAAATCGAACCCGGCAGAGCTCGCCCGGGCGGTGACGATGACCCCGCGCCCGCCGATGGCTCCGAGGGCTCCGTAGTCCGGCGTCGTCGCCCGTACGATCGCCTCACTCTCGACTTCCACGAGATAGTCGAACGCGTTCTTTCCGACGTACGCGGCTCGAACGCCTAAAGCCCGGAGTAAACCCTCGGGCGGATCCGCCTTCTGCGCCGGGGTCGCGGGGAAGTCGAGGACGATCGAGCCGTCCCGGAGGTCTGCGGTCAGGACACCGCTCCGGGTGTGGAAGCGCGCGCGGGTCTCGGGCTCGAGATGACCGTCTTCCCACAGCACGTGGGCGCTCGCGAGCGTCGCGTGCCCGCAGAGATCGACTTCGACCGCCGGGGTAAACCATCTCAAGTCGAAGTCACCGTCGCTCCGCCGGACGAGAAACGCCGTCTCGGCGAGATTCATTTCGAGCGCCACGTTCTGCATCCAGCCTTCGTCGCCCGGCTTGTCGAGAACGACGACCGCGGCGGGGTTTCCGGAGAACGGTCGATCGGTGAACGCATCCACCTGCACCACACGGACCCCCATCGAGAGCACCTCCCCGCTGGAGTATAGTCCCCGGACGTACGGAGGAAGAATGTATGCTGGCGATTTGGATTCTCGCGGCGCAGACGGCGACCGCGGAAGATTACGTCCGGGCAAACCAGGGCAAGATCGTCCGCGAGCTCGTGGAAGCACTCTCGATTCCCAACGTCGCTTCCGATCGGGCCAACATTCGAAAGAAGGCTGAGCTTCTCGTCGGCTCCCTCGAGCGCCGCCGCTTCACCGCATCGCTCCTCGAGACCGAGGGCAACCCGCTGGTCCTCGGGGAGAGGAAGAGCGAAGGCGCTCGGCGGACGATCCTTTACTACATCCATTACGACGGACAGCCCGTGAATCCGCCGCTCTGGAAGCAGGAAAGCCCGTGGAGACCGATCCTCCGCGACGGCCGGATGGAGGACGGGGCGAAGGAGATACCGGGGCTCGCGACCCGCGAGACGTTCGAGCCCGACTGGCGCCTCTACGCGCGCTCCGCCTCGGACGATACGTCGCCGATCATCGCTCTGATGACGGCGATCGACGCCATGGACGCGGCGGCCGCTCCGTTCACTTCGAACCTCAAAGTGATTCTCGACGGAGAAGAAGAGGCCGGCTCACCGAGCCTCGTCCCCGCGATTCGACGCTACCGCGACCAGCTCGCGGCAGACCTCATGTTGATCCTCGACGGCCCGATTCATCCTTCGAACCGCCCGACGCTCGTCTTCGGCGCGCGCGGGAACCTGACGGTGAACCTCACGGTGTACGGTCCGAAGTTCTCCCTTCACAGCGGCCACTACGGGAACTGGATACCGAATCCGGGGATGCGGCTCGCGCAGCTTCTCGGCACGATGAAAGACGACCGCGGCCGGGTCCTCGTCCCGGGTTTCTACGACGGGATTCGACTCACGGCCGAGGATCGGAGAATCCTGAAGGCGGTCCCCGACGACGAGCCGGCGCTTCTGAAGCTCTTCGGGGTTTCGGAGCCCGATCTCGTCGGCGAGAGTCTTCAGGAGGCGCTCCAGTACCCTTCGCTCAACGTTCGCGGGCTCGAGAGCGCGTACGTGGGCGCCCAGGCGCGGACCATCATCCCGGATCACGCGACGGCGGCGCTCGACGTGCGGCTGGTGAAGGAAACCGACGGCGACGCGCTCCTCGCCAAGATTCGGGCGCATGTCGAGACTCAGGGCTATCACGTCGTCGAGACCGACCCCGACGACGAGACCCGCGCCCGCTATCCCAAGATTGCGAAGCTCGATAGCCCGCGCGGTGAGGGAACCCGCGCGTACCGGACTCCGATCGACGACCCGGAAGCCCTGGCGCTCGCGGCCGCTCTCGAGCGCTCTTTCGGGGAAGAGCCGGTCCGCATTCGCACCAGTGGCGGGACGGTCCCCATCGCTCCCTTCATCGAAGCCCTCGGGTTTCCCGCGGTCTCGGTTCCGACCGTCAACTTCGACAACAACCAGCACGGGGAGAACGAGAACGTTCGAATCGGCCATTTCTTCCGCGCCGTCGTGATTCTCGCGGCAACGCTCGGGATGTAGGCGGCTTTCCTTTGCGAAGCACCCGGCAAAGCGGCTAAACTACTGAGCCAGTTGTTCCATCGGAGGGGGAACCCGTGAACGCGACGGCGGCAACTTTGGTGCTTTCGATTCTGCTCGCGGCCGGGAGCCGTCCGGCGGCGGCGGCGCCACGCTCGCCCGACCTGAATCTGGCGATCGAGGACAGCTGCGTCGTCTGTCACAACGACACGATGCTCGTCGGAAACCTTTCCCTGGAAGCGTTCGACGCGGCCCGGGCGGAGGAGAACGCGCCGGTCGCCGAGAAAGTCATCCGCAAGCTGCGAGCGGGAATGATGCCTCCTCCCGAGGTCCCGAGGCCGGATGAGGCCACGCTCCAGGCTCTGGTCGAGACCCTCGAGGCGACGGTCGACGCCGCCGCCCTGCGCAATCCCAATCCCGGCATTCGTCCGTTTCAGAGGCTGAATCGGCCGGAGTACCGGCGCGCGATCCAGGACCTGCTGGCACTCGATGTGGACCCCTCCCACTGGCTGCCGCTCGACCAGATGAGCGCGAACTTCGACAACATCGCCGACGAGCAAACGCTGTCTCCCACGCTTCTCGAGTCCTATCTGAACGCGGCCTCCGACATCAGCCGTCTGGCGGTCGGTGACCGCAACGCCCCGACCGTCGACGAGACCTATACCAATCCCATCTATCTCTCGCAGCACCCGTGGGACGCGATCGAAGGCGCCCCGTACGGGACCCGCGGAGGGATGGTCGTCGACCACGTCTTTCCCGCGGACGCCGAGTACGTGTTGGAGATGACCTTCGGAGGGGGCGACAACTCCAGGCTCGAGGACATCGACGTCGCCATCGACGGCGAGAGAGTGGCTCTCCTCCACTACACCAAGACGGAAGGCGGCGCCGACGGCCGCGGTGGCGCTCCCATCGCGACCGAGCCCATCTTCGTACGCGCCGGCCAACACCATCTGTCCGCTGCCTTCATCCGGAGAAGCGACGGACCTTACGAAGACTTGATTCGTCCGCACGACTGGTCGTTCGCCGGAGGCGGGTCGGGAGGTCCGGGAATCACGACGCTTCCCCATTTGCAGAACCTGATCGTCCGCGGGCCGATCCACCCGACGGGGCTCACGGAGACGCCGAGCCGGAAGCGCATCTTCACCTGCCGGCCCACGTCCGAGAGCGAAGAGCGCCCGTGCGCGGAAGAAATCCTCGGGCGGCTCGCGAGCGAAGCCTACCGGCGGCCGGCGACGGTGGGCGACCTCGAAGGTCTGATGCAGTTCTACGACACCGGCGCCGAGAAGGGTGGGTTCGAGATCGGGATCCGGACGGCCCTCGAGGCGATCCTGGCGAGCCCGTATTTCGTCTTGCGATTGGAGCGCGAGCCGACGGACGCCGAGCCGGGGCAAGGGTACCGCCTCGCCGACGTCGATCTGGCTTCCCGGCTCTCGTTCTTCCTCTGGGGAACGACGCCGGACGAGGAGCTTCAGACGATTGCCAGCGAGGGCCGGCTTTCGGCGCCGGGAGAGCTCGAGCGCCAGGCCCGGCGGATGCTTTCCGACCCCAGGGCGGAGGCGCTGGGCACGAGGTTCGCCGCCCTCTGGTTCCGTCTCCAGGACCTGTACAAGGTGCGCCCCGATCCCAACTACTATCCCAACTTCGACGAGAACCTCGCGAACGCCATGCGGCGCGAGACCGAGACGTTCTTCTACGATCTCGTTCGCAACGACCGGAGTGTCCTCGAGCTCCTGACCGCCGACTATACGTTCGTGAACGAGCGACTCGCCCGGCACTACGGGTTTCCTGGCGTCGCCGGCGATCCGTTCCGTCGGGTGAGCTATCCGGACGAGCGGCGCCGGGGGATCCTGGGCCATGGGAGCGTCCTGGTTCTGACTTCCATGGCGAACCGCACCTCGCCGGTGCTCCGGGGAAAATGGGTCATGGAGGTCCTGATGGGGACGCCGCCTCCCCCTCCGCCTCCGGACGTGCCCGAGCTCGAGGCGACCGAGGGTGTCGCGGGCGGCCGGATGCTCACCACGCGGGAGCGGCTCGAGCTCCACCGGACGAACCCCACCTGCTACGCCTGTCACCGGTTCATGGATCCCATGGGGCTCGCGCTCGACAACTTCGACGCCACGGCGAAATGGCGCCTTCGGGAGAACGGGATGCCGCTCGATACCAAGGGCGAGTTCTACGATGGAACTTCCATCTCGACGCCGTCGGAGCTCGTCCAAGCGCTGCTGAAGCGCCCGGAGCCGCTGGTGCGGAACTTCACCGAGAACATCATGGCATTCGCGCTCGGCCGCCGGGTCGAGTACTACGATCAACCGGCGATTCGGGCGATCGCGAGAGACGCCCGGGAGAACGGGTACCGTGTGTCCTCCTTCATCCTGGGAGTGGTGACGAGCGACGCCTTTCAACGGAAACGATTCGAGCGCATCGATACCGAGGACGCGGCCGCGGTGCACTCGCCGTAGCCTTTCGAAGACGAATCATCTGAAGGAGACGAGAAGACGATGTCGTACCTCACCGGAAAGCACATCCCGCGGCGGAGGTTTCTCCGCGGAATCGGCGCCACCGTCGCGCTTCCGCTTCTGGACGCGATGGTACCGGCGGGGCGGCGGGCGGCGGCTTCCACCCGGGCCTCGATCGAGCGGACCCGGCTGGTATGCATCGAGGAAGTGCACGGACTTCCCGGGTGCAACGAGTGGGGGGCGACGAAGCACCTCTTCGCTCCCGCGACGACGGGTCCCGACTTCGAGCTTCTCCCCGACAGCGCCCTGAGCCCGCTCGCCGGCTTCCGGGACTATTTGACCGTCATCAGCAATACGGACGTGCGCATGGCGGAAGCGCTGTCGCCGCCGGAGATCGGGGGAGACCACTTCCGCTCGAGCGCGGTCTTCCTCACGCAGTGCCACCCCAAGCAGACTCAGGGGTCCGACATCCTCGCGGGCACGTCCCTGGATCAGATGTACGCCCAGCGTTTCGGCCAGGACACCCCGATGCCCTCGATGCAGTTCTGCATCGAGAACCTCGATCAAGCGGGGGGCTGCACCTACAACTACTCGTGCGTGTACACTGACTCCATCAGCTGGGCGTCGCCGAACGAGCCCCTGCCGATGATCCGCGATCCGCGGGTCGCTTTCGATATGTTGTTCGGCGCGGGGAGCACTCCCGAGGATCGGGCGGAGCGAAGGGCGACTCGAAGGAGCATCCTGGACTGGATCGCCCGCGACGTCGAGGGCGTGCGCAAGGAGCTGGGCGCGGTGGACCGGGTCCGGCTCGAGCGCTACCTCGAGAACGTACGCGAGGTCGAGCGCCGAATCCAGATGGTGGAGGCGCAGAACACCTCGCCTG
>Ga0299906_10002597_pt1 | contig 14959 bp, 11 predicted proteins | sample RVTome_14_FD_200259 | JGI IMG/M metagenome (GOLD analysis project Ga0299906, IMG submission 200259) | Soil microbial communities from uranium-contaminated site in the Upper Colorado River Basin, Wyoming, United States - RVT145D125 (version 2) ... | reverse complement strand
TTCGGCCAGCTCACCGAAGCTTCCACCACTACGGACATCGCGACCCTCGATTTCGCCCGCGTCGACCAGGTCAATGGACCGGTCGAAGTGGTCGGCGCGGAGCCGGGCGACACGCTCCAGATCGACCTGCTCGCGTTCAGCCCCGCGTCCTGGGGTTGGACCGCCTCGATCCCCGGTTTCGGGCTGCTGGCCGACGATTTCCCGGATGCCGCATACAAGGTCACCCGGCTCCCGGCCAGGGCCGATCGTGTGGAGTACTGGCCCGGCATCCGGGTCCCGCTGGCCCCGTTCTGTGGCGAGGTGGGGGTCGCCCCCGAGACGGGGCCGCGCTCCACCATCCCGCCCGACCTGCACGGCGGCAACATGGACACCCGGCACCTGGTGGCGGGCAGCACCCTGTTCCTGCCCGTGTTCGTGCCGGGCGCGCGTCTGTCCTTGGGGGACGGGCACGCCACCCAGGGCGATGGCGAGGTGTGTGGGACGGCCATCGAGACTCCAATGCGGGCCGTGGTGCGGGTGACCGTGCGCAAGGACCTGCACCTGAGCGGCCCGGAGTTCGTGGCCGCGCCGGACCCCTGGGCCGAGCTGCGCCAGGGCCGGCGTTACGCGACCGATGGCATCGGCCCGGACCTCCTGACCGCCGCACGGGACGCCACGCGACGGATGATCGAGTGGCTCGGCCGCGAGCACGGCCTGGATCCGGTCCAGGCGTACCTGCTGTGCAGCGTGGCCGTGGACCTCCGTCTCAGCGAGGTGGTCGACGTCCCGAACTTCGTCGTCACGGCACACTGCCCGTTGGGGATCTTCGATTGACCACGGGGCGTGGGTGGAACCCACCTCGCGCGCGAGTCAGCCGAGACGGGTGAGGATCTGCTCCCGGTCAAAGGCCCATGACCCGATCGCCAGCAGGGCTCCGATCAGGCCGATGACCACTAGGTCGCCGACCAGCACTTGGCTCATGCTGAAGGTCGCCTGCCCTCCCAGGAACTGGGCCACGGCGACCGCAATGATGGGCAGGACCACGAACGCGCCGAACTGCTGGGCGGTCCGGGGGTCGCCGACCCGCGAGCTGACGATGACGCCCAGCAGGACCGACAGCACGCAGATGAGCGGGACGAGGGTGGCCATGGCCACAAACCATTGCGGGCTGAACACCATCCGCAGCAGGCGCGGGTCGGCGATCGCCCCGTTGATGAGGCCGTAGGCCACCCACACCGCCCAGGTGGCGAGGACGGCCGGCAAGGCAGCCGCAATGGTCTTGCCGGCGAGCAGCTCGGAGACCTCGATCGGGGTTGCGAGCTGCGGCTCCAGGGATCGCGCCTGCCGCTCGCCGATGACCGACTGCGAGGCAATCGCGATGGGCACCATGGCCGGGATGAGCAGGAAATAGGCCATGAAGTTGGTGACGATGAAGCCCTGGGCCGCCAGCTTGGGCGGCAGGTCGGGGAAGGCGGCGAGCATGACCGCAATCTGGCCCAGCTGGTTCACATCCAGGTCGTTGACCTCGATGAAGCCCACGATGGCGATTGGAATGGCGGCGAAGATGACGGCCGGGGCGGCGACGGCAGCCAGCAGCAGCCGGTTGGACCCGATTTCGCGCCACTCCTTGCCGAAGACGGTGGCCACCAGGCTAAGCCGCACGAGCGCCCTCCGGATCGCGTTCGCCCCGCTCGCCCACCAGCTCCAGGTAGACCTGCTCCAGGCTGGCGACGTCCTCGGCCACCGCCAGCACCCGAGCCCCGCGCGTCACGAGCTCACGCACCAGCTCCGGGGTGTCACGCCGGGGTTCGACCAGCTCCACCCACAGGTCGCCGCCCTCCGCCCGCGCGTTGCGCACGAAGGGCAATGAACCGAGCGTGGCGGCCAACGCCGACGCGTCGACCGAGCCGCCGTCCAGCGCGACGCGGGTAGCCGCGGCCCGGCCCCGGCGACGCAGCTCTGCAGGCGTCCCCTCGGCCAGCAACCGCCCGTTCAGGATTCCGATCCGATCACACACCCGCTCCGCCTCGTCAAGGTTGTGCGTGCACAGCACGATCGACCGACCCTCGTCCCGTAGGCTGGCCACCAGCTCGCGAATCGACTTGGCCGCCTCAGGGTCGAGTGCGCTGGTCGGCTCGTCGAGGTAGATCACCCGCGGCTCGTGGAGCAAGGCCCGGGCGATCGCCACCCGTTGGCGCATCCCCTTCGAGTAGCCGCCGACCCGCCGGTCGGCGGCGTCGGTCAAGCCGACCACGGCCAGGTAGCGGTGCACCGCCGCCCGCAGGGCGGCATCGGTCAGTCCGTACAGGCGCCCGTAGTAGGTCAGGTTCTGCCTCGCGGTCAGCCGGTCGTGGAGGCCGGGGCTCTCGGTCAGGATCCCGGTCAAGGATCGGATCTGGGCGTTGTCGCGCCCGAGCTCGAAGTCAGCCACGCGCACTCTGCCGGTGCTGGGGGCGATCAACCCGGCCAGGATCCGGACCGTGGTCGTCTTGCCCGCCCCGTTGGGGCCCAGCAGCCCGTAGATCTGTCCCGCGCGCACGGTGAAGGACACGTCCCGCAGCGCGGTGACGATCCCGAATCGTCTCTCCAGACCTTCGACGGCAATCAACCGACCGATGCTAGCAGGGCGCGGTCGGTGGTCCGGAAGCGGCCTTTTCGCCGGGCCGGCGTGGCAAGATCGGGCCATGGAGGAGCGGACCCTGCGCACGCGGCGAGTGTTCGAGGGCCGCCTGCTGAAGGTCCGGGTCGACGACGTGGCCATGGCCGATGGCCGGCCCGCGCAGCGCGAGATCATCGAGCATCCAGGGGCGGTGGCCATCCTGGCCTGGGACGGCGAGCGGCTGGCCGCGGTCCGCCAGTGGCGCCAGGCGGTGGGGCGCGTGACCCTCGAGCTCCCCGCGGGCACGCGGGACCCGGACGAGGCCCCGCGCCGCACTGCCGAGCGAGAATTGGCCGAGGAATGCGGCCTGGCCGCGCAGACCTGGGAGCCTGGGCCCGGCTTCTGGACCGCCCCCGGCTTCTGCACCGAGTACCTGACCCTGTGGCTGGCCACCGAGTTGCGCCCGGTCAGCGTCGCCGGCCCCGATGACGAGGCCCTCGAGCTCGAGTGGCTGACCCTGGACCAGGCGCAAGCCGCTGTCGCCGACGGGGCAATCAACGATGCGAAGTCGCTGGTCGGGATCTACTGGCTGGCGCGGCGGCTGGGGCGGGCCTGACCGGCCAGGGGCAGGCTAACCGGCCAGGTCGAGGCGTTGCAGGCGAGGGTTCGCGGTGCGGCCGGGGATCCGGCCGCGCTTGGCAATCGGCCGGCCGTCGATCTCCTTGAGGTCCCCGGTGAAGTCGATGGGGCTGGCGTCACTGATGGCGGAGCCGATCGCGAACGAGTCGACCGGCGCCCCGGCAGCCTTGAACTGACCGATCCGCTCGGCATCCAGCCCGCCCGACACCACGATCTTGACGTGCTGATGGCCGGCCAGGTCGAGGCGGGCCCGGACCTCCTTGACGAGGTCCGGGGTGACGCGGCCGCGCTCGGAGGGCGTGTCGAGGCGGACTCCCCACAGCCGCTCGCCGAGTGCCTCGGCCACGCGGAGCGACTCCTCGGCCTCGTCCTTGAAGGTGTCGACCAGGACGATGCGCGGGACCTCCGGATCGATGTGGCGGTCGAAGGCTTCCGCCGCCCGGACCGTGTCTCCGAAGATGAGGACCAGGGCGTGGGGCATGGTGCCGGTCGGTGACAGACCCGCCAGCCGCGCGCCAGCCGGCGTGGAGGCGCCGATGCAGCCGCCCACCACGCTGGCGTAGTCCATCTGGTCGGCCACGCTGGGATGGACGTGCCGCGCCCCGAATCCGATGACCGGGATCGGGGCCGCCGCGTCGACGACCACGCGGGCCGCGGTCGCCCAGCCGGAGGACTGGGCCAGGGTGCCCAGGACCGCCGTTTCATACAGGCCGAAGGCCGAATAGCGGGCCTCGATCCGCATGACCACCTCCTTGGGCTCGAACCGGTCGCCGTCCGACAGGGATTCGAGCACCGGAGCCGGGTCGTGGCCGTTGCCGGGGCCCAGCACCCGCCGCAGGAAGGCGTGTACCTCGGCGGCGCCACACAGGATGCCCTCGTCCCGCGAGAAGACCTCCATGACCACCACCGGGTCGAGATGCTCGGCGCGAAGGATGGCGCGGGCCCGCTCGAAATAGACGTCGGCGGTCTTTCCGGTCAGCACCTCATCCGCCGCTTCGAACCGCTGGACCGCGTCCTCGCCGGTCATGGGTCGGGAGTGTAATCGGTGGCTACCCGGCGTCGGCGGATGGCGACCGACAACACGAGCGCCGCCGAGCCGACGGCGACGATCACGCCCAGGATCCTGACCAGGCCGGCGGCGGTGGCGGTGTGGAGATCCTGGTTCAGGCTGGCCAGCCGATCCGCCGCCGCCCGGAGGTCGCCGGCCGCAAACGCGGTGGCAGCGGCGGCCAGGCGTTCCTCCGGGCCGGGGCCGATCAGCATGCCGACCCAGTCGATCGGGCCAAGGCCGTTGGCAAACGAGGATGCCGCCTGCTCGTGCGCAATCACGATCGCCCGCTCGGCATCGATCTCGGCCCAGGCCAGGGTTCCCCCCCCATGCGTCCGATACGCGGCGGCAAGCCGGTCTGGGGCGGCCAGATCCGCGTCCTCGATTTCGGCCAGCAACCGGTTGCGCTCAACGAGCCATTCCCCGGCGGCCGCGATCTCGGCATGCGCGTCAGCGAAGCGCCATTCGACCATCGCCGACCGCACCGGATCGGGGTCACCCCAGTCCCCGGCGGCTTCCAGCAGGGCGTAGAAGGCGGTGCGGGCCGCCTCGCGGGCGGTCAGCTCGGCCTCGGCGCTCGCGCCCAGGACTGCTGCGGCCAGCGCGGCGACCACGGGCTCGTCGGTGACCGCATCGAGGTGGTCGAGGTAGCCGCGAGAGTCCACCGCGCGCGCGCCCGTCGCGGCCTCCACGCCCAGGGCGTCGGCAGTCAACGGATCGTAGCCATCCATTCCGGAGGCCATCCGGCGCAGCGCCAGCCGGAAGTCGTCCTCGCCGGCCATCTGCGCCACGGCATCGGTCAGGGACCAGGCCTTCGCATAGCCCCACGCCTCGTCCTCGGCCGACTGATCTTCGGCACTCCATTCCGCGAGCGGAAACGCCTCGCCCTCGAGGCCGGCCGCGACCGCGACCGGGTCGTATGGCAGCACGAGCTCGAGCTCGGTGGAAACCCGTCCCGCCGCCCACGACGCCAGCCCTTCGACGATCCATCGATCGCCGGCCAGCGCATCGTTGGCCCACACGTGCGCCGCCTGATGGAGCAGGGTGAACGGCGGCTCCGTGAACCCGACCGCCACTTCGCCGTCGACCGGCTCCGAGTCCAGCCCGCCGCCGGTCACCGACTCGGTCACCACCAGCGGACCCTGGCCCGAGTACGGAAGCCCGAAAACGGCCTCCAGCCGCGGAAGCGCCTGGACCAGCAGGTCCATGGTGGCAGCGCCCCACTCGGGGTCGTCAGCCCAGTGGCGGACCTGAAGGTCAGCCGTGCCGCCGGTCAGGGCCACCGCCCGCCGCAGCGTCGCGAACACCGGATCACGGGTCGCGCCGATGTGGGCCAGCCACCGGCTCGGATCGGCAATGGGCCCGCTGTCGAGGACGGCGCGATCCGCCTCCGTCGTGGCCCGCAACGGGTCGCCGTCCACACGGACCTCGAAGTCGGCCGGCACGTCGACCGTGACCGCGCTGGCGGTCCCGAACCCCCAAGCCGGGAAGGTGACCAGGTGCGGCCCAATCCGGATCGCCGGATCGTCCCCGTCCCGCAACTCGTACTCCAGGGCCAGCTGGGCCGTCTGCTGGTACTCCACCGGAGACCGGAAGGTAACGGTGGCCACGTTGACACCGTCGCTGACGGCAGCCGCGACGGTCAGCGCTCCCGTCCCGTCGTGGGCGCTGACCGCCGCAGCGTGGTCGTGGATCGCCAACCGGAGGTTCTGGTACACGCTGACCTGGCCTGCCGGCGCGGGGAAGGTGTTGGTGAATTCGATGTCCACCGTCACGCTGATCGCCCCCGCCTCCGGGTCGACGACGTAGGCGGCCTGGGTGGTCAAGGCGTAGTCGGCGGCCACCGCCTGTCCGACGGGAAGCGTCATGCCGGCCACGCCGGCGGCCACCACCGCGGCCACCATGGCGGTGACCGTCCGCCGACGGGACGCGCGAGACCTCATGGGGACGGCGCCGGCGGTGCCTGCCAGTCTGGCATCGCGGACTCGACCTCGGCCCGGAACCGGGCCAGCAGCTCAGCGTTCCGACCGGTGCGTCCGCTCCAGTCGGGGAGCCGGCCACGATCCGCGATCGCCGGTGCGGTCTCCTCGAGCAGCCGATCGGCGACCACCGTCATGCGCGCCAGCGCGCGACCCAGCTCGTCGCGGTCCACCGCGCCGGGTGGCAGCTCGGCGATGAGCATCGGGCGGTCCTCCTCGGTCACCGCGAATTTCACGAACGGATACTCGGCATTGGCGGCCAACAGGCGGAGCAGCGTCCGGCGTGGGAGCTCCATGCCGTCCGGTCCGTAGTAGGCCCACAGGTGCAGGCCCATGCCGGCGGCCCACGCGATCGTGACCCGGAGGTCGAATCGCCTCTCCCCATCGAGGATGACGTCACGGCTCAATGCGAGGCCGAGCGGCGCGGCGCCCCGGCCGACGACGGCCAGCCCGAGCTCCTCCAGCCAGGCGTCGATGGGCGGCACCGGTTCGGCGGTGCTCGCTTCGGGCGGGGGCGCCTCAGCCAGCGTGCACCACCGTGTCCCCGGACGCCACCCGACGACGCGGGAAGTCAGACTCGGTGACGAACGGATCGATCCGGCAGTTGCGTCCGATCCGGCTCCGCGCCGGCACGCGAGCCTTCTTGCCCACCAGGGTCAGCCCGCTGTACAGGCGCTCCGGTTCGCTCCGATTGGGTCGCAGGACCTTGCCGTCGCCGACGTGCGCGTGCGCGCCGATGACGCAGTCCTTGTCGAGGATGGCCCGGTCCACGACGGCCCCCTCCTCGATCACAGAGTCGAACATCACGATCGAATCGCGGACGACGGCCCCGGGGCCGACCCAGACGCCCGGTGAGAGGATGCTGTGGTCGACGGTGCCCTCCACCACGCAGCCGTGGCTGACCATGCTGCGTGAGACCACGGCCTTGGAACCGATGCGGGCCGGTGCCCGTTCCTCGCTCTTGGTGTAGATCAGCCAACCGGTCTCGTACAGGTCGAGCGGGGGGTCGTCCGCGAGCAGATCCATGCTGGCCTGCCAGTAGGCGTCAACGGTGCCGATATCCTGCCAGTAGCCCCGGTATTCATACGCGTGGACCCCCATGCCCGACTCGACCATGGCGGGCAGGACGTCGCGACCGAAGTCCAGTCGCTCGGTCGAAAGCACCTCGCGCAGGAGTGGCCAGCTGAACGCGTACACGCCCATGCTGACCAGGTTTGACGATGGCCGGGCAGGCTTCTCGACGAAACGGGTGACCCGCCCGCCCTCTCCTACCTGGAGGATGCCGAACCGATTTGCGTCCGCCATGGGCACGGTTCGGACCGCCACCGTCAAGTCGGCGTCGCGGGCCCGGTGAAGCGCCACGAACGGGCGGTAGTCCATCTTGTAGACGTGGTCTCCGGCCAGGACCAGCACCAGCTCCGGGTTTCGGTCCGCGATGAAATCCAGGTTCTGGAGCACGGCGTCGGCAGTGCCGCGGTACCAGTCCCGATTTCGACCGCGCCCCAGGAACGGCTGGAGGAGGGTCACCCCACCGTGACTGCGGTCCAGGTCCCACGGGCGCCCTACGCCGATGTGGTCGATGAGCGAGCGCGGCGCGTACTGGGTCAGGATCCCGACATCGGTCAGGCCCGAATTCACCACGTTCGAAAGCGTGAAGTCGATGATCCGATACTTCCCCCCGAATGGGACGCCGGGCTTGGCTCGGACCTGGGACAGGATCGAGAGGCGCTCCCCCTCACCGCCGGCCAGGATCAGGGTCAGAACGGATCGAGCCACGCCGCGCGGCGTCGGTCAGGATCGGCGCCGGACCAGGCGCACCAGGTAGGGCACCGCGCCCAGGATGAATGGGAGCCCGAAGATCGGGACCAGCAGTCCGGGCGCAGCGGTTCCCTCGGTTGAGTCGAGCGAACCGGTGCCCGGCACGCACGGAAGCGGCTCCGGCGGACAGCTCGGTTCGGGCGGGCAGCTCTGGTTGCCGTGGCAGCCGGGCGGCGACGGGCTCGGCGTCGGCGTGGCCTTCAGCTCGCCGCAGATGGGGCCGCCGAACCCGCTGGTGCCGTGCAGGGGGGCGATCGCGTATTGGCTCCCGGACCTGGCCTGCCGGCCATTGTTCAGCTTGTCGGCCCAGGCCGCCGCCGCGGCCACCCACAGGCGCGGCCGTCCAGCCTGCTGGACGTACTGGACGATGTCGAAGCACCCGCTGGGGTGCCACTGGTCCGTGTGGTGGACGTTGTCGACCGGCGGCAGCGTGCCGTCCAGGAACGGGACCTGGATCGTCTGGCCGCAGCCACCGCCGGGGCTCATGCCACTGAACCGGCACACCGCTGCCATCTGCACGCCTGCAGGTTGCGCGAAATCGAGGTTGGGGACCGGCTGGTGCCCGTTCCAGTCCCACGCTTGATTGATCGCAATGTCCATGAAGTCGTGCCACAGGTACAGCGGGCCATCCGCCGAGAACAGTCCCTGCCCGAGCGCGTTGGACATCGGCTCCTGGTTGTTGTTGCCCATCCAGACCCCGACCGTCAGGCTGCCCGGGATGTAGCCGACGCCGGACACGTCCTTGAAATCGTCGGTGGTTCCGGTCTTGAACCCGGCGCTGCGCCGGACGCCGCTGGGATCGGTGATGCGGGCCCGCGGACCCCACAGCAGGTTGGTGGCGGGGTTGGTGTTGCCCTCGATGATCCAGTGGGTCAGGTACGCCTCCGCCGGGGACAACGGGGTGGTCTCCGGAGGCCCGTTGGCCTCACGGGTGTAGACCACCTGGCCGTCGCGGTCACGAATCTCGATGATGGCCGTGGCCGGGTGGAGACGGCCCTGCTGGGCGAAGGCGGTGTAGCCCTGGGTGAAGGTGGTGAGGTTCACCGGCACGGTCCCCAGGCCCAGGGACAGGCCCGGGTCCTGGGCCATGATGTAGTCGTAGCTGGCGATGCCCAGCGTCTCGGCGAAGCGCGCGGTCAGATCGGGTCCGACCAGCCCCTGCATCTGCACCGAGGGGACGTTCAACGAATAGCGGAGAGCGTCCATGGCCAGGAGCGGGCCATGCTCCTGGATGTCGGCGTTGGTCGGCAAGTACGGGAATTGCTCGGTCCCGAAGTTGGTCAGCGCGTCCACGAACATGGTTGACACCGTCGCCTGGCGAGACTGGAAGGCGGAGGTGTAGACGATGGGCTTCCAGGCCGATCCCGGCTGCCGGCGGGCGAGACCGGCCACGTCGAACTGGCCCTGCACGCGTGGGTCCTCCTGGTTGTAGTAGTCCACGCTGCCGATGTAGGCGACGATCTCGCCGGTCGCCGAGTCGATCGCGACCAGCGCCCCGTTGTGCACGTTCTTGTCGCCCAAGGCCGCGACCCAGCGGTTGACCTCCGACCGGGCGACCTGCTGCAGGGGGTAGTCCAGGGTGGTGATGACGTGATAGCCGCCGGTGCGGACCGCCTGCTCCGGGTCAGGCACGCCGAGCGAGGCCAGGATGTTCACCATCTCGCGCTGGACGCGGAACGTGAAATGCGGCTCCAGCAACGGGTGCACGACCCGGCTGGGATGCATCTCCTCCCAGGTGGTGGCAGCGGCGGTCTCGAACTCATCCAGCGTGATGTAGCCCTCCCCCAGCATGTTGAACAACACGCCGTCCCGCTCCCGCATCGCATCCGCGGGCCCATCCGGGTTCTGGTAAGGGTCCAGGGCGCTGGGACGCTGCGGGAGGGCCGCCAGGAAGGCTGCCTGGGCCAGAGTCAACTGGGACAGATCGGTGACCCCGAAGTAGTTGGCGGCCGCGGCCTTGATCCCGTACGAGCCGTTCCCGTAGAAGATCAGGTTCAGGTAGGTGGCCAGGATGAGCTCCTTGCCCTCCCGGCCCGGGTAGGCCGCCGTGACCTGCATGGACATGATCTGCTCGCGGATCTTGTCCTCGAACCCGCGGCCTTCGAGGAATGTCAGCCTCGGCGGCGGGCAGACATCGTCCTGGACATTGCCGTCGCCGCCCGCGATGTCGCCGAGGGGCGCGAGGCTGGGCAGCGCGATGGCGTCTCCCACCTGCTCCTGGTTTACCACGATGGAACCGGCGTACTTGATCACCTGCTGGGTGATGGTCGAGGCGCCCTGGACAATCGACCCGGCCCGCAGGTTGGCGTACGCGGCGCGGGCGACAGCCTGAATGTCCACCCCGTTGTTGGCCCAGAATGTCTGATCCTCGCTCGCCACCGTGGCGTCCACGATGACGTCGGGAATCTCGTCGAATCGCACCGATTCGCGGTTCTGACACTCGAATCGAGCCAGCAGGACCGAGCCGGTGCGGTCGTACACGAGGCTCGATTGCGGCAGCGGCACCTCGTCGAGAATGCGTGGGTCAGGCAGCCCAGTTGCGAAGTAGTTGTAGGCGAGCAGGGCTCCGGCGCCGGCGCCAAGCACCGATCCGCCGATCAACACGCCAAAGAACGCGAAGACGACGAGGAAACCCAGGAGCAGCCCTCGGTGTTGTGACCCACGCCGAGCGCCTCGGCGGGTCAGCAACTGCCGACGCCGCCGCTGCATGACCGGATGCATCGGGCGACAGGGTACCAGCCGTCGTGAGATCGGTCGAATAGGCCGATCGGCTCAGAATGGCAGGCCGGCCGCGGCCGATGGGGCCAGCAGAGACGCCTCGCGGAGGAGGGTCAGGACGTAGCCTGCCACGAGGTACGGACCGAACGCGATGTACGAACGGAGGCCGACGCGCCCGGTCACGACCAGGAACAGGCTCACCGCCGCGGCCAGCAGCGCCCCGGTGAACAGGCCGCTCCACACCAGCGGCCAGCCGAGGGTCAGGCCGATGGGCACGGCCAGGTACAGGTCCCCGAGCGCCATCCCGCCCCGAATGATGAGGGTCAGGATCCCGAGAAAGAGCACCGCGGCGGCAGCCCCGGCAAAGGCGGCCACCGTCTCGAGGGCCGGGTTGACGAATGCGAAGCCGACCGCGACCACGATCAGCGGGTCGAGCAGCAGGTGAGGCAGGCGTCGCTGTTCGAGGTCGGTCGCGACCAGGCCGACCATCAGGCCGAGCATCACCAGATGGACCAGGATGGCCCATGAAGGGAGATGCGCGCCGGTCACCAATCCGTAGGCCGCGCCCCCCGAGACGAGGCCCAGGCCCAGCGTCCGCCAGCTCGGGGGCCGCCGGCGCGCTTCGATCGCCGGCCAGACGCTCGCGAGTCGTTCGGCGCCGATCCCCAGGACGCCGAAGACGGCCGCGGCGACGGCCGGCAAGGGCACCGCTACTCGACCTTCTCCCCGGCCGCGAAGTCGAGGCCCAGCCGGACCAGGGTCGTCACCGCGACACCCACGGCGCCCTTGGGGAACGTGGCCTTGTCCGCGCTCATCCAAGCCGTCCCGGCCACGTCGAGGTGGACCCATGGACGGGTCGTGAACTCGCCGATGAAGAGCGCGCTCTTGATCAGCGACCCGTCCCGCGACCCGCTGTTGACCAGATCCGCGTAGGGCGTGTCCATCTGGGTCCGGTACTCGGTGGCCAGTGGCATCTCCCACACCCACTCGCCGGTTGCATCGGCAGCAGCACGCACCTGGTCGCCCCACGAGCGCGGCTTGGCGAAGTAGGCGCTGATGAGCTCACCGAACGCCGAGGCGGCCACTCCGGTCAGGGTCGCTACGTCGACCAGGTGGCTGGCGCCCTGCGCCTCGGCCCAGGAGAGGGCATCGGCCAGGATCAGGCGACCTTCGGCATCGGTGTTGGTGACCTCGATGGTCTTGCCGTTCATGGCCTTGACGACGTCGCCCGGCCGCTGCGCCCGGCCCCCGGGCATGTTCTCGACCATCGGCGCCACGGCCATCACCGGCGCGTCGGGGGCCAGGCGGGCCAGGGTCCGGGCGGCAGCGATGACCGCGGCCGCGCCGGACTTGTCGTGCTTCATCTCGTCCATCTTGTCGGCGCCCTTCAGGCTCAGGCCACCCGAGTCGAAGCACACCCCTTTGCCCACCAGGGCCAACCGGCGGTCGCCGCCACGCTCCCAGCCCGGGAGCTTGATCGCGATCAGGCACGGTGGGTGCTCTCCGCCCTGGCCGACGCCGAGCAGCGCGTTCATGCCGAGCTGCCGCATCTCCGGGACGTGGAGGACCTCGACCGCACAGCCATCGGCCTCCAGGGCTTTGGCCTCCTCGGCCATCTTTTCCGGATACAGGTCATTCGCAGCCCGGTTCGACAGGTCGCGGCACCATGCGACGCCATCGGCCAGGGTGGCGGCCCGGTCGAGCACCGCCTGGTCCGCCCCCAGGAACACGACCTCTTCCACGTTGCGTTTCATGGCGTCGGTGTCACGGACGCGCCCGTACAGGTTCATCGGCCGATAGGCGCCGGCCACCGCTCCCACGGCTGCCGCCGTGAATCCATCGGCGTCCTCCCCGTCCCGCAGCCAGAGCGCCATCCGCGAGGCTCCCTTGCCCTGCAGCGCACGGGTCGCCACGCCGGCCGTGCGACGAGCGCGCCACGGACCCCGTCCGCGACGGACCCCGTTGACCAGCAGGATGTGCTCGACTGGCAGGTCGCCGCCGTCGATCAACGCGAAGTAGTCCTCGAGGATGTTGAACCGGCCCCAGTCGATGGCCTGGCGGATCACGCCCCCGGCAGCCGCATCCAGGTTGGCCAGGTCGTCCGCGAACGGGTCATCTTCCTTGTACACGGGGACGGCGAGAACGGTGGCCTCCACCGATCCCGGGTCCGTGGCTTCCGCGCGCAGCCTCATCCGATCTCCTGACTGGTAGGTGCTCGAAACAGACCGATACGAGGGCGGCACCTGCCGCCACACGGGTCAGCGGAGTATAGACAGGCCGGCCAATTGGTCCCTCGCCGCAGCGACCGCGCGCAGGGCATCGGCCGACGAGGTGGACGCGGGGCCGGTGATCCCGGTCGCGGCCTCGCCCAGGGCGATGGTCAGGGCTTGGTCCGCGCGGCCGGCGTTGGTGGCGGCGGCATCGTAGGCCGCCTGCGCCGCCGCGAGGGCTGCGGCGTCCCCCGCCTGGGCGGCGACGGCGATGTCTCGGGCGGCGTCGATCAGCGCGTCCACGGTATCCACCCAGTACCCGAGCGTGGAGACATCCTGGCCGTCGACGTCGGCCACCTGGAACTCGCGCACCTGCTCGAGATGTCCGGTCGCGCGATCGATGGCCTCCAGCGCGCCAGAGGGGTCGTCATCGTCCAGCGCCGCCAGACCGTCGTTCAGCGCCTCCAGTGTCGATTCAGCCTGCCGCCGCATGTCGCCGAGCGCCGCGCTGGGCAGCGCCGCGGCGAGCCACTGTGCCCCGACCGCGACCAGGTCCGCCGGCAGCAGGCCGAGCTGCGGCGACGTTTCCTGGGGGTCGATCGCGCGCAGCGTCCAGCCCAGGCGGACGAGGGCGGCGTGCGCGTCGGCGAGGGGCGTGGCGGCGGCCTCGAAGCCGAGTCCCGCCGCCTCCAGCGCGGGCGTCGGATCCTCGGGGCCGCCGACGGCGGCGGCCTGTCCTCGCCGTGCCTCGTCGATGGCGTCGCGCATAAGGTTCTCGGCTGCGTCCAGCGCAGCGTCCGCCGCGCGGGCGCTCGCAGCCGCCTCGTCCGTGAGCCAGGCCACCCTCAGCGGGTCGGCCACCCGCGAGTCCGCCGAGCGTGCCCCGAACAGCAGCGCAAGGAGCACGGCGGAGGCCAGGAACACGGCGATTCGGATCACGCGCCTCCTATCATGCCCCGGTGGCGAGCGCCCCCACAGCACTGGTCGAGATCCTGCGCCGGCTACCCAAGGCCGAGCTCCACCAGCACCTGGACGGTGCGCTGCGCCCCCAGACCGCCGTCGAGCTGGCTGCGGAGGTGGGCCTGAGCCTCAGCCTGGAGGAGGCCCGCCAGCGCCTCGTGGCGCCGGTCCGCTGCCGCGACCAGGCCGACCTGCTGTCTTACTTCGATCTCCCCATTTCCCTCCTCCAGTCCACGGCCGCCCTGCGCCGAGCGGCCGCCGAGCTGGTCGAGGACATGGCTGAGGATGGCACGACCTACGGCGAGATTCGCTGGGCGCCTCGCCTCCACGTGGACGGCGGCCTCAGTGTCAGCGATGTCATCGAAGCGGTGTCCAATGGCGTGGCGGATGCCCGCGAGGCCGCGGGGTCGTCGTCGCCGATGATCGGGCTCATCGTCACCGCCATGCGATCACATCCGCCCCGCGCCAATGTCGAGCTCGCCCACCAGGCAGCTGCGTTCGGTCCACCGGTGGTGGGATTCGACCTGGCCGGGCCCGAGGCCGAGTATCCGGCCCCGCCCCACGCGGCAGCCTTCCGCGCGGCGGGCGCGGCCGGGCTGGGCCTCACCGCTCATGCGGGCGAAACCCCAGGTTCGGCGCACATCTGGGAAGTGCTCGACTTCGGGATCAGCCGGATCGCCCACGGCGCGCCGGCGATCGACGATCCGGACCTGGTCGCGTCGCTGCGCGAGAGGGAAATCACCCTCGACTTGTGCCCCACCAGCAACGTCCAGGCCGGAATCGTGCCCGACCTGGCCGCGCACCCCGTTGCGCGACTCCATCGCGCCGGGGTCAGCGTGACCCTGTCCACCGACGATCGGACCGTGGCCGGCATCACGCTCAGCGATGAGCTGGCGCGCGTGGCGCTGGCGACCCGGATGACGCCCGATGAGCTGGCGGAGATCGCCATCAACGGGTTTCGGCGTGGCTTCAGCCCGCCCTTGGAGCTCGCGACGCGTCGAGCCCAGGC
>Ga0299906_10002596_pt1 | contig 14963 bp, 10 predicted proteins | sample RVTome_14_FD_200259 | JGI IMG/M metagenome (GOLD analysis project Ga0299906, IMG submission 200259) | Soil microbial communities from uranium-contaminated site in the Upper Colorado River Basin, Wyoming, United States - RVT145D125 (version 2) ... | reverse complement strand
CCTGTTCATCGCGCTCGCACTGGCTCTCACCGCGAGCGGGTGTTCCATCAACACCATGGTGGCCAACAAAATGGGCGACGCGCTCGCCTCCAGCGGCTCGGGATTCAGCTCGGACGACGACCCCGAGCTGATCGGCGCCGCGGTGCCGTTCAGCTTGAAGCTGATGGAGAGCGTGCTCGCCGAGACCCCGAACCACCGCGGACTGCTGCTCGCGGTCACACAGGGCTTCGTGCAGTACTCCTACGCCTTCGTGGAGATGCCCGCCGACGAGGTCGAGGACAAGGACCTGCGCGCGGCGTATGCCCAGCGCGAGCGCGCCCGCCGCCTCTACCTGCGCGCCCGCAACTACGGGCTGCGCGGCCTGGAGGTCACCCATCCGGGCATAGGCAAGGCGCTCCGGACCGATCCCGCAAGCGCAGTCGCGGGAACGACCGCCGAGGACGTGCCGCTGCTCTACTGGACCGGCGTCGCCTGGGGCGCCGCGATCTCGCTTTCGAAGGACGATCCGTACCTGCTCGCCGAGCTCCCGATCATGGAGGCGCTCGTGCGCAGAGCGCTGGAGCTCGACGCGGACTACGACAACGGCGCCATCCACGTCTTCATGATCAGCTACGAGATGAGCCGCGCCGGCATGAGCGCCGATGCAGCGGCCCGGGCGCGGCGGCACTTCGAGCGCGCGGTCGAGCTGACCGGAGGCTTCCAGGCCTCGCCTTACGTGACGTTCGCGGAAGCGGCGTCCACCGTCGAGCGCAACCGCAAGGAATTCGAGCAGCTGCTGCAGCGCGCGCTGAAGATCGACGCCGGCGCCAAGCCGGAATGGCGCCTGGTGAACACCGTGATGCAGCGCCGCGCGCGCTGGCTGCTCGCCCGCACCGACCGGATCTTCGCCGACTGACTGGAGGAAGCATGGACACGAGACACTGCATGAGCGCTATCGCGCGCCTGGCCGTGGCGGCGCTTGCCGCCGCCGCCACCACCGTCGCGGCCGCCGATCTCACGCTCAAGCTCGCGACTGGGGCGCCCAAGGGCTCCGTCTTTCACCGCGTGCTGCAGGACATGTGCGAGAAGTGGCGCGCCGCGGAGGGCCCCAACGCCCGCTGCATCATCTACACCGACAGCGTCCAGGGCTCGGAGTCCGAGACCGTGAGGCGCATGCGCGTGGGCCAGCTGCAGGCCTCGATGATCAGCATGACGGGGTTGAGCGAGATCGACCCCTCGGTGGGGGTCATGCAATTCATACCGCTCGCGTTCCGCTCGTGGGAGGAAGTCGATTACGTGCGCGAAAAGCTGCGGCCGGACCTCGAAAGCCGCCTGCGCGCGAAGGGCTTCACGGTCCTGTTCTGGGGCGAAGGCGGCTGGGTGCATTTCTTCTCCAAGGCGCCGCTTACGATGCCGGGGCAGTTCAAGTCGGGCCGGATGTTCGCGTGGGCGGGGAACAACGCCCAGGTCGACCTCATGAAATCGCTGGGTTACCGCCCGGTGGTGCTGGAAATTACGGACATTCTGCCCTCGCTCCAGACCGGGATGATCGACATCGTCCCCGCTCCGCCGGTATGGGCCATGGTGGTCCAGCTCGACCGCCCGGCGCCCTACATGCTGCGCGTCAACTGGGCACCCATCGTGGGCGCAGTGGTGGTCACGACCAAGACGCTGGACGCGATGAGTCCCGCGGGCCGCACCGCGTTGCTCGCCGCGGCCGCCGGGGCCGGCGAGACGCTGCGCGCGCAGCGCGCAGCGCGCGACGACGAGACCATCAAGGCGCTGCAGCAGCGCGGGCTCAAGGTGCAGACGCCGACCCCGGAAGTGACCCAGGCCTGGGACGCGCTCGCGCGCAAGGCGTGGCCGATAGTCAGGGGCGGCCTGGTGCCGGCCGACACGTTCGACGAAGTCCAGCGCCTGCTCGCTGAATACCGCAAGGGGGGAAAATGACCACTTCCGCGGCCGTCCGAACCGTAGCGCCCGTCCCGCTCGAACTCCTCGCTAACGGCAGGGGCGTCCTGGTCGCGATCGAGAACGCGCTCCTGTCGCTGGTCTTCGTCTTTCTGGTCATCCTGCCGCTCGCCGAGATCGTGCTGCGCGCGACGGCCGGGATCGGCTTCCAGGGCTCCTCGTCCCTGGTCCAGCATCTCACCTTCGCGGTGGGCATCCTCGGCGGCACCGTCGCCGCGCGCGAGGACCGCCTGCTCGGGTTCTCGGCCGCCGCCCTGCTGGAGGGGGCGGCCGCCCGCATCGCGCAGCTCGTCGGCCACGCGGTCGCGGCAGCGGCCAGCGCCATGCTTGCCTTCGCCGGCGCGCAGTTCGTGCAGGTAGAACGCGCTGCCGGAAAGATTCTTGCCTACGACGTCCCGGTATGGGCGGTCGAGTTGCTGATGCCGGCCGGCTTCGCGCTCATCACGCTGCGCCTTTTATTGCGATCCGGCGCGGGAACCCGCGAACGGGCCTGCGCGTTTGCGCTTGCCGCCGCGATCGTCGCAGCGCTGATGGCGCTGCCCCTGGCCCCGCGCGAAATGGTCGCGCCCGGGCTGGCCGGGCTGCTCGTGGCCATGGCGCTTGGCGCCCCGATTTTCGCGGTGATCGGAAGTACGGCGTTGCTGCTGCTCTGGGGCTCCGGCGTCCCGATCGCCTCGATCGCTGTGGACCATTACGGGCTCGCCGCGAATCCGTCGCTGCCGGCGATCCCGCTCTTCACGCTGGCCGGCTACTTACTCGCGGAAAGCGGCGCCCCGCGGCGGCTGATCGAGCTGTTCGATGCGTTGTTCGGACGCTATCGCGGCGGCGCCGCCGTGGCCACCGTGCTCGCCTGCACCTTCTTCACGAGCTTCACCGGGGCTTCCGGCGTGGCGATCCTCGCGATCGGCGGGCTCGCGATGCCGCTGCTCCTCGCTGCGAGCTACAACGGGCGGCCGGCGCTGGGGCTCGTCACCGGCGGTGGACTTCCGGGCGTGCTGCTCTTTCCGGCGATGCCGCTGATCCTGTACGCCATCGTCGCCAGGACCAGCATCGAATCCATGTTCGTGGGCGGCTTCCTGCCGACCCTGCTCATGCTGGGCATCGCGCTCTGGTGGGGCACGCGGCAGGCGCCCCGGCGCGCCGGTCCCCCCCGACCCTTCGACCGCGGCCGCGCGCTGCGCGCCCTGTGGTCGGCAAAATGGGACCTCTCGCTTCCGATCGTCCCGCTCGCCATCCTGCTGGGAGGGCTGGCGACCCCGGTCGAGGCCGCGGCCGCGACCACGCTCTGGGCCTTCACGATCGCCGCGGTGATCCACCGCGACATACGGGTTCTCCGCGACGCGCCGCGCATCATGACCGAGTGCGGGTTGCTGGTCGGCGGCATCCTGCTGATCCTCGGGGTCTCGCTCGGCTTGACCAACTATCTCGTGGACGCCCAGATTCCCGATCGGGCGGTAGAATGGGTCACACGGCACATCCAGTCGCCGTGGGCCTTCCTGCTCGCACTGAACGGCTTCCTGCTGCTGATCGGTTGCGTCATGGACATCTTCTCGGCTATCGTCGTGATCACGCCGCTGATCGTGCCGATCGGGCTCGCCTTCGGCGTGCACCCGGTGCACCTCGGGATCATCTTCCTCGCCAACCTGGAGCTCGGATATCTGACGCCGCCGATCGGGCTCAACCTGTTCTTCTCGTCGTACCGGTTCGGCCGGCCGATTCCCGAAGTCTGTCGCGCGGTGATGCCGCTGTTCTTCGCGCTCGGCGTGGGCGTGCTTGCCATCTCCTACGTGCCGTGGCTTAGCACCGGATTGCTGTCGTTCGCGAAGTAGAGGACATGTCCGTGACGCCGCTCACCCTCAGGATTCCGCCGCACCGCTACTTTGTCCCGCTGCGCTGGCACCACCGGCTGCTGTGGAGGATCGCCAGCGTGCTGCGGCGGGCGTACCCGCTACGCGTGGAGGGCGCGGAGCGGCTGCCGCGCACCGGCCCGGCGGTGGTGATCGCGCCGCACATGAGCTTCAGCGATTCCTTTCTGTTCCTCTACCCGGCGCTGCCGCGCCCGGCGCGGTTGCTGTCCTCGGTGTTCTTCATGCAGTCGAGCGCGCTCGTTTCCTGGCTCATGTATTTGAGCGGCGTGCTGCCTCTCACCAAATGCGTTTCCGACATCCGCGCGGCGCGCCGCATGCTGCGCCTGCTCGCGGGAGGGGAAGTGGTGGCGCTGTTTCCCGAAGGCGAGCGTTCCTGGACGGGCGTTTCGCTCGATCCGGTGGCCGCCTCCGCCAAGTTCCTCGCGCGGCTGAAGGTGCCGGTCTTCATCGCCGAGATCGAGGGCGCCTATGACCATTGGCCGCGCTGGGGGCAGGCGCCGCGCTGGCGGCCGGTGACGGTAAGGCTGCAGGGACCGATCGCGCTGCCCGTGCCGGCGCCGGCGCACTCGCGCAGCTCTCCACAACGCAAGTGGTGGAACCCGGTGTATCACTCGGGCGGCCACCTCGATGCGGCGGCTGCCCGGACCGCGCTGGCGACGCTCCTGCGCGAGCGGTCCCGCAAGGAGGCTGCCCGCCTGGATCTGCTCGACGCGGACAGATTCCGCCAGGTGCCGCGCCTGATCTGCTATTGCCCGGAATGCGCCCGCCCGCAGCCGCTCGTTGACGGACGCCGTCTCGCCTGCCCTGATTGCGGCGCATCGTGGCTCCCCGTCCCCGGCGGTGCGCTACGGCGCGAAGGCGACGGCAAACAGGAGGAGCCGTGGCTCCTCAGCGATCTGTTCGCGCGGATGCTCGAAACGCTGCGTGGCAACGTCCACTCTCTGCTGCCGCTGGAAGTGCCGGTGTCCGTCACCGTCATGAATGGCACCGGCGGCACTGCCTCCTCCGGGCGCGTCCGGCTCGATCGCAACGGCGCGCTCGTGACGGCAGCCGGCAGCCGATGGGAAATTGATCTTGCCGCAGTGGCCCTCGGGGAGGTCTCGGGCGCGAGCCTGCTCGAGGTCCACGCACGCTGCGGCACCCTGCTCGCTCTCGAGTCGAACCCCAGCGCTCTGCATCTCGTTCTTCCGGCGCGTGCATTGCTCGGCCTGCCCTGGGGCGGACAGGCATCCGCGCCGCCACTCGCGTCGCGGGACGCGGGAGAGACCCATGCTTGAGCGGCGCGCCACTTTCCGCGATGCGGTCGCGAACTCGGTATTCGACGTCGCGGTGATCGGCGGCGGCATCAACGGCGCCTCCGCCTACGCGGAACTCTGCCGCCGCGGCTACCGCGCGCTCCTCATCGACCGCGGCGATTTCGGGGGAGGCTCCAGCCAGAGCTCGGCGATGTGGATATGGGGCGGCCTGATCTACCTCGCCACGCTCGATTTCCCGACTGTCATCAAGCTCTGCGCGAGCCGGGACCAGCTGATCCGCCAGCTCCCCGACTGGGTCCGACCGTCGCCCAACCGCTACGTCGCCACTCGCGAGGACCACCGCGCGGCGTGGTTCGTGAAGGCCGCGCTCTGGCTGTACTGGGGGCTCGGCGCGTTCCGGCGCCGCATGCCCCTCGAGCAGGGCGAGTTTCCCGAGCGCCACCTGTTCCGCGACGGGCACATCGAGAGCACGCTGCTCTACGAGGAAGCATCGATCTTCCCCTCCGATGCCCGGTTCGTCGCGCGCTGGATCCTGCCGTGGTGCCGCGCCGATCGGCCCGCGCTCAACTACTGCGAGGTCATGGGCGGAGGCCGCGACGCCGCGGACGGCGATTGGCGGATCGAAATGTACGACCGCGTGACGGGCCAGGAAACGGAGGCACGCGCCCGCTGGGTGGTGAATGCGGCCGGGGTCTGGACGGATGAACTGAACCAGCGTTTCGGAATCGAGACCGCGTGGAAGCACGTCTTCAGCAAGGGCGTCTTTCTCGCGCTGCCGCGCGACTCCAGCCACGCGACCCCCCTCACCTTCGAGAACCGGCTGCGCGATTGCTATTCGCTCATCCCCTGGGGCCCCGTGTCGCTCTGGGGCCCCACCGAAACCCTCGCTTCCGACCCGGAATCCGGATTCGTCGCGGAGCCCCAGGACGTGCGCGTGCTCCTCGAAGAGCTGAACCGCCACGTCACGCGGCCGTACGGGCCGGGCGACATCGTTGCGCTGCGCTGCGGGGTCCGCGCGCTGGCGGTGAAGCGCGGTTACGCATCGAACCAGTACACCCTCTGCATCTCGCGCCGGCACGTAGTCGCGCGCGACGGGCGCCTGCCTTGGGTGAGCCTCTACGGAGGAAAGCTCTCGAGCTGCATCTCGCTCGGGGCGGCAGTCGCCGACGCGGTCGGGCGCGCGCTCACGCCGGCCCGGCCCGACCCCGGCGCGCCGCTCGGCGAACCGCCCCGGGGGGAAACGGAGCGGTTCCCCGGGCTCGAGCATCCAGTACCCTCCGCGCGCTCCGCCGTGGAGGCCGAGGGGTGCTGCACGCTAGAGGACTATCTCCGGCGGCGCACCAATATCGCCCAATGGGTGCCGCGTCACGGACTCGGGCGGGGCGGAGAGCACGCACTCCGGCTCGCCGAGCTGGCCGGGATGTTCCCGGGAGTGGACGGCGTGCGCGGCGCGCCGGCACTCGCCGCCTACGAAGCCCGCGTCGCGCGCGAGTTCGATCGTGTGCTCGCCGCAGTATAGTGAGGAGACCGCCATGTGGTCACGCAAACGCTTCGACATCGATTGGCGCGATCTGGGGTACGCCGCCCTCCGCTGCCTCGTGCCCGGCGGCGCGAGCGCGGACGCCGGCGGCGTCTGGCTGGAGCCCGGTCGCGGGGGGGATCTTGCCTGTCTCTCCGTTCGCTCCGGTTTCGATCTCCTGCTTGCCGCCGCCGCCTTTCCGCGGGGAAGCGAAGTCCTCGTCTCGGCGATGACGATACCGGACATGGTGCGGATCATCCGGGAGCACGGGCTCGTGCCCGTGCCGCTCGACCTCGACCCGAACCTTGCGTTTCCGCCCGTGGCGCAAATCGCGAGCCGCGTGACCTCGCGCACGCGGGCGGTTCTGATCGCGCACCTCTTTGGCGCGACCCCGCCGCTGGACGAGCATATCGCCATCGCGCGCGCGCGCAAGCTGCTCTTCATCGAGGATTGCGCGCAGGCGTTCCGGGGCCGGGACTACGCGGGGCATCCCGACGCCGATGTTTCGTTCTTCAGCTTCGGCACGATCAAGACTGCGACGGCGCTCGGGGGCGCGGTGGCCCGCGTGCGGGACGGTGAGCTGCTGGCCAGGATGCGGCAGGGGCAGGCGCGCCACGGCGTGCAGTCGCGCGCGGCGTATTTCGGCCGCATCGTCAAATACATGTTGCTCAAGACGCTTTCGTACCGCCTGCCGTTCCAATGCCTTGTGGGTGCGCTTCGCGTCCTCGGGCGCGATCACGACCGGCTCCTGAATTCCTCGGTGAGCGGTTTTGTGGCCGACCGCCTCTTCGAGCTGATCCGCCAGCAGCCGTGTGCTCCGCTGCTCGATACCTTGCGCCGGCGCATCGGGGAATTCGACGGCGGGCGCCTGCTGCGCCACGCCGAGCGCGGCCGCCGGCTCGCGCGAGCGCTGCGCGGGACGTATGCGTGTCCGGCGGCGCACGTCGCGCCCCATGCGTTCTGGGTTTTCCCGATCCTCACCGACACCCCCGATCTCCTGCGCCGGGAGTTGGCGCGGCACGGATTCGATGCGACCCAGGGGCAGAGCATGATCGTGGTCGATCCCCCTACCGGGCGCGAGGACTTGGAACCGCGCGAGACGCGACGGTTTCTCGCCCGCATCCTGTTCCTTCCGTTCTACGACGCGCTGCCGGATGACGAACTCGACCGCATGGCCGCGGTTCTCGCTCATTTCTCCGCAACCCGGGCCGCGCTCAATGGCACGCCCCATGCCGGCGAGAGTACGGCCGGAGGCGTCTTGCAGGACTGATCCCAATGCGGGAACGCATCCCCGAAAACGGGGCGCGGTGGAACGCGTCGAGCCCCACAATGCCCCTGAACATCTCATGGGCATGTTCTTGCGAACTTCAGGCTAAACTGCGATCTGTTCCGGTGTTCAGGCAGATCGTCTTCCGGGAGGAGGTCCAGCCATGCAGCACACCGCGATAGAGCACTTCCGCACCTACCAGCCCCGTCCGTTTACCCGAGCCGAGCGCGACCAGGTCACGGTACTCTTCGGCGGCCTGCATTGGAGGGCCGAGCGCCTGGTCCAGGGCGCGATGGAAAACCTCGGCTACCGCACGCAGGTGCTGCCGGTGGCGACGAAGGAGGATCTGCTCACGGGGCGGGAGCTCGCCGACATCGGGCAATGCTGCCCGACGAGCTTCACGACCGGCAACCTCGCCAACTTCCTGCGCTCGGCGGCGCGCGAGTCGAGCCCCGAAGAGGTCGCAAAAAAGTACGTGTACGTGACCGCGGGGGCGTGCGGCGCCTGCCGCTTCGGGCAGTACCACCAGAGCTACGAGCTGGCGCTGCGCAACGCCGGCCTCGAGTCCTTCCGCATGTTTCTCCTCGCGCAGAACGGGCTCGCGCAGGGGGCGGCCGAGGGCGGCGGGCTGGAACTAAACCTGCCCTTTACGATGGGTGCCATCTGGGCCGTGCTGGTGAGCGATCTCGTGCAGGACCTCGAGTACCAGACGCGGCCGTACGAAGTTCATCCTGGTGAAACCGAACGGGTCGTCAAGGAGAGCGTCGAGCACTTGTACGAGACCTTCCGGGGTTCACCCGTGCGCGGCAAGAAATGGAGCGCGCCGGTCTGGTATCTCATGAGCGATTATTTCGAGCAGGCGCTGCGCGAAGTTCACCGCAGATTCGAGCGCATCGAAGTGGACCGGCTGCGGGTGAAGCCGGTCGTGAAAATCACCGGCGAGTTCTACCTGCAGACCGTGGAAGGGGATCCCAACTACAACATCCACCACTGGCTCGAGACCGAAGGCGCGGAAGTCTATCCCGCCGCCATCACCATCTGGCTCGATTACCTGATGCGCCACGCCGGCCAGGACTACGAGGATCACATCGGCATCGACCGTCTGGCGCGCCTGAAGCTCGGCGGCATCAAGACCGGGATGCGGCTGCTGCGCCGGACCTACGACGGCATGCGGCGCGCGCTCGGCGACCTGCCCCACGAGATGCCGGACCAGTACGAGCTGCGCGCGCTTGCCGCGCCGTATTATCACAGCCGGCTGAACGGTGGCGAGGGCGACATGCTCGTCGGCAAAGCGCTGTGGGCGCATCACCACAAGAAAGCGCACATGATCTGCGAGCTTTCACCCTATTCCTGCATGCCCAACACCATGAGCATCGGCGCCATGGCGGCCGTCACGGGCAAGTATCCCGATCTCCTCTACGCCCCGCTCGAGATCAAGGGCGACGCGGAGGTCCACGCGCTGTCGCGCTGCCAGATGATACTGACTGAAGCCAAGCGCCGGGCGCAGCGCGAGTTCGACGATGTCCTGAAGCTGAACGGCCTTACCCTGGAGCGGGCGCGCGAGCTGCTCGACGCCCGCCCCGAGATGAAGCGCGCGACCTACAGCGTCCCGCGGAAGGGCGCCGCGGGGATGGCGGCACGCCTCGTGCTGCATCTTGCCGAAAGGGCGCGGCATTGAAAATCGCCGGCGTGGACGTCGGCTCCACCACCGTCAAGGCGGTGGTGGTGGAGGACGGAAAGTCGCTGTGGCGCGATTACGGGCGCCACAACACCAAGCAGGCCGAGACCGTGCTCGGGTACCTCGGGCGCATGGAATCCGAATGCGGCTTCGCGCCGGGCCGCGACCGGGTGTTCTTCACCGGCTCCGGCGCCGGCTTTCTCGCGCCGCTGGTCGGCGCCAAGCTGATACAGGAAGTCGTCGCAGTCGCCGCCGCCGTCGAGAAGCTGCACCCGCAGGTGCGGTTCGTCTCCGAGATCGGGGGCGAGGACATGAAGACGGTGTTCTTCACCCCGAGCGGGGACGGCACCAGCAAGCAGGTCTACATGCAGTCCGCCTGTAGCGGCGGCACCGGCACCTTCATCGAGAAGACGGCGCGCAAGCTCTCGATCCCGACGGAGAGCCTCGCGAAGATGGCCTATGCCGGGATGAGCCTGCACAAGGTGAGCTCCAAGTGCGGGATCTTCGCCGAGGCGGATTCGAATACCCTGGTGAAATCGGGCGTGCCGGTGGAGGAGATCATCGCGAGCCTCTACGAGGCCGTGGTCTACCAGAATCTCGCCACCCTCACCAAGGGCAACACGCCGGTGCCCGAAGTGCTGCTCCTCGGCGGGCCCAACATGTTCTTCACCGGCCTGCAGCAGGCGTGGCGCCATCACCTGGGCAAGCTCTGGAAAGAGCGGCGCATTGCGCTGCCGGAGGGGAAGAAGCCCGAGGACCTCATCCTGGTTCCGGCCGACGCGCTCTACTACGCGTGCCTCGGCTGCATCGAGATCGGCCAGGGTGAGACCAACGGGGTTGCGATCTACCAGGGCGTGGAGAAGCTCCGCGGGTGGATCGACGTCGGCCAGCACGAGCAGAAGGCGAAGGAAGGCTCGAGGGGCCTCATCGCGAGCGAGGACGATTTCCGGACGTTCTGCGCGCAGTACGACGCGACGCGCAGGAACGGCGATGCGCACCCGCGCGTCAACGGAACGCCGGTCGCCCCGGCGCCTGCAATCGATGCCGGGGTGTTCCTCGGGTGCGACTTCGGCAGCACGACGGCCAAGGCAGTAGTGCTCTGCCCGAAGAGCGAGATGCTCTTCTCCTGCTACGTCCAGTCGAAAGGCAACCCGATCGAGGACGCCAAGGCGATCCTGCGCCAGATCCGCGAAGCGGGTTTCGAGAACATCGCCGGGCTCGCCATCACCGGCTACGGCAAGGACCTGCTCAAGGACATCATCGGCGCCGACGTGGCGCTCGTGGAGACCGTCGCACACGCCACCGCCGCCCTGCACTTCCACTCCGATGCGGACGTGATCTGCGACGTCGGCGGATGCGACGTCAAGATCATGCTGCTGCGCCAGGGCACGGTGTCGGACTTCCGCCTGAACTCGCAGTGCTCCTCCGGCAACGGCGCGTTCCTGCAGGGGGTGGCCGAGCGCTACAACACGCCGCTCGAGCAATACGCCGAGCAGGCGTTCAAGGCGCGCTCCGTGCCCAAGCTCGCCATGGGCTGCGGCGTGTTCCTGCAGTCGGACATCGTCAACCAGCAGCGCAAGGGCTGGTCCTCCGAAGAGATCATGGCCTCTCTTGCCGCGGTGCTGCCGCTCAACGTCTGGGTCTACGCGGGGCAACTGCAGAACCTGGCGGCCGCCGGCAGGAAGTTCGTGCTGCAGGGCGGCACGCATCGCAACCTCGCCGTGGTCAAGGCACAAGTGGATTTCATCATCGGCAAGGTGCCGAACGCGGAGATCGTGGTCCATCCCTACCCCGGCGAAGCGGGGGCGATCGGCGCCGCACTGTGCGCCAGGGATGGGTGGCGCGAGGGCAAGCCGTCGCGCTTCCGCGGCTTCGACACCATAGAGGCGCTCCAGTACGAGAGCACCACCAACGAGCACACCATATGCAAGTGGTGCCCGGTGAGCTGCCGGCGCACTTTCATCGACGTGGTGCTGCCCGGTGCGAAGGGCCGGCCGTGGAGCAAGGTGCCGCTTGCCGAGGGCAAGGAGCGTGTCATCAGCGGGAATACCTGCCCCAAGGGCCTGCTCGAGGACGCAAACGAGATGCGGGTGGTGAAAGCCCAGTTGGAGGAAGTCAAACGTGCTCATCCCAATGTTGCGGAAATGGTCCGCGAGGACGCCTTCCGCCACGCCCGAGTACCGGTCGAAGCTGAGGATCGGGATACCTAGGGTCCTGAACATGTGGTCCACCCATCAGTTCTGGGTGGGCCTGTTCGGGGCCCTCGGCGTCGAAGCGCGCAAGCTCGCGTTCTCCTCGGACACTTCCGAGGAGCAGGGCCGCGAGTTCGCCAAGGGCCGCGGCACCGTGGATTGCTGCTACCCGGTGAAGTGCATCTCCGGCCACTACGGGGAGCTCCTCGCGCGCGACAAGCACCGGAAAATCGACGTGCTGTTCTCGCCGATGATTTATTCGCTCCCTTCGTTCCTCAAGGGCCACGTGGTCGACAACCTCGCCTGCCCGCGTGTCGCGGCGGGGCCTGAGAACATCAAGGCGGGCTTCCTCAGGGAGAAGGACGCCTTTGCGGACCGCGACATCCGCTACGTCACGCCACTGGTCTCCCTCGGCGATCCCCCGCTCGTTCCGAAGCAGCTCCATCCCGCGTTGAAGGAGATTTTTCCGGAGATCGAGTTCGCGGAGACGAAGGAAGCCGTGCGCCAGGGCTACGAGGCGCTCAAGGCCTTCAACGAGAAGGCGTGGCGCCGCGGCCGCGAGGTGCTGGAGAGCTGCGCCGCCGCGGATTCGCCGTGCCTGCTCGTGGTCGCGCGGCCTTACCATATGGATCCCGGCATCGGCCACGAGATCGAGGTGGACCTGCAGGCGTACGGCTATCCCGTGCTGTGGACCCAGTATTTTCCGACCGATCCGGATCTCCTCGAGTGGATCTTCGCGGCGGACCTGAAGGCCGGGCGCATCCGCTCGCCGTTCGACATCTCCGACGTGTGGCCCTCGTCCTACAGCGCCAACACCAACGAAATCCTGTGGGGCGCCAAGGTCGCGGCGCGCACGCCGTGGATCGCCGGCGTGATCCGCCTCGCGAGCTACGAGTGCGGCATGGACCAGCCGACCTACAGCCCGGTGCAGCAGATCGTCGAGCGCTCCGGCACCCTCTTCTTCGCATTCCAGGACCTCGACTCCACCAAGCCCGCCGGCTCGGTGAAGATCCGCGTCGAGACCATCGCGCACTACCTCCAGAAGTACGCCAGGGAAATCATCGAGCGCAAGAAGGCCGCCGCCGCGCCGAATTGCCCTCTCCTCGGCGGGCGTCGCGAGCAGAAAACTCCCGCCGCCGCGCTCGCCTAGCCCTCCTCCCCCCTTGCGGGGGAGGATGGGGGTGGGGGGTCCAATCCGCTTGCGCAGGCCCCGGCGCCTTGGGACGCCTTTGGGCGCGGAACCCGCCCCGCTCGTCTCGCAGCCGGGGGCCACCGGGCCCCCCTCCTACCCTGGGTGCCCCCCTCCAGGCCTTTCGAGTCCGATCTGTAAGCAACCCGTAAGCGACCTGTGACCGATCAGAAAGGGCCGCCCCCCCATCCTTGACCCCGGAAGCCGCCGATTGTCGGTGGCGACGCGGCCAGAGCACCGGCCAGGGAGATTGGAAATGCGTCACTGGGGCAGTTCGATCAAGGGTCCGCTGGGTGTCCTCATAGCGGCCCTGCTGCTGCCCGGCGGATCCCTCCTCCTGGTCTGGGCGCTCTACCGCAAGTTCGCTGGCAAACCCGTGGAGCGCAAACCATGAAGCGCTGGATACCCTTGGCGGCACTGGTCGCATTCCTGCAAGGCTGCGCGACCCAGCTCGTATTCCTCCCCGAAACTGCATCCCAGGATCCGGACCGCGCGCCCTCAGCCGCCGTGCTGCAGTTCCAGCACATTTCCATCGAGCCCGCAGAGGGGGATGCTGTCCTGAAGCCGGAGGCACTGCGTCCGGGAGACATCCTCCTCACCCATGCGCCGAGCCTCCGGGCAGCCGGCATCCAGCTCTTCACTTTCGCGCCGGTCAGCCACGCGGCCGTCTACATCGGTGACGGCAAGATCGTGGAGGCCGTGATGCCGAGCGTCCGCACCCGCAGCATGGAGGAAGTCCTGAAGGAAGAAACGGTGGTGGTCGTTCTGCGCCATCCGGAACTCACCGGGGAGCAGGCCCGGCTCATCAGGGAATACGCGCTGGAGAAGTCCGGCACCGGCTTCAGCTTCCTGGGCGTGACGCTGCAATTCCCGTTGTCGATCGGCCGCAAAGTGTGCGAAGTGCCGCTCATGCCGACTGCGTTGCGGGACGCGTGCATCCGCAGCCTGGGGGTGCTGAACCAGCTGGCGGCCAGCGAGAACCAGCTTTTCTGCTCGCAGCTCGTGCTGCAGGCTTACCGCCACGCCGGCGTGCCCATCACCTACGCCGACCCACGCCTGATCAGCCCCGCCGACATCCTGCACATGCGCGAGGGCGACGTGTCCTCGTTCAGAATCCGCAAGCAGCTGCAGTTCGTCGGGCGCATGAAGTACGAACAGCCGGTCACGGTGGCCTTCCAGCAATAGCAGGCGGCTGAATGCATCGTCGGGTATAGTTGACGGCCGATGCGTCGCAAGTGGCTCATCGGCACCCTGTCCGTGACCGTCGCGGTCGCCGCCGTCTTCGGCGGCATTGCGGTCACTGCCCGTCCTGCGCCACAGCACCCTTATTTCGCGGCGGACAATCCCCGGATACACGTCATCGCGCACCGCGGCGGCGCGGACCTGCGCCCCGAGAACACGCTCGCCGCGTTCGCGCACGCCGTGGCAGTCGGTGCGGACGTGCTCGAGATGGACGTGCAACCCACCGCCGACGGTGCCATCGTGGTCATCCACGACGCCACCGTTGACCGCACGACCGATGGGCGGGGACGCGTCGACTCGTTCACGCTCGAAGACTTGAGGAAGCTCGACGCCGGCCATAACTGGTCGAATGACGGGGGTCGAACTCATCCGGTCCGCGGCAAGGAAATCCGAATTCCGGCGCTAGCGGAAGTATTCTCCAGATTCCCACGGACCAGGATGATCGTGGACATGAAGCACGGGGGAGCTGCCCTCGCCCGGCCGCTCTGTGAGCTGGTACGCCGCTCGGGGATGACAGAGAAGGCGCTGGTCGCATCCATGAACGCGGATGCGGTGGCGGCCTTTCGCGCCGCCTGCCCTGAAGTCCTGACCGCGATGAGCGCGGCTGAAGCGCGCGTGTTTCACGGCTTCCATCTCGCCGGGCTCGAGTTCGCCTACACCCCGCCGGTCATGGCCCTGCTGATTCCCGACCGGCTCCGCGACCGCACCCTCGTCACGGCAGCGCTGGTCGAGGCCGCCCGCCGCCGCAACGTACGGGTCCAGGTCTGGACCGTCAACGACGGGGAACGGATGCGCCAGCTCG
>Ga0299906_10002595_pt1 | contig 14967 bp, 11 predicted proteins | sample RVTome_14_FD_200259 | JGI IMG/M metagenome (GOLD analysis project Ga0299906, IMG submission 200259) | Soil microbial communities from uranium-contaminated site in the Upper Colorado River Basin, Wyoming, United States - RVT145D125 (version 2) ... | reverse complement strand
CTCGAAGTCGGGCTGCTCGGGGGGCTGCTCGGGCTCGCCTGCCACAACCTGGTGGACTTCAACTGGCAGATCCCGGCCAACGCCGCGGTCTTCTTCGCCCTCGCCGCCCTCGTCACCGGCATGGCCGCCGAGCGCGGCCGTTCCTTGACCCTGGACGAACAGCAGACCTAGAATAGGCACTCCCCGCGGGTGGGTGTAAAGCCCATCGGAGCAGGGGCTTCGGGGGTCGGCGATGGAATCCTCCAGCCTGACGCTGATCGTCCTGAGCGGCCCGACGGCGGGCGCCAGCTACGCCCTCGAGGGCGCCGTGGGCCACGTCATGCTCGGCTCCGACCCCTCGGCGAACATCCAGTTCGAGGGCTCGCCGGAAGTGATCGCGAACCACGCCCGCATCGTCATCGACGAGAACGGCGTGGGCGTCGAGCCGGCTTCCGATGACGCCATCCTCTACCTCAACGACGACCGCATCGATGCCTACAACGCCGTGAAGAACGGCGACATCCTGTGGATGGGGAACCCCGGGGCCGAGGGCGCCGTGATGATCCAGTGCCAGCTCGGCCCGGCCCGGGACGTCACCGCGGACGCCGACGCCGCGTTCGTGGAGCCGCCCCCTCTGCCTCCGCCGATCCCGGAGCTGAGCCCTTCGGGCGAGACCCCGTTCTACATGCCCCAGGAGCCCGGCGAAGAGGCGCCTGACGAGGCCGAGCCGCACGCCGAGGCGTCTCCGTTCGAGCCCGACGCACCGGAAGAGACCGCGGCCGAGTCGCCTTTCGAGACCGAGCCGGAGGCGGACGAGGACGAGGAGATCGGCGTCGAAGCCGCCGAGGAGGAGGAGCCGCCCTTCCAGCCCGAGGCATCCCTGGCCCCCTCCGAGGACGAGGACGAGCCCGCTGGCTTCATCGAGCCGGACGCGGACTTCGCCGCGCCCTCCGAGGCAGACCCGTTCGCCGCCCCCGAGCCGGAAGACGAACTCGCATCCGACGTGATGCCCATGCCGTCCGAGGACGAGGGCGACGAGGCACCTGCGTTCGCTCCGGAGGAGGAAGCGGGCTACACCGCCGCGGGCGACGAGGAGACCGTGGCGATGGCCGTCCCGGAGCCCCTCGGCGATGAGGACGAGCCCGAGGACGAGCCCTTCGTCGAGGCTGAGCCCGTCGAGGACGACGCCCACGCGGCCTACGGCGTGGGCGAGACGATCGCGTTCACGGGAGAGCCCCATTCGCTGGAGGCATCCGAGGAGGCGCCCCCCGAGCCCGCCGAAGAGCCGTCCGAGCCCCCGATGGTCGAGCCGCAGGTCGAGGCCGAGCCCGAGGCGGAATCCGAGCCGGTCTTCTTCCAGTCCGAGCAGCTCCCCGAGGAGCCCGAGGTCGAGCCCGAGCACCCCAGCGCGCCCGACGAGGCCCCGTTCGCCTTCCCGGCACCCGTGGAGGACGAGCAGGTCGCGGCCGCCCCGCCAGGGCCCGAACCGGAGCCCTTCATCGAGCCGGAGTTGCCTCCGCTCGATTCGGCGGGCGCGGGCCTGGACTCCGAGGCCGAGACCCTGGTCCAGCCGGCCGCGGAGGGCGAGCACGCTGAGGCCCCGGCGCCCCCGGCTCCCCCGCCCCCGCCAGCCGCTCCGACCGCTCCCGCCAGAGCCAAGCCGGAGGCCCCGCGCCAACGGCCCCCCGCTGCGGCTCGGCCCAGCCGCCCTCCCGCCGAGGGCCGTCCGGCACCCGGCGCCGCTCGCCCGCCCGGCCCGGGCGCCGCGCGGCGCCCCACACCGCCCCGGCCCGCCGCTCGCCCGGCCACCCGGCCCGTACCGGCCGCCCGGCCCAGGCCCGCATCCGCGTCGTCCTCGATGGGCCTCTACGCGGCAATCGGAGCCGGTGTCCTGGCTGTAGGCGGAGCCGTGGCCTTCTTCGCCCTCAGAGGCGGGTCAGGTGGGTCTGACGCGCCCCCCACGACCGTCGCCGGCGGCATCACTCCGCCCACGACGCTGTCCGCGGGCGCTCTGCCCGAGCCGACCCTGCCCCCGCCGGAGCTGCCCCCGATGGATTCGCTCCAGCCGGAGGGCGGTGACCCGGCCGCCACCGAGCCCACCCCGGAACCCGTCGTCGACCTGACCCCGGAGCCCACCCCCGAGCCGGCCGCGACACCCGTCCCGGCCACACCCACGCCGACTCCCGCTCCGAAGCCCACGCCCGCATCCCGCGCGACGCCGACACCGGCGCCTGCCGGGCCCTCTCCCGAGCAGGTTCGGGCGCAGCAGGTGGCTCAGCTTCTCCAGCAGGCCGAGGCGGCCGCCACCGGCGGCAACTTCGACAACGCGGTCCGCCTCTACGACCAGGTCCTGGGCCTCGACTCGGGCAACGCCCGGGCCCAGGCCGGCAAGCAGACGGCCGCAGCCACTGCGGCCGCCCTCGAAAAGACCTTCTCGCCCGGCCGCACGGCCTACGCGAGCCCCAGCAAGGGCGGCGGCCCTGCGGGCTTCGACACGGCCGAGGTGGGCGATCCCGACTACGTCGGGGAGCTGGAGTTCCAGGTCACTCCGGCGCGGGTGAAGCCCGGCGACAGCTTCACGGTCCGGGTGGCTCTCGCGAACAGCGGGAAGAAGCCGATCAAGATCGAGCAGCTCTCGGTCACGACTGCCGTGAACGGCTCCTCACAGAGGGGGAACGCTACCCCGAGGGCCGGCCAGGTCTCACCGGGCCAGCGCGCCGTGGTTCACGAGCAGTCGGGCACCTGGGATGCCGGAACGCAGTCCTGGTACCTGGAGGTGCTGGTCAGCTCCGACCGGGGAGACACGTACCGCAGTCGCCTGACCTGGAAGTAGCGTCGAGGCACGCGCGCATCGCCGCCCGGAAGGGGGTAGCTCGGGGGGCTTGCCGGTGCGCTGGGCTGGGCAGCTCTAGTCACCCCTGAAGGGCGTTCCTGGTAGCGTCGTCGTGGGAGCGGGCCCCGGCAGGGTTGTCGTGGTCGTCGTCGTTGTGCTCGTGGTTGTGGTTGTCGTGGTCGTCGTCGTTGTGCTCGTGGTCGTGGTCGTGGTGGAGCTGCCGATTACCTGCGAAGCCGCCACGCCCGCTGCGACCGCACCCCCCGCGATCAGCGCAATGGTCGTTCCCGCGATCGCAAGACCCCCGGCAGCGAACCCGGCCGGGACAGCAAGGCTCGAACCGGTGGCCGCCGAGAACACGGTCACCTGCCCGGGCGGGCCGATTGCAGCGACCCTCCCGTCGCAGTCTTCCTCGTCGGGAATGACGACCGCGTCGATCTCGGGCGTCGTGACCTCCCCGAAGTCGGTCGTCGTCGCCTCGATGTAGTACGTGATCGGGCTCGCCTCGAGCTTCGGCTTGGGGAGCTTCCCCGTGAAGGCTCCGGTTACGAGGTCGGCCTCCATCTCGATGAAGTAGTAGGACGACCCGAGCGCCGACCGGAAGTAGACGCGCGCGCGAGCGATGTTCTCCGCGGGCTGGATGATCGAATCGATCAGCGGCCACTCGCCCTCGATCAGGCAGTCGATCGGGTCGTGCAGGATCGTCGCGTCGTCCGTGGAGGCTGCGGTCTGAGGTGCCTGTCCCGGAACCGGAACGGTGAGCAGGTCGACATCCGCGATGGCGGTGGCCCCGGAAGCCACGACCACCCTCGAAGGGGCACGCCCGACCGACAGCCCATCCTGGCTGAGGTTCGTGAGGACGTAGGACCCGGCCGGGGCCGGAACGGTGAACGCCCCGTCCCGTCCCGAGGTGGCGTCCAGGATCTGGCCCGAGTCGATGTCGACGAGGGATATCCCCATTCCGCTGACCGGGCGGCCGTCCACGGTCACCCGTCCGGCGATGGCACCCATCGCGGCAGACGAAGCCCAGAGGCCCGGCGAACCCGCCAGCAGGAGCGACAGTGTCACGGCGACGACTCGACGCGTCATGGGCGCACCCCCGCGCATCAGAAAGCCTAGACCCATCGCGGCTTAGAAGTCAACCCCTCACCGACAGAGGCTGGAGCCCGCTCAGGCGCGCTTGACGACACGGAGGCCGCGCCGGGGCTTGGACGCGGCGTTCTCGGCATAGTAGCTACGGTAGTACTCACCGTAGTACTGCGTGTAGTAGTACGAATTCCGCTCGATGTTCACCCGGTTGAGGATGACCCCCAGGACCTTCCCCCCCACCGAGCTGATCTGATCGGCCGCACGCAGGACACCCGGCCGGGTCGTCGACTCGGCCGCAACCACCAGCGCGAGCCCGTCTGCCCAGGCGCTCAGCACAGGGGTGTCGGCCATGGCCAGGATCGGGGCGGAGTCCACCAGCACCCAGTCGAAGTGTGCCCGCAGCGCTGCGAGCACCTCCTTCATCTGCCGCGAGCCCAGCAGCTCCGCCGGGTTGGGGGGCACGTAGCCGCAGGGAAGCACGTGAAGCCCCTTGTATCGGGTCACCTGGATCGCCTCGGAGGCCTGCACCTTCCCGACGATCAGGTCGGACAGGCCGGGGCTCTTGTGGATGGCGAAGTGCTGGTGGAGCGTGGGCCGGCGCAGGTCGGCGTCCACGGCCAGCACCTTGGCGCCGTTCTGCGCGAGCGAGGCGGCCACGTTCGCCACCGTGGTGGTCTTTCCTTCTCCGGGATTCGCGCTGCTCACCACGAGCACACGGCCCGAGTTGTCGGCCGACGTGAAGATCAGGTTCGTGCGGAGCAGGCGGTACGCTTCCGCCACCGCCGATTGCGGCGACTCGCTCATCAGCCGCTGCAATCGCCGGACTCCCGGTCCGACCTCTTTCTCGGGGATCATCCCGAGGAAGGGCAGGCCCAGCTCGTTCTTCACGTCATCGGGCGTCTTGACGGTGTTGTCGAGATGTTCGAGCAGCAGCGTCAGGCCGAGGCCGAGCCCCAACCCCAGCAGCAGCGCGAGCTGGTAGTTGCGGGTGCGATTCGGGGAGAACGGGGCGCGCGGGTTCTCGGCGCGCTCGATGATGCGGATGTTCGTCCGCAGGCTGTCGCTGGCCGAGCCCAGCTCCGACTCGAGGCCGGTCTCGCGGGCTCGCGCCAGCAGCGCCTCGAGCAGCTTCCGGCCCGCCTCCAGCTCGCGCCAGATCGCCTTGTAGCCGACCGTCCGCCCCTCGAGGGAGAGCGACTCGTCCTTGGCGGCATCGAGATCGGCGCGCATGCGCCCCTCCTCGGAACGCGCCCTCTGCACGTCGGCCTCGAGCGACCGCGCGACCGCCTCCACCTCTCCGCGCAGCTTGTCGCGTGCGGCGGCCAGATCGCGGCTCACCCGGACCATTTCCGGGTGGCGCTCCCCCAGCGTCAGCGAGAGCCGGTCGCGCTCGCGCTCCAGCTCCGACACCTCCGAGCGCAGCCGCTGGACGATCGGGTTGACCATCACCGAGGGGAAGCTGTCGAGCTGCGATGCCGGCATCGAGCGGAGCTGGTTCGCCAGCGTCTCCTTCTGGATCCGCTCCAGGCGCGCCGTCACCGTCGCCTGGCTGAGCGCCTCGAGCTTCTGCTGGAGCAGGCGCTCGCGCTCCTCGATATTGCCGAGGCCCTGCTCCGCCTGGAGCTGGCGCAGCCGCTCCTCGCCCTCCTGGATCTTGCGCTGTTGCTCCAGGATCTGCTCGCCGAGCCAGCCGGTGGCCTCCGACGATGTCGCGTGGCGGACCCGGAACGACTCCTCGACGAAGAGCTGGGCGAGCGTGTTGGCGGCCTGGCTGGCCACCTGCGGGTCGTAGGCGTGGAAGCGCAGGTTGACGAGCCGGCTGCCCGGCACGGGCTGGATCGAGAGCCGCGACCGGAATGCCTCGACCGCAGGGGAGAGCGGCAGGCCCGCCGCGTCGACGTCCGGCGCGGGCACCCCGCCGAACAGCTTGCGCTGCACGCGCTCCTGAGGCGACATCAAGGGGCCCGTCTGCAGCTCCGGGTGTTTCTGGAGGCCCAGCACCTCCACGGCCTGCTTCGCGAGCCCACGCCCGCCCAGGAGCTGCAACTGGGTTTCGAGGTCGCGCACCTCGGCGCGCTCGGCCAGCTCGGCGGTCGGCAGGATGTCGGGTGTCCCGACGTCGATCAGGATCTGTGCCACGGCCACGTAGAGCGGCCGCGTCGCGTAGTTGACGAGCGTCGCCAGCACCAGGCTCACCAGCACGCAGGTGATCACGAGCCCGCGGCGCTTGTGCAGCATCGCGAGATAGCGCCGCGCTTCCTGGGCGATCGTCTGATGGGACTCGGTCATGGCCGTGCTGATTCTCTCTCGGATTCGCCGCTAGAAGAAGCGCTCCGGGACGACGATCGTGTCCTCGGGCTCGACGACGTCGGTCATCTCGACCTTCTTCTCGACCTGCTTCTCGCCCACGATCCGGATCACCTTCACGTTCTTCGACCCGCGCGCCGTCAACCCGCCCGCCAGCGTCACGGCGTGGAAGACCGACATCCCCTCTTCGAACTCTATCGGGCCGGGCCGGGCCACGTGCCCCGTCACGTAGACGTGTGCGGTGGGCGGAAAGAAGACCGTGTCCCCCGGCAGCAGCTCCAGGTTGCGCTCGGGGTTGCCCGACACCAGCTCGGTCAGGTTGACGTGATGAATCTCTGCGCCCGGCACCTCGTTCGGCAGCTTGCGCCAACTCTGGCGAGGCGGGTCCCCGTCTCCCGGCGGGGGGGGTTCCGTGGGCGGATCGGCCTCGAGCACAGCTCCGCCTTCATCCTCGACTGCCGCGCTCCCCTCGTCTGTGGCGCTCACTTCCAGCGGGCCTGGCCCGCCCGCCGGGGGCCGGATCACGATCACCTCATGCCCCACGTTCGGCGCCAGGCCGTCCAGCTCCCGGAGCAGCGCGAGCAGCGTGCGGTCGCCCCTCAGCGCGTAGGCGCCGGGGCGCCGTACCTCGCCCGTGACGTAGACCCGCTGCCGCTGGTATTCCTGAACGACCACCGCAACCTGCGGCCGCTTGACGTATCCGTCGGCGAGCAGCGTCGTGAGCTTGCGCTGCAGCTCAGCGGCGGTCATCTGGGACGCCTTGACCTGGCCCAGGATCGGAAATGGGAGCATCCCGGACTCGTCGATCGTGAAAGTGCCGGTCATGTTCTCCTGGCCGACCACGTCCACGCGCACCACGTCCCCGGCCCCCAGCTCGTAGCTCGCTTGTGCCCAGGCCAGGGCGGCGGTGCCGAGCACCACCGCCAGGGCCATTCCCGTCTGCCGCGACCGCTTCAACCGGGATAGCTTAGCTGTTCGCACCGGTACCCGTCAACCCACTCGTGCCGTGAGGGTTACTCGAAGCCGAGCAGCTCTCCCGGCGAGTAGTCGATGGTGAAGCCCACGATCAGCCCGTCGACGCCGAAATCCTCGAACGTGGAGGTTCGGTCCGAATAGCGCGCCTCCAGGCCCACTCGAACCGCGTTCCAGAGCCGCACCCCGAGGTTCGCGCCCCCGGACCATTGTCGGTCGTCTCGCACGCCGCTGGTTTCGGTGCCGTCGGCGTCGACGATGACGACGGCGCCGTCACTCGTGAACTCCCGGAGGCTGCCGAACAGCCGCAGATCGAAGCTCCCCCAGAGCGCCTTCTCGAGCCCGAGCTCGTACGCGACGGTCCTGGCGGTCGGCGTGGAGCCCGACACGTCGAAGGCCGAGATCGTCCGGCCGAATCGGTAGCCGGCTGTGAGCCGCGTCCGCGGGCTGAAGTGATAGGTCAGATCGACTTCCGCTGAGGGATGCCACGCTGTCACGGTGCCGAGCCTGGCCCGAAGCGCCTGCACTCCGGCGACGGCCCGGCCCGCGAGGCGCGTGGCCGACTCCAGCGCCAGGCCCCCCTGGAAGCGGTTCGAGTCGAAGTCCCTCGCGCTCTTCTCCAGGAACCGCTCCCACTCCCGCTCGGCCTCGACCACGAAGCTCGTCTTCGCGGTGAGGGGGATTCGGAGCCCGCCCGAGGCTCGGTAGGTGTCCCTCCCGAGGTTCGCCGCCAGGTCGGCGCCGAAGAACTCAGTGCCGCGTTCCGCCTCGGTCGTCTGCACGCTACCCCGCCCTAGCAGGCTCACTCGGCCGGCATCCCTCCGAAGGGAAAGCTCCGCTGTTCGCGCGCTCTGGAAAACGCGCTCGTCGACCTCGAAGTCGGGCCTCTGGAACGTCTCGGAATGCTGAGCGCTCAGTCGGGCCTGCGTGCGAGCGGTCGCCAGTTCGAGGAATCCGACCAGCGACTTCGTGTAGCGCCGCTGGGACGCCGTCCGAGCGAAGTACGAATAGCCGAGCCCCCCTCGCGCGCCCAGCACGACCGACTGCCCCAGCGGCAGCCGAGCCTCGAGCCCCGGCCCACCCTGGGCCAGGAAGTCCGTCTGCCGCTCTCCGGGAGTGTAGAAGACGTTCGAGTCGATGCCGACCGTGCCAATGTTCAGGCTGGGCGTCAGGTACAGCGGCCCCACCCGAAAACGGCCATGCTTCCGGTCAGGTGGCCCCTCAGGCGGCGCCGACTCCTGACCGCGTGCCTCACTGGCACACACGAAGGCGACGGTCAGGGCAGCCAGAAGAGCGGCCAGAGGCTCACGCCTCGGAACGCCAGCTCGTCGTAGCCGCAATGGGTGGCCGGACACCGGCAGATCGTAACAGCGCCCCGCTGCGCAGCGTGCTTCCAGCGAGGACTCCGCCGGGAGAGACCTCACAGCCACCCCCGCACCCAATAATAGGCGATGGCCGAGTACTCGTAGAGCACGATCCGGCGCGAACGGGCGTTCCTCCACCAGCCCTCGGGAGACCACGCCGACACGGCCGGCATGTTCCGGATCCCGACCGCCGGAAGCGCATTGCGGGCCGCGAGGAACGCCCGCCGCTGGTGGTAGGGCGACGTCACCAGAGCAATCGTCGCCACGCCCTCCTCCTCGAGGATCCCGCGGACCGCCACGAGCGACGTCCGAGTGCTCCGGGACACCTCTTCGAGTCGGATCTGTTCGCGGGGAACCCCGGCGCGGAGAGCCTCGTCCAGCAGGCTCCGCGCGCTGTCACCGGGGCCGGCCTCGCCCCCGGTGAGAACGAGCAGGTCGGCCTCGCCGGCGAGGACGATCCGCGCCGCCGTCCGGGTACGCTCGTAGTCCGGGTCTCCGGCGAGCACGACGACGGCGTCGACACGCGCCGGCGGATCCTCCAGAACGAGCCACGATCCCACCGCCGCTGGCCCGACACCGGCCGCCCACAGGGCAACGAGCCCCGCCGTCACCAGGGTCAGAACGAGCTTCCACCTCCGGGCCCGCTCCACGAACCCTGTGGCGCCACGGCCCTCCGAGGCGACATCCTCACGATTCCCCGTAGAGATCCTCCGGTATGTCGGGACGGGTCTTCGCGTTGATCAGGACTTGGTCCTCGGCACTCAGCTCCCGCACCACGCGAGCCGGCACACCCGCGACGAGGCACCCGGGCGTCTCGACTCGGCCCGTGAGCACCGCGCCGAGCCCCAGGATGCAGCGCTCCGGTAGCGCGGCCCCCGGCGCCAGGCGCACCTCCGAGCCCAGGTAGCAGTAGTCGCCGATCTCGATCGGTGCCGTCTGCTGCCGGTTGTGGGTCCAAAGCGACGAGTTGCGCCCGCCGATGATGACGTTGCGCCCGATCGTGACCCGATCGGTGAAGTCGATCCTGTGCCCCGAGACGACGATTGCGCCGTCCCCGAGCGCGAGGATCGAGCGTGGCTCCGTCGTGCAATCGTGATCCGGGATGGCGTTCAGGACGTTGAAGCGCATCACCGTGGAATAGGCGCCGAGCGTCACCCGCTCGCCGCCGCGGATCAGGTTCAGCGGGCCCACTCGCGCGCGCCGTCCCGTCTCGAAGCGACCCACCCGGACCACGGCGCAGAAAGACGCGAGCGTCGTCTCGTCGCCGAGCACGACCTCGCTCGCGTCCAACAGCACCACGCCGATCCGCACCCGAACGCCGATCCTGTAGCCAAATCCCCATCGGTAGGCCCACCGCTTCAGCGGGCCCGGCAGCAGGGCCACCAGAAGCAACGTCGCCAGGCGCAGCTTTCTCCTCAAGCGCGCAGGTGTACTGCGGGCCCCGGCCGAAGGGCGACGCCTTGGCGCAGCCGCCGCTCCCGCCCCACGCCCATGAACATGAAGTAGAACATCGAGACCTGCGTGCGCTGGCGGTAGGCCGTGCCGACGTTGCTCTGAAAGATGGCGTAGGCCCCGGTGAGCAGCCCGGCGAAGACCAGGATCGGCAGGGCGTCCCGGAGCCGCCAGCGGATCGTGTAGAAGAGCCCGCGGAACAGGGCGGGCATCAGCGCGTACCACACGAGCGTCTCCGGAAGGGTCAGCGCCTGCCGGAGCCCGCTGATCGCCCAGGGGAACGGGGCGAAGAGCAGGTAGACGAGGCCCACCGGCAGCGCGAGCATCGCTCCCTGGGGTGTCGACACATCGATCTGGCCGGCGAACCCGGAACCCGCGCGGGAGAGGTCTTCCCTCGACACCTGGAGCTTCTCGAGGTCGAAGTAGGCCGTCTGCTGCTCGATGGTCTCGGCCCTCACGGCGAGAACGAGTGTCCCGAGGAACGCCGATAGGAGCACGAGGTGAGCCGCCATCCCGCCCAGGAGGCCGCGGCGCTGAGCGAACAGGAACGTCCCCAGTGTCGCCGCCGCGATGATGTAGAACACGTAGAAGCGGAGCGTCATGAGCAGCAAGCAGGCCCCGATGAACAGCGCGATGTATCTCAGCGTGAACTGCTCCCGCAGCCGGACCACCGCGTAAATCGTGCACGCGATGCATAGCAGGATGAGGGGATCCTTGTACATGGCGCACGACCAGAAGACCATCTGCGGGAAGTACGCCATGCAGAGCGCCGACCAGCGCGCGACCCCCGTCCCGAAGAGATCGCGGGCGATCGCGTAAATCACGAGGACCGACAGGCTCCCCACGGTTCCGTTGAGGAACTGGATGAGGAGCTGGTTGCGCCCGAACACGGAGTACACGAGCGCGACGACGTAGTGGAAGCCGAACCCGCTCACGGTACCCGCCATGTAGGGCGGCGCCAGCAGATCGCCGGACCAGTACAACGAGAGCAAGTAGCCGCCGCGGTCGTAGGTGCTCGAGTCGCCCCAGAAGGCCAGCGCGAAGCTCGACTCCTCCGCCCCCATGTTGAGGAGGATGGCTCCGGCGAACCGGAGCAGGAGCGTGGCCCAGTAGGTGCGCACGAGGAAATCGCCCTCGGCTCCCTCTGACCGCCCGCGGATCTGCGCAGCCACCCACAGGTTCAGTGCCAGCACGACCACGAGCGCAGCCAGCCCGTCCAGGAGACTCGTCATTGGCCGTCGTCCCGCGGGGCGCCACCACGTTCGGGCCCTGCGCTCACACTGGCAGGTTACCGCATCTCCACGCCCTTGCCGGTGCGACCACGGGGTCGCCCCGCCTCCGGCGGCCAACCCGCTGAACCGGCGGCGTGTACACTCGGCCGTGCCGCCAACGCAGCGTGTCGCGCCCGGCCGTACCCCCAGATTCTGCGCCGAACGCTCTGACGCTGACCCGCCGCGTCGTTCGAAGCTTCGCCTGGCTGGGCGCGCTGGTGGCCCCGGGCGGGTCGTGGCGCTGATCCGGATCCTTGTCCTGGCGCGGCTCCTCGGGCCGCGCGAGGTTGGCCTCGTCGCGGTCGCCGTCGTATCGCTCTCCCTGCTCGACGCGGCGACCGTTACAGCGACGCAGCTCTCGCTGATCCGGCAGAAGCAGCATCGGCATCTCCCCAACGCGGCATGGAGCATCGGACTGGTACGCGGGGTTCTGATCGGGGCGCTGCTAGTACTGGGCTCCGGCCTGATTGGTCGCTGGCTCGCCGAACCCGACGTGGTGCCGCTCCTCCGCGCGATGGCGGTTCTCCCAATGTTCGCCGGGTTTCGCAACGTCGCGATCGTCGAGTTCGACAAGGACCTGCGCTTCGGCCCCTACTATCGCCTCGAGCTCGCCGCCACGCTCGCGGACCTGCCGCTGGCACTCGTGTTCGCAAACGCCTGGGCCCTCGTGGGGGGCTACTACGCCCTCACGCTCACGCGCGTCGGCGTCTCCTACTTCGTGCATCCGTGTCGGCCGCGCTGGGCCTGGAACCGCGCCGACGCCCGCACCCTGCTTCGCTTCGCGCCGGCCCTGATCGTCCTGACCCCTGGGCGACGCGATGATCGCTGCTACCGGCGCGCTGCTCGGCGTCGAGCGGCTCGGCCTGTTCCTCGTCGCCTGGCGTATCGCGGGGCAGCCGGTAGCGGATGCGGCGCGAGCGCCGGGGGCCGCTACGATCCCAGCCTACGCCCAACTGGCGGCCGCGCGCGGCCGCGCGCGGCTGGCCTTCTCGAAGAGCCTCGGTGTCGCGGCTGTCGCCGGAGTTGTCGTGGTGGCGCTTAGCATCGTCGCGGCGCCGCATCTGGTTGAGCTCCTACTGACCGAACGCTGGAGAGACGTGACGCCCCTGCTCCAAGTGCTGCTCGGCTTCGCCTGGGTGCGGGCGCTCCAGGGCGTGGCCACACCGGTCGTGCTCGGGTTGGGCGCACCGCGCGAGCAGGCGCGGCTCGCGGCGTTGGAGCTCGCGGCGCTCGCCCTCGTGTTGCCAGCCGCTCTGGAGTCCTGGGGCATCCTGGGTGCGGGTGTGGCGACGCTAACTTCGGGGCATACTCGGGGCCGCCCTCACGATCCGCGCCGTGTGTGTGGTGATCGATCTCAGGCCACTGAGTCTGGGGCCGGTGTTCGCGGCTGCGGCCCTCGGCGTGAGCCCGCTCGTCTTGGGGATCCTGCTCCTGGGCGATTCCTCCGACGGCCGCAACTTCGTCGCGTTCACCTTGCTCGGCGCCCTCGGGGTGGTCGTGGGAGGGGGTGCCCTGGGCTGGTAGCGGCCGCTTCTGCCAGGCTGGCCGCACAGGCAGTCGTGAGGGGAGGACTGCGCAGGCGGGAGTGCAGCCCGTCGTGCGTGACCACGGCCACGCTGCCAAACGTTCATGTCTCCACCAAGCTGCAGTCGCGGCAAGGCAGTCCACTATGGGGCCTACGAGATCGCCCGGAATCGGCCCGCCGAACGTTCAGGGCTTGGATCGCAGCTCCTCGCGCGCTGCCGCGGTGTGACGCGTCAGCTCGGTGAGAGCGAGGTTCGACACGCAGCCGGCTTCGGCAATCTGCCATCCGCGCGGTGGATGCAGCGCTTGCGTGCAGGACCCGATCACCGTGAGTCGATTAATCCTGGCAGGGAGTTGGAGGGCTCTCTCCAGGCCGATGAGTTGTCCGCCTGCGATCGGACAGGCGATGTTCATGAGTTTCGCGGGCATGTCGCGCGGGTGGACGACCAGGCGGGAAGGAGAATGGCCTGCGTTCAGGTATGCGCAAACAGTGGCGTAGCTTGTTGGCCCTCGTGACTCCGCGATGGCGGGCGCCACCGGCGTGACGGCAACGGTAGTCGCGCTTGAGCCGAGAACGCCGGCGACGAGACAGATTCGAACCCCCGCCCGGCGTACCTCGTCGGCACCCAGCATTGCGGCGATGAGGACCAACGGAACCCAGGGTGACAAATAGGTAGGTTGGAGCGGCACGACGTTCCCCTCCTTGAGCGCGTACAGCGTTTGCGCCACGAGTGCGACCGCGAAGCAGGACAGAGCGAGCCCCGCCACGTCCCGACGCCGGGGTCGATCGGAGATCAGAGCCAAAAGGACCATCGCAAGGCAGACCACCACGAACGGCAGCAGGTACCGTGCCCGAAGAGGCGATGGGAGGAAGCCCAGACCGCTAGCCAAGTCGTAGCCCCAGGCCGCCGCCGCTGACCAAGCGTCTACCGGGGCGTTCCACGAATCTATCTGTCTTCGGGCGACTTCATGGAAGTGCTTCTCCACAAACGCCAGCTGGCGCGGAAGGGCCCAGACATACCAGGGAACGACGGTCAAGAACCCAACGGTCAAGTCAGCTAGCCGTTGTCGCCACTCCTCGCGCCGCTGCGAGAGCACGAACAGCGCATGCCCTGGAATCACCCAGACGCAAAAGTAGTGCACATGGAGAAGGAGGCCTAGCGAAACGATGTAGCCAGCCCTCTGTTGCCAGGTCGCGGTGCGGTCGAGGCGAAGGAGAAGGTGCGCGGAGATGAGTGCCAAGGGCGGTGCGATGGCACTCCACTTGATCTGCTGTCCCAGGTGGGTGAGGAGCGGTGATGAGGCTAGGTAGGCCATAGCCAAAAGGCCTACCCACCGAGTGCCTGCTTCGCTAGCGACCCTATAGGCGATGACAAGCATGGTCATCGCCAGACCGAACAGCAACCATCGGATGTGCCGAACGGGATGCGATGAACCGCGGAAAGACGAAACTAGGAGCGGCATACCGGGGGGATAAGCCCCGTTGCGGACGGTGTTGAGAACCCTGCTCATCGTGGGGGTCGGGAGGACCCCCGATCGTTGGAACCGTGACGGCCATTCCGGGGCGTCATAAAGGGCCCATCCCTGAAGCAGGACGGCGTCTTCATCGCTCCAGGTTCGATCGTCGAGCAGGAGGGCCGTACGTGGCACGGCGGCAATGGCGAGCGTCAGGGCCGCCAGCGCAATCGCGGGCCTGCTGAGCGCTCGACGGCACGGGTGAGTGACCTCTGGGAGCAATTCAGCTCCCGCTAGCTGCTGAGCCGGATGGCGCTATCGAGCCCACCCCTACCACCAGCCAGGTCAGTGCGCTGCCCACGAAGTCCCTCCGGAGACGTGTTCAATGACTCATGCTCCAGGGCGACCCTCGCTTTGGACCAGTCCAGTTGAGGTGCGCGGCCCCTCGCGGGACAGGATCGTGGGGCTTGCGATAGCATCCGCGCGAGATGAAGAGCATCGACCTCTCTGTGATTCTCCCCGCCCACCGCGAGGGCCGCAACCTCGCCGTCCTCCTTCCGCAGCTTTGGCATGTGTTGGGCGACATCGGTGTCAAAGCTGAAGTTCTCCTGGTAGTGCCCGAAGAGGACCCGCTAACCCGCAGCATCGCTGAGGATAATTCTGCCAGCGTCATCGTCCAGGACGGGCCTGGATACGGCGGCGCCCTCCGGAGCGGATTTGC